>Ga0180432_10006906_pt1 | contig 14610 bp, 7 predicted proteins | sample SS_ome_10_FD_132414 | JGI IMG/M metagenome (GOLD analysis project Ga0180432, IMG submission 132414) | Hypersaline lake sediment archaeal communities from the Salton Sea, California, USA - SS_1_MS_2 metaG | ecosystem: Environmental > Aquatic > Non-marine Saline and Alkaline > Hypersaline >... | reverse complement strand
TCATCCTGGAAGCCAACACCAGGGGGGCCGAACTGAACGACGTGACCATCCAGTTTGAGAACACCGCCCCGGCCAGAGGTCTGGAGACCGTCGATTGGGACGGTAGCACGGTCACGGTCGGCATCAAGAACGGTGCAAGCACGGCCCGTGACGTGATCGACGCCATCAACGCCGATCCCACCGTCTCCGCACTCTTCACGGCCCGAATCGATTCGCTCGACGAGCAAAACGACGGGGAAGGGATAGTCGATCTTTCGGCAACCGGTGTGACCTCCGGTGGAAACGGAACCGAGTTCGATCAAGACTCGGGACTCCAGATTGTCAACGGTAGAGAAACGCACGCCATCAGCCTCCAATCGGCCGAAACGATCCAGGATCTTCTCAACATCCTCAACGGCTCCGGAGCCGGCGTGCTGGCTGAAATCAACGAGGACGCCACGGGAATCAACGTCCGCTCGCGCATGAGCGGAACCGACTTCATGATCGGCGAAAACGGTGGTTCCACCGCGACTCAGTTGGGCTTGCGCACATTCACCGAAAACACCCGGCTGGAGGCACTTAACTTCGGACAAGGGATCGAGTGTTGCGACGGTCCGGATTTCACGATTCACCTCACCGATGGAACCGAGTTGGAAATAGATCTCACCACGGAGGAGACCGTCGGTGAGGTTTTGGATCTGATCAACGCGACCGCCGGCGGCGCGTTACAGGCGCAGCTTGCCCGCTATGGCAACGGTATCGAGTTGATGGACGAGAACACGGGTCCCGACACGTTGGCCATCACCCAACACGTGCTTAGCCAGGCTGCGACCGGTCTGGGACTCGTATCGTCCGAAGAGGGTTACATCGATCTGCCGGTGCCGGGACAACAGGCCTCGGATGTGTACGATGACGGCTCCGACATTAACAACGAGCTTTTGATTTCCGCCAACATTGAGAGTTGGGATTACAACGGCGTGACCCTCAATGTCCACGACGACGGAGCAGCCGTGGGTCATGTCCCTGTCCTGAGCTACAACCCCGACGAGAAAATTCTGGATATCGAAATCGAAAACGGCGTCACGACCGCCAACGACGTAATCACCGAATTGTCGGGCACCCCGGTCCTGGCCGGCCTGTTCACGATCACTAACTATGGCGGCTCGGACGGCACCGGCTCGCTCTCCGATGCCGACCCCAATTGGCAGGTGGTCAGTCTTTCCGGTGGGCAACCGGAAACGTTAACCGGGACCGACATCAACCCACAGGAAACCCAAGGGGTTTTCACCGCCCTGTTGCGACTCAAGAAAGCCCTGGAAAACAACGATCTGCCGGAGGCCCAGCGGGCAATCGACCTGTTGGACCAGGCATCAACCGACTTGAACTTCGCCCGAGCCCAACTCGGCGCAAGGCAGCAGAGCCTCGAAGCAATGCAAGACCGGCTGGATACGGAAGAGACCGAACTGCAAGCGGTCCTGTCGTTGGAATTCGATGCCGACTTGGTGGAGGTGATCTCCAATTTGACGGCGAAGCAGGCCACGGTAGAGGCATCGTTGCGATCCGCATCCTATGTCCTCCAAACTTCTCTACTTAACTATCTGTAAGCATTTTTCCTATTCAGCCGCAAATCGCCAAACCGATAAACCCTATGTGTGCTTCCTGAACTACTTCCGGGGGTCTCACAATTATGAAAATCGACACCTCCCGATTTGGTCCGGTGACGATCGAAGCCGACGACGTGATCCGGTTTGCGAAAGGGTTGATGGGATTGGAGGATTGTCGCGATTGGGTACTTCTGGCTGATACGGGGTCGGACGCTTTTGCCTGGCTGCAAAGCGTTGACCGGCCGGAAGTCGCCCTGGTCGTAGCCAGTCCCCGACGCTTCCTTCCCGATTACCAATTGCGAGTCACTCGCCACGAATTGGAGCCACTGCTGCTGGACGAAGTGAAATCGGCCCGGATATTGGTTGTCGTGGGGAAAACAGAGCATTCGATGACTCTGAACCTGAAGGCCCCGCTGGTTGTCAATCTGGAGCGTCGCTTGGGGCGACAGGTGATTGACATCGGAGACACTCCGGCACGGTACGAATTGGGAATCGCACCCCCGACCTTGAAAAAGAGCGCCTAAGCGCAGAACCCAACCTGCGGAAAAACTGCCCGCCCAAAACCGCTGAACCGCCCAGTTGGTCCACGTAAGACGTGTAACGGTCCGGTCGCCAGAACTGATGTTCACTTGGTACACCGACTGGATCCTCGGGAAAACACCCCCCCCGGGCGGACTGCTCCGCAAACTAAGGAGTCACCGATGCTTGTCCTCTCCAGACAACGCGATGAAAGCATCGTTATTGGCGACGACGTCGTTGTAACCGTAGTCGATGTCCGCGGTGACAAGGTCCGGCTTGGGATCCAGGCTCCAAGCGAGATCCCCGTTCATCGCCGCGAGGTGTACGATGCCATCCAGCGGGAAAACCTTCTCGCCAGTCGGATTACGCCAAACGATACCGCTCCACTGCGACATCCGGGGGCCACAAGATCACGCGACGATTCGAGCTAATGGAGCACCGCGTCGTGCGGCATCTTGACGAGTCTTCTGATTCTGCGGGTTCCGAAGGCGCGCAAGAGCCGGTTTTGTCGATCGTTCCGTTTTTGTATGGAACGCCGGAGAGGCAACTCGGACATGGTCCCCCTAAAAGGCGAGACTAAATTCCAAATTACCTAAAGCGTCCATTTTGCCAAGCCGATAATCTTCGATAGGTGACAAGACAGGGTACGATTCGCACGATGGCAATCGTGTGGCCCATCGGACCTAGGCGATCGGGCCGATCCCCCTGGCAAGCACCTAATCGACAATTTAGCAAGCGTGCTGCAGGCCGCTGGAGCGACCCGCGTTTCCGCGGCGGCAGGTAGTCAGGCTGGTTCGGAACATTTTTCTCCCCGCTATCCGACCGGGCTGAGACGTAATCCTTTTAAGAAGGGGTGTCTGGCATGACACGAATTAACACGAACGTAAGTTCACTTACGGCTCAGAAGACGTTGGCGCAGTCGAATGTTGCGCTTCAGCAAGCTCTCACGCGCCTGAGCACCGGCCTGCGGATCAACGCTGGTAAAGACGATCCGGCCGGTCTAATCGCCAGCGAAGCGCTGAGAAGCGACATGATCAGCGTGGAGCGGGCGATCACAAACAGCCAGCGAGCAAACCAGATGATCGCCACCGCCGATAGTGCGTTGGGTGAGGTGAGCTCGCTACTGAACGACATTCGGGGGCTGGTTACCGAGGCGGCCAACGAAGGCGCCTTGAGCGACGATCAGATCGCCGCCAACCAGCTTCAGATCGATTCCTCGCTCACGGCGATCAACCGGATCGCCCAGATGACCAGTTTCCAAGGCCGCAACCTGTTGGATGGCAGTTTGGACTTCCTCACGACGGCCGGTACCGTCTCCACGATCGAGGACATCCAAATTGACCAGGCGGCCATCGGCTCCAGTGGCCAAGTGGCTGTCGACGTCGACATCGCCACTGCGGCTGCGCAGGCGGCGATTACCGACGACGGCTTCACCACTGCCGCCGCCGCCAACGCCACGCTAAACTTCGCTTATTCACTGGAGGATACCGAGGCTGGCGGCACGGGTAAGATCGTGCTAACCTCGAAGTCGCTTACGGATACGACGGCCTATAAGCTCACCATCGCCTCCAACTCGAACGTGGCCGCCGGAACACCCACCGTCGGGTTCGACGGCACGACCGTCACCGTAACCATTCACGATGACGACGACACCACGACCACGGAAATCGTCAACGCCATCAACGCCTCCACGGAGAATAGCTGCAACAGCCTGGTTAACGCGGTAGCCGCGGCAGGGGGAGACGAAGGTTGGCAGGGTGATGACGACGCCAACACGAGCACGATGACCCCCAGTTCGCTGACCCTTACAGCGGCTACTAGCGGAGCGGCCTACAACAACGTGGCCGTCAGTATCGAGACCGACGCCGACGTGGCTGTGGACGCCCCGACCGCCGAGTACGACTCCACGCTCAACACCGTGACGATCACCGTCCACGACGATGCCCCCACGGAACTGAGCGCCATAACGGCGTTGTTCGGAGCGGACAAGTCGGTTACCCAATTTACCGCCGGCACAGGCGGAACCGGTTCGGGATGTATTAACGGAGTCGAGGTCGACGTCGACGCGACGGGTAACACCGGCACCACCGGCGGGGCCTTGTTGAACGACGACCTGGTCGTCCAGATAACCGGCAACAAGGGAATGGAAGTTTTTTCCTTCGAGTCGGGTACCGGGGCCAACATGGTCGCCGCGGCCGTCAACCTGGTCTCCGACGCTACTGGCGTTACGGCGTCGGTTTCGAGCAACACCATTACGCTCAATTCCAGCAATTACGGCTCGAACGCTTACGTCGAAGTCGACGTGATCAGCGAAGGCAGCAGCGGTACGTTCACGAGTAATTTGAGTGCTACCCGTGATACCGGTGAGGACATCGACGCCACGGTCAACGGCATCAGTGCCAGGGGCGATGGAAACGAGTTGTCGATCAATTCGGCTACCTTGGCCATGAGCATCTTGGTCAGCGACGGGTCGTCGACCAATTTCGACTTCAACATCACCGGTGGCGGCGCCTTGTTCCAACTGGGGCCCGACGTGGTCACCAACCAGCAGGCCCGGCTTGGCATCCAGAGTGTCAACACGGCCAAGCTGCGCGGCGAGAGCGGGCGGTTGTACGAGTTGGGTTCCGGTGAATCGGCCGCGCTGGCCACCAGCCCATCCACGGCTGCAAATATCGTCGACGAGGTGATGGCCAAAATTACCTCGCTCCGCGGTCGATTGGGTGCGTTCCAGAAGACGACGCTGGACACCAACATCCGTACGCTCAGCGATACGCTGGAGAACCTGACCGATGCCGAAAGTTCGATTCGCGACGCCGACTTCGCGGCCGAAAGTGCCGAACTGACGCGGTCACAGATCCTCGTGCAGTCGGGTGTCTCCGTGTTGGCCATCGCCAACAGCAACCCGCAGAACGTGCTGGCCCTGCTGCGGTAAGGATAGCCAATCCTTCCATCTGGACCTCACGCCGGTCCGCCCCACTATTCGGGGCGGACCGGTTTCTTGTGGTGGCGTGGACCGCTCCCATCCTCGCAAGCACAGACGGCCGTCGACAACCCTCGAATTGTGTGCGGCCGTCTGCTGGCGGCCGTCAACAGAACGCCGCCCTGACGTGCTTCCCTTGGCTGATAGCTGACGGCCGACGGCCGACTGCTTCCTCTGGCAGTCTCAGTTACAGAAAATGGATGAATCTCAGGACACCGTTTAGACGATCCCTAAATGATACGACTGATTGACTCATCGCGAAGCGGGGCAGGCTGAAACTGAAACAAAGGGCTTTCCGTGGCCACGATCCGCGAAATGCTGCTCCTCGCCGTCGAACACCATGGGGCCGGTCGGCTCCGGCATGCCGAAGAGCTTCACCTGCAGATACTCCAGCTTGCCCCCAACAACACCGATGCACTCAATCTGCTCGGTGTGATTGCCTATCAACTCGGCCAGCACCAGCGCGCTGCCCAGCATATTCGCCGTGCAATCGAAGTCAATCCGAACGTTGCCGATTTTCATGCCAACCTGGCTGCGGTGCACGAGAGCCTGGGCAACCTAGACGACGCGGTGGCCTGCTGCGAGCGGGCTTTTGCACTCGACCCGAACTCGGCAGATGCCCACAACTGCCTAGGCAACGTTCTCAAGGCGCGGGGCCGGCTCGATGATGCCATACAAAGCTACCGGCGATCGCTACGCAGCAGGCCCCAAAATGCCGGGGTGCGCCTCAACCTGGGCAACGCGATCAAGGATCTGGGGGACTTCGAGCGGGCCATCGCCTGCTATCGCGAGGCCCTGAAGATTCAGCCGGACCTCATCAATGCACATCTTGCCTGGGGAGCAGTCCTCCAGCAACAGGAAAAGCTCGACGAGGCTGCCGCCCGCTACCGCAAAGCACTCGATATCAGTCCCGAATGTGTCGAGGCCCATCATAGCCTGGGCGACGCCTTGCAGAAGCAGGGCAAACTTGATGACGCCGTGGCCTGTTACCGCCGGGCACTCGAAATCAATCCCTGCTATGTCGAGGCGCTCAACAACTGGGGCGCACTCCTGGCAAGACAAGGCAAGATCGACGAGGCCGAGGCGGCCTTCCGCCGGGCAATCGAGATCCGACCCGGCTTCGCCGATGCTCGCAGAAACCTGGCCGCGCTCGACGAGGACCCGGCCTTCGCCGACGCACACAACAACCGGGGCAATGCCCTCAGAAAACAAGGCCGGCTGGACGACGCTGTCGCCAGCTATCGGCGATCGCTATACACCAGGCCAGACCGTGCCGGAGTCCACTACAACTTGGGCAATGCGTTAAGAGACCAGGGAAAGCTCGATCAGGCACTGGCCTGCTACAATCAGGCTCTCAGACTTCAACCGGGTTTTGCGGACGCCCACGTCAGCTTGGGAGCGGTCCTGCAAGACCAAGGCAAGCTGCATGACGCCATGGCCAGCTACCGCCTGGCACTAGAAGTAAACCCGGACTGTGTCCAGGCCCATCACAACTTGGGTGGTGCACTACAGCGACAAGGCAAGTGCGACGAGGCCGTTGCCTGCTACCGGCGCGCGCTCGAAATCAATCCCGAATACGCCGAGTCTCACAACAACCTTGGCGTGGCGCTGAGAGCCCGGGGAATGCTGGACGAAGCCGAGGCCAGTTTGCGCAGGGCCCTGAAGTTCCGGCCGGACTTCGCCGATGCGATCGGCAACCTGGCTATCTTGTGCGAGGAACTCAACCGCCTATCCGAGGCTGAATCCACCGCGACCGAAGGTCTCCGCCTCTGGCCGGATAATGCCTTAATAAACGTGGCGGTGGCCAGGTGCCTCGAGCGTCGGAAACAATATCGGCCGGCAATCGACCGCCTGGAGAAGATGCTCGCCTCCATGCGTCCGGACGGACTCACCGCCAAGGATGCCCACTATCAGCTTGGCAGATTGCACGACCGCCTGGGCGACACCCGGCAGGCGTTCGCCTACTTCAGCCGGGCCAATCACCTGGCCGGAAAGCGAATCCAGATCTCACCCGCCCACAAGGCCATCTACCTCAACGCCATCGACACGCTGGCCAACACGTTCAATTCCCAATGGCTGGATTCCTGGTCGGCCCCCGAGGTTTCCAACACGGGAGAGACTCCCTTGTTCCTCGTTGGCTTCCCCCGTAGCGGCACCACCTTGCTGGATGTAATCCTCGACAGCCATCCGCAGGTCCAAACCTTGCCGGAAAAACCCGCGGTCCTTGCCATGGAGCAGGCTTTGCACGCCATGCCGGCTGGATACCCCGGGGCTCTGGCCGACCTGACGGTGAAGCAGATCATGGAACTGCGCGACGAGTACTTCCGCGCAGCCGACCGCTTCATCGATCGAGATCCGCGGAAGATCCTCGTCGACAAGTATCCACTCAACATGGTCCATATTGGCCTTATCCTTCGGGTTTTTCCCTCGGCCAGGTTCATCGTGGCACTACGACACCCTTGCGACGTCTGCTTGAGCTGCTTCATGCAGAACTTCAATGACAACAGGGCCATGATCCACTTCTTCACGCTGGAAGACACGGCAAGGCTGTACGACAAGGTTATCCGACTCTGGCAACAGTACGTGCGGGTTTTACCGCATCCGTATCATGTGGTGAGGTACGAGGACCTGGTCGACGATTTCGAGACCCAAACACGGCGACTGTTGCAGTTCATCGGGCTCGCCTGGGACGACGCCGTGTGCCAGTATCATCGACATGCCGTCGAAAACCGCGATATCGGTACCCCCAGCTACCGCCAAGTGAGCGAACCGATTTACAGGCGGGCGTCGGGCCGCTGGCGACGATACACCGAACAACTAAAGCCGATCATGGGTTTGCTCGAACCGTTCATCGAACAGTTCGGCTACGGGAGCGTGGACGTCCCCCGACCTCACTACATCGAGGGCATGATCCCCCGGCATGTCTCCTGCCCTCACGACGCGGAAGCCGGTCAAGCCGTTCCGCCAACCGAACAATGTTTGGGTGATGCGATCGGTTGAATCGTCGCGAGGCGTGGGTGGTTTGAGAAAAGGATACGCCGTGAACACGATCCGCGAAACGCTGGTCCTCGCCGTCGAGCACCACCGGGCCGGTCGGCTCCAGAACGCCGGACAGCTCTACCTGCGTATCCTCGAATCAGATCCGAACCACGCCGACGCACTGCATCTTTTGGGCGTGATAGATCACCAGCTTGGCCGACACGAGTTGGCCGTCAGGCGGATCAGCCGCGCGATCGAGCTTAACCCCAATGCCGCCGCCTTTCACGCCAACCTTGGCGCGGCCCTTGCGGCCCTGGGCAAGCCGGTCGAAGCGGAAGCCAGTTACAGACGTGCCCTGCAATTGAAGCCCGACTTCGCCGAAGCACACAACAACCTGGCCAACGCGCTGAAGGATCAAGGACGACTGGACGAGGCCGTGGCCGGTTGCACACGGGCACTGCAACTTAAGCCCGACTACGTCGACGCCCTGAACAACCTGGGCGCGGCACTCGTCAAGCTGGGAAGAATGGACGAGGCCCTGACCAGTTTCCGCCGGGCGCTGCAAATCAATCCCAACTGTGCCAAAGCCCACAGCAATTTGGGCGCCGTGTTGTGCCAGCGAGGGAAAACCGACGATGCCGTAGCGGCCTACCGGCGGGCGCTGGAAATCCAACCGGATTGCGCCGAAGCTCACAACAACCTGGCAATGATGCTCAGAAGCCAGGGTAGAGGCGACGAAGCTGAAGCTGCTTGGCGGCGCGCGCTGGAAATCCGTCCGGACTTCGACGATGCGATGGGTAATCTGGCCATCTTGTACGAGGAACTCAATCGTCTCCCGGAAGCTGAATCCATGGCGGCCGAGGGCCTGAGGTCCTGGCCCGAACACCCGCTGATAAACCTGGCGACCGCCAAGTGTGAGCAGCGCGAAGGACGGTATCAAGAAGCTACCCACCGCCTGCAAAAAGCCGAGAAAACAGCCGTCAGCACGCGAGCTGGAGAGGGTGTTTTGCGGGACATCCGCTTCGAACTGGGACGACTCCACGAACGGCTGGGCGATAGCAGGCAAGCCTTCACTTGCTTCAGCGGGGCCAATGAACTGGCAGAGCAACAGGCCCGAGATTGTGCGATCCTCAAGCAACGATACGTTCAGGAAATCGATACGCTCGCCGAGACGTTCAACCAACAGTGGGTCAACTCGTGGTCCAACCCCGCGCCACCACCCGCTGACGGCACTCCCGTGTTCCTCATCGGCTTCCCCCGCAGCGGGACCACTTTGCTGGATGTAATCCTCGACAGCCATCCGGAAATCCAAACCCTGGCGGAAGAACCGGCTGTCTCGGCCATGCAGGCCGTATTGCAGGAGATGGTGGGCGGATATCCCCGCGCGATGGCCAACCTGACCCCGTCGCTGATCGCTGAGCTGCGCGACGCGTATTATCTAACCGTCGACCGCTTTATAGACCGCCAGCCTGGAAGAATCCTTGTCGACAAGTTTCCCCTGAACATGGTTCATACGGGCCTTATCCTGCGGGTCTTTCCCTCGGCCAGGTTCATCGTGGCGCTGCGACACCCGTGCGACGTGTGCTTGAGCTGTTTCATGCAGAACTTCAAACATAACGAGGCCATGGCCAATTTTTTCACGCTTGAAGACACGGCAGGGCTGTATGACAAGGTTTTCAAACTATGGCAACAGTATGTGCGGGTCTTGCCGCATCCGTACCATCTGGTGAGATACGAAGACTTGGTCGACGATTTCGAGACCCAAACGCGGAGACTATTGGGGTTCATCGGGGTCCCGTGGGACGATGCCGTGCGTGGGTATCATCAACACGCCGTGGAAAACCGTAGCATCAACACCCCCAGCTACCGCCAGGTGAGCGAGCCGATTTACAAGCGGGCCCGCTTCCGCTGGCGGCGTTACGCCGAGCAGCTTGAGCCAATCATGAGCGTGTTGGAGCCCCACATCGAGTACTTCGGCTATGGCAGTCCGGCCGTTCCCCGGCCTCACTACACGCAGGGCGTGGTCTTCTCCTCCATGCCGCTCGACTCACAAGCATCAAATTCGTAGCATTCCCGCTTGCCCCAGGTCTACAGCTTCCGCAAAGCGGAGAATTGTTAAGTCTTTTGTAGCTTGCCGGTCGATTATAACTTGAAGTGGCAGGTTGGCTCTCTCTTGCCCCAACCAGACACCGGCATGGCACGCATCCAGACAAATATCGGTCTGATCACCGGAATACCGATCGGCGACACCGTCGACCAGCTTATCGAGGTGGCGGCCAGACCACGCGACATGCTCGTCGAACGCACAGACGAACTCCAAGGCGAGCAGGTCGCGATCAACAGCCTGGCTGCGTTGCTCTTGAGCGTGCAGTTCGTCAGCAACAAGCTGGGCAGCGAAAGCCTTTTCGACAAGCGGGCTGTTACCAGCAGCAACACCGACGTCCTCACGGCCACGCAAACAGGCCAGCCGCCAAAGGGAAGCTATCAATTCACGCCGCTGCGGATGGTCCAGAGCCAGCAGTTGCTCAGCTCGGGCTTCAAGACGGATACCGACCCTATCGGTGACGGCCGGCTGACGTTCCGTTTCGGCGATCACGTCCAGCGAACCGCCCGGCTTGAATGCTTCGGAGGCGGAAACGGCGTGGTCCGCGGAAAAATATGCATCACCGATCGCAGCGGAGCAACCGCCGAAATCGACCTCTCCACGGTCCAAACCGTCGACGAAGTGCTCGAAGCCGTCAACGGCAACAACACGATCAACGTCACGGCCGTCGCTCACGGCGACGGGCTCCGCCTGATCGACAATACCGGACAGACGGCCTCGAATCTCAAAGTGGAGGAAATTGCCGGCGGTACCACGGCCGACTCGCTCGGGCTGGCCGGGATCGATGTGGCCGCAAGCGTGGCTGACGGCCAGGACATGCTTTGGCTCTACCAAGACCTCGAACTGGACATGCTCAACGACGGCACCGGCATACTAGTCGACCCGATCCTGTCCGATATCGAGTACCAGCTGCGGGATGGAACCACGGGCCAAATCGACCTCTCGCCCATCGAGTCGGGTGGCTCCAACGTTATCGAGGAAACAACCCTCGGCGAGATCCTCGACGTGATCAACGCCGCCGTGCCTGAAAAACTACAAGTCCAGATCGCGCCGGACGGCGACCGGCTGATCATTACCGACCTGACGGAAGGCGCCGGCACGTTCCAGTTGCAGTCGCTCCACGACTCCAATGCCCTGGCCGATCTGGGGCTCGACGGGCAGGCCGTCGACGGCCAAATCACCGGACGCCGCATCTTCGGCGGCGCCGGCACCGTCTTGCTCTCCAGCCTGGGCGGCCCGACCGGGTTGGGACCGCTGGGCCTACTGGACCTGACCGACCGCAGCGGCACTTCCGACACCGTCGATCTTGCCGACGCCGAAACGCTTGACGAGGTGATCGACGCCATCAACGCCGCCGGCGTCGAAATCCTGGCCCAGGTCAATCAGGCCCGAAACGGCATCGAACTGGTCGATACCACGGGCAGCACCGCCGGCAACCTCGTCGTGGCCAACGGCGACGGCGAAACGGCAACCGCCGATAAACTTGGAATCGCCGTCGACGACAACGTGACCAAGGTCAACAGCGGCGACCTACATCTGCAAGTTATCGCCCACAATACCCTGCTGGATAACATGAATGGCGGCGCCGGCGTCGCCCTGGGTATGTTCTCGATCTTCGACACCGCAGGCGTGAGCCGCGAGCTCAATCTGAGCGAAGACACCAAGACCATCGGCGACGTGATCCGCCAAATCAACCTCCTCTCTCTCGGGGTGGTCGCGGAAATCAACGAAACCGGCGACGGAATCCGGATTCGGGACACGGCACACGGCTCGGGAACACTGCAGATCATCGAAGGCAGCTCGACCGCCGCAAAGGACCTGCATCTGCTCGGCGACGTGCTGGAAGTGGAAATCGCCGGCCAAACCACCCAGGTGATCGACGGAACGACCACCTGCATCATCGACCTGGATGAAGACGACTCGTTTGAAGACCTGCTCACCAAGATCAACGACCTGGGAGCCGGGGTAACGGCGTCCACGTTTGTCGACGGCTCGAACAAGCCGTATCGGCTCTCGCTGGCAAGCGACCGGGCGGGAAAGGCCGGCCAACTGGTGCTCGATACGTCCGGTGTAGATTTCCAATTCCAGGAGATCGTCCGTGCGCAGGACGCCATGCTCGTGTTCGGCGATCCCGGTGCCGCGGCCTCCAGCGTGTGCATCACGTCGTCTTCCAACGATTTCACCGATGTGCTCTCGGGCATCTCCCTGCAAATCAAGGATGCCTCGGCCGAACCGGTGACGATCACCGTCAGCACGACCGACACCGACCTGGTCGCCAGCGCCAAAACCCTGGTCCAGAACTACAACAGCTTCCGCGAAAAACTCCTCGAACTGACCGCCTACGACGTGGAGACAAACACCGGGTCGATCCTCACCGGTGACGCCACCGCGTTGCGGCTGGATACCGATCTATCCTACCTCTTGAGCGGGCGGTTCGCCGGCGCCGGATCAATCCAATCGCTCGGCGAGCTCGGAATCAGCCTCAAGGCCGACGGCACGCTCGACCTGGACGAGTCCCAGTTCAAAGCCGCCTACGCCGCCGATCCCCAGGCGGTCAAGGAGTTCTTCACCGAAGAACAGTTCGGTGTATCCGCCCGGTTCGGCAACCTGATCGAGCAGATAGCGGGCGAAGAGGGCTCCCTGCTGGCAACCCGCTTCGAAACCCTCAACAGCAAAATCCAGCAAAACCAAGAACGTATCGATTCCATGACCGAACAACTCGACCGGCAACGCGAACAACTGCTCACTGAGTTCTATCGAATGGAGACGGCCATCAGCAAGATGCAAAGCAACCTCAGCGTCATATCGGCCATCCAGCCGATTTCGCCGCTAACGAGTGTCAGCCGGGTGACCGTGTAATAGCAGTCGGTCGGGACCTGCCCCGGCGGCGTTCTCCCCGAAGTAACCGTTCACGGGCTGCGGGGACATAGCCGGTATATATCGGACAATGTCGCCTTTCGCGGAGCGAAAGGCGACATTGTCGGCCCGTGAACGCTTACTCCCCGAACAGTCGGTCCCCGACACACCACTGGCGCCGCCTCCCAGCCGGCCCACCAATACCCACCGTATCGACAGAAAACTCAAAGGAGTTGTTCATGCCATCCTCACCCGGAGGAAACTACGTGAAAACCGAAGTGCTCACCGCCACGCCGCAAAAGCTCCAGTTTATGCTCATCGAGGGGGCAATCCGCTTCGTCGAGCGCGCCCGAAAACACTTCAGGGCCCAAGAAGACGAACAGGCCGGCGAGGCCATCATTCGTGCCCAGGGAATCGTCACCGAACTGATCAACAGCCTCAACCGCGAGGTCAATCCCGAACTGGCCCGGAAAATCGCCGGTGCCTACCTGTTCGTCTTCCGCACGCTGCTGGAGGCGAGCCGGGAGCCCGACGAAAAAAAGCTCGCCGACGTGCTCAATGTGCTCGAAGTAGAGCGGGAAACGTGGCGCCAGGTATGCGACAACCTGGCCAACAGCACACCGCCCGAGTACCAGACCTCCGGCGGTCCGCCCGCTCGACACGCACCACCGGCGCACACCGCCCCACTGCGCAATACCTCCCCGCCTACCGATTCGACCGATGCCCCGTCCACAGGGTTTTCGCTGGAGGCATGATTGCGTACCGGCCGGCGGGCAGGCACCGGCGGCGTCGACCGGGGCCCCTTGCAGACTGACCGCCCGGCATGATACGCTTGCCACAAGGCTCACCCGCCGCACGCTAGCCGTCTCGCCGCCTTAGCCCAAAGACCGACTCGTGAACTCCCCAAGGCAATTGATCCGCGTCGGACACAGCCCCGATCCCGACGACGCTTTCATGTTCTACGCCCTGGCCAAGGGCAAGATTCCCACGGGCGACTACCGATTCGAGCATCAACTGGTCGACATCGAGACGCTCAACCGCCGGGCATTCTCCGGCGAGCTCGAGTTGACCGCCTTGAGTCTCCATGCCTACGCCCACTTGGCCGACCTCTACATGCTTTGCCCTTGCGGGGCCAGCATGGGCGATCGTTATGGCCCCATGGTCGTTGCCCGATCCAAGTGCCCCGTCGAGCAGCTCACCCGTATGAATATCGCCGTGCCCGGCACGCTCACCACCGCCTATCTGGCCTTGCGGATGTGCCTCGGCGTGGAGTTCGCCCATGTGGTCGTCCCGTTCGACCGGATACTTGACGCCGTGGCCGCCGGCCACTACCTCCAGCAGCCTGTCGATGCCGGGCTGATCATCCACGAAGGCCAGCTCACCTACCAGCGCCAGGGGTTGCACCTGATCGTCGATACGGGCGTTTGGTGGCACGAGCAGACCGGCCTGCCCTTGCCGCTGGGGGCCAAAGCCGTGCGCCGCGACCTCGGCCCGGAGGTGATCGCCGACGTCCACCGCCTGCTGTTGGCAAGCATTCGCTACGGTCTGGAGCATCGCCGGGAGGCGTTGGAGCATGCCCTGGGCTTCGG
>Ga0180432_10006904_pt1 | contig 14611 bp, 10 predicted proteins | sample SS_ome_10_FD_132414 | JGI IMG/M metagenome (GOLD analysis project Ga0180432, IMG submission 132414) | Hypersaline lake sediment archaeal communities from the Salton Sea, California, USA - SS_1_MS_2 metaG | ecosystem: Environmental > Aquatic > Non-marine Saline and Alkaline > Hypersaline >... | reverse complement strand
TTGCCGTAGGAGTTGATGATGATGTCCTTCTTGCGGCCCACGATCTTCAAGTACCCCGCCTCGTCCAGCTCGCCCAGATCGCCGGTGCGGAAGAAGCCGTCCTCGGTGAAGGACTCCCGGGTGGCTTTTTCGTTTTTGTAGTACTCCAAGAGCACATTGGGCCCCTTGACCAGGATCTCAAAATCGGAGTCCAGCTTCAAATCGACGCCTTCGAACGGGGGGCCGGCGGTGCCCACCCGGATGCGTTCGGGGGGATTGATCGAAGCCGGCGCGGTGGTTTCGGTCATCCCCCACCCCTCCGGCATGATCACGCCCAGGCTGTTGAAGAAGGCGCACAGCTCCGCCGAGACCGGCGCGGCCGCCACGATGGCGTACTTCAGGCAGCCTCCCAGGCCCCGGCGGATCTTAAAGAACACCAGCCGGTCGGCGACCAGGTGAGCCAGGCGCAATCTCAAGCCCAAGGGCCGCCCCGACTGGCGGGTGTCGAAGACCCGGCGGCCGACGCCGAAGGCCCAGCGGGCCAGGTTCTTCTTCCAGGCCGGGCCGCTGTCCGCCTTCGCCAGAATAGACGCGTAGGCCTTCTCGTATACGCGGGGAACCCCCGCCATGATGTGCGGCCGGATCTCCTTGAGGCTGTCCGCCAGCTTCTCGATGCTCTCGGCGTAGCTGTAGACCAGTCCCCGGCTCAGACAGGCATACTGGGAGAAGCGCTCGTAGACGTGGGCCAGCGGGAGGTAGGCTATGTAGCGCTGGCCGGCCTCGAAATCCAGTGCCTGCTCGATGGCATCGGAGTTGAACTCGAAGCCCCGGTTGGCCAAAACGGCGCCCTTGGGGGGGCCGGTGGTCCCCGAGGTGTACACTATGGTCATGGTGTCCTGGGGGCTCAGCGACTGGAGGCGGGAAGGGATCAGACCGGTGTTAGAGGGGCGCAGTTCTTCGCCCCGTTGCAGGAGATTCGCATAGGGGGCCGCTCTGGAGTCGGACCGGTCGGACTTGTCGGACCGGTCGGACTCCTCGAAGAGGAAGGCGCTCTCTAGGCGGGGGAGATCTTTCCAGACCCTTTCGATCTTTTCTAGTTGCTCCTGATCCTCGCAGAAGATGAAGCGGACGCCGGCGTGATCCAGGATGTAGCGGCATTCTTCGGACAAGAGCTGGGGGTAGATGGGCACTACGACGGCGCCCAGCATGCTCACGGCCAGATCCACTTCGGTCCACTCGGGGCGGGTCCAGGACTGGATGGTGACGCGGTCGCCGGGCTTGAGGCCCAGCTCGTCCAGAGCGCAGGCCAGCGCCTCCACCCGGCCGAAGAACTCCCGCCAGGTCAGCCGCACCCAGCGGCCGGCTTCTTTGTACTGTACGGCGATGGAGTCCGGCTCGTCTTTTGCGCGCGCGTAGATCTTGTCGAGGATTGTGTCCACCGGCCCGCAACTATACAACGTCCGGGAATCAGCCGCAAATGGCGTCTACGAACCAGCGGTCGGTGGAATGGTACAGGCGGTAGATTCCCCCGTCGGAGAGCTCCACGTGGTAGTAGTCGCGGAGCAGGGCCTCCGCCCCCCACCACTCCCCCTCCAGGCGCCAGGGGCCGGCGAACTGCAGGACCCTCCCGCGGATCTCCTTCCCCTTCAAGTAGCGCAAAACGGTCCGGTCCAGGCGGACCTCCACCTCCCGCCCGGGCCTGAAGACCCGCAGGGGCAGGCGGCAGAGATGGACATTCTTCCCGGCGGCGGCCCGCTCGCCGAACGGAACCACCACGAACTCCCCCGGGCGATGCGAGTTCACCAGCCGGGGGGAGCCCACCCGGCCCTCGCCGGCCAGAGACGCCAGGTAGGCGATGGTGTCGTCGAGCTTCTCGGGAGCGGGCCCCTGGGGGGCGAACATGTCCATCTGAGAGCTTCTCCGCCCTTGGGCCTCGGCCTCCACCCGGACGGCGGTCACCGGCGCGCGGGGGGGCTGCTCCTCGAGCGCCGGCCGCAACACCTTCGTCCAGGTGCTCACCCGGCAGGTGGGGGAAGCCAGGCCCACAAAACGCTCGTCGCTCCCGGCGGGATCCAGCCCCAGCGAGAGAAGCAGCCGCCCGGCGGTCAGCCCCCGCCAGCGCAGCCGTTCGGCCAGCCTCTCGAAAACCCCGTTGAGCACGAACAAAAGCGGTTCGATCCCGCCTATGGGGTAAGGGGTCTCGGTCTCCTCCACGAACCGCTCGGGCAGCTTCATCGGCACCAGCGGGCTTCGGTCCTCCCCGCGGGCCAGGCGATGCAGGCGCAGCCCCTCGCTCCCCAGGCGCGGCCCCAGGTCCTTAGAGGGAAGCTCCGCCAGCTGGCCCAAGCGCTCGATCCCGAAGCGGCGCAGGGCGGCGTGGAGGTCGGCGGAGGTTTCCAGCAAACCAACCGGCAGCGGATCCAGAAAGGCCCGCTCCTCCCCCAAAGCGATCACCCGCACCCCCTCGGTGGTGCGGGCGGCCAGGCGGGCGATGAGCTTTCCCGAGGCGATCCCCACCCGGGCTAAAAAACCCGCCCGCTCGGCCTTTTGCAAAAGCGCCGCCCCCAGTTGGCGCTCGCCGGAATGCAAACCAGAAAGCCCGCTCAGATCCAAACAGACCTCGCCGGCGGGCTCCAGGGCCACCCGGGGGGAGAAGGATCGGGCCGCGTCCAGCAGCGCCGCCTGCGCCGAGCGGACCTGGGCCGGAGAAAGCGAACGCAGCGGCAGGTCGGGCACGTACAAACAGCCAATCCGGCGGATCTCCATGCCCCCATTATACTGAACGTATGTACAGTGTCCAATCCTCAATAGGCGCAACGAAAACCGATGGAATCATCCGGGTTTTCGGGCAGGTCCCGGTCGCGGTTGGCGGTGCGCAGGTACTTGGATATGCCGTACCAGGAGCCCCCGCGCTCACTGCGGTAGGTCCCCTTGGCGGGACCTTGGGGGTTTCTGAGCGGACCCAGCAGGTAGTAGTCCGGCTGGTACCAGTCGGCCACCCACTCCCACACGTTGCCGCTCATGTCGCAAAGCCCGTAGGGGCTGTTGCCTTTTTCCCTGGAGCACACCGGCCAGGTCGAGCGCTTCTTGCAGCCCGCCTCCCCGGCGTACATCACCACCCGCTCGCAGTCGGCCGGTTCATTCCCCCAGGGAAACGTCCGGCCGTCGCTCCCCCGGGCGGCCTTCTCCCACTCCGCCTCGCTGGGCAGCCGCCCGCCCATCCAGCGGCAGTAGACGTCCGCCTGGTGCCAGGTGACGCAGTTGACCGGATGATTCTTCCTCCCCGGCTTTCCCCAGTTGCACTCCCCTTCCTTCTCCGGCCGGGTGCACTTGCCCGCGTGCACGCAGCGGGCGTACCGCTTGACCGTGACTTCGGTCCGGTCGATGTAGTACTGGCCCAAGAAGACTCTTCTCCCGGGCTTCTCGTCCGACTGGCAGTCCCCGTCCACCTTCTTGTTGCAGCCCATGAAGAACACCCCGGCGGGGATGCGCACCCGATCCCCCGGCGCCGCCGCGACCAGCCCGGCCAGAATAAGCCACCACCACGCGTTCATAGAAAGAGAGCCTAGCATTTTTTCCGGCGCAGATCGAAGGACAGCTCGATCCCCTCGAGCCAGCGCTCCCTCGCCCCCCGCCCCCCCCAGTGGGCCCGGCGGCGGCCCACCTCGACGGCCAAAGAGGCGAAGGTGCCCACCCGGGGCGCCGGGGAAATCACCAGCACCACCACCCCCGAAGCCGCCGCCAGCCTGCGGATGCGCATCCAGGCGGCGGGAGCGCCAAAGACCCTTTGAGAACCCGCCCCCAGATCCAGGGCCGCCATACCGAAGCCGCCGGCCATGAGGATCCGCTCGAGCGCCCGCAGGGCCAGGGAACCCCGCGGGCGCACCCACAGCAATTGCTCGAGCAAAACGCCCGCTTTGTGGGCCGAAGCCACATCGAAGCCTTCTTCAGGATCCACCACCGCCACCATCTCGCCCCGGTTGGTGGCCCCGGCCAGCGCGGCGTAGAGGACCGTGGCCCCGCCGCAGGAAAAAGCCACCACCTCGCTGATGGCCCCCGCCGGCAGCCCGCCGCCGGCCGCCCGGTCCAGCTCCAAGAGGCCGCTGGAAACCACCCGCCACTCCCGCTCCACCCGGCTGGCCGGCACCACCAACCGCTTTTGCAAGAGCTTTGAAAGGATATCCATCGGATCCTCGAGTATACTGAACGTATGTACAGTAGTAAAGGGGCCCGGGGACGGATAGAATGCAGCGCAGCATGCGAGTGGTTTATTGGATTTTCCCGATTCTGCTGGCACTCGGCGGCTGCGGCGCGCCGGGGGGCCGGCTGGCAGTGGAGCTGAAGGTCGCCGGCAAGAGACCAAACGCCAATCTTCGGGGGGCGCCGCCCGAGGGCATCGCGGGCTTCCGCCTGTGCGTCCAGAAGCCGACCGGGGAGAAGATCAAGTGCAAGGACTTCTCCAATCTCCAGGCCGATAAGGTGCGCATCGGTTCCATCCCCACCGGCAGGAACCGGGTGGTCACCTTCCAGGGGTACGCCCAGGACACCGCCGCCGGGCAAACCGAGGCCTTGTGGTGCGGCCGGGCGGTGGGGGTCGATATACAAGCCGACGCCGTCTCCCGGGTGCGCATGCTGCTCACCCGCTGCAGCGACTTCACCGAGACTCCCGCGCCGCCGGGCGAGGCCCGCGCGTTCCACACCGCAAATGCAACCGCCGACGGCGCCGTCCTGCTATTGGGCGGATACCACCTGATCGAGGACGGCGGGCTGGCGGCCGGCGGATCGGCGGAGCGCTACGATCCCGCCGAAGGCACCTTCACCCCGCTGCCCGGGGGCCTGAACCACCCCCGGGGATTCCACGCCGCGATGCCGCTTCAAAACGGCCGGATTCTGGTCGCGGGCGGCTGCGAGCAGGCCGGCATCCGGCTGGAGTTCTCCGATCCCGACCGGCCGGGCTCCCCGCTGCAATGCCGACAGCCGGGCCTGGCGGCCACCACCCTGGAGACATACGATCCCCAGACGGGAGATTCGGACTCTTTAAAGATTCCCGAAACCATCTTCGCCGGCGCCGCGGTCATCGGTGCAGACCGGCTGCTGCTGATCGGCGGCCAGGATTCCGGGGGCGACCCGCTGCGGCGCGTCCTGCTGGTGGACGCCTCGGGCGACGTCCCGGTGGTGACCGAGTATCCGGACGTGCTGCAGGTACCGCGCCGCTCCCCCACCAGTATGCCGTTCTCCTCGCCGGGCGTTCTCCCGGCCGAGGTGTTGATTTTCGGCGGAAGCGGGGCCAACGGCACAAACGACCCGGGCACCTTCGCCGAATGGCTGGTCGCGGGAACCGGCGACATGTTCACCCTGATTCCCGATTTCGCCACCGGCGCATCCGGCGTGGGCCTGCCGGTGATGCACGCCGCCGGCACGCAACCGGGGCCCGGGCAGATGCTGTTCTGCGGGGGGATCTACCCGGAACGCTACCATTCACAGGACCTGCCCTACATCCCCGAACCGCTGAACGTCGCGGCGCTGGTGGACATGCGCACCGAAAGCCTGAAGCTGCTGCCGGCCGAGGGCCGGCTTTCACTACCCCGGGCCTTCCATACCAGCACCCTGGCGGACAGCCGCGGGAACGCGCTGGTTGCCGGCGGCCTCAGCGGGGAGGATCTGGCCCTGCCCCTGCACCACCAGGCCACCGCCATTGTGGAATGGTGGAACCATGAGCAACAGCAGTTCTCGCTGCTCTGGCGAAAAGGCGTCGAGCTGACCATGCACCACCCCCGCGCCGGGCACAGCGCGACCTTTCTCGAGGATGGAACGATTCTGGTGGTGGGCGGCACCGACGGGGCCTCGATCCACTCGACCGCCGAGCTGTTCAACCCCGCGCCGGTCGATCTGGGCACCGAGGGATTGCCGGCATTGTAGACCCCGAATTACGCCGGTTGCACGGTATCCGAGGGTCCGCTACTATTAACCCACGGATGTGTTAATGAGCGCCCGTCTGGCTTCATCTGTATTTGCCGTTCTTCTGGCCTGCTCCTGCGGTGGCGGAGAGACTACTTGCCAGCCCGGCCAACTGCGCTGCGGCGGCGCCTGCGTCGATCCCACCAGCGACCCGGACCATTGCGGGGGTTGCGGAATCTCTTGCGATCCCGACCAGGCCTGCTACCAGGGGCTGTGTCTGGCCGCCTGCCCAACCGGAATGGAGAAGTGCGGCCAGCAGTGCGTTTTTCTGCAGGTGGACCCGGAAAACTGCGGTGAATGCGGCAACTCCTGCAAAGCGGATGAAGAGTGCAGCGGCGGTGTTTGCGGGCAACCCTGCCCGGCCGGACAATTCCGCTGCCCGGCCGGCTGCGTGGACCTGAACAGCGACCCGGCCCACTGCGGCTCCTGCGAAAACGAATGCCCGGCGGGCTGGTCCTGCTGCCTGGGCGCCTGCGCGGAGCTGCAGACCGATCCCCAGCACTGCGGTGAATGCGGCCGGGCCGTCGATCCCGGGCTGATCTGTCACGACGGCAACCCCGTCGATCTGAACAGCAACCCGGACCACTGCGGCAGCCTGGACAACGCCTGCGACCCTCAAATGGTCTGCAACCGCGGGACCTGCGCGGCGGCCTGCGATTCGGGCCTGACCGACTGCGGCGGCGCCTGCGTGAACCTGCAGGCCGATCCCTACAACTGCGGAGGCTGCGATCAGCCCTGCACCTCGGGGCAGGTCTGCGGCCGGGGAGAGTGCAGCCCGGACTGCCCGGTGGGGACCTCGGCCTGCGGGAGACGCTGCGTCGATCTCATGATCGATCCGCTCCATTGCGGGGCCTGCGGGCAGTCCTGCGGCGAGGAATACTGCCACCGCGGACAATGCACCGGAAACTGCCCGGTGGGAACCACGCTGTGCGCCGGGCGTTGCGTGGACACCCGCAACCACCCCGAGCACTGCGGCGCCTGCGGCACACCCTGCGTCGACGGCGTCTGCACCGGCGGTCAGTGCACCCAGGGCTGCCCGACCTGGCAGGTCAACTGCGGTGGAAGCTGCGTGGATCTCCTCGGCGATGCGGAGAACTGCGGCGGCTGCGGCAACGTCTGCCCCGGCACGCAGGTCTGCCGGCACGGCATGTGCTCCGACGGCTGCCCGGCGGGTTTCTCCCCCTGTCTGGGTGATTGCGTCGACCTGTCCTCCGACCACGACCGCTGCGGCGGCTGCGCCATCGCCTGCTCCTGGACCCAGGTGTGCTCCCAGGGAACCTGCGTGGACGCTTGCCCGGCCGGGACGTTCAACTGCAGCGGGAGCTGTTTCGCCATCGACTCCGACCCGGCCCACTGCGGTGCCTGCGATCGGTTCTGCCGCGCCGGGCAGGCCTGCTGCAACGGATTCTGTGTAGACGTCCTGAGCCACCACCAGCACTGCGGCCGCTGCGGCGCCGCCTGCACGGCCACCCAGACCTGCCTGCGCGGAGCCTGCCGGGAAGGGGACTGCCCCACCGGGCTGGTCAACTGCGCCGGCGGCTGCATAGACGCCCTCTCCGATCCGGATCACTGCGGCGACTGCAGCACGGCCTGTCCCCCGGAGATGTTCTGCGGAGAGGGCGCCTGCCTGCTCCAGTGCCCCTGGGGCACCACCCGCTGCTGGGAGCGCTGCGTCGATCTCGCCACCGACCCGCAAAACTGCGGAAGCTGCGGCAACATCTGCACGGCCGGGAGCGTCTGCAGCCGCGGCGAGTGCCTGGCCGCCTGCCGGCCGGGCGAACAGGACTGCGGCGGCGCCTGCGTGGATATCGACGCCGATCCGAACCACTGCGGGAATTGCACCGACCGCTGCCTGGCCGGCATGGTCTGCAACCGCGGGTCTTGCCAAGATGAATGTTCGGAAAACGAGGTGGCCTGCTCGGGCTCCTGCACGAATCTCAGCAACCACCCCGATCACTGCGGGGCCTGCGGCCGGGCCTGCCTCCCGGCGGAAGTCTGCGCTGACGGAGCCTGCGCGACCAGTTGCCCGGCGGAGCGGACCGACTGCGACGGCAGCTGCGCCAACACCCGCGACGATTCCAACCACTGCGGCCAGTGCCACCACACCTGCGGCGTGGAAGAAGCCTGCGTGGACGGCGCCTGCGAGCGCCTCTGCCTCACCGGGGAGGATCTCTGCTCGGGAGTCTGCGTGGATCTCTCCTCGGATCCCAACAACTGCGGGGAATGCGGCCGCAGGTGCAGCCCGGACACCACCTGCCAGCGGGGCGCCTGCGTGGGCGCCTGCGCGCCGGGCCTGACCGCCTGCCAGCAGGCCTGCGTGGACACCTCCTCCAATTCGCGGCACTGCGGATCTTGCAACAACGAATGCCCGGTGGATTCGGTCTGCGATCGCGGCGCCTGCACCAACGCCTGCAGCCCGGGCCTGGCGGATTGCGACGGAACCTGCGTTGATCCGGACACCAACCCGTTCCACTGCGGCGGATGCGGCAACACCTGCCCGTCCACCGAGGTCTGCAGCGGCGGTAAGTGCCTGTCCAACTGCCGCGGTCAAGAGGTGGAGTGCGCCGGGGCCTGCATCAATCCCGACAGCGATCCCCTGCACTGCGGCTCCTGCGAAACCGTATGCGCCGAGGGTCAGGTCTGCTCCGGCGGAGTGTGCGGCGACGGCTGTGAAACCGATCTGACCGCCTGCTACGGCGCCTGCGTGGACCTCGCCACCGATCCCCGGCACTGCGGAACCTGCGACACCGCCTGTACGGCGGGCCAGGTCTGCCACCAGGGAGTCTGTGCCGAAGAGTGCCCGGACGAACTGGAGAACTGCGACGGTTACTGCGTCGATCTAAAGATCGACCCTTACAACTGCGGCGCCTGCGGCAACGTCTGCCCAAACGACGACATCTGCATGCTGGGCGCCTGCGGAGCGCACTGCGATCCCAACGACTTGACCTGCTTCTGCATTCCGGGCGGGCAATGCGTGGCCTGCACCGACTGTCCGGTTCCCCAGGCACCGCCCAACGTGCTCTATATCCACTGCGTCGGCTCCGCCTGCGAGATCACCGAGTGCCTGGGCTACTGGCGCGACGTAAACGGCGTCTTCGAGGACGGTTGCGAATGCCGTCTCTCTGAAGTGTGGGTGACGGTCCTCGACAACGCCGCCGCGCCGCCCCAGGCGCGCATGGCCAAGGGCAGCGGAAACGTTCTGGGCTTCGTCTGGGAGGATCACTGCTACTCCCCCGCCCGGGTGGCCTTCGGCCACGTGACCCAGCAGGGAGAGGAGCTCCAGCACCACGAGGAAATCCGGCTCTCCTCCAGCCTCTCGGGCAATTCGCTCCAGCCCAACCTGGTCTGGGACGACCGCGAGTCCAAGTTCGCGGTGGTCTGGGCCACCTCCCGCGGAATGAAGTTCGTGCGGGTTGAGCCGGGCGGACCCAAGGGAACCGAGGTGGAAGTGCTGGAGGGCTGGTGGCTGGGAACCCCCGGCTATCCCGCCCTGGGCACGGCCTCGCAGGGCTATGTGCTCGCCTGGACCGAGCCCGGCCGGATCATGGCCGGCGCCCTGGATCAAGCCGGGCACATCCGCTACTACGACCCGGGCAACCAGGAACCCTGGGAGTACTACCACCATCAGATCACCACCGCCGGCAACCCCACCGAACTTTTTATGCTGGGGTCGGGCGACGATTACCTGCTGGTCTGGGAGGAAGGAGCCAGCGGCAACCGCGGCATCCGGACCACCAGCCTGACCTACACCGGACAGCACTGGCAGACCTGGGTAAACGGCGGCGCGGTGCACACGGTGAGCGGCACCTTCTCCGACGCCCGGCGTCCCTCCCTGGCCCGGGCCAGCCCCGGCGCGCCGGCTCCCTACCTGCTGGGCTTCGACGCCCTGCAGACCAACGGTCGGCGCGAGGCCTACGTGGCCTGGCTGGACTCGAGCGGCCAGGTGACCGCGGGGCCCCACCGGTTATCGGAGGCCGGCGGCCTGGGCCTGGACGCCTACGGAGGCGCCGCGGCCCACTCCCCCCAGGGCGTCATCGGCGCCTTCTGGACCTACCGCGACCCGCAGTCCCCCGAGGATCAGGTTCTGTACTACCGCGGGTTCTCCGAGGACGGAACCCCCATGGGCGACCAGGCGATCAATATAACCGACGAGGTGGAGGAACTGACCCACCCCTTCCATCCCATCCAGGCCGTCTTTTATGACGGGCGCTTCGGAGTGTCCTACACCCCCCTGGACATGGACTGGTTCGACGTGCGCTACGCCACCATCTGCCCCCCATGACCAAGCGCAAATTCACCAACCGTCCACTGAAAGAGCTATCTCGGCTCAAGAGTGCTGCAAGCCCCCCACGCACCCTTGAGAAGCCCAAAAAAGAGCCCAAGCCGGAGAATGAAGAGAGTCTGTTTGCCGAAGCCATGTCCGGCGTAACCCCCATGGATGCCCGCGACGACTCCCTGCCTCCCGAGCCGAAGCTTAAGGCCGCGCCCTCGCGCGAGGAGCGGGAGGAGGCCGAGGTCATGCAGGCGCTGCGCGACCTGGTCGAGGGGGAGTCCCCTTTGGCCATCCACCAGACCGACGAGGCCATCGAGGGGGCGGTGGACGGGCTCGACGGCCGCATCATGGACAAGCTGCGCCGCGGGGAGTTCTCCGTCCAGGATCACCTGGACCTCCACGGCTTCACCCGCGACGAGGCCCGCTTGAAGGTAGAAGCCTTCCTCTTGAATGCCATCGCCCAGGGAAAACGCTGCGTGCTGATCATCCACGGCCGCGGACACGGCTCCAAGGACCGCATCCCCGTCTTGAAGAACGCCTTGAAGAGCTGGCTGCAGAGAAGGGCGCTCAGCAAGAAGATCCTGGCCTTCTCGACCGCCCAGCCCTTCGACGGCGGCGCCGGCGCAGTCTACGTCCTCTTGAGAACCCGCTGGTCATAAGCCCCAAAACCGGTCGAAAACTTGACACCTTTCTGCACCCCTAGTATGTATTTTATTAACCGATATTATGTATCATGCCCAGAATCACGATATCCATTCCCGCGTCCTTGAAACAACGCCTGGACAACCCCCGCGTTCGAAAATCCATCAATGTTTCAAGGGTGTGTCAGGAAGCCCTGGCCCGGGAGATACGCCGAATGCTCGATCTGCCCCTGGACCTGCAACGAATCGAGGGCGTTATTTCGAGGCTGAAACAAGAGCGCGAGCGGGCCTCGGACCGCTGGTTCCAGGAGGGATCGGCGGCCGCCCGGGACTGGGTGGAGCACGAGGCCCCCTACGCCCTGCTGCGGCAGCTGGGAGAGGCTCCTGTGGGCGAATGCCTGCGCATTTTGAAGCATTCGCCCCCGCCCGCTTTGTCGAAAGCCCAGAAGCGCTTGAAAAAAGAAAAAGACTTCTCCCCGAGAAGCTACCTGGAGGGTTTCGCCGCAACCGTGGGGCTTCTCTGGGAGGTGATCGAAAGAAACATGTAAAGGAGGGTGACTCATGACCATCGAGAAGGCCATCCGGGACTATCAGGGCAGCTACCTGCTGGGGGAAGCCGACGGCGAGCAATGGGCGGCCAAGGCCCACGCCAACGACATCCAGTCGATCGCCCTGCTGGACGTGGAAGACGTCGGCGGATTCGACATCTTCAACCGCAAGGCCGCCGCCTGGCTGGCCGAAAAGGCGGTGAAGTACCAGCAGCGCGACAAGCATTTCGATCCCACCGGCTACTTCGACGGTTTTTTGTCCGCCGTCCGCAAGATCCGCAGCCGGCAGGCCATGGCGGCCGCCGTCGGCGCCAAGAACGCCCGGCGCTGATTGTCAGGAACCGCCGCGGTTCTTGCCGGCGTCCTCGGTGAGCGCCAACAAGGGTGATTTGCCCCCCGGCAGGAACACTTCCACTTTGATCGGCCTTCCCCCCAGCCTCTCGCTCTCCTGGGCCCGACTGCGGTAGTTGGTCACCACCTCTTCCACGATCTCCCGCCTCTTTTGCATCTGCTCCTTGGGAATCTCGATCTTGCTGATGCCCAGGTGCTTGCAGGCCAACTCGATCAGCTCGTAGGGCTCCACGCCGGGCTCCATCAGTTCGTCGGCCCCCGCCGCCCTGGCGGAAGAAGAATCGCCCTCGCTGTCCTCCACCACCCCGATGACCTTCATCTTCTGCCCCAGCCCGTAGGTCCGCAGCTCTTTCACGAAGCTGAACCCCCCCACCGACTTGGAGTACATATTGACGATGACCACATCGGACTGCTCCCGGCGCAGCCGCCCCATGGCCTCGGTCCCGTCGACCGCCGAAGAGACGTTCACCCCGGTCAGCTTGACCACGTCGTAGTATTTCTTCCGCCGGGCGGGCTCCTCGTCGACGATCATCACGCCCTTGCGCCGGTGTGCCATTCCCAAAAACCCCCATGATAAAAGAGCCGGGCAATACCACCCGGCCCCAAAAAAGGCGCCGACCGGATTCGAACCGGTGATGGAGATTTTGCAGACCTCTGCCTTAGCCACTTGGCTACGGCGCCAGCAAAAAAGCGGGAGAAGGGATTCGAACCCTCGACGTCAACCTTGGCAAGGTTGCACTCTAGCCACTGAGTTACTCCCGCACAACAGCACATTCTTTTCCCTCACCGGGCCGTTTTTGTCAAGTGCAATCATCACTTGCACCGCCATGCTCCTATGCCCTGGATCGAGAAACATTTTCATCAAAGGCTCCGATTCGCGCCGGGCGTACCAGCAGGGCGTACCATCTACTCGCCCTCCCCCATCACCAGCCCGACCACGGCGGCCGCAGCGGCGTCCCGCTCCCTCCGGTCCACCGAGGCGTAGATGGCCTGCGCCTTCTCGCTCCTCCAGCCCGCCAGCGCCCTGCGAACGAGCTGGTCCACCCCGGCCATCCTCAGCAGGTTCTCGGACGTCCTGCGCAGGCTCTGAGGCGATATGGGCGGAATGTCCGCGGCCTCGACCACCCTCTCCAGCGGCTCGTCGAGAACCGACGAGCTCCGGTACCAACTCAGCTCCTCCGCCGCCCGCCGCCTCGCCCCAGCCTTGGCATGCCCCGGGCTCGCCGGAAACATGAGGCCCGACGCCAATCCCGGATGCTGGGAACCGACCAGCCATCGCCTCTGCTCGTCCAACACCTCGGCCAGCGGCTCGACGACCGCGATCCTCCGCGGATCGTCCGTCTTGGTCGCCTTCTCCCGCCGGCGCCAAACCGATCGCGTGACGCGCAGCTCGCCGTCAACCAGGTCGCTCCAGCGCAACGCCAACGCCTCTCCCTTCCGCAGCCCGGTCCAGGCGATGACCAGCAGAAGCCGGGCAACGTCCTCGGAAACGCCGTTGCCCGAAAGACTCTCGACGGCCTGCAGGAAACGCCGGAACTCCTCGATGGAAAGCGCCGTCCCCCGCCTGCCCCCGGTCCGCCTCTCGGGAATCGACCTCACCGCCCTGGCAGGATTCACGACGAGAATCCCATCACCGACCGCATCGTCGAGCGCCTGGCGAAGAACCCGCAGCCAGCCGTTGACCGTCGAGGAAGCGCAGCTCCTCGCCTTCTTCAGTATCCAGGACCGAACATCCGCAGGCCTGATCGAATCCACATAGAACTGCCCGAACTGCACGCTGGCATGAGCCAGCGCGACTACGTACCGGCTCCTAGTCGAAGGAGCCAGCCGCCCGCCATGAGCGCTAAGCCACTGCTCTGCGTAGTCGGCGAACCGCTTCCGCGAAGGACGCCTTGCCCGATCGTCTCCGCCCGCGAGCCTCTCCTTGAGACTCACCGCCTCCGCGAACGTCGCCGCCATTCCCTCTCTTTTCCTCCTCCGGCCCGTCCTGGGGTCCGTCCACCGCGCACGCACCAGAAACCGGCCCGGGCCGTCCTGCCATATCCCCGGAACTCGCGTCGGTTTCGGCCGGGTTTTCTTTCTCGGCATAACAAACCTCCCCGGCCGGACGCTCCATCCTGTCGCAATCGGCAACCCTACCACTTTTCACGTATGCGTCCAAGCCGCTCTTGCTGAATCTCCATCTGCTCCCCACCTTGCCATCAGGAACCAGCTGGCCACTACCCACGAGACGGTAGATTGTCTGCCTCGACACCCTCAGGTAATCGCATGCCTCCCGAATCGTAAGCCAGGTCAGTTCCCGATGACCCTTTGTTTTTCCCTTCTTCATACCCGTCATTTCTTCACCACTCCAATTCCCTCCGCTGCCAGTCCCAAGAGATAGCAATGATCATGCCACCGTCATGAATCTAGTAGAATCAGTGGCTTGGGGAAGTGCGGAAATTCAGGGGCATTACAGGTTTTGTGCACTCATGACAAAATCAGTGCACTGGTCTCCATAAAGAGGCCAGCCTTCTTCACATTCAAAGCCTAGGTGAGTTGGTCGAGCTTATCAGTAAGATAGAATCCGAGCCGTCAGAGATCCGGGTCACCCGCCCGGACCGAGAGACGCACAGCGAACTCTCTAAAAACGGCTCTCCGCTTTATTCTAGTAAAACTGTACTTCCAATCCTATAACCTCACCGAACGCAACGTAGCCCTCTACAAATCTAGCAAAGACTTCAAGACCCACGCGCAACGGGAAGCCACTGCAAAAAGTGATTGGAAAACCCGTCCTGAAATTTATACCGACACCCAACTCTTCAAATGCGTCTCCAGCGTATCCGATACCCCCGCCAAAGAACAGTTTGTCGTCCATCCAG
>Ga0180432_10006902_pt1 | contig 14614 bp, 10 predicted proteins | sample SS_ome_10_FD_132414 | JGI IMG/M metagenome (GOLD analysis project Ga0180432, IMG submission 132414) | Hypersaline lake sediment archaeal communities from the Salton Sea, California, USA - SS_1_MS_2 metaG | ecosystem: Environmental > Aquatic > Non-marine Saline and Alkaline > Hypersaline >... | reverse complement strand
GACCTGTGCACCCTGGACGCCATGGCGCTCGCGTGCGCGCTGTGCCTGCGCGCGGTGCAGGCGGGCGCTGTGCTCTTCAACCTGATGATGGCCGAGGACCTGTGCGTGCGCGAGGGCCGCGTGCGCGGGGTGGTGGCCAACCGCACGGCCTTGACGGGGTCGCTACCCATCGACCCGGTGGTCTTCTCGGCGCAGGCGGTCCTGGACGCCACGGGCCATGACGCGTTCCTGGTGCACGCGCTCGCGCGCCGGGGGCTCTTCGGCGAGGGCGGCAAAGGGTTGCAGGGCGAAGGGGCGCTGGACGTCGAGGCGGGCGAGGCCTTTGTGGTCGACCGCGCGGACCGGGTCTTTCCGGGCCTGTGGATCTCGGGCATGGCTGTGTGCGCCACGTTCGGCGGCCCGCGCATGGGGCCCATTTTCGGCGGCATGCTGCGCTCGGGCGAGAAGGTCGCGCGCCTCATCGCCGCGGACCTCGCCGAGTCGGGGGGCACAAAGGCCGCGAAGGATTAGAAGATCGTACGGTAGGCCGCGCCGCGCGCGTGACGCGGCGCGTGTTCGCGAACAGTGAGGACGCACGATGGATAGGAATCGAGGGCACGCACCGGGCAATGAGGCAAGAGCGCTGGGCCTGTTGATCGGCGCCTGCATGGTCATCCTGGGTCTTTCGACCGCAACCCGAGCACAGGAGGCACGTCCCGTGATCGCCGACTACACCGTGGCCAAGGAGGCGGTGCTGCGCAGCATCCCGGAACAATACATCCGCGCGGCCAAGGAGAGGCTGCACATCATGTACTGCGGCACCTCGCACTCCTCGCAGGTCGTGGACGGGCTGCGGGGCCTGATGGAGTACAAGCCGGGCGACGCAGAGCTGTACAAGGTCTCCTTCGACGGGCGCGCGCAGCCCAAGGAGCTCGACATCGACTACCGGCCCAACCATCCGGTCAAGGTGTACTCCGAGGCCAGGGACCTGAGCCACGACAGCATGGACGCCGAGGGCCACACCCAGTACTACCGCAAGACCATCGAGTACCTCGACCACCCGGACCACGCGCACGTGAACGTGGTCATGTGGTCCTGGTGCAGCATCGAGGGCCATGACGTGCAGCGGTACCTGGACGACTTCGGCGAGCTGGCGGCCCTGTACAGGCCCGGGGGCGCCAAGGGCCGCACCCGGGCGAACGCGGTGGTCTTCGTGTTCATGACCGGGTACGCGCGCGGCGACGACGCGGACACGCCCGAGCCGCCCTACATCAAGTCTCCCTTCCAGAACCGCCAGCGCATCGTGGACTACTGCCGCCGGCGCGGGCACCTGTGCCTGGACTACTGGAGCCAGGACTGCTACGACTACGGCACGGACGCCTACCACCCCGACGTGAACGGCAACAGCAACCGGATCCACCTCGCGTACCAGCAGGCCCACGAACAGGGCCAGGACTGGTTCGTGAACCGCAACTTCCGCTCGGGCGAGCCGAAGCTGCCCGCGCACGCGAACAATCACATCACCGGCAACCGGCGCGCGTACGCCGCGTGGTGGATCTGGGCGCGCCTGGCCGGCTGGCCGGGCCGAGGCGCAGAGTAGCCTCGCGCCGCGCGCGCGAAGACTCCCTGAACCACGGCCTCTCGGCTCGGCTTCGTGCGGCCGGGAGGGGGGCGTTGGCGTCTCTCACTCCCGCCATTGGCGCGAGCGCATGACCGTGCGCGCGGTCTGCGCCGCCCGTCTCACGCCTTCGCGCCCCGCGACACAACCTCTTGCGCGCGCACGCGCGAGCGCGTAGTCTGCCGGCACGCGCGGCCCGCAGCGGCCCGCAAGGCACACCGAACGGGGACAGGGAGGGCATGCGATGGCTCGGCAAAGGCTTGGTGCACGGACGAGGGCGGCGGCGGTCGGACTCCTGTGGGCGGCGATGGGGGTCGCCGTTGCGGCCCGGGGCGCGGACAGCCCCTTTGACCGGGCCAAGGTGTTCCTGCTCCCGCCCACCGAGGAGCACCTCTCCGAGACGACCGGCCGCACCTGGGACCTGGCCGCGCCCGGGCACGGGAACTTCACCACGTTCCACGGCGTGCGCGAGCTGGGCGCTACGGACGACGGCGCGCTTCGGTTCGTGCTCGACGGCGAGGAGGCGCTGTTGGGCTGGGGCAACTACGCGGACAAGCAGCCCCGCGCCGACCGCGTCGAGTTCTGGAACATGGACTGGCGGCTGCGCCTCCAGGCGCGCCAGTCCGCGCCCGGGCCCACCGCATGGGAGGTGCGCGGCTGGTCGCAGGGCAATCGGCTGCCGGCCGGCACGAACCCGAACTACAGCCAGCCCACGGCCGAGCTCCAGGGCACGGACTGGCAGACCCTGAACTTCAAGATCCAGAACACGCAGAACGTGAGCGCGGACGGGTTCGAGATCACCATCCGGGCCGAGCCCGGCACCGCCGTGGAGATCCGCGACCTGACCGTGCTGCGCGTCGTGCACAAGGGATACCTGCGCAAGGAGTTCACCCTGCCCGGCGACCGAGTCTGGCGCGCGGTCGTGGACGTGGGCGCCAAGACGGTCCTGTACGTGAACGGCGAAGAGATCCCGGACCGCAAGTCCGTCTCTCCCCGTCCCCGGCACGGCTACTGGTCCGACCCGGTGGACATCACCGAGCACCTGCGCCCGGGGCGCAACTGCATCGGGGTGTTCGGCACCTCGCTTCGCAGCACGTACCCACCCTACTGTTACCTCCAGGGCCGCGCGGTCATGGTCTCGGGCCGGACCGCGCTCCTGGACAGCGACGAGACCTGGCGGTGGAGCCCCCGCCCCGAGCCCGGGTGGTCGGCCGTGGGGTTCGACGACAGCGCCTGGGCCGAGGTGGGCGCCTCCGCAGGAGACGAGAACGCCGCAGCCGTGCGCGGCGGGCGGTGGATGCGCTCGTACCGCGACGGCTACTGGTACCGCCGGCCGGGATACGACGGATACATGGCCCTCACGAACCCGGGCGAGAACCGCCTCTTCTTCTCCGCGTCCGAACCCGTAGGGGTAGAGGTGCGCGTGCCCGCCGGACTGGCGGAGCGCGCGCCCTGGATCGAATGGTCCGTAGACCGCTACGACGGGGGCGAGTTCGTGCCCGAGGCCGAGGGCCGCGCGGACGAGTACGCGGCCCGGGACGCCTCGCTCGTGTACACCGTGCAGCCGGGCGCGCTGGAGGGGGGCGTATACCTGCTGCGCATGACGCTGCGCTCCGCGGACGAGGTGATCGAAGTCCGCCCCGCCGAGCCCTTCCTGGTGGTCCGCCGCCTGCCCATGGACACGGTGGCCGGCGACACCTACGAGCAGGGCCTGGACCTGGAGCTCGAGGACACGGTCGACTTCACCGATCTCGACGACCCGCACCCCGTGCTCGAGACCGACGCCCAGGGCGACCCCCTGCCGCCCGAGGAGCGCACCCCCTGGGAGGAGCTGCCCGCCCGCCAGCAGCAGGCCACCGCGCGCCAGGACTGGGAGGCGCGCCAACAGGAGCACGCCGCCCAGGCCGCGCTCGCGCCGCAGATCGTACAACGGGACGGCCTGCGCTACCGCGAGACCCGGCCCTACATGGGCGCGCACTTCTCGTGCCTCGTGGAGTTCGCGCATCCGGGCGACTTCTATCTTCTGGTGCTCGAGTACCCGAACGACGACGACCGGTGGATCGGCGCGGTGTGCACCGAGCCCGCCGGGGGCACCTCCAAGTGCTGCCCCACGGTGTGGACCGGGGACAAGTACCCGCTCACGAACACGATGCGCGAGCTCAAGTGGCTCCTGCGCCCCACGCCCGGCAAGCACGCCATCGACGTCATGAGCCTGCGCAAGGAGAGCGCGGCCGCCGCGGCGCGGCTTCGCATCTACCATGTGGCCGGGCCCCTGCCCGCGCTGCGCGCGCCGGAAGACAACGCTCGCTGGATCGGGATCCTCACCGAGACGAGCGACAACCGCAAGCAGAGCTTTGACCGCACCTTCCGTGGCGCGGTGCCCGAGGCGCTCGCGCGCATGCGCGCCGCCGGCCTGCCCGCCGACGAAGAGGAGCGCCTGCTGCGATTCTGCGGGCTGCTCTCGTTTTGGCTGGACACCTGCGAGCACTACGCGGCCTACCTGCGCTTCACCGGGCAGAACCTGCACGGCATGGGCGCCTGGCAGTACAGCGACAGCCAGGCCATCACCAAGCCCCCGAACACGGACAGCCCCCGCGTGCTTCGAGCCTTCCGCGAGATCGCGGCCCGCGTGTTCCGCGAGAACGGGGTGGACTTCCTCGCCAGCGTCCAGTTCGTGTTCAGCTCCGGGCTGATCGCCGCCTCCGAGCGCGGCGAGGGCCGGATCCCCGGCATCGAGGACACCATGTACCTCGTGGACAACCAGGGCCGCAAGCTCCAGACCGGCCGTAGCCCCTCGTACCGCGCGGGATGGAACTTCAACCATCCGCGCGTGCGCGAGGAGATGCGCCGCGTGGCCCACGACCTCGCCGACAAGTTCGGGCCGCTCCCGAACTTCCTGGGGCTCAACTGGTCGGTGTACTTCGGGTGCGACTACCTGCCCGTGTACCGCGCGCGCGCATTCAAGGCGAACAGCCCGTATCTGGCCGGCTCGCTCGTGGACCCGCTCCTGGACGGGTACGGCGACGCCACGATCTACGCCTTCGAGCAGGACACGGACCTGGACCTGCCCATCGGGTACCAGGACCCGGACCGGTTCCAGAAGCGCTACACCCTGCTCACCTCGCCGCGCATGCGCGAGCGGTGGATCTCCTGGCGCTGCGAGCGGCTGCGCGGGTGCTTCTCGGATCTGGTGGACGAGATCCAGCAAACGCGCGAGGACCTGTTCTGCACCGCGAGCCTGATGTTCTACGCCGGGCACGGCAGGGAATGGCACGCCAGCGGCCTGCCGCTCAAGGACTTCCTGCGCCGGTGGGGCTGGGACCCCGCGCTCTTCGCCGAGGCCGAGGACCTCTGGCCCACCCACTGGATGCACGCCTCGCCGCACAGCCAGCCCAAGGACAACGAGAACTACCCGTATATGCTGGACATCAACGCGCACGAGGCCTTCCACGAGGCCTTCGCCCATCCCACGAACCGCGCGGCCATGGTCCAGCACGCCTGGCAGGAGCCGGAAGGCCACGCCTGGCGCCTGCCCTACCGCGCGGGCTGGCCCCGGCCGGGCGACATCCTGGCCCAGGCCGAGCCCAGCGGCGACTACGCGCGTGAGGCGTTCGTGCAGGCGCTCATCGGCGGCGACCCGCGGCTCGTGCTCTTCTCGCTCATCCACGTGAACCTGCACGTGGGCCAGGAGCAGGAGCTGCGCGAGTTCGCGCGCGTGTTGCGCAGCCTGCCCGCGGAGCGATTCTCGCCCGTGCTGGACACGGGGCTCGACACGAACCTCGCCATCCGGTGCCTGCACGGCGAGGACGCGCTCACCTTCTACGTGGCCAACCCCGGCTACTGGCCGGTCACCGGAACGGTGACCGTGCAGGGCGACGGCGAAGTGCGCGACCTCGTCGCCAACGAGGTGGTCGCGCCCGAGGCGGCAGCCGCGGACGCGGTGTCCGTGCCCGTGCGCCTGGACCCGTACGGCGTGGCGGCCTTCCGCGTGCAGGGCGTCGAGGCGCGCCTGACCGGGTGGGACACGGACCCCCTCGACGACCAGCACCTCGCGCACATCCGGGGCATGCTCGGCCGCGTGGAGGAGCTTTTGGGCATCCAGCGCGCGCGCCTCGTACTCACCGAGGAGGGGCTCGCGTTCATGGAGTCGACCGTGCGCCGGGCCCGGGCCGACCTCGCCGAGGGCCGCGTGGCGCGCGCCTGGCACGCGGTGGCCAACAGCTCCCGGTTCTACGTGCTGCGCGAATACCTGGAAAGGGGGGCGTCCTACGGGACGGAGAAAAAAAGAGGCGAGTCCGTAACGACCGAGATGCGCACCCTACAGGTGCCCGCCGTGGCGCAAGCGCCCGAAGTCGACGGCGAGCTCGACGACGCGGCCTGGCGGCAGGCGGCCTCCGTCGAGGGGTTCGTGATGACCAACCGGTTCCCGGCCATTGTGGGCACGCGCATGTACGCCCTGCGCCACGGCCAGGACCTGTATCTCGGGTTCGAGTGCCGCGACCCCGAGCCTGAGGCCATCAAGCGCGACGCGGTGCGCGAGGACGAGGGCACCGTGTTCCGCGACGACTGCGTGGCCCTGTTCCTGCGCCTGGACCTCGACGAGCCCGTGTACTACCAGATGGCGGTGAGCGCCGGGGGCGTGCGCTTCGACCAGCGCGTGGTCGGCGGAGCGCGCGACTACGAGTTCGCGCCCCCCTGGCAGGCGGCCACCGCAATCGGGGACGACGCCTGGACCCTGGAGGTGCGCCTGCCCGCCGACAGCCTGGGCGCGGACCTGGAGGCCGGCGACACCTGGGGGTTCAACGCGCACCGCTCCTTCCGGTTCGGCAGCGTCCCGGCCTCGTCCTGGTCGTACACCATCGGCAGCTGGCACGACGAGGCGTCGTTCGGGCGGCTCACGTTCGAGTAGGGGCGCGGTCCCGCGCCGTCAGCACAGGGCGGCGCAGTGAGATAGCAGAACTCGTCGCGTTGGCCCCTGTGCAAGGACATGCGCGGGGCCGCGCGCCGAGTCCCCGTTCGGCGTGAAGGAGCGATGGGCGGGGCCGACGAACGCCTCGCGGACGGGGCGCATGCGGGTCCGCGCGCGGGCCGGGCGGCCTCGTCGAAGGCTTCCACCGCACCGCCATCGAGGAGTTTTCGCCCGGCGTTTCGAACCCACTTCTACGAGTCTCTTGACGCGCTGCACAAGGACCTGGACGCTTGGCTGATCCAATACGACTGCGAGCGCTCGCACCAGGGGTATCGGAACCTGGGCAAACGCCCGATCAACACGGTCAAACGGTTCGCCAAAAACGTACGCGAGGAAGGTTAGCTCAACAGCTTGTCTTCTGCACCTCTGCTCGCTGATCACATCTTCATCTGACATCCCATGCAAAGACGGTGGCGTTGTCCGCGCCCCAAGTCTCTTCCGGTATGAGGCGTATGGCGGTAGTGGCGATATTGAGGTCGAGCTTAACAAGCCGCTGATGATTATTCTTTACTTCCGCCGCTGTCTTCCAGGTGCCATCGTGTGAAAGGGCGTCAATACGGAATGCCCTGATGAGGGTTTCCGGGACACGGCGCTGTTCTTGACTCAACTTGTAGATGCAGGGCATATTCTTGATCCTGCGATTCAAGTCGCTGTCGAAGACCAATCTTGTGGCGGCGAGTTGCGCGGGCCGCTTGAAATGATACTCAAGCCAATCGCCCGGTTTTCCCGTCCATGAATTACTGCTGTCACCCACGGGGCGGTCAATGCCGTTCCGGATAGGTTCAGGATTGCCGGCCTTTGCTGTGAGCGCGGCAAAGTGACTAAGTTGACTTACTTCGCGCGTATGCCACGGCAGGTAGCAGTCATCATCCATCAATGCCTGCTGCAATTCGCTGATCGACTCATTGCATACATCACGCGGGGCGAACGACTTTGCGGCGGCAATAGACGCTGCCGTGCCGACAGCCTGTCCCATAACGGCGCATGTTGCCATGACGCGGGTTGAACTCATAGCTGCGTGAGTCGCACTGATGTTCCTTCCGGCAAAGAAGAGATTGGAAATGTTCTTCGAGTAGAGCGCACGGTAGGGGATTCCGTAAGGCGATGGTGCGGGATGAAATACCGTAGGCTTCTCGGTTGCTGCTATACCTGCGGGATGGTGATCATCCATCGACCATCCCCCGTAAGCGACGATGTCGTCGAATCGGCCTTCAGCGCGTACATCATTCTGGGTAATGATGTGGTCGCCAACGCAGCGTCGGCTTTCCCGTTTCCCAGGGAGATGACCGACCCAGTCCAGGGCATAGTTAGTCATTGCCTCAGACTTGTCCGACCGGTTCTTGAGTAGATCCCATACGCCGTAGCTGACTTTGAGGAGCATATCTCGAAGCATCTCCGTGTCGTGGATAGAGTCATATTCGCCACCCAGCTCAATCCACCAGAAATTGTGCCCAAGACTACGATGCGGAAGGTCGTCGGGGCTTGCGTAGTAGTCTGCCCATTCTGGGCGCACGAATGGCTGAGGGGTATCCATCTCCCGACCCTGAATGAGACAGCTCATACCCATGGTCTTCCTGTCTGCTTCAGCTGGGAGGATGTCTTCATCGAATTCTGATGAAGACTCGCGTCCGATCCTGTATTCGGCTCCAGCAAGATGGGCGAGGATGCTGTCGCCGCTGCAATCGGCAAACAGGTTGGCTTCGACTGTGTGGGTAGTCTCAGTGGTGAGCTGCCAGCCTTTGACTGACTCTATAGTGTTGTTCTCCGTTTTGGCCGAGTTGCAAGAGCAGTTGAGGAGGAGTGTGATGTTCGGCTCAAAGCGCACCATCTGGTAGAGGACTGCATCCCACATTGCATAGGTTGGGGTAGGGTTTAGGTATAGGTTCTCAAGTTCGATCTCCTCAAGGATGCCGGTTTCGCGGTTATTCGGGCCGTGCGCGCCGCTGATCCACATTCGGATTTCGCTTGAGGCATTGCCGCCGAGCACGGGCCGGTCGTGCATCAGCGCCACTTCGCTGCCGCGTCTCGCTGCGGCAATAGCGGCGCACATGCCTGCAATGCCTCCACCTACGACACAGAAATCAACCTTGTGGGATATCTCTTTCATAGCTTCCCTTCGCTCCATGCTGTTTCAGTGAATGGCATGCAATTCTTTGCCATGTTATCTGAGGGGCTCCCCATTGTCAAGACCAAGACGGGCCGGGATCAAGGTAGTCTGCGGAGCCGTCGGTCGCCGGAACGGAAGGAGCCCGTAGGGCGACTGAAGTTCCAGCAATCGGACGCACCCGCGCGTCCTCCCCCTTGCCTCCAGCCCCCCCCGTGATACAGCTCGGCCGGCGTGCGGTCGCCCAGCGCATGGTGCGAACGCTCGTCGTTGTAGAACCGCAAGTGCGCGTCCAGCCCGGCCCACGCCTCCCGCCCGTCGGCTCCGGCCCCATGCCGGAGAGCGTCAGGTAGCCGGTCGTCATGGCCACCTCCACCAGGAAGCACGTGCCAACCACGACGACAAACCCGACGACGTGTGACGGGCTGACGCGGGGGTTCGCGAAGGCAACACCCGGAACCGGGACCAGCAGCCCGAGGAGCGTCAGCTGCCTTCTCGTTTCCGATCCTGCGGACTCGCGCGACCGCAGGGTGCGCGGCCACTTCGCCCCAGGCGTCTGGTCCCCACGTCAGCGCCGGCTTACGACCGCAACTGCCTAGGCGCCGTGCCTCCTGCACAGCCACAGGCAAATCCGCTCAAGCCAATGGCGCGGCTCGGGCCCCCAAACGGCATACAGGGCATAAAGGGCCACCAGGGCAATCAATAGCACCCAAAGAACCCGGAAGACCTTGTGTATCCGAGGAAGGATCGCCTGAGCGCTTTTCGGTTCGGCGCTCTTTTCCCACTCAGGCAAGCCCAGCCGCAGGAAATCGGAGTCTCGTTCGATATCGCGAACGGCTTTCCGGTGCTCGGCATAGTTTTGGTAGCAGAACCAAAGCTGAACGACAGACACCACCGCCACGAGGAGAATCGCCACCGCTGCGCCAATACGCACCCAGCTCGGCTCTTGCGAAATCTGGTCGCCCAATGCCGCCGCCGCGCCCAGGAAGCTCACCGTCCACACGGGGATGTACCAGCGGAAGTTGCGGTACCGCGTCAGGTCCGCAGTGAGCTTCTGATAGTAGGCGATCCGGGCGGCGTTGTGGTCGTCGATCTTCCTCTCCCTTCGCCCTTCCTGCGTCATGGCGTCTGCTCCTACGCGCCTCCTTCGGCATCCCTGCTCAGTCGTTCACGAGCACGGCGTAGCGATAGGTGAGCGTCAGGTCCTCGCCGCGGCCCAGGCGCACGGTCCAGAAGAGCTCGTTGCGCTTGTTCACGGACCACGCCCCCTCCTCGCGCAGTACGCGCGTGGGCTCGCCGTCCGCTTCTAGGAGCTCGCCCGAGAACCGCCGGCGGATCACCAGCCGGATCGCCTCGTCGCGGTGGTTAGTGACCGACAGCGTCCCCTGCACCGTGGTCTTGCGATAGTCGTCGCCCCCGATCCACACCAGCTCGCGGGTGCCCTCCTCCTCCTGCTCGGTGCTGCGGGTGCGCACGCTCAAGGCCTTGGTGACGTGCACGGTGGCCTGCTCGCCGGGGTTGGTCCAGTAGCTCATGCGCTGGCCGTGGAACCGGCCGTCGGAGACCACCATGGCCGGGGCCGTGGTCATGGGAAACTCGAGCGGATTGCGGAACCGCACCGCGTCCCAGGCCGCGTCCCGGTACTTGTCCGGATCGTTGCGCCGCTCGTGCTCGGGCACGTGCCGCCCGTCCGCGCGCCGGGTGTCGGGCACGATCCACTCCACGATGCGCTCGTACGTCGCCTCGCCCGCGGCCACCTGCACCGCAAGCGACTCGCCCTCGCGCAGCGTGGTGGGTCCCAGGTCCTGGTAGTGCATGTCCGGGCCCTGGCCGTGCGGCGTGGCCGACCAGTCGATGCCCGCGAAGGCCTCCGCGCCCCGGCCCGGCGCGGCCCGCTGTTGCAGGGCCACGTTGTACGTGGCCGCGTGCCCGGAGGGGGGCTCGCGGTTGATCTCCTGGAAGAACTGCGCCCAGGTCGTGCCCAGGGACAGGGGCGAGGTGACGTGCGCGAACTCGATGCTCGGGAACCCGGAGATGAGCGAGAGCCTCGCGCCGTCCAGGTCCTCGAGCTCGTTCTTGACGACCGCCTTCTGCCGCACGGTCAGGCGGTCCGCGTTCGAGATGTCCACCTCGTAGCTCGGGGCCCAGGCCAGGCCCTTGGACAGGTACCGGATGCGGACCGCGGTCGGCTCCGGCGCGCCCTCGGCCACGGTCAACACCAGCGCGGGCCGGGTCTCGGGGACCTCGCCCTCGTCCTGCACCTGGGCGTACAGCACTTCATGCGGCTCCACGAGCACGATGCCCTGGTCCGTGTCCACGACCAGGAACGTGCGCGACGGCTCCTGGCCCCGGGGTCGCGAGATCGAGGAATAGTAGTGGCGCTGCGGCCGATAGTCGCGCGCCCAGTCCTCGTGCGCGCCCTCCGGCGCGCCGAGCACGGTGCCGGAGACCGGGCTGCGCTCCTTGTCGCGCAGGTGCAGGACCACCCGTCGGCCGGCGAGCGCCTTGTGAAGGTCCAGGCCCAGCGCCTGGCCGACCGGCACCGCCTCCTCGCGCACGGTCATACGGACCTCGACCGGCACCGCGCCGTGCACCCACAACGTGCCGTGCACGGGCTCGGGCATGCAGTCGACCCGGTACGCGCCCGGACCGGGCAGCGTCGCCTCGCGCTCCACGAGACACAGCCCGTTCTTGAACAGGCCCACGGACACCACGGGCGCATCCACCACCGCTTCGCTCGCGTGCGCCCCGGCGAGCAAACACGCCAACCCCACGGCAACCGCAATCCGACCGGACATGCGTGGTCTCCTTTGTGCGCGGCGGGGCCCCTGCGGGCCCGCTCCAGACGGATTCTTCACCATGCCCTGCGTCCGGCATCCTACGCCATGCGCCGCGTTTTGCCACGCAAAATCTCGAGATGTGCGCGCGCCCGCCCCGCGCAGCGCGGATCGGGTCAGTTGCGCCCGTACGCGCGCCACAGGCTCGCCACCGTGCCTGGAGACAGGCGCAGGCCGAACTCGCGCGCCAGGCGCGCGGCCGCCGGACGCGGGCCGCCTTCCGCGTCCACGGCGTCGAGCACCCGGGCGATGGCCGGCCACGTGAGCCGCCGGCCCGGGGGCGCATACGTCTCGCCCGCGGGGTCCAGGAAGGACCGCCCGCAGCGCAGGCACCGCAGGCACGGCACGCGCAGCCGCGCGCGCACCGCGCGGGGACCGGTGGCCAGGTGCCACACCCGCCGCTCGCGCCAGTCGTGCAGCTCCGTCGTGCCGAAGCCGCAGTGCGGGCAGGCCGGGTTCTGTGCCCAGCCCACGAGCACCGCCTCGGCGTGCGCGTCCGTCACGAGAGCATCTCCTCGTCGTAGTACCGGTTCTGCCAGTCCTCGGGCCGCTTGGCATTGTCTGCCACCGCGCCCTGGCCGCCCCAGCCGTGCAGGTACAGGCGCGGGCGCAGCCCCTGGCGCGCGCGGTGGAGCACGTCGGCGTTGAGCCGCACCACGCGGCGCGCCCACCGCCGTCCCTGCCGGGCCATGAGCCTGCGCGCCAGCTCGCCGCACCCGTCGTCTTCCGGCCACCCGTACACGCAACGCATGCATGGTCTCCTCGCGCGTCTTTGCTTCGCCGATTCTTCCGACCCCTTGTCCGAGTGCAGTGCCTGGAGCGGATCCCGCAGTTCAGTTGCGCTCGGAGTGCGCCTGCGCCTCACCGGGCGCGCGCTCCTCGCCCTGGCCGAAGACCGCCGTGCGGTACGCGTCCACGAGCCGCGCGGCCGCGCACTCCAGGCGCGCGGCGCACCGGAAGGTCGCCCGCCGGTACCCGGTCCCGTCCGCGCGCACCGCGGCCGCGAGCCCGATGCGCGTGACCGCGGCCCAGTACGCGAGGCCCGCGCCCGCGAGGCGCACGAAGTACCGCCGCGCCGCGCCCAGGCTCGCGGGCGGCAGGGTCACGCTCACGGGCACCGCGCGGCCGGGCAAGAGCACCCATAGCCTGCGGCAGGCCCGGCACGCCTGGCCCCGCCCGTCCGGGGCCGAGCCGAACTGCGCAAGCGGGCACGCCTCGCACGGCCCGCCCGGGGTGCCGCGGCCCTCCTCCGCGTCCGGGGCAAAGCAGCGGGGCGGACCGTCCGCGGCCCCCGTGGGCCAGTAGGCGCGCGCGTCCCGGTATCCGACCACGATCCCCTCGAGCTCGGGCGCACAGCGCGGACCGGCCAGACCGGGCACGGTCCACGCCGCGGGCGCCTGCGGCTCGGGCAGGCGCACACGTTCGAGCTCGGCCGGCCGCAACCCGGACCCGAGATTCCCCCGCACCGCGGCGCGCGCCGGACTCTCGGCCGCGAGCACGGGATACGCTTCCACAAGCTCCGTTGGGGCGATTCGTTTGAGCATGGCCCTTGCCCTCCTCTGCGAACGGTCCCCGGCCGCGCGGGCGCCCTCGGCGGCTCTCCCTCGCGGCAACTCTCTATATGAAAATACCTTATGTGGTCCGTGGACTGCGGCGCGGCTGGCGCCCACTGGTGCGCGAGCGCAGGCCCTATTTCAAATATACAGCATCTTGATAATGTGTCACGGAGAAAACATACAGAATCCTGTACTTTTTTGCTTGACCAAGGCCCCCGGATCGCGTATATGCAAACGAGACCCATGGATACGCACGGCAAGGCCCAGTCCGATTTTTCGCGCAACGTGCGCGCCCGGCGCAGAGCCCTGGGGCTGACCCAGGCGCAGGTGGCCGCGCGCATGGGCTGGTACCCGCACCGCATCTCCCAGATCGAGCACGGAGTCTTCCCCTCCGACCCCGCGCGCATCATGGCCCTGGCCCGCGCCCTGGAGACGAGCGTGGAGGCGCTCTTGGGCGCGCGGGGCCGACGGGCCGCCGACGTGCTCGCGGGCGTGCAGGTGCGCGAGCCGGACGTGCCCTATCCCGGCACCCGGGCCGTTCCGGGCGCCCTGCCCGTGGTGGGCCACGCGGCCGCGGACGAGTCGGGCGGCCGGGTCACCTTCGAGGAGGAGGTCAGCGGCGAGTACGTGGTCATCGACGCGGACACCGTGGCCGTGCGCGTGGAGGGCGCGAGCATGGAGCCCGTGGCCCTGGACGGGCAGAGCGTGTTCGCCCGGCGCAGGGACCATCCCGGCGAGGTGCCCGACGGGGCGCTGGCCATCGTGGAGCTCGCCGACGAGGGCGGGATCCTGTTCAAGCGCGTGTACCGGCGCGAGGACGGGTTCCAGCTCTGCTCCGTGAATCCTTTGCTGAGCATCGCGCCCCGGCACGTGTCCGCGGACGCGATCCGGCGCGTGTACCAGGTCGTGGGCGTGTGGTTCGACCCGCCGACCGTGGTCGCCACCGACGACCTGCCCACAGGCCACCCCCTTGCCCGCGGCGCGCCGGAGGGCTAAACTGGATCCCGCGCGGCAGGGGCAGGCCGCGCCCGGAGGAACGTCCCATGCCGACCGCACTGCGTGACCGCACCGCACGCATCCGCACGCTGGCCTGCGCCGCGCTCATGGCCGCGCTCCTGGCCGGGTGCGTGCAGGAGGTCCCCATCACCGGCCGCAAGCAGCTCGCGCTCGTGAGCGCCGGCCAGCTCCAGGCCCTCAGCGACCGGCAGTACCGCGAGATCCTTCAGCAGGAGACCCTGTCCACGGACGCGCGGCAGACCGCACTCCTCCAGCGCGTGGGCGGGCGCGTCTCGTCCGCGGTGGATCGCTACTTTGCCGAGCGCGGGCTCGCGGACCGGCTCTCCGGCTACGCCTGGGAGTTCCGCCTCATCGAAAGCGAGGAGCAAAACGCCTTCTGCATGCCCGGGGGCAAGGTGGCCGTGTACACGGGGCTGTTGCCCATCACCAAGGACGAGAACGGGCTCGCCGTGGTGGTCTCGCACGAGATCGCGCACGCGGTGGCCCAGCATGCGCGCGAGCGCATGAGCCAGGCCCTGGTCCTAAGCGGCCTCG
>Ga0180432_10006901_pt1 | contig 14615 bp, 11 predicted proteins | sample SS_ome_10_FD_132414 | JGI IMG/M metagenome (GOLD analysis project Ga0180432, IMG submission 132414) | Hypersaline lake sediment archaeal communities from the Salton Sea, California, USA - SS_1_MS_2 metaG | ecosystem: Environmental > Aquatic > Non-marine Saline and Alkaline > Hypersaline >... | reverse complement strand
TCAGGCCGACGTTATCCCACTCCTGGGCCAGCGCGGGGTCGGCGATCTGACGCAGCACGTCCACGGCGTGCTCGATCGTGTAGCGTCTCGATCTAACCGCCATCGCGCTGGCACTCCTCGGCCACCGCCTGGTGGTACAGCTCGGTCAGTCGCCGGGTGATGGGCCCGGGCTTCTCCTGGCCGATGGGGCGGCGCTCCACGCGGCAGACGGGCATGATCTCCATGACGCTGTTGGTCAGGAAGATCTCGTCCGCCTCGACCACGTTGTTGATGGTCAGGGGCGTCTCGCGGAGGCTGATCCCGTTGGCTGCCGCCAGCTCGATGATGGCCTTGCGGGTCACGCCGGGCAGCACGGGCGTGTCGATCGGCGGGGTCTTGATCACGTCGTCGCTGACGATGAAGACGTTGCTGATGGCCCCCTCGGCCAGCAAGCTCTCGTGAGTGAACCACAGGGCCTCGCCGCACCCGCGCACCTGCGCCTCGCGGAGCGACATCAGCCGCGGCAGGTAGCTTAGCGTCTTGTAGCCGATCGTCGGATCGAGTCGCGACTGTTTGTGCACGCTGATCAGGACCGTCATGCCCTTCTCGTAGAACTCGGCGGGATAGGGTTCCAGGGCGGTGGCCGTCGCGAAGACGGTGGGTTCGGTCTGCGCGTCGGGCAGGGACGGACGGCGCATGTCCCCGGTCGTCATCGTCAGTCGCATCCGCGCGTCGGTCAGCTCGTTTTGGCACAGCAACTCCGTCAGACCGTCGCTGATGGCCTCGAGGGCATCGTCATCGAGACGGAACATCGACATGGCCTCGGCCGACGCCTGCAAGCGGGCGAGATGATCCGTCAAGCGGAACACCACGCCGCCATAGGCCCGCATGGTCTCGAACAGCCCCGCCCCGTGCAGCAGGCCCGCGTCGAAGACGGAGATGGCGGCGCGGTCCTCCTCGACGAGCTCCCCGTTGAGATAGACGAATCTAGCCACGCCCGGCCTCCGCGAACTGGGCGGCGTCGATGCCGAGCGCTTGCAGCATACCGCGGGCCTTGTCGAGCGTCTCGTCGTATTCGGCCTGCGGATCGGAATCGGCCACGATCCCGCCGCCGACCTGCACGTGGGCCCGGCCCTGATCGACGATCATCGTGCGGATGGCGATGTTGAGCACCATCGAGCCGTCCAGGCCCAGCATCCCGATCGACCCGCAGTAGACGCTGCGCTCCGTCGGCTCGAGCTCGTCGATGATCTCCATCGCACGGACCTTCGGCGCCCCTGTGATCGAACCCCCCGGCAACGTCGCACGGAGCAGGTCGATCGCGTCGTAGCGCTCGTGCAGGACGCCCTCGACCGTCCCCACCGAATGCCAGACCGTCGGGTGCGCCTCCAGCCGGCGCGGCTCGGTGACCCTGACCGTGCCATATTCACAGACCCGGCCCAGGTCGTTCCGCTCGAGATCGATGATCATGTTCAGCTCGGCCTGGTCCTTTTCGCTGTCGATCAGCTCTTGGCGCATCGCCTGGTCGGTGACCTCGTCGGAACCGCGGGGCCGCGTGCCCTTGATGGGTCGCGTGATGACCTTCCGATCGCGGAGCTCGAGGAACAGCTCGGGCGAGCTGCTGAGCACCGCCTGCGTCGGCCCGCCCGTCTGGGCCGCCCTGCCCACCTTGTCCTCGGACCAGGCCATGTAAGCGGCATACCACGCGGGATTGGCCTGACGGAGCCGTTCGTACAATGTCCACGTCGAGCAACCGATCGGCACGTAAAGCCGTTGGGTCAAGTTCACCTGGAAGATGTCTCCGGCCGCGATGTAGCCGATCGCACGCTCGACCATCTTGAGATACTCGGCGCGGGACATGTTCCATCGGGGCTGCCCCGAGCAACACGGCCCGGGGGCTTCGGGCAGGTCCGCTGACGGCGTTGACAGATACGCCGTCAATGTATCGAGCCGGCCCTTGGCGATCTGGTCGTACGGGGGCGGGTACCCGTGGTGGAGGTCGGCCGCCATGAGGGTCCACTCGCCTCGGTGGTGGTCGTACACGGCTGCTGCGTCGTAGAATCCCAGTCGCACCACGGGCAGCTTAATGTCGGATCGGGTGGTGGCGGGCAGGCGTTCGATGAATCGGCCGACCTCGTACCCGAAGTAGCCGCCCCACCCAACGAAGCAGGGCGCGTCCTCGGGTCCGTCGACGACCTGGAACGGCCTGTAGCCGGGGGCCAGGGCCGTTAGCGGACCTTCGTCCAGCGTCCGCCGGCTGCCGCCGAAATCGATCCGGGTCTTGCCGTCCCGGCGGGTGCACAACATCCCCGTCGGCTCGCAGGCCAGCACGGTGTATCGGCCGTACCGGGCGTCCAACGCCGCGCTGTCCAGGAACAGCGGATTGGCCCGCCCGCTCAACCGCCGCATCGCCTCGAGCGGGTCCAGCTCGAGGTCCAACCGCCGAGACACAATCGCCACCGGCACGCGCTTCGCCATGGCCGGCAGTATACAGACCGCCGCATCCAGATCCACCCGCGTGGCCGACAGAATTTCCCGCCACCAACGCGGACCCGCCGCACGGATATCGTATCCTTGAATAGGCCGGGCCCTTTCACCTCCGGCCCCAAGAGACGGTGACCATGGAAACCCGCGCCGTGCAACACGACATCGCAGCCGCGATGCTCGCGAAAAGGATATCGGCCCAACAGATGGAAGCCCAGCTTCAACGCGAAAACCTGAGCCGTGTCGACCAGACACAGGCCTCGCAGAAACCCGCGGACGCGGTCCCCGTCGAGTCCAGAGAACTGGACGTAACGGCCTGACCGCCATGTCCGATAACGTCACGACTCCCGCGAGGACGGTCCTTCCGGAGCCGTCGAGAAACACCCAATCACGCCCTGCCAAGGGAAATCCCTGGCGAATCACAGCCACCGATTTGACCGGGCCGCATTCATATCGTATCTGACAGTAGCCGAGAAGTGACCTCGCTAAAAAGAGGGGAGTAGATTGCCATGACCGGCTTGTCGTCCGTGGCCGGGGCATCACTCCAGGCCCAGGTTAGGGCGGCCTTCGACGCCGCGGGACGTGGCTCCTTCACCTCGCTCACTCCGAGCGTGGTGAATGCAGCCCAAATCGCAGCAAGAATGCTGCGATCCGCCGTGGAAAAGGCCGAGATGCGTGAGACGAACGCCGAGCACCGCGAGGCCGACGTCCACGCGTCTTCCGACACAGCTCGACGGACAGAGGGTCCGAGCGAGCCAATGGGGTCCACAGGCCAAAGCCTGGATGTGGTGGCTTAAGACCTCGGTCAGGTGAAAAACCTGGTTGTCGAAGTGGGGGTAGCCGTACACCCGTGCGGGTGACGAATTGGAGCGTCTGTCCCGATTCGTCCAACGCCGCCGCCGAGGTGTCCGCTGAGGGTGTATCTCCATTCCCTGTAGATCAGGGACAAGATCCGCAGGCGTGTCGGTCGCCAGCCATCGTACGCGCGTGGCCAACTGCACCGGCACCGTCTTGTCTGCGCCTCGTCACCACCCAGAACCATCTGAAGGGATTGGGACCTGCTTACCTGACCAGCGGGTTTCAGCCCTCTGCGCCCGGGCGGTCTGTGCCCGTGTGACGGGGCCGCCGAATGCGTTCGGGAGCGGGATCTTTCACCGGCTCGTGTCCCGACGAGAACTGCCGGCCCAAGCGACTGCGGAGGGCCTGCCCCTCGCTGCCCGCCCACCAGGTGGCGACGCGCCCCACGACGCTCGCGGTGATCTTGACGACGGCCGCACGCGTCTTCGCGACTGCGATGACGCCGGCCGACACTCCGTCTCCGGCTACGCGGGCTCGAGCGGACCGCGTCGCGTCCCGCTTGTTCCCCGCCGAGGCCAATGTCCGGGTGGAGAGGTCTTGTCGTGTCGTCTCAGCCACGATGGCCGCGGCCAACACCCCGTCCGGCGTGATCGGGTTTTCGACGGACGTGGTTGAATCCTGACTCGCCCGCGCCGGTAGCAGCATGGGGATGGCAGATTCCTCTCGCGTCCGTTCCGGCGCGATCGGCCCGACCATCGACTCGTCAGGCACCGCCTTGACCTCCATGGACACTGTCGAGCCCGGCGTCTGGCCGGACATCGAAGGCGGCATCTGAATGGCGGGCGCCTGCTGCGTCTTCTCGACGACGATGGGTTCGGGAGACGGCTCTTCGAACGTCAGCGGCGCGCCTGCCGGCGGAGGCAAGTCTGGTTCGCGGATCGGCTCTGGCGATGCCTCGCTCCCCGAAGACGCCTCTGACGAATCCTGCTGACGGGCCTGATCCACGGGCGCCGCCGCGCCGCCCGACGTGGCGTGGTCCTGCTCGCGGGCGATGCGCCGCCGCTCCGGCTCGACCAGAACGGCCGAGGCCGGTTCCGCTCCCGCCGCACCCCCGAGCATGAGCTTCTCGTTCGCCTTGGCGACACCGGTCTGGCCCCCTTCGGTTTCGGCCGGACGCACATGCGTCGCGATCCGCTCGAGGGCGTCCCTGGCAGCGATCATGCCAGGATCCAACGCCAACGCCTGCGAGAACGACGCTCGCGCCAACCGGTACCGACGGTTCATCTCTTGCATCAGCCCGAGGTTGTAGTGCGCGCTGGCGGGCGGCAGGACGAGCAGGAACTGCTCCATCGCCTGCTGATAGAGACCCCTTCGCGCCAGCACCACGCCCAGATTGACCCGCGCCCGCGCGAATTCGGGCTGGAACTCGAGGGCGCGGCGGAGCTGGACCTCCGCGTCCGCCCAGCGTCGCTGCAAGATATAGCTGTAGGCCAGGTTGTTTCGCAGGTAGGCCTTGTCGGGGGCGAACTCCACCGCCGTGATCAGCGCATTGTCCGCCTTCTTGTGATGTCCGAGCTGGCCCAGCACCAGGCCCAGCAGGTTGTAGACCTCCACGTAGTCCTGCTTGAGCGCGATGGCCTTGCGATACATCGAAACGGCCAGCATCAGGTCGCCGCGGCCCTGAGCGAGTCGACCAGCGGCCAGGTAGGTTTCGGGCAAGATCTTGGGTTCCGGCTCTGGCGCCACGTCGGCCGGATCCGGTTTGGACGTGCCCAACTGCTCGTGCTGCTTCCTGCCCGACATCCCCTCCCGCCAGGCCTCCTGGCATCCGAGCATCACCAACAGCACGAGGCTGCAGAGACCCGCCAGTTGCGGCTTCATCTTATTTGCCTCCGCCGAAGATCCCACTCAACACCCCCATCGGACCCTTCGCACCGCCCTTGCCCGCTGCCTTCTCGTCGGTCGCTATGTTGACGGACTTGGATGCGATGGCCTCCTTGGCACTCATCCCCTTGCCGCCGGGCATGCCCTGGGCAACCTTGATCCGCCCCTCAGGTATGCCTGTGGTCGCCAGATACGTCCGGATGTTCGCCATCCGTTCCTCGACCCTCTGATCATCCGTCAGACTGGTCGAATACCGGATCGATCCCCCGTAGACCGTCAGCAACTTGGCGTAACGCTCCAACCGACGAACCCCCGCCCCATTGAGCTGCGCTGTGTGCGGAACAAAGTGAATATCTGATAGTGCCAAATCTTCCAGCATCGCGTTGTCGACCATGTACGCGAACGGCTCTTGCAGCTCGCTCGGGTGATGAGTGCTCCCCTGGGGCGGCGCGTTCAGCCGTTTCGGGGGGAGGTTGCAGCCGACGGCCACCACGACCAAGGTGCCGACTATCCCCAGTCGAAAAATTATCATCATCTCAAGGCTCCTTGTTATCGTAGCCGCCCATCCCAAGGGCCTGCCGGACCTCGCCCGGTCCCTAAGCGGCCTATCCGCCCCTCCCACCGCGCGATTCGGTCCGACGCCCCACCGGCCGGCCAGATTGACAAGGGACCCAACCCAACCGGGCGCCTCGGTTGTCGATGGGCCCTGCGCCCTCAAGAAGACAGCCGATGTCGACTCGGTGCCCGGTACCGACGCCACAGGCGTTTACGGACGGGCCTGATCGACCCATGTGCGGGCGTAGTACACCCTCGCTCTCGTTTCTTTATATCGGACGTTAACCGCGCCAGTCCGTAGCCCTATCTGAAATATTGCGACCGGTTCGGTCCGGGCGGGAGGCACGGGTCCCCGCACTCCGCAGCGACGGGGGGGATGGCACCGACGTTCGCCCGAGTCGGGTGCAGAGACGCGCCCCTCAGGTCCCGCGCCACGCTCCCCCCGCCCCCCTAATGGGCGTAGTGGCGAAAACGACGGCGGTACCGGTTTCGTTCGTAGAAGCGGTTGGCGCCGGCGATCAAACCGCGGGCCACCGCATCGAGCCGGTCGGCATGATAGTAGCAGCGAACGAACCGGGCGCGATCGGCCAGCGAGGCGCATTCACGCTGCAGCGTCAGGGCCAACGCCCCCAGATCGGCCGCCCGACGACGATCGTCCACGCGGACGTCCAGCTCGAGATCCTCCAGGTCAATCAGCCCCGCACGAATCGGATCGGTCTCGAGCGACTCGACCACCACGTGCCGCGAGTATAACGATGGATTGGCGATACCGGACCGGTGCATCCGCCGGACCAGGCCCGCCACCGCATCGATCAGCCGCCGGCGGACGTCGACCCGCGCCAGCGGCTCGGCGAACCGTTGGCTGTGCGCGATCTCCTCGAGCGTCGCCCAGTGCTCCATCGAGCCGAGCAGCAGAAACGACCGAAACCGACCCAGTGCCACGTCCTGACCGAACGCCAACGGCTCGGGCACGTCGATGTCGGCCTGGCGGAGGCGGTGGATACGTTGCAGCTCGGTCAGGGCGCCGCTCGTCCGTCGTCCGCGTAGCCATCGAAAGGCCCCCCGGACCCACGGCGGCGGCGCGTACCACTTGAGGTACGCAACGAAGGGCTGACCGCCGACGTCTCGTTCGATTCGTCGGACAAGCCTCGGCTCGTCGGTGCGGGTGACGGATTGACCCGACTCAACCGCGGTCAGGAAATCCTCGACCCGGTCCAGCGCGGCGGCCTCGAGCGTCTGCCGCGCCGAACGGGACAGGTAGATGCGGCCCGCGCGCCGTAACCCCACCGCGGCGATGACGTCTTCGTCGATCACTCGGAATCTCGCTTCAGCAGGGCTGCCGCCGTCAGCTCAGTATGAAACCGCAGCAGGCCGTGCATGGACACGCACTTCAGCCCGGCCTGGCGGGCCTCTTCGGTGAATTCCCGACGGGTGACCGCGTGACGGTTGCCCAGCTTGCCTTTCCGCATCCGACGGCGGAGACGACGTCGATGCTTCAGCGAGGCCGCGTCGAAGAAACTCACCACCGCCCCCACGCGGACCACCCGCGCCAGCTCCCGCATGACCGTGATCCGCTGCTCGGGCAACGCCAGATGGTGCAGCAATCGCGAACACAGCGCCGCATCGATGGACTCGTCCGCCAGCGGGATCTGAAACGCGGATCCCGCGAGGGGCTGCGGTGGATGGGCGAATCGGTCGTAGTACCGCCGGCCCCCCTTCAGCATCTCGGCGGCCTGGTCCGCCGCAACGACCCGAAGGCGGAACTGCGCCAACACGGGCAGGAACCGCCCCGTCCCGCTCGGGATGTCCAGCACCGTCGTGATCGGACCGAGCCACCGCAGCGCCGCCGCCACGACGCGACGCTCCCGCCAGTTGCTCAGCCGCTGGCCCAGGCTACGCTCGTGCTTGCCGGCGTAGTAGACGGCGTACGTATACGACTTGTACTTGTCTCCGTATGGCATCACACCAGCGCGGGACCACACCCTCGAATCGTACCTGCCTAGCGTGTCTCATTACGCCCCGCCGAGGCCGACCGCGCCGGGCGGCGGGGAGGGGCCGCACGCACCCCCACCAAACAATCACGTGACCTTAACCTCTGAAAAACACCCCCGCAGGAAACCGTGCCAACAGCGCACCTCGAACCGATCATGTGATCCGCAAAATCCCGGACCCCTCCACGGGCGTGCAGACGTCGACGGCCGTCCGCTGTCGCAGCGGCTGGTAGTACCCCTTCCGCAGTGCCCGTGTCAGTGTCGGGACCGCCTGACGGTCCGCCAGGATCATAATGCAGCCGCCCAGGCCTGCACCAGCCAGTTGCGCGCCGTACACCCCGGGGACCCGCGCGGCGATGTCCACCATCCGGTCGATCTCGGGCAGGCTGCACGCGTGCCGGCCCGGGGCCATGTGGAGCTGGCCGGCCAGAACCCGATCGGGATCTTCGCTGGCCAAATCGTCGATCCGTGCACGAAGGACCTCGTCGGTCGGCTCGGCCTCGAACGGCTGACGCTTCTGCGACGCGTCCCACCGGCAGACGCGGTCCCCGTCGTGGCTGGCCAGCATCAGTTGACCCAGCCGGCCCAGCGCGCCGGCCTCCAAGAGATCGGCCGCCCGTCGCGCCCGTTCGCACTCCGCCACGCCGTACAACAACACGCCGCGCAGATCGTACCGGGCCGGAGGACTGTGCGACGCCACGATCGCCTCCACGCGCTCGGCGTGCCGGCCCGACAGGTGATCCATCAGTTCCCGCGGCGTGATCCGCTGCGGCACCGCCATCAGCAATGAATAGATGTCCTTCTGCGACAGATTCAGCCGGTCCGGGCGGACGTCGCGGACGTACTCGACCAGATGCGCGACGTTCGGATGCCGGTCACGCAGCATCAGCATGCCGAGCTCGAAACACGCCAGCCGCTGCGCCAACCGATCCGACGCGTCCGCGATCCGCCCGGAACGACGGTGACTGTCGGCGATCACGACGACGCCGTCTTCGGGCAGTTGCACGACCCGATCCACCTTGAACGGGAAGAAACCCACGTGGGCCACGCCCCCACGCCGGCCGAAACGGATCCCCGCGTGTTCGCTGGGCCCGCCGCGACGGCCCGTGAACCATTCGCCCTCGCCACACAGGTCCATGAACTGCGTCGGGGCGACGTCGAAGCGGTTGATGGCCACCGCCGCCTCGGCCGCCGCCGCCACCAACGCCGAACTGCTCGACAACCCCGCCCCCATCGGTACGTTGCCCGACACCGCACAGTCCATCCCCCGCACCCGCACATCCTTGTATTGCTGTTGCAGCCGAACCACCGCCGCCTTGACGTAGTTGCTCCAGTCGCCCGCGCTCCGCCGGACCAGCCGGATCACCGATGCGCTATTCACGTAACTCAGCCAATCGTCCCATTCCATCGAGCCTATCAAGTCAGCCACGCTGAACGTCTTCGGTGGAAATTGACGCCGGTCGGTGTTGACCAACCGAACCACGTCGTCGTCGCGCGGCGAGGCCACCACGATCACCTCCCGGTCGATGGCCATCACGTTGACCGACCCGCCGCGATGGTCGACGTGCCGCCCCATCAGGTTAATCCTGCCGGGCGCGCGGACGATGACCGCCTGGCGGTCCGGACCGAACTGTCGCGCGAACAGCCGCAGCGTCCGCAGAAACGCCTCCCGCCGCCCCGCCAGCACCCCCTCATCGGGTCCGTAGATCTGCCGCAGCGCCCGACGGACACGGGGGGCGAACGCCTCGAACAGCGCCAGCCACCGCGCCACCCCCTTGTGCGCCCGGCGATCCCGCCGCGGCGGACGGGCTGCCCGCCGACGCGCCGGCTTCTTCCGCCGGATGTGGTCCTCCACCGCCAGCAGTTCATCGGGCGAGTTGAAGGCCAGCACCGCCGTGTCGTCGTCGATCACCAACTGGCGGACCCGATACCGCTGCCGCCCGTCGCCCTCCGTCGCCGACACCAGCACCCGAATGACGTCCGTCAGGTAGCACTCGCGTTGGGCGTTGTCGTCGTCCAGCCGGGGCAGCACGTCGTACAAAGGCCCGGCCGAAAATAGGTATACCGACACATTTACGGTCTTGCTGGCCCGCTCGACCTGGTCGGCGGTGTACCGCTTGCCGTCGAACTCGAACAGTCCCCGATCTCCGCCGAGCGCAGACGCGAGCTTGTCCGCTGACGCCGTGCGACCGGGCTGCATCAGCGCGAAGACCGGTCCCGCGGCGCGGGCCAGTTTTTCCGCCGGACTGACGTACGTCAGGCCCATCTTGAGCAGCGCCTCGCCGGTCAGGTCCCGGCCGGCGTCGGCCGCCTTGGCCAGCCGCGCCATTAACCGCGCCCGCTGCAAGTCACGGTACTCGACGTTCGCGATCACGCGACCCCCCGCGTCGGCGAACACCCGGCCCGACGCGTCGTTCGAACGCTTGGGTAGCGTCACGAAGACCAGGTCCGCCTGACTGCGAACGAACGTATCGCGCAACTGATCGATCACCCACGGTTCGATCACCTTGTCGCCCAACGTGACCAGCACCGGCCCGGCGTGCCCGAGCTGCTGGAGGGCGGCCACCCCGATCTGCGCGGCGTGGCCCGTGCCCAACTGCTCGTGTTGATAGACGAACACGACGTCGGGGAAGCGCTGGCCCACCGTCTCGATGACCTGGCCCGCCATCGCCCCGACCACGATGACGATCCGGCCCACCCCCTGGCTGCGCAACATGTCCACCGATCGCACGATCGCCGGCACGCCCCCCACGGGGAAACACACCTTGTGCGTCGTGGTCGAGCCCATCCGCGTGCCGCCACCCCCACACAGGATCACGCAACCGATTTCGTCAGTACCCGTCGGAGTCATCTGATCGGAACCTTGGACCTCCAGCCGTCGCCGATACGGTGGACCCCTCACGATCGCTGCACAGACCATCGTACCATTATCCCGGGCGGGATGGGAATCTCGCACCGGCACGGGGAACGTCGGTGGGTCTGTGCGCTAGCGGCTTGTGTTGCCCGCGAGGTCCTTGCCGGCCAGCAGATCGTCCAGCTCCTGCTTGAGTCGGGTCTCGAGGTCCGGCAGAAATCCGACGTGGACGACCTGGACCGTGCCGTCCTTACCGACCACGACCGTCTGGGGGATGCCCTTGACCTGAAACAGGTTGCCGACTTTGCCCCGTCGGTCCAGGCCGACGCTGAAGCTCAGCCTCTCTTGGCGCATGAAGGACTTGATCTGCTCCGGTGTCTCGCGGAGGTTCACGGCGCAGAAGACGACGCCCTTGTCCTTGTACTTCTCGGCCACCGCCATCAGGGCGGGCAAGGCCCGTCGGCAGGGCCCGCACCACGTGGCCCAGAAGTCAAGGATGACGATGTGCTTGCCCTTCTGGCCCGACAGCTTCAGCGTACCCCCTTCCAACAGCGGTAGCTCGAAGTCCGGCGCGGCCTTCCCGAGCAGCGGATGCGCCGGGCCCTCTTGCGGCCGACGTTTCGCGGCGTCCGGCGGCGGTGTGAACGTAAACGTGTCCGGCGGCAGCTTGGTGTTGACCGCCCAGCGCTTGTAGGCCACGTCTATCTCCAGGTCGCCCTCCTCGCCCTCTGCCCCCTTGGCAACGGCATGCATCACGGTCTTCTCGAGCAGCGGCTTGGCGCCTGTCGTGATCCAGACCTCCCAAGACATCGGATCGCGAACGAATCTCAGGCGATGGTACGCCACCGCGTTGCGCTTGACCTGGCCGAGGTGCTCTACGGTCTCGAAGTCTTGAACGAGCTCTTCGTAGGGGCGCCCCGTAATCAATCCGGGAACGAATGGCAGGCTTCCGAACGCAAAGGCGGTCGCCATCCAGAATTCGCCCGTCATGAGACCTCGCAGGTCCTTGGGCGCCGATGAGGTCTCCCGTTTCTTGAGCATCGGTCCGTGGACATGAAGCGCCTTGCCATCGCAGACGACCGTCCCGGCATACTGGCTCCCCACCGGGGATGATCGCTTCTTCGGAACGATCGCGATCCTATTGGGCCGCTCGACCGCAAACTTGTAGCCGAGATCGAACTGCTGCTTCTGGCCCCGGAGGTCCCATTGATAGGACACGCTGATGTCGGCGGCCAGCGTCTTGGCCTCGCCCACGTACTTGGCGAGCTGCCGGATGACCTTCTCGGCCTGCGGATCGACCTTGGTCGAGGTGTCCTTCTTGCTCGCAGCCGACACCCCCGACCCGAGGCCGATGCTGGTCACTAGAACGCCCACACCGGCAAGACGACTTCCGCGCTGCCCGCACATTGCCATACCCTCACCAGAACGCACCACCCCGTTCCCCCGGGCGTTTCGCACCATCATGCGCATTTCGGCGCCGAGACACAAGTTGGCCCCGCGGCCCGGCCGCAAACGCCCGGACCTGCGCTTGGGTAAGATGGATACCGGCGTCGCCGAGGGCCTTCTGCAGCCCAGCCAGGTCGCGCCAGCGATCGCGCCAGGCCGCGCAGCCGACGCGACGTCGGGCCTACGACGCGTCCTCCACGATCGAGCGAATTTCGCCAGGCCGCCCACGCTTCGTTACAATAGGTTCGTGGCGTCTGACGTACCGAGACGCCGCCTGATGCAGGGATACTGCGATCGTGTCGAGCGAGGTGTCGTCAGACGAGAAACGTGAGCTCCTTGATGTCGGACCGGACATCACGGCACGGGGCCGGTGCGCGTCGGCCTGGTCGGTCCTGACGTGGGCGATTCGCGCCGGCCTGGTCGGTGGCCTGGCGTTCGGGTTGGTTCAGACCGTCGTCTTGGGATGGCGGTACCGTGCGATGATGGGCCTGCGGCAGTGGGCTGACGCGCTGAGCTACTCGGGTCTGGCGCATGGGATCCTGTGGACGCTTCACGGGGCCGTCATCGGGGGGGCCTGCGCCTGCCTGACCCTTCTCAGTCGTCGGGCGCGGCGCGGCATCGCCCCGGGGCCGGTGGGGGTGGCCGTGCTCGTCGCCGGCGCGACCGGGTTTCTGCTGTGGCCCGGCGCCGCCGTCCTCGGCGTGCCCGTCGCCAAAGGGATCCATCGCACCTGGTGCGTGGTGATGGCTGTCTACTGGCTGGCCGCGACAGCCGTCAGCTACGCAATCGCCCGCGGTCTAGCGACGACGTGGGTGGGTCAGTCCGCACGAAGGATGGCCCGGACGGCCTTCTGGCCCGCCGCGATCATCGTGATCGCCAGCCTGGCCGTTCAGTGGTTCGAACGTCCTAGGCTAATGAACCCGACCACCGCCTGGAGACAGTCCAGCGTTGACGCGTTGATGCGCCGCGACGGCAGGCCCAACATCCTCTTGGTCGTCCTCGACACGCAGCGCGTCGATCGACTGGGCTGCTATGGGTGCGATCGTCCGACCACGCCGCGGCTGGACGCCTTCGCTGCCGACGCGCTCGTCTTCGAGAACTGTCTCTCGCCGGCCATCTGCACGCTCCCCTCGCACGCCTCGATCTTCACCGGGCTGTTCCCCTGCGAGCACGGCGCGAACTACAACCACACCTGGCTGGACGACGGGTTCACGACCATGGCCGAGCTGCTCCTGAAGGACGGCTACCAGACCCTCGCCCTGAGCAACAACGTCTGGATTTCGGCCAGCAGCAACCTGTCCCAGGGCTTCGAGGAGGTGCTTCGGCCCTCAGCGCTGCACCAGCCGCGGGGCAACAGCGTGTCGGAGTTCCTCGACAGGGTGCTCTACCCGGCCGGCCGCGTCTGCAGGTGGCTGGGTGCGGTGACGTCCGAAGACGCCGGCGCCAAGACCACCAACCAGCTCGTGGCCCGCTGGCTCGACCGACGCGACCCGAACCGGCCCTTCTTCATGTTCATCAACTACCTCGAGCCGCACCATCCTTACCGGCCGCACCTGCCGCACCGGGCGGTGTTCGTCAAGCCCGACGACGTCGACCTGTCCTACCGACACGAGTGGAGCCAGGGAGCCGAGTTCTCGCTGCTGAGACGTGACTGCTACACGCCCGCCGAGCTCCAACTGCTTAACGAGACCTACGACGGCGAGACGCGGATGCTGGACGACTACGTCGGCGAGCTGCTGGAGGTCCTGGCCGAACGCGTCGCGCTCGACGACACGTTCGTCATCATCACGTCCGATCACGGCGAGAACCTCGGCGATCACCACCTGATGGGCCATTCGTGGTGCGTCTACGACACGCTGGCGCACGTGCCGCTGATCATGTCCTACCCGAGACGGCTGCGGCCCGGTCGAACCGACCGGCTGGTCCAACTGACCGACTTGCTGCCAACGGTGATGGACGCGGCGCGAGGCCATCCCGTGCCCATGCCGTCAACGTCCGGTCGATCGCTGCTGCCGCCGCCAAGCACGAGACCCGGTGCACCGAGCACCGCGCGTTCGAGGCTCACCTCCTCGGCCGCGTCCAAGCTTGCGAGCGGGCCCGCCAGCCAGCCGGCGGACCGCGTGGCCGTCATCGAGCGGATGGCGCCCAGACGGGGGCCCATCGACCGCGCCCAATGCATCGACGTCCGGTTCGACCGCACGCCATTCGAGGGCGTGCTCCGCGCGATTCGTCAGGGTCCCTGGAAGTACGTCGTCGCCGCCAACGGGCGAGAAGAGCTCTACCACGTCGTCAACGACCCCGCCGAGGTGAGCAACCTGATCGATGCGCATCGCCCCATCGCCGACCGGTTGGCCGGGCGCCTTCGGCAGTGGTTGTCCGCTGCGCAGATCTACAAGGGCTCGACCCGACTGAACGGACACAGGCCCCTGGACGAGGAGACGCGCCGCCGGCTCCTCGACCTGGGTTACCTCAAGTAGGGGATCAGGGCGGTCTCGAACCGCGACGCGATGACCGAGCCGCGACGTGCGGGCTGCCCAGAGAATAGGGGGCAGCTTGCCCATTTTGATGCCCTCGTGCTGATGTGGGCATCATGGATTTCTAGTGCGAGAATCCCTTCTCGCACC
>Ga0180432_10006900_pt1 | contig 14615 bp, 10 predicted proteins | sample SS_ome_10_FD_132414 | JGI IMG/M metagenome (GOLD analysis project Ga0180432, IMG submission 132414) | Hypersaline lake sediment archaeal communities from the Salton Sea, California, USA - SS_1_MS_2 metaG | ecosystem: Environmental > Aquatic > Non-marine Saline and Alkaline > Hypersaline >... | reverse complement strand
CTACAACTTCAACTTCCATCACCGGCTCCAGCAATATGGGGCTTGTCTTTTTCATCGCATCACGGAAAGCCTTTGAGGCGGCGATCCTGAAAGCCATCTCGGAAGAATCCACTTCATGGTATGATCCGTCAAGAAGGGTAGCCTTTACATCTACCACCGGATATCCGGCTACTTCGCCGGTTCCCATAGCTTCCTCGATCCCGTCTTCAACTGACTTTATATATTCTTTGGGTATTACTCCGCCCTTGGTCTTGTCCTCAAACTCATATCCCTTGCCATAATCATTGGGCTCAAACTTGACGACCACATGGCCGTACTGGCCCCTGCCGCCGCTCTGCCTTATATATTTGCCTTCGATCTGAGCCTCGCGGGTTATTGTCTCCCTGTATGATACCTGTGGCTTACCGACATTGGCATCCACGCTGAATTCCCTCATAAGCCTGTCCACGATTATCTCCAGGTGAAGTTCTCCCATCCCGGAAATAATTGTCTGTCCTGTCTCGGGATCGGTCTCTACCCTGAAGGTAGGGTCTTCTTCGGTCAGGCGCCCCAGTGATTTTCCCAGCTTCTCCTGGTCGGCTTTTGTCTTGGGCTCTATGGCAATGGAAAGCACAGGTTCAGGGAAAGTTATTGATTCATACCTGATGGGATGCCTTATATCGCTAATGGTATCGCCGGTATTTACATTCTTTAGTCCTACAATAGCCACTATATCGCCGGCATGTGATTCCTTGAGCTCATGCCTGCTGTTAGCATGCATCTCCAGTATTTTCCCTATTCTGCTTTTCTTGCCTGAATTTGTATTAAGTATCTGGGTCCCGCTGGCAAGCATGCCGGAGTAAATCCTTAAATAACTAAGCCTTCCCACAAACGGGTCTGTCATTATCTTAAATATAAGGCCGGAGAATGGAGCTTTATCATCTACTTCACGGGATACCTCTTTATCGACATCAGGATTTATTCCAGAGGGAGCCTGCACATCAAGCGGGGAAGGCAAATAATCCACAACTGCATCCAGCAGGGGCTGTACGCCCTTATTCTTAAAAGCAGCTCCGCATAATACGGGGGTGCCCTGTACATCTATGGTTATGTCCCTTATCGCCTGCTTTAGCTCTTCCTCGGTTATTGTCTCATTCTCTACATATTTGCTGAGTATGCTATCATTATAGTTTGCGATATTTTCTATCAGAGCATTCCTGTATTTCTCAGCAGTCGGCATAAGCTCTTCCGGTATGTCCTCATACTCGAACTTGATGCCCATCTCATCTTTATATAATATGGCCCTCATGCTTATAAGGTCGATGATGCCTTCAAACTTATCCTCCATGCCTATTGGTATCTGCACCGGAAGGGGGTTTGCATTGAGCCTGTTCTTCATCATGTCCAGGACATAGAAGAAATCTGCCCCGCTCCTGTCCATCTTATTTATAAAAGCAATCCGGGGTACATTGTACTTTACTGCCTGTCTCCAGACTGTTTCTGACTGGGGCTCTACGCCGCCTACTGCGCAGAATACGGCTATCATGCCGTCAAGTACCCTTAGCGATCTTTCTACCTCAACAGTAAAGTCAACATGGCCTGGGGTGTCGATGACATTTATCTTATGGTCTTTCCAGAAAGCAGTAGTGGCAGCAGATGTTATAGTAATGCCTCTTTCCTGCTCCTGCACCATCCAGTCCATAACAGCAGCTCCATCATGCACTTCACCGATCTTATAAGTCTTTCCGGTATAGTACAATATACGCTCGGTAGTAGTTGTCTTACCGGCGTCTATATGCGCTGTTATTCCAATATTCCTTGTATTTTTTAGTGATACTTGTCTTGACATTCCCGGGTCACCATCTATAGTGGGCAAATGCCTTATTGGCATCAGCCATCTTATGGAGGTCTTCTTTCTTTTTGACGCTGCTGCCTGTATTGCTGGCACCGTCAAGTATCTCTGAAGCTAACCTCTCCTTCATTGTCTTCTCTTTCCTGTTGCGTGCAAAGCCTACTATCCACCTTATGGCAAGAGTATTTGCCCTTTCCTGGGATACCTCTATGGGCACCTGGTAGGTAGCTCCTCCTACCCTTCTTGGCTTGACTTCCAGGAGGGGCCTTACATTGTCCATGCATTTATCCAGTATCTCCAGAGGATTTTCCTTTGTCCTCTCGCCCAGCATCTCAAGGCTTCCATATACTATGCCTTCTGCCTTGCTCTTTTTTCCCCTGAGCAGTATCTTATTTATGATCTGTCCCACCAGCTTGCTCTTGTGGACCGGATCCAGATTAGATTCTTTTCTTACTGGTTTACTCTTTCTTGACATCAATACTCCTTAAAATGAATTATTTAGGTTTCTTGGCACCATATCTTGACCTGCCGGATCTCCTGTCGTCTACCCCTGCAGTATCGAGGGAGCCTCTTATAACCTTATACCTTACACCTGGAAGATCTTTTACCCTTCCGCCCCTTACCAGGACGATGGAGTGCTCCTGGAGATTATGTCCTATTCCAGGTATATATGCAGTTACTTCCTGTCCATTGGTAAGCCTTACCCTTGCCACTTTACGAAGGGCTGAATTAGGCTTCTTTGGAGTAGTAGTATATACCCTTATACAAACACCCCGTCTCAGGGGATTCTCCTGAAGAGCCGGCGTCTTTTTCTTCTTTACAATTTTCTTTCTGCCTTTTCTTACCAACTGGTTAATAGTGGGCATAAGCACTCACCTTTACTAATAATTTATATTAATATAATTTGAAACAAAGTCGGGTAAAAATAACATCCACATCTTTGAGACACGAAAAAAGAATTTATCACTTACCCTATAAAATGTCAATAAAAAAAGTGGTTAATTTTCTATATTTAACGGGGCTTTTCGCCACTTCTTCTATCCCCATAAGCCAGTCTGAAAACCTTGATCCTGCCCGGGACCTTTTTTTTGACTGGATCTATTATATATTTATCTCTATCTCCCTTGTATCATCTTCCTCTGATTCCTGCAGGATCTCTATCTCATCGACTTCCTCTTCCCTGTATCCGGGATATGAAAGCTCCATATCCTTGAACTTGTTCATGCCTGTTCCTGCCGGAATAGCTTTACCTATTATTACATTCTCCTTAAGTCCATGGAGACTGTCTTTTTTATTCTCCAGTGCCGCATCTGTAAGCACCCTGGTAGTCTCCTGGAATGAAGCCGCAGACAGGAAACTGTCGGTTGCCAGGGATGCCTTGGTAATACCCATAAGGTTCTGGGTGGCAGTCGCCGGCTGCTTCATATTTGATATAAGCTCATTATTCTGCTTATTGAGCAGCAGCCTATCCACTACCTGTCCCGGAAGGAAGTCGGCATCTCCGGGATCCAATATGGTGACTTTCTTTAGCATCTGCCGCACTATGACTTCGATATGCTTGTCATTGATTTCCACACCCTGTGACTTATATACATTCTGGACTTCTTTTACCAGGTATTGCTGGCAGTCCTTTATACCGCTGACCCGCAGGATATCATGGGGATTCCTGGGACCTTCAGTCAGCTGGTCGCCGGCTAATACCTTTTCCCCATTATTAAAATTAAGCTTTGCCCTGGTGGGTACCTGGTACACTTTTTCCTCATCTTTGGACTTGATAGTGACCATCCGGAACCTGGTATCTATTTCCTGGACATCGACTTTACCTGATATCTCTGCAATAAATGAATGCTCCTTTGGTTTCCTGGCTTCAAAAAGCTCCACTACCCTGGGAAGACCGCTGGTTATATCGATGCCTTCAAAAGTCTTTTCGTGCTTATGCACGTGAGTTTTCCTCTTGGCAGTCATTATAAGCTTGGCAAAAGTCTCTCCAGCCTCTACATTTATACTCTTATTTAACTGGAGTATCTCACCCTTTGGAGTTATAACGTCTACGATATCGCCCTTTTCCATCTGGACCTGGAATACCAGCTTATGAGGCACATGTTCAATATTTATTTCCATTACCTCATTAGTTCCGTTATCACTTAAGTCTTTTTTCTTAAGACCCAGGTCGCTGAGAAGCTCTTTCTTGAATATAAGCTTACCTTTTACCGGTGATTTTATAGATCTCTGGATCACTGTAGAAGCAACACCGCCAGTATGGAATGTACGCATGGTAAGCTGCGTGCCGGGCTCTCCGATAGACTGTGCCGCTATAGTTCCTACAGCTTCGCCTATCTCTACCAGTTTTCCAGAAGCCAGGTCACGTCCATAACACTTCTGGCATACGCCTGATTCAGCTTCACAGTTCATAACCGAACGCACCTTGATATTCTCAATATTGGCATGTATCATCTTCTGCAGATGCCTGTCCTGTATTTCCTCGCCGGCTTCTATGATGACCTTTTTATTTACAGGGCTCTTTACCTGATCCAGGACAATCCTGCCGATAAGATTTGTATTCGGCTCTCCCTCAAGGGTCAATACATATAGGTATACGCCCTCCTCTGTGCCGCAGTCTTCCACAGTTACCATTGTATCCTGGGCAACGTCCACCAGCCTCCTGGTCAAATAGCCGGAATCTGCTGTTCTCAATGCTGTATCAGCCAGACCCTGCCTGGCACCGTGTGTGGATATGAAATATTCAAGTATATTCAGCCCTTCCCTGAAGTTGGATTTTATGGGACTGTCTATAATATCCCCACGGGCATTAGCCACCAGCCCCCTCATCCCGGCCAGCTGCCTCAGCTGCTTGATATTGCCCCTGGCTCCGGATGTTGCCATCATATATACTGGATTGAACTTATCGAAATTCTTCTCCATGGCATTGGCTACATCTTCATTGGCCTGTGACCATGTCTGGATCATCCTCTGATGCCTCTCAAAATCAGTAATAAGTCCCTGTTTGAAATAATCTTCTATCTGATCTATTTTCTTTTCTACCTTATCCAGGATCTTATACTTTTGATCAGGTACGCTGATATCATCTATACCGATGGTAAGCCCTGACCTGGTGGAATACTTGAATCCAGTAGATTTTACCGCATCCAGTATCCTTATGATCTCTGACTGGGGATATTTCCCTATACAGTCAGCGATTATGGAGATCAGCTCTTTCTTGGATACGTCCTTATTCACAAACCGGTATTTTTCCGGAAGTGTCTGATTGAATATTATCCTTCCTGCTGTAGTCTTTACCACTTTGTCAGCGATCTTTACCTTAATGGGGGTATGGAGGGATATGATATCATAATCATGTGCCTGCAGGGCATCGTCGGGTCCATTATAGAATCTTTCGTTTCCGTTAGAGCTTTCCCTTTCCGAGGTCAGGTAGTATATTCCCAGGATCATATCCTGGGAAGGCACAACTATGGGTTCGCCGCTGGCAGGAGACAGTATATTATTTGCCGAAAGCATAAGTATCATGGATTCTGCTTTAGCTTCGTTTGAAAGGGGCACATGCACAGCCATCTGGTCACCATCAAAGTCTGCATTGAACGGAGGGCAGACCATGGGATGGATCTGGATAGCTTTACCTTCAACCAGTATGGGCATAAATGCCTGTATTCCCAGCCTGTGAAGAGTGGGCGCCCTGTTCAGGAGTACAGGATGATTCCTGATGACTTCCTCAAGTATATCCCAGACTTCATCGCTTTCCCTGTCTACCATGGTACGGGCACTTTTTATATTCTGGGAATAACCGTCATCAACCAGCCTTTTCATCACAAAAGGCTTGAAGAGCTCCAGTGCTATCTTTTTGGGAAGACCGCATTGTCCCAGCTGAAGATAGGGGTTTACCACGATAACTGACCTTCCGGAATAATCCACCCTTTTTCCTAATAGGTTCTGCCTGAACCTGCCCTGCTTTCCTTTAAGCATATCGCTTAAGGATTTGAGCGGCCTGTTTCCGGCGCCTACTACGGCACGGCCTCTTCTTCCATTATCAAATAATGCATCCACAGCTTCCTGGAGCATCCTTTTCTCATTATTTATTATGATCTCCGGGGCATCCAGCTCCAGAAGCTTCTTAAGCCTGTTATTCCTGTTGATAACCCTCCTGTAAAGGTCATTAAGGTCTGAGGTGGCAAAACGCCCGCCATCCAGCTGCACCATAGGCCTGAGATCAGGAGGTATTACAGGAAGTATCTCCAGTATCATGAATTCCGGCTTATTGCTGGAACCGATAAAAGCGGAGATTATCTTGAGCCTTTTTATGCTCCTGCTCCTCTTCTGGCCCTTGGATTTCTTGATTATGGCTTTTAGCTCTTCAGCCTCTTTCTCACAATCAATATTCTTTAGGAGTTTCCTTATAGCTTCAGCGCCCATTCCACCATTGAAATAGTCGCCGTATATAAACATCATCTTCTTAAAAAGGGCTTCATCGGAAACCAGCATCTTCTCCTCTAAATTGGAAAAGAATGTACCTGCCCTTTTTATAAGGTCTATTTCTTCCTGGTAGATCTCATCTTCTTCTTCCAGCATCTTCTCGGTCTCTTTTATAAGCTTTACTCTTTCGGACTTGGCTTTTTCGGCCGCCAGTTCTTTGGGATCAGGCTCTTCCTCTATATCATCCACATCTGATCCGTCTAGGTCCACATCATCATCGCCGGCCTCATCATCATCGCTATCTTCATCATCTGTATCTTCGTCATCGTCCAGATCATCTTCGGCAATGTCTTCTTCATCAGGATCTTCTTTATCCAGGTCTTCTTCATCTTCCAGCTTGAGCGCCTCTTCCTCTATCTCATCGGCAGCCTCGATTATCTCGTCCTTGCCGGCATTTATCTCTTCTATCCTTAATTCGTGAAGCTCTTTGGCCTTTTCCAGGGCATTATTCTCTATTTCTTTTAATTCAGCTTCTTCAGCTTTTATCTTTTCCCTGTCAACAGCCGTTATTATATAAGAATCAAAGTAGAGAACTTTTTCCAGGTCCTTGGGACTTATATCCAGGATATATCCCATCCTTGAGGGGACTCCCTTGAAAAACCATATATGCGATACGGGGCAGGCAAGCTGGATATGCCCCATTCTTTCCCTTCTCACATTAGAACGGGTAACTTCTACTCCGCATCTTTCGCAGATTATGCCTTTGAACCTGACTCTTTTATATTTTCCGCAGTAGCATTCCCAGTCTTTGGTGGGACCGAATATCCTCTCGCAGAAAAGTCCGTCTTTTTCCGGCTTCAGAGTCCTGTAGTTTATGGTCTCAGGTTTCTTTACCTCTCCATTAGACCAGGAACCTATCTTCTCCGGCGATGCTAAACCGATTCTAATCGCATCAAAATCGCTAACATCTAAATTAATAACCATTTAATCAAGCCCTTTCAAATAGTAATTTGGTTTATTTTTTTGTCTTAACTTCGTCTTTATCTTCTTTGCCTTTACCGGCTTCTATCTGCTTCTTAAGCTCTTTTTCTTCTTCTGAAAGCTCCGGCTCTTTCTTTTCCTTCTTATCTTCCCTTGTTTCTGTTTCCTTATCCCCGGCCTCTACCGGCTCTTCTTTTTCCCCTTCACCGGCCTCTTCTTCCAGAGCCGGTTTCTTTTCTGGCTTTTCCAGACCATCAAGCAGTCCGCCGCCTTCTTCAAGGTTTATGCCAAGCTCTTCTACAGTCTTCATTATCTCATCCTCAGGTCTTGATACTTTTATCTGCCTTCCTTCTTCAGAAAGCACTTCAACATCCAGGCCCAGGCTCTGCATCTCTTTTATAAGGACTTTGAATGATTCGGGAATACCTGGCTTCTCTATATTCTCTCCTTTGACGATAGCTTCATAGGTCTTTACCCTTCCGGTGACATCATCGGATTTTATAGTCAGCATTTCCTGCAGAGCATAGGCTGCCCCATATGCTTCCAGAGCCCATACTTCCATTTCCCCGAATCTCTGTCCGCCGAACTGTGCCTTACCGCCCAGGGGCTGCTGTGTGACCAGCGAATACGGCCCGGTGGACCTGGCGTGGATCTTGTCGTCTACCAGATGCAGCAGCTTAAGCACATATGCATAGCCTACTGTAATATTATCAGCCAGCTTTTCGCCGCTTCTTCCATCATATAAGGTAGTCTTTCCGCTTTCATCTATGCCCACCTTCTTGAGGAGTTTCTTTATATTGACCTCACTGGCACCCTCGAATATGGGGGTGGCCATATATACTGAACCGTCCTTGGCTTGTTCCTCTGTATCCCAACCTTTCTTTGCAGCCAGTCCCAGATGGGTTTCCATTACCTGGCCCACATTCATCCTGGAAGGTACTCCCAGGGGGTTGAATATGATATCAATAGGCTCGCCGTCTTCGGTATAAGGCATATCCTCTTCAGGAAGCACTACTGATATAACGCCTTTGTTTCCATGCCTTCCTGCAAGCTTGTCACCGATGGATATTTTTCTCTTCTCGGCAAGAAATACCCTTACCAGCTCATTTACTCCCGGAGGCAGGTCATGTCCGTCTTTCCTGGAGAATACCTGCACATCAACCACCTTGCCGCTTTCGCCGTGCGGGACCTTAAGTGAGCTATCTCTTACTTCCCTGGCCTTTTCGCCGAATATAGCCCTGAGAAGTTTTTCCTCAGCTGTAAGCTCTGTCTCGCCCTTGGGGGTGATCTTGCCCACCAGGACATCTCCCGGCTTTACTTCAGCACCGATCCTTATTATTCCCCTGTCATCCAGGTTCTTTAATACTTCTTCGCCAACGCTGGGGATATCCCTGGTTATTTCCTCATTACCGAGCTTGGTGCTCCGGGCTTCCACTTCCTGCTTGGATACATGGACAGATGAAAGCACATCTTCCTTTACAAGCCTCTCAGATATTATTATGGCGTCCTCATAGTTATATCCTTCCCAGGACATAAATGCCAGCCTCAGATTCTTGCCCAGTGCCAGCTCGCCGGAACTGGTAGCCGGTCCGTCAGCTATTACCTGTCCCCTTGAGACCTTGTCTCCTTCTTTGACGATCGGCCTCTGGTTGATGCAGGTTCCCTGATTTGACCTCTTGAACTTATAAAGCTCATGTATGACGCCCTTTTTGCGGGTATAATCTATTTTTATATGGTCAGCATGGACTTCCTTTACCACGCCTTCTCCCATTGCCAGTATAAGCGTACCGCTGTCCCTTGCCAGTTCTTTCTCCATACCTGTACCTACCAGCGGAGGCTCAGGATCTATAAGGGGTACGGCCTGTCTCTGCATATTGGAACCCATGAGTGCCCTGTTGGCATCATCATGTTCCAAAAATGGTATAAGCGATGCTGCAGCGCTGAATATCTGGCGGGGTGATACATCCATATAGTCAACCATCTCCGGTTCCGCGGAGATGATGTCATCTCCCAGCCTTGCCATTACTCTTTCTGATTTGAATTTAGACTTCCCGTCTAGCTCTTCGGTAGCCTGGGCTATTATGAAGTCTTCTTCCTGGTCTGCTGAAAGGTATTCGATATTTTCTGTTACCCTGCCTTTTTCTACTTTCCTGTATGGCGTCTCAATAAAACCATATTCATTAAGGGTGGCAAAAGTTGCCAGTGATCCTATAAGCCCGATATTGGGACCTTCAGGAGTCTCTATGGGGCACATCCTGCCATAATGGGATGAATGTACATCCCTTACTTCGAATCCGGCCCTTTCCCTGGAAAGTCCTCCGGGACCCAGGGCAGAAAGCCTTCTTTTATGGGTTATCTCAGCCAGGGGATTTGTCTGGTCCAGGAACTGTGAAAGCTGTCCGCTGCCAAAGAATTCTTTCAGGCTGGCCACCAGGGGTCTGATATTTATAAGTGACTTGGGTGTTATCATATCCAGGTCCTGGGTGGTCATCCTCTCCTTTACCACTCTCTCCATCCTGGAAAGTCCGATCCTTACCTGGTTCTGTACAAGTTCCCCTATATTACGTATCCTCCTATTGCCAAAATGGTCGATATCATCGACTTCTCCCATCCCGCTCATCAGCTGGACGAGGTATTTGACTATAAGGAAGATATCCTTGCTCTTAAGTATATATGCTTCATCAGGGTCAGCACCCATCTTCTCATCGATAGCTGCCAGTTTTTCGGTTAACTTTTCATCAACCTCTTCCATAAGCTTCTGGTCCATCTTATGCCGCCCCACTTTTCCAAAATCATATCTCTTGGAATTAAAGAAAAGCGAATGGATCAGATTATTTGCGCTTTCAACTGTAGGAGGCTCGCCCGGCCTTAGCTTTTTATATATCTCGATCAATGCTTCTTCTTCGGTCTCAGTAAGATCCTTGTCCAGGGTATTCTTGATACAATTTTCCTTATCAAAAGGTCCGAACAATTCAAGAAGATCAGCACTGTTTCCAAATCCTACCGCTTTAAGGAATATGGTCAGGAGGAATTTCCTTCTCCTGTCTATCCTTACATAGGCAATATTTTTTTTATCTGTCTCAAGCTCTATCCATGAGCCCCTGGTGGGTATTACCTTGCAAAGGTATATATCCCGCTCTGTCTTTTTATCTATATCAGCATCAAAATATACTCCGGGGGAACGGACAAGCTGTGATACCACTACCCTTTCGGTACCATTGATGATAAAGGTTCCCTTATCAGTCATCATTGGGATGTCGCCCATGAATACTTCCTGCTCTTTCATCTCGCCTGTCTCCTTATTGACAAAACGTGAAAGAACTTTTAAAGGGGCAGTGTATGACATGTCCCTCATCTTGCATTCATCAGGAGTGGCTATGTCTTCTTCGAAGCTAGCCTCTATAAATTCCAGGGACATATTTCCGGTAAAATCTTCTATGGGAGAAATATCTTTAAGGGCCTGCATCAGCCCTTCATCCAGGAACCACTGAAAAGATTCTCTCTGGATATCCAAAAGATGCGGCATCTCCATTATCTTTGGGATATTGCCGAAGCTGTATCTTTGGAATTTCTTTGTTTTTTGCATTAATTTATTCTCCTCTTTGTCAGGTCTTTAGTTGCAATCATGTAGTAAAATATGGAATCAAAACAGTCATAAATAAAACTTTTATATATAGCAGATTTAATATATAATACGTCCCTATATATAAATAGTAACAATTATCAGGAAAAACTGACAAACCACTAATATACCAAAATAATAAATCCTGTCAACTATTTTATAATACCCGCTTTTTTACGGCTATCATCTGCAAACAGGTTCCAGATATGACATAAAGGCATAGCGCTATTACTATACCTTTATATCAAATTTTGGCTATCAGGGTCCTGCCTATGACCGGACTCCCGGATAAAATTATTTTAATTCTACTTCAGCCCCTGCATCTTCAAGCTGTTTCTTGATCTTATCAGCTTCTTCCTGGCTGACCTTTTCCTTTACTACATTAGGTGCTTTATCGACCAGTGCTTTTGCTTCTTTTAGTCCAAGGCTGGTTATCTGCCTTACTGCCTTTATGACTTCTATTTTCTTCTGGCCCGGTGACTTAAGCTCAACATCAAATTCTGATTTCTCTTCAGCTGGTGCTGCTCCGGCTGCGGCTCCTCCAGCTGCTGGTGCAGCTGCTACCATAGCCTGTGCGCTTACCTCGAATTTTTCTTCCAGAGCTTTTACCAGTTCTGAAAGCTCAAGCACTGTCATATTCTCTACGGCGCTAAGGATCTCTTCAATATTCTTGCTTCCTGAAGCTGCCTTCTTAGCTGCAGATTTCTTTGGAGCTTCTTCTTTTTTCTCAGCAGCCGGTTCTGCCTCTTTCTTTTCTTCAGCTACTTTTATATCTTTTTTTTCTTCTGCCATTGTTCCTCCTGGAATCTATTGATTTGTCATATTTTCTTTTTTTGCTCTTACTGCATCAAGCACCATAACCAGGTTCCTGGTAACTCCTGAAAGGGTATTTACCAGTCCGGAAATGGGGGACTGCAATGCAGTTACAAGCTGTACCAGCATAGTCTCCCTTGACGGAAGATCTGCGATCCTGGAAATGCTCTCGGCATCGACAAGAGTATTCTCCAGTATGCCTGCCTTGATATTCAAGACCTTGAGTTCACTGGAAAATTCTTTTAAGACCTTTGCTGTGGCAACCATATCCTTTTTTACTACTACCACGCTGGTGGGACCGTTAAGGACATCTTCAAGCTCTATATCAGAATATGCCTGTCTTGCTGCGATAAGACCAAGCGTATTCTTTATTATCTTTAGATATGCTTCGGCTTCTACCAGCTTATCCCTCACACCTACTGCATCCTGGGCTTTAAGTCCAGTATGGTCTGTAAATATAAGGCCTTCATTATGGTTAAAGATCTTTATTAATTCTTCTACTGCTTCTAAATTTTCTTTGTTCGGCACTGTGACCTCCGTATTAATATAAATCTATTTAAAAAAAATAGCCCTGCACGAGCAAGGCCTTGATATTCTCATTTATCAGCCTCGGCAGGAAATTAAGCTTTTTTTTAAGCACCTGCTTTCTCGGGCAATTCTCCCTTATTTTTTTAGATCAGGATATCTCTATGCTACCTCTTCCTTTAGCTCTCCTGCCGGATCTATCCTGAGACTGGGTCCCATGGTCGATGACAGGAATATCTTTTTAATATATCTTCCTTTGGCTGAGGATGGCCTTGCCTTGATTATGGCGTCCATCAAAGCTGTATAATTTTCCAGCAGCTTTTTAGGGTCGAAGGAGACCTTCCCTATTATTCCGTGTATTACGCCATTCTTGTCAGTCCTGTATTCCAGCCTTCCGCTTTTGGCTTCCTTTATGGCTTTTTCCAATTCAAATGTTACTGTACCTGATTTAGGATTGGGCATAAGCTTCCTGGGTCCCAGGATCTTTGCTACTTTGCCTACATGCTTCATCATGTCCGGAGCGGCTATGCACACATCAAAATCCAGCCATCCTCCGCTAATCTTCTCAACCAGCTCTTCACCGCCTATATAGTCTGCGCCTGCCGTCTCTGCTTCCTTGGCTTTGTCTCCCTGGGCAAATACCAGGATCTTGGGGACCTTGCCGGTTCCGTGGGGCAGCACGATGGCTCCCCTTACTATCTGGTCTGCTTTTCTGGGATCTACTCCCAGGTTTATGCTTATATCTACAGTTTCATCGAATTTAGCCGTATGATTGCCGGCGATCCATTCCAGCGCTTCTCTGGGACTGTACAGTTTGGACTTTTCGATAATTTTTGCTTTTTCTATATATTTTTTTGACTTTTTCAAAACTAACCGCCTTTAATGGTAATATCTATTATGATGCGACCTTTACTCCCATATTCCTTGCTGTACCGGCAATTATCTCTACTGCTGCATCAAGGTCCCTTGCATTAAGGTCCTGCAGTTTGATCTTTGCTATCTCTTCCAGCTGCTGCCTGGTTATCTCTCCTACTTTTTCCCTATTGGGTTCGCCGGAGCCTTTTTCCAGATTGATAGCTTTCTTTATCAGAACTGCTGCAGGCGGGGTCTTAGTAATAAAAGAGAAAGTCCTGTCTTTATATACAGTAAGGATAACAGGTATGATCATACCCTGCTGGTCTGCAGTCTTTTCATTGAATGCCTTGCAGAACTCCATTATATTCACTCCGTGCTGTCCCAGCGCCGGTCCTACCGGAGGAGCTGGATTAGCCTGTCCGGCCGGTATCTGCAATTTTACCTGTGCTAATATATCTTTTGCCATTTAAGTCTACCTTTAATCAAACATTGGTATTATACATATTAGTTTATATTTTTCAACTTGGAGCCTATCCGCAAACTGGACAATCTCCTATATCTTTGCCACCTGGCTGAAATTCAATTCCACCGGTGTCTGCCTTCCGAATATGGATACTAGTACTTTCAGCTTTCCCTGGTCCACATTTATCTCAGAGATAGTACCGTCAAAATTGGCAAAAGGTCCTGTAGTGACCTTGATAGGCTGTCCCACCTCAAAATCGGTCTTGGGCCTGGGCTTGTCTGTATCCTGCCTTTTCATTATCCTGCCCACTTCAATATCTGAAAGAGGGACCGGCCTGTCCTTATTGCCTACGAATCCGGTGACCCCCGGGGTATTCCTTACTACATACCAGGAGTCATCATCAAGATACATCTTGACCAGAAGATAACCGGGAAGGACTTTTTTGGAAGATACTTCTTTCTTGCCGCTTTTTATTTCTACTATATCTTCACGGGGGATATAGATATCAAATATCTTATCCTCCATATTCATGGATTCGATCCTGTGTTCCAGGTTTATTTTTATCTTGTTTTCATAACCGGCATATGAATTTATCACATACCATCTAGGTCTACTCATCTTTATTCCGCTTAAATCCTTGCCAGAAGTTCTACCAGCTGCAGGAATATAAAGTCATATACTCCAAGCACTACTGCAAATATCAAAATGGTTACAAGGACCACTGCAGTATAAGTTAAGAGAGCCCGCCTGCTGGGCCATGTAACCCTTCTTAATTCATGCACGACATTCTTAAAGAATATGCCGATCTTTCCCGGAAGCTTCTTTAAGAATTTCCACAGGTTGAACTTCTCTTTAGGCTTTGGGGTAGGGGCCTTCCTATCCTGGGTCATGGCCCTTTCCATCATAGCCTTTTTTTTATATTTTCTGGATACTTTTCTTTTTGCCATTGTTTTTTAACTCACCAAATTTTCAAACCATCTGACTCTTCTATTTTCAAACCATCAAGTACTGGCAGGGCTGGAGGGACTCGTTCTTTCGTCTCCCTCCGGTCGCTGCAGAGACGCAGACTCCTGCGCTTCGCTCCGTCCGTCTTTTCGAGT
>Ga0180432_10006899_pt1 | contig 14618 bp, 23 predicted proteins | sample SS_ome_10_FD_132414 | JGI IMG/M metagenome (GOLD analysis project Ga0180432, IMG submission 132414) | Hypersaline lake sediment archaeal communities from the Salton Sea, California, USA - SS_1_MS_2 metaG | ecosystem: Environmental > Aquatic > Non-marine Saline and Alkaline > Hypersaline >... | reverse complement strand
TGTGCACCCATCGAGGCATCATGGATACCTGTGACCGCTTTGATGTCATCAGCGGACTCTCTCATAGCATTAATAGCTGCTGAAGGGATAGCTGGTGGATCAATACGTCTTGGGGGAGCTACTTGCTGGCCGGCTGCATCAATTGGATTGTATTCCAGGACCGAGAAATTCTTAACATTAGCCACCGCCCATTTATCTTCAAAGCCCTCTAACTGACCTAATGCTGCAAGCCATGGAGTTTTTGGAGATAGTGATATGATCTCAGCTTCCATACTCTTATAGAAGTTATAATGCCTCTGAGGATCCTTAGCTTGTCTAATAAGGGATAAGAGCTCCTTACGGCCATCAACATTAATTTCCCATCCTAAGACCGGAATGATTGGTATGTAAGGAGCAGGGAATTCTTTTGATTCGAGAATAGTAGAACCCGACATGAGATACCACATAGTCTTTTTCGCTATCGTCTCACGTTCAGCTACAATTGTCAGAGGAGGTATTACTTCGCCCATCTCATCAACTGATAGCTCGGGCTGTTGCTCTATCTCATCCTTATCAAAGGTCGTAGATCCATCTGATAATTGATATAATGTCTTAGATTCTTCCTTGATACAGAAATACTCCGCTAACCAGACCAGATCATCTTCGACCCAATTAGCATCACCTTCTGCCCCATCTTCCCAATTCTGTAGGTCATTAATAGCCTTATCACCATACTTTTCCTTAAACTCATCTTTAGACATAGAAAAACGTATGAAAGCATAAGGCATGTCGGACAGGTCCGATTCATGGCAAAGATGAAACGGTATATATACTGAGAGTGGGTTATCAATACGGGATATCAGAATTTCCTGATCGAATGACTCAGGATCAACATAATCTGTGTGTATACGGAAATATCCCTGACCACAGATAACAGCATATTCAAGGGCTGTATCCATCGCGCTCTTAACATCATTAGAAGCCATGATATTACGGGTCATACCATTGATCAATTCTGCGGTCTTGGGGTCTGTCACCGAATCGACTGCTCTGACCTTAATAGCTGGCCTGTTACGTCTGATGGAATTTACGACCTGTTGGCATACTGCTGGAAGCTTATTAATCGTTAATGCGGGGCGTCTATCTGCTGCACGTTCGGCCAGATCATTTGCTGACCACTGCTCACCAACAAAAAATTTGATATCATCATGGGCATCGGACCGGAGCTTGGTATCGTTATCCTGGCATATAGTGTACCGGGTCTTAGCATCGGCCAGTAACTTGTCATCACCCTTGAGATTATCAGTATTTTCTTTTGTTTCGTATGTTGCCATAAAAAAAGAGCCCCCAATGATTTTCAAGTCACTGAAGGCTCTTTTGTGGAAGATAACCCTACTATATGTGTTTTATTACGTGTACCTATATAATACCATAAATTAACAGATTAATCAAGGTTAATCTTTATTTTCTAAATTAACCTGGTAGTTAAACTCTATTTTCTTGAATGTTCTTCCGTCACAATGTATGGTCAAAGAGCCCTTCCGACCTATTTCCAACCACTCGGTCATAATGTCATTGACCGCTACCATTACCGATGATGTACTATCCATTCTCTCCTCCATTAATGCTTTGTAGTGGGCACTCATCAGGAAAACTGTCAGTAGTATCGTCACATAATCCTTGAGTACCCGGTGTGTCGTTAGAGCAATATCCATCACAATTATATGGGCACTTGCTGGGACTTTCTATAAACAGTATCTTCAACTCTCCTCCTTATTATACTTGCTGTGTATTTTTTCACAACTCTTATAACTTAATTCATAAAACTGCTCCTTAGTCAGACCGTTAGAGTAATACTTATCATACATTGCATCGGTGTTACATACTGTAGGTCTGGAAGCATATATCTTACAAAAGCCTCCAGGATCAAGTTGGGAACAGGACCCGTCCTCACATATTTCATGGGGAAACTCAGCCAGGTCATAGACTATCTGATCCACTGCTTCGTTATTCTCAGCTGCTTTCATACACATACTATATGCATGTTTTACGACCGCTCCTATGCCCCTACAACAATGCCCTTCACACTTACAATCAAACTTTAGGTCCCCATCCACGATCCACCTCCTCTTCTGTTACTATCTATTGATTTCCTTTTACCGGGCCATCTGTACTCTCCAATACCTGCTGTTAATATGGTTATACAATCGCTGAAATCTTTATAGGTCTCCATCTCTTTTTCCTGATCTTCTTCATAGCGGTGAAGAGTTAAGGCCCTGAGAGTGTTCTTACAAGATGCAGACACGTATAATTTCGGCTTATTTATATCTGACAGGCCCTGTATAGTATTGTACCGTAGATCAGCCTTAATAATATCATTGGCCCTATCAATATTCCTCTCCTGTGGGAGTTTGAATAATATCCCGCCATTTTTAGGGTCTGCGAAATCCTCTACCAGACCCCTTGTATTATTAATTAGATTGGATTGTGCACTACCAAATCCCTTGCTATACCGTGTATCGATGTAGCGCTCTGTGACCTGGATACCGGTCTCAGCTGCAAAAAAGGCCCGGGACAAGTCTTCGACACTCCCCTTATAATGTAGTTTCTTTCGGATATCACTGTAATAAGCATTAAGGGTAGAGAATCTTGGCCACTCATCATAGATCCAGGTCGTAAAATGATCCCCGGTCTTCCACCTTGCTGCCCATATGGAGGCAGAATAGAAACTTGTATGAGGATCTAAGGCCTGGAAGATCTTATAGTCCTTAATAGTCCGTAGGTCGAATTCCCTTACATGGACAGATTTATCAAATGGAGGTGACCAGACATTTGCCCCATAATTCTTTAATTCTCCACCCCAGATGTGTTTGGCCTCCTCAGGCCTTTGAGCATAATCGGTATCTTTTTCATCCAATAGGGTCTGAGATATGTAAGGATTATCCTGCCACCCAACATGAACCACTAAACTATTATTTGGTGGATTTTCTATAAATCGCTTCTGTACAGGATCGTCAGGGTATCCGGGATTCCACTCCAGAAAAATTTCTGATCCTTGCTCTCTAACTGTTGGGAAGAGTAATTGTATTGATTCCTCTGAAAACTTATCACACTCATTACCCCAAACATGTGTCAGTTCGGGTATACTCTTTATCTTCTCAATATTACGAAAGAGTCCAGAAAAGATAAACTTTGATCCTGTTATATTACATATAATCTCGGTCTGAGTAATTGAAAAATAATTCTCAAGATTGTAACGTCTAATAGTTAATAAAATAACTTCATAGACTGAGTCCTTTACAGATCGCATTATTTCGCGACAACAGAGGACTTTTATCTTCTTACTAAGAGCCAGGATTAAGAAGATAATAGCAAAACTATAAGTCTTAGCACCCCCTCTACCACCCACGGCGCACTTGTAGCGGGTATGGGAAGTTAGGAAGGGTTTGAACTTTTCTGGTAATGATATCTCAAGATTATTCATTTATATATCCACCCTGTATTACCTTAGCATATTTTAATCGTTCTTTATAGGCTTCCTCAATAGTATTGTATCTGCCTATCTTTATGTTTTTACCTTTTCTTCCTATTTGAGCAATCCACTTATTATTGACTTTATCCCATGTAACACCTTTATAGCCTGATGTATTTGAGCTCCACATTTTAACATTACACAGATTATTAAAATGGTCACATATTCTTAGATTATCTTTTCTATTATCCAGACCATTCCCATTAATATGATCAACTTCTTTATCCTTTGGACAATCCATAATAATTCTATGCATCTTAATACGACTACCTGCATTTACAGCATACTTTAATGTCTTTATTCTGCCATTACACCATACATGCCAGCTATAACTCTTTATTTTATCGAAATCATCTTTATCGATGATTGCAAATTCTCCCTTACTTAAAGGTATTTTTAAGTAATCTTCCTCCTGAATAGGCATCCATTTTCTTCTTAATTTACCGAAATCTGATCTTGGAAGGCCATCTAATCTTCGTGCCATATCGTCTCCTTTGAACGTTCCTTATGTAGTTAAATGGGCAGGCGGTAAGGATTCCGCTTTTCGGCCGGCCTGGCCTATCCCACAGTTTTAATTCGATTTCAAGGTCAGGTCTTGCCATTAAGTATCCAATAAAGCGAGGACTTCATGCTCATGCAAAAATTGCACGACCTCCGGAGTCTCACATTCCGGAGCAGAAAAATCCCAGGGAGCGCATTGTGATTTGTGGAACATAACTCGGTCTCCAACCTTAAGAGTCCTACAATTGGGACCTGCTGCTATGACATTTCCTTCTCGGACACCTGATTGCTCCTCGTTATGTATTAGTGATTCGACCTCTGGCAGATAAATACCACCTGGGGTTCTTTCAGGAGGAATGTCCGGTTTAATAGCAACAATATCATTTATAGTAGTTAATTCTGGGATCATTTATTTATCTCCTCTATGCTTCCACCAGTTGAGGCCTGATGTCACAAGACCTGCCACAATCATTGTGAGACCGATCTGGGCCTCAGTAATAAGGTCAGCAGGTATTTCCACCCCTGACTTTTTTGTGACCCACAAGGCCGTGTATGACACTATGTATGAAACTCCGACATTAATAATATTGGTCAGGCCCTTTCGGACCGGGATAATCTTTTTGTTGTTTGCCTGTAGAGCTGCATCTAATGTCTCATTAATTTTTTTGATATCATCGCTCATCTACCTTTTCCTCCTTTTTTACCGCCCTTACATTTATTCCTCATTTTCATCTCCTCCTTTAAAATTGTTAATGTATGACTTCAGTCCGATTGATTCTACTAAGTTGAGGTTGCTTGTATGAAATGTGCATTCGATATCACCCTCAGCGGTCACACAAAAAAGAGCGAATCCCTTTGACCTTAACATCGAGCTATTAGCATCGAGCTTATAAGATTCTTCAGTTTCCTTTTTCATCGGGTCCAACAAAGCTGACCTTAATACCGGTCGGGAAGTTGTGCTCGTTCTTTGATTCTACCTTCTCAGCCATACCAAAAAAGTTCTGACCTACGAACTTAGCGAAGTTAGGGTTAAAGCTCCCTGACATGGTGCCACGGATCAATAAATCCTCTCCAATAGCCCTTCCCTTGTCTAAAGCGTTAGAAAACTCGGGTATAGTTTTGGCCCACTCGAAGATGGTAAACTTGCTTACACCGATCCTGGCAGCGTATCCAGCTATGGATGGATAGTAATCTTTGTTGCCTGTGTGGAAGTAATCGATGACATCTTTGCAATATGATTTTTTGTATTTGGTGGGGCGGCCTCCAGGATGTGCCATAATAATTCCTCTGGTCAGAGTTATTGAAAGAGTATTAAATCTATTATTATTATAGCATTTTTGTACAATAATTGCAAGTTTTTAATAAAAAAGGTCCGAAAAAGTTAATTTCCGGACCTTTTATGAAACTTATTTCGATATTAATTATCTACATACTTCTCCACGCCCTTTGCATACATAACAAAGTTTATAGCCCCTACCTCTGCAGCTCGGACAGGTACACTCATTTCCCCATGCGGTTCCTTTTCCCTGACACATAGAGCATTTAACTGACCCAAATCCCTGGCAATGATAACAGGTATGGCATCGATACTGTTTGTAATTACCATACTGACTGCTCGAAGTAACTAACATACCGCCAGCAAAAATAAGCACTGCTGATAGTGTTATGATTTTGATTAGATTCTTCATACTTCCCCCTCGTTTAAGAATGACACAGCTCTTCTGATCCAACCCCTGAGAAAAACGAGTTGAGTTATATCCCTTTCGACTAACCCAATGTAAAAACTTATCCTACGGTCGGTGTAGTTATTGATAATATCTGCAGCTTTCATCAACTTTATTCTACCGAGGGTGATGGGACCTATTATACCGTCAGCGGTCACACCTACCGCCCTCTGCAGTATCTTTGCTGCCTGGTGCGTCCCGGCATTAACAGCCATATCAAAATGTATAATATCTACACCATCTTTCAGCTCATCACACTTAGCCTTTTCCCAATACTCCCTATAAATAGATTTCACCTCATCATTAGTAATCATCGAGACAGGTCGGGGCCTGTGCCCATTCCTTCTCAAAAAACTGTCATAGGACTCTTGGGTTACACCCATGTTTGTTGCACCACCGTGATCGTCTTTATGATGAACATACCCACCCTCATGCTCCAGTATTAATTCTAATGCTTTTTCGTAGTTCTCGTTCATTGATCCACCCCCTCGGTCTTAATTTTGGTTATCGATATTTCCAGGTCATCAATGACCATACTAATCTCATCGGCTCCTGTTAGAGAAAGTATCCCCTGACAGAGTGACCCGATAGAGCTGTCTTTAACGACTGCTGAGGGCTGTTTAATTTTGGCGGTACTCTCGGTCATCTTATCTTCCTTTGGTGGCTTAGTGGGACTCTTTAGTGTGTCTGCTGTTAAACAACCTGGAGTATAATCCTTTGCTACGTTATCCCAGGTATCAGATAATGTGTCATTTTTACGATCAGTACAATTTGGGCATCGAAGAGTTCGGGGACCGGACGGAGAAAACTTTTTCGAACAATCAATGCAGATCTTTTTCGCATAGGTCCTTGACCTGGCATTTCCAGGACGGACTAAACAGCTACCACATTCGGTCTGACTGGTAATTGATGTTTCGAACTCGCTGTTACATGATTCACATATCTTGAACATTATCTGGTCTCTCCTTATCGATAATAAACTCACTCAAATCAGGGTCTTGAACTTCTTCTTCTTCTGAAACACAACCATTATTAGATAAAAATAAGCTATGTGCATCACTCTCCTTATCAAAGATGGCCCACCCTAAAGAGTCCTTATATGATACCAGTCTCATAGGGACATCTTCTTTTACTAAATCAAATGCAGGATTACCGTAATCAACAAGATCTGACATATCCCTACATAAAAAGTAATCTCCCATAGTTTTAATTATTTCACCGTACTTACATCCATCTACATAAAACATAATCACTCCTTAGTTAATTGTTAGCTACTAATTCGTAGTCATCATCATACAATGAATTTAAGATATCGTTACGTTCCAATAATACCGGGTACATTCTGGTAGCTTCAGGAGGCCAGACCATTCCAGGACACCTTGTTTCGAGCACCGTATCTATTTTAGTGATGGAATCAATAACTGGGGTTCTATTATCATTAGAAGATCCCCACTGAACACGGAAATTAAAATCAGATGATCTTATCTCATCTATGAGTACGGTAGTAAATTTTTTAAAATCAAGAGAGCACCCTTTTGCTAATATCATATATGATCCTGAATAAGCATTACAGAATTTATTAAACTCTGTGGTTGTCTTTGATGTAGATATACCAACCCGTCTGAACCTGTTAGTTATTTTACCGCTCTTGGACTTACGAGAAAATAAAAGACACAGGAAGTAACAGTTACGGGTAGTTCCTTTTTGGGGACCTTTAGTAATAGGTATCTTAACTACATCAGTGTAATAACCGTCTACCAGGACATGACACGAACCTTCTTTTTTTATTACATAATCTGAGAAATTCACGAAGACCTCCAATGAAGAATTAATATGGAGGTGTACTTTTCCCCCCATGGTTATTGTTAGATCATGGCTTATTTAAACGTGGTTGAAGTCTTGCAAAACCCCAACCACAATATAACCATGAGTGTACGTTTTGAATATACCACAATATTAATCTTTGGTCAACTAATTTTTTTCGTATTAAGAAAAATATTAAGTATTATCCGTTAAAGAAAAAATGGAGAAGGAAATAAAGAAAAAATCTAAAAAGACTATCTAAATCAGAATCTATCTAAATAATAAATCTATAAAGTTCTTACTCTATAGAAGGAGCGATTTAGATAAAATATAGACTGATAATTCAGTACTATTAATAGTTTGATCTTATTTAATGAAATAATAGAATCGCTCCTTCTATAGAGTAATAACTATAAAGTCTTTCTATAAAGATTTTTGCTTTATTTCCTTCTCCTAATTTTTTGATTGTTAATTACCTTCAATAACAGAGTTAAAGTAATTGCTATAAATATTACTAATACCATCAATCATAGGTTGAATGAAATAACAAAACTTAATAATAAATGGCATAGCTATTATAAGTGCTACAATCATTACAGGATAAAAAATATCAAACTCACCCTTGTTATTATTCAACATAATCTCTCCTTTAGGAAGGACTCACTTAAGAGCCCTTCCGGGTTATTTTTTATAAAGAAGCTAACATCTCTTTGAATTCATCATCTATTATCACTCCAGCAGGTCCTGGAGCCACTGTGATATCTTCACCTTCGGTCTTGAGTAAGTTATCCCAGTGATGTTTCCCGGTCTTAGCACTCTCAAGACCGCTTATTGCTCTCTCCATTGCGTTACAGCGCCCCCTAAGGTCTTTGATCATACCATCAATAGCCTCATGACTATCATCGATCCAGTAGCCTTTATGACCGCTCATAACTGGGAGCCCAGAACAACGGCATTGATTAACAAGTTGTCGTATTGCCTGACCCTTAAGACCTGATGCATTCTCAAGCTTATATGATTTGATCGGACCTTGTTTAGTTATCATGTCCAATACTATTTTTTCCTGATTATCCATTGTTATCTCCTTGTAAAGTTATCTTCCGTTTTAACAACTCATTTTTATCCTCACACTTTTCCCAATCCCCACATCTCATCAGAGGTCCGGTAATGGGCCATACAGCCCTCTGATCCAAATCCCTGGTCGGAGCCTTCCTGATACATCTTTGACCTTCCAGGGCCCACCATTCGCACGTCACACACACTTTAGGGGTATCTTCCATTATCACATCTCCTTGTTAAGTTTTGCACGGTTAAGCATACGTATCTTATAAGCCTCTTCACAGTGACTGCAGATTGACGGTCCGTTTTCATAACTACAGTTACATTCCCGGCCCTCAATCTTAGCTCTCATAACACGCTCATTAATAAGGACTTCTTCCAGGTCATCTAAAGTAATAGATTTAGTTTCCATCTTTTTCTCCTTTTTTTAAATAACTTCCAACAATCCATCGATACTGGTCAGCTAAAGTCCGGCCTTCATCTTCGGCCTGTCTCTTTACTTTCTCGTGCATGCTACCTGTTACTCTAATTGATGTTACTACGTCTTTGTTTTCCATACTCAAATCTCCTTGGTTGATTGGTTAGACATTTTTAGACAGCTTTCGGCAATTTTTGCTTCAATATTTTTCCTACAGCCATGAGCAAGTCTCTTACCGGGATTATCCCTTTTCCACTTATTAATCACTTCATCCGCCAATTTTTTATGCGTTTCAGGCGATTTTCTTAATAAATCAAGTAATACTGGGTCAATTGTAGTTTTCATCTTTTTCTCCTTAAAGGCTACAGGTCTGATAATTACGGTCGGATACACAATGCTCAGCCCAATTTTGTAAGGCCTTGGGCTCTAACTCTGCAATCTCTCCTTTGGTCATCTGATCAACATCCATCTCACTTGTATTTGTATAGTGTACAATCACAGCCTCCGGGTCCATATCTACATCACCGGAATGATATGCTGCGATAAGCTCCTCAACTGTGATAGTACCTGTCTCTACTCTGCTTTTGATTGTGTTTTCCATCTTCATCTCCTCGTTAAGTTTTTTGTTTCCCTCAATCACTATACTTACAATATACAACAATTAGCTACAAAAGTCAACACTTATTTTACTTTTTTATTAATTATTTTCGGGTAGGTGCTACAGGGTAAAATTAAAATTTAAAAGAACACCTATAATGTAGCGAATTGTGTGCCAATGTATTATTGCCCTTTAAAGCATAATTAAGCCATTTAACAATTAAGTGATCGGGTATTATTACCGATTCAGGATTTCTATGACCTTATATCGGGCATTATGACCTGAATTAATAATCATTTAATACTTTAAAATTTAGGTCACAAAAACTATAATTAACTATGGGGAAAGAAAAAGAATGTGAAAAATGTGGAGAATCATTTTTTGGGACCGGGTCGTTGTGCGCTCATTGTGAGATGTCAGATGTATATGTCAAAAGGCCTTTTGATTATGTCAGAAATATGCATCTTGCAGCAAAAAGTGATTGTGGATTTTCTGAAAATCCTCACCAAATGCGTGCGTTCGGCAGCTCTGCTATCTATAGATACCCATGGCGTAATTGCACTCTGTGCGGTAAGAGATATAAGCCCGACTGCTCGCGCCCTTTGTGCCCGGCCTGTGCAGAAAAAAAGAGAAAAATAAAGAAAATTGAACATGTAAAAGGTATGATTTTCCCGACACTACGTATACCAAGTGATAAAAAAATTAAGGCTGGACAATATGGCGTCAAAAGAATTACCCTGGAACGATTTTTGGAAATTACTAAGGACGAATTATGGGAAGAAGTTTATCAAGGAACAAACCCGCAGTTCAAATCCTACAAAGTCTACAAAAATAAAGAGAATCAATACATCATCAAAATGCTCAAGCCGCGAAAAGAAGAAGACGACTACTTTGTCAGCGAGGCATTGGCATAAGTCTACAGGAGCTATGTTATCATGTTCAGTATGCAATCCGACCGGTCATGAATTATATAAGGATATGACTCTTAACAATTACATTAAATGGGAGAAGAAAAATGGATGAGATTAAATATCAGATGGAGATAGCAGCATTTTCAGAGAAAATTGCATTAGCAAAACTTGAGGTCTCTAAGGCCCAGGAAAGAGTCCAGGAGCTCGAGTATGAACAAGCCAGGTATCAGACCGAATGGCTCCATTACCTGGCCAAAAGCATGGCTAAGAACCCACAGAAGGCCTAAAAGAAAGCAAAGAAGCCTCCATTATTACCACCACCACCTGTTGATGTTGTTGATCTTAAAGCAACGGCACACCATGCCATGTTGTCTGTATTAGTTGCAACAGTTGTTGTTCCTAATGCCCCTGTTGTAGTTTTTGTTCCTGTAATACAACCTCTACCTATGCCAGTACTTGTACTAAAACAAGCGTCATATTGTTCTGTCAAACTTGATAGGTTAGCGTTTGCTCTCGCACCCATCCACGCACCAGTATAATCACGCTCTGTGGCCGTGTGGTGAACTACCATAATATCGGTATAAGAAGATGTTCCGAGAGCCATTGACAAACTTGCCCCCGTAGAAGTTCCATCATCGGTAACAGCAACAGGACTAACTGATGATATACAACCACGGATGTTAGTTGTGCATATAAACCTCAGTCCTGTTATACTACTCCAAACAGGAGCGGAAGCGCCAGCAGAAACTCTTGCCCATACAGTAATGAGGCGTATTGTATTCCCTGCTGTTGTACCAACTTGTACGTCTGACAATTGCGTATAGCCTGCTGGAATAGTTGCGGCAGGAGATGTTGTATTAGTAAGAGCCAAACTTTCAATTATAATATCATCATCCAGAGTAGTGCTGAAATTTCCATTACTGGTGATACTGGACCCTAATGATCCGACTGTCCAGATGTGTGATGGTAATGCCATAATGTTTTCCCCTTATGGATAAACCGTTGTTTGCCAAATTCCAGCAGACTCGGCTTCAGCAACTGTACAACTAAGCTCTCTATCTGGATATGGTTTATTAGTTTTATCAGTACAGCAAGAATAAACATCAAAATCTTCATTACCAATAAAATCACTTAATAATTCTTGGTTTGTATCTTCAATAAATAATACTTTTGCACTCATAATATCTCCTTATTCCTCAGAGGTCTGTGCTATACAGTACCATTTTGTTGTGTCTGATGCGTATGATACTCCAGTAAACACATTTTTGGCTGTAGCTGCTGTGGTAGGTAAATCCACCCCACCCGCAGCATAAATAGCGTCCCACTCAAGATTAACATCAGCAGTGCTTAAAAATCTAAACCATTGTAATTGAGTGTCGTATGGAGTACCTGTCGGGGCCGCTACGGTCATGTCAGTAGCAAGAGCATTAACCACATATCTATGATAAGATGTACAGTTAGGGGTCAGAGTAGTGGCCGTGGCAGTCGTGTAGACATTAACTGGTGATGTAATACCCGTCAGACCCTGAATTCCGGTCTCACCATATAGTCCGGTCAGGCCATAAAATCCTGTTACACCTTTATCACCCTGAATACCTATAACTCCTGTAGAGCCTATCAGACCGGTCACACCGTGGACTCCGGTCAGACCGTAGAAACCTGTCAGACCTCTATCACCTTGGATACCCTGAATACCAGTATCTCCTTGGTCACCAGTTAATCCATACACTCCGGTCAGACCATAGAAACCTGTCAGACCTCTATCACCTTGGATACCCTGAATACCAGTATCTCCTTGGTCACCAACCAGACCTACAACTCCGGTCAAGCCGTAGAAACCGGTTACACCTCTGTCACCCTGAGGACCTTGGATTCCTGTCTCACCCTGATCACCGGTTAATCCGTACACTCCGGTCAGACCGTAGAAACCGGTTACACCTCTCGGACCTACAGGACCTTGGATTCCGGTATCTCCTTGGTCACCGGTTAATCCGTACACTCCGGTCAGACCGTAGAAACCGGTTACACCTCTCGGACCTACAGGACCTTGGATTCCGGTATCTCCTTGGTCACCGGTTAATCCATACACTCCGGTCAGACCGTAGAAACCGGTTACACCTCTGTCACCCTGAATACCTTGGATACCTGTTTCACCCTGAACATAAAGACCCGTTACTCCCTGTATACCGGTCTCACCTGCCAATCTGTCTGTAAATTCGAGAGCCGTCTCACCAGCATTAACTTGCACTATTTTTAGTGCCTGGGAAGTATATGCTGAGGGAGTATCTGTTAATTGAGTAAACTCTGTGATACCACCTGAACCAGCCCCGGACCCAGCAGTGGTGTTTGGAATAAATCCCCTTAGATCCTGATAACCAACTCCGGAATTATATGTCCATACATTAGTTGCTTTCTTTATGGTAAATCTCGCAACTAAAAAACCAACACCTTTAAACTGTACAGGGATAGTATAATTGGAATACCCATTAGCATCTGCAACTGCATCAGCTTCAGTATTATATGATCCATTAGGTAAGTTACACATAAGGTGAGAAGTTTCACCAGTTTTATTAGCTACTCCCCAGACAACGATGCTAAACCACTTATTATTAATTGTATCGCCATCAGAATCGTCTGTGATAGTATTTAAATTACTTACTACTTTATATGGACTAACAGGATCATTTACTATATGCATGTCAGATCCTGTTGACATGTCTTGAGCAGGGAAAGTTTGTGGATGCATTTGAAAAACTACCCCAGCTGCAACATCAACATAAACGTCATCTGGAGTACTTGCACCAACTATTGTTAATGACCCAGCAGTACCGCTATCCCATTGAGCATCAAACTTTCTAAGCTTAGCTCCAATATGTGAAAGGTGTCCTTGTAAATCAGTGGTACCTGCAAGATGGTCATTAATATTTTGATTTCTCAAAGCCCCATTAGTATCCGTAGTAGCTGCAGACTGTAAAGCAAGTACAGCTATCTTAATATGCTCAGCATCGGTCGGGAACTCTGTGGGGGAAACTGTTAAAGCCTTGGTTGTCTTGGGTATATACACATAGTTAGTCTGCGGAACGTTATCTGACCCGGGAGTAAGAGCAATAGTTGCATCCGGAGATGTGTCAAACATTGAGAAACCGTCCGAGAATATTAATGTCAGGTCCGGATGGCCATTACTCGGGGATAATGCCCCTATTACTGTACCATCAGTTACCGATGTCCTAAAATCAAAGGATTCTCGGATAACACCATTCCAAAAGTTATCAAAAGTATCTCTGGCTGAAGAATTGATATCAACAAATAATACACCCTCAGAAGAATCTTTTACTTCCACACCCGCCACGGGAATCTCATAACTTGGAAATTCCGGTCTTGTCTCTGTTAGATCTCCAGCGGTTGTATCAGATAGATATAAAGTTGCACCCGCAAAAGAATAACCAGATGTATTAATTCCTTGCACCCGCCCAAAATCAGTAACTATACCTGTCGATTGATCTGGTATAGTCATTGTGGTGAGGTATACTGGGCCAGTAATTGCTTCGTGCGTATCTGCTTTCGCTTTAGATATAGATGGATACCCGTTATGCAATCCTGATAAATGTACTACTTTTCCGTCCTCTATTTCAGACCCACTGTTGTTAGTAACAACAACATACATTTCCTGTCCTGCCTGTAGAACAGGTCCGAGACCTGTGTGTATATTAGCTGTATAATACGATGTATTCCAGGAAAAACCTGTTCCGGGGTCGTCAGTTTGTGGTGCTGTAGATTGATCAAGTTTTAAAAACCCTGTTACATCTGGGGATATACCGGTCACACCCTTAATACCCGTATCACCTTGGATACCTGTTTCACCTACTAAACCCTGGATACCTGTTTCACCCAGAGCCAACCCGGTCAAACCCTGAATACCAGTCTGGCCATCAATACCTAATATTCCGGTCAGGCCCTGAATACCAGTCCCACCATTAATACCTAAAAGACCGGTTACTCCCTGATCACCTGTGTCACCTGTGTCACCAGTAAGACCTGTTACTCCCTGATCACCTGTGTCACCAGTAAGACCGGTTACTCCCTGATCACCTGT
>Ga0180432_10006898_pt1 | contig 14619 bp, 12 predicted proteins | sample SS_ome_10_FD_132414 | JGI IMG/M metagenome (GOLD analysis project Ga0180432, IMG submission 132414) | Hypersaline lake sediment archaeal communities from the Salton Sea, California, USA - SS_1_MS_2 metaG | ecosystem: Environmental > Aquatic > Non-marine Saline and Alkaline > Hypersaline >... | reverse complement strand
TAAAATAAAAAAAGAAATAATAGAAATCAATCCAAAAATGAACCTGCCTACAAATACGATGGTAACCAAAAAGAAATCCTGTCCCGAATTCACTATCAGTTTAAAAAAAATCGGGACGGGACAGAGGCTTACCCGCCTCTGACGGGGGTGTTTCTCAATCGCAAATCTTCCTCACTTTTTCAGGGAGTGGTTGAATCTTTTTAGACGCGTAATGATAACAGATCATCCCATTCTCGACCAGCGCGATGGATTGATCGTCTGACATTCTCATCACCCGAAAAAAGAGTCGAAAACCACATCGTCCAGGTTCTCCCGCAGCCACATCAAATTGAAGGTTATCTCCCTCAAAAGCCTCACCCTGATAGACAATTGCCGCATCACCCATGATGAGTGAAGTCCCACCACAATCCATCTCTGTCCACGCATGTGAGGCCAGAAAGCGGCAGCGCGCTTCATGAACCAGGGAAAGTAAACTATCATTCCCAAGATGGCCTCCATAATTCAAATCTGTGACACGGACAATGATCTCCGTTTGGAAAGGATAAAAATCTCTTGATATTAATTGGAGACGCGGCATGATCAATCCTCTTTAATTGGTTCCGTTTTGATACGCACCGGGAAAAGCATTCCTATAAATACAATCATGGCACAAGCTGTAAAAATCATATTCATTCCCAGTTTTGAGATGAATGCCATCGAGCCTAAAATCAACACATCAAACGCTGAGTCAATCATGGATAAAAGGGAGAGAGAGGTGACTCTGCTCTTCGAAGGAATGTAACGATTTTTAACGTGAGAAAAAACAGGCACTCGCAGCCAAAGCGCCATTTTAACCATGAAAAAAATAGGCACAGCCAGGACAATTTGTCTGGGGAGGAAAACCGCTCCCAAAAAAGCAAGACCAATCCCGAGACCTGTGATAACAATCAAACGCTTTTGGCCTAAACACTTTTCAAACCATGCAACAGCCTGGAGAACTAAAGAGGAGAGTAATGCATCCAAGGCGTAAACTGCACCTATAAATATGATGGGTAGACCCGCCTCTTTGAAAAAGGGTTGGGCCAGATTAAAATCTGTGAGAAAAACATACGTGGGGATCATCACCAAACACTCGTTGGTAATAAGGAGCATGAGGTTTTTGCTTTGTCGAATATTCTGAAACCCCTTGCGAATATGGGCAAAGGAGTGGCTCTCTTTTCGTAGGTGAAATGAAGATGGTGACTTTAAAAAAAACAGAAGGAGAAATTTTAAAGTATTAAAGGCCAAGCCCAGAAGGATCAGAAAAGTGAACTGGGTATCTGTTAGATCTCTGGCCCAGTAAGCGCCAAACAGGATAGTTGCCACAGCAGGAATCAACCGGGCTGACTGGATGTGTCCCCATACTTTGCTCATGGATCCTTCCTGATTCAGTTCCTTGAGGGTCTCATAAACAAAGGCCTGGTCAGAACCAGAGAAAAAGGTATAGCTCAATCCAGACAGAAAATTCCAGAGATAAAAAATCCATCTTTGATGAGCAATCAGTAATAAGCTGGATGCCAAGAGAAAAAGTGTATGTCCTACAAGAAAGGAGATTTTAGGCCCGTGGTGATCAGCAAATGCGCCCGTGGGCACCTCAAAAACAAAAACAGTAATTACCCAGATGAGCATAAGTATGAAAATATCTGTGTAGACCAAGCCGCGCGAGAGACAGAAAAACGACATGACAGGAGTAAGGAAACTGATGCCCCCAAACAGCTCAGCCCAGAAGTAGATCTTTACATTATTTTGAAGGTTGGATTTCATAAGTCATTGTTAATATGGGATGATGGGTGGTGGGTATTCGGCATTTGTAAAATCACCGCCCGAAAATTCGAGCGAAGGAGTGGCCACCTGTATACTACAGGTGGAGATAGAAATTCTGCCTGATCCCACTCGAGTTTCGACTTGTCGAAACGAGAGCATGAATTTCCTTACGCGAAGCGCTAAAATGCCAAAATCGGGAGAGTTTATTTCTCTCAGCGACTGAGCAAGGATTTTAGGTGATTTTACAGCAGCCAAAAGTTTTTTGCACCCCTTTTTTCGAAAAAAAGTGGTATTTATATTTTTCATTAACTTCTCTATAATCATTTGTAAAAAATCAATGACCCCCATTCATCCGCTTATACCACTTCTTATTCGCTTGGTAAAAATCCTTGAACATGGAAAATCTTTTATTATAAAGTGAACGGTTTTCAGGATTGGGTTTGAAAGTTTTATCCACATGGATCCTCTTTTTCATCTCTAAAACAGAACCCATGTATCCTAAAGACATGCTGGCCAAAAGCGCCACGCCCCGCGCACCTGCATGACGGGGATCTGCCACGCGGCGAATCTCACGATTGGTCACATCAGCCAGAATCTGGCACCAGGTATCACTCTGAGCCCCACCTCCTATCAAATTTAAATATGTGGATGGCGAGTAGAGATTCTCAATCACTTCCATAGCCCAGCGCATGTTGAGCGCTACACCCTCCAGCACAGCGCGGACAATGTGTTCTCGGGAGGGATTCAATCCCAAATTAATAAGTCCAGCTCTGACTGTGTCGTCATCCAGAGGACAGCGTTCTCCATACATCCAAGGTGTAAAAATCAACCCTTCAGAACCAGGAGCCGCATTCTGTGCCAGCTGATCTAAAATCTCATAAATTTTGGAGACGTGAAACTCCTTTTTAATCTGATCTTTGTGATAGAGAACATGATCTTTTACCCACTCCAGGCAAATGCCCGCTGTCTCCTGAAAAGCCAAGACCAAGTAAAATTGTTCGGGCAGTGCGCTACCAATGCAACCTGCATAATGGGGGACATCTATCTTTCGCTGGGTGACATGGCTAGCTATCCAACCACTGGTACCCAGACAAGCGATAAGCTCACCCTCTTCCAAAGCGCCTGATCCCAAGGCAGATGCGCCAAAATCACCAGAGCCGTTAATAACAGGCGTTCCAGGATTGAGTCCCGTTTTTTTCGCAGCCTCATGCGTCACTTTGCCCACAATAGCTGCGCTGGGCTGAATATCAGCAAGCCTCTTACGATCAACACCTGCCATATGGCATAATGCAGGATGCCACTGATTTTTCTGTTTGCGGGAATCCATCATCCACCAGAGAAAAGCCAGGTCTGCAGATGTAGTGGTATTGCCTGTTAAACGGAAAACAACAAAATCTTTAACGTCAAGAAATTTTTCTGTTTGCCCATAAATGTCAGGCTCATGCTTTTTAAGCCAGAGGAGCTTACCAATTTGATCTTTCCCTGTGTGGCCTGGCGCGCCCCCTGTGATGGATAGAAAACGTATCAAGCGCAAGGGATGGTACCCCATGACCCTCGGCCATTTCCATAAATGATGGTGGACAATTTCAGCACTGCGGGAATCCAGCCAGATCATGGCAGGGCGCAAGGGATCACCCTGTTTGTTGACTGGCACCAAGCCCAATGTTTGAGAGGCGAAAGTAATGCCTGCCACGTGATCTGGAGAGATTTTGTTGTCTTTAAGGACCTGCCGTGTCGTCGCGCAAACAGCATCCCACCAGTTATCAGGATTCTGCTCTGCCCAGCCTGGTTTGGGATGATGCACAGGGTAATGCTGCTTGGCCTCTCCAATGATCTCACCATGAACAGTGATAAGTACAGCCTTATCAGAACTGGTTCCCATGTCGTGGGCAACAATCACTTTTTCAGACATAGGCCCTCCAATAGTTAAACATGTCTCTGGATGATTTGAACAATGTACAAGGTTTTAAGGATTGATGCAAGAGGCAGGGTGAAAAGAAGGGCAGGGGACGTCATTCCCAAAATTTTTAATTGGGTATTGTTTTCCACGTGCAAGCGTGAATCTAGGGGTGGGTAGCTTAAGTATGTTGCTAAAACCCTGAAGGGTGAATTCCAAATAATTTGGAATTCAGGCTTTAGCCTTTCACAACAAAGGCCCACTAAAAAACATCAGTGGGCCTTTGAGAATTTGAAAGTAAATCTCTACCAGAAAATAATGTAAAGAATCAATGTGATGATAATAACCGTGGCTCCCAGAAGCTTGACAGCTGGTGCGGGTTTCATGTCAAAATTTTCGCGAACAGGTAAAACCTTGGGTTCTTTCAATGGTTTGGTAATGGTTATTACAGCCATGACGATAAGTACCACGAAAAATGAGATGGCCATACGATTGAGGAACGCAATGGTCACAATGTTGGTGGACGCGAAAATGGGGTGATCACTGCAGAAAACCAGAAGCAGAGCGTACATAATAGGATTCACAATCAGCGCCCACACTCCCGCTTTATCTGGTGCCTTTTTAAAAATTAAACCAAAAGCAAATGCGGCCAGAACACCAGGTGAGATAAATCCCTGAAACTCCTGAATATAATTGAAGATACCCTTTAAGCTAGGATTGGCCAGTTTAGGAGCAATAAAACATCCTATGAGGACAAAGATGAGCGTGGTCAAACGGCCCATGTTAATCAAAGATTTTCCTTCAGCGCCTTTTTTCCAGTGACGTTTATACAGGTCCATCGTGAAAATCGTTGAGGCCGAGTTTAGCATAGACGCCAGCGAGCTGATTACAGCGCCTGTCAAGGCTGCGAAAATAAATCCGCGGAGCCCAGGTGCAATCAAGTTGCGAATGAGCATGGGATAGGCCTCATCTGTGCTGGCGCCTGGTGCCAGAAGCTGATCTTTATAAAGCTGAAAAGCCATGATGCCTGGAATCACAATAATAAAAGGAATGATCAACTTAATAAATGCGGCAAACATAATCCCAATCTGACCCTGTTTTAACGTTTTGGCTGCCAGGGTTCGCTGGGTGATGTATTGATTCAGCCCCCAATAATAAAAGTTAGGAATCCACAATCCAATCACCAATGCGGTCCAAGGGAGTTTTGGATGATCGGCTGGCAGGATCATGTGCAACTTATCCTGATTGGCTTCAAAGAAAGCACCAAATCCACCAACAGCTTTCGTGGCAAAGTAGAGAATAATAATGCCACCAGCAATCAATGCAGAGCCCTGAAAAAGATCAGCCCATGCCACGGCTTTGAGTCCCCCCCAGATGGTATAAAGCGCAGCGATACCACCTACAATCCATACGCCCGCGTTAAGCTTTAATCCAAAAATCGTATAAAGGGGTAAAGCGCCAGAATAGATGACAGCAGCAATGGTTACGCCTACATAAATAAACATCGTATACACTGCCATTAAAGCTCGCGCAGTCGAGTTGTAACGATATTCGAGAAACTCTGGGATGGTATAGATTCCGCTGCGTAAAAATTTGGGCAGAAAAAAGATAGCCACAAAAACCAGGCAGATAGCGGCCATCCACTCGTAACTGGCAACTGCGAGACCCGTGATGCCTGCTCCCTGGCCTGACATACCCACGAATTGTTCAGTAGAAATATTGGCCGCAATAAGAGAAAGACCAATCATAGGCCATATCAGACCTCTACTGGCCAGAAAAAAATCTTCACCCGTTTTTTCCTTGCGGCTCTTGAACATGCTCACGCCAACGACAATCCCAAAAAACGCCAAGAAAAACAGAATGTCAAAAAAACTCAGTTCCATACGTTATCCTTTCAAAATATATATTGACTAATCTTATTTTCTACGGATTCCAAAATCCACTTCTCGCACGGTTGATGAAACCTATGGATGAATAGTCTGAAGAAAATTCCGCAAACGATTGCATTAATATAACATAATCTCTTGTGGATGTCAAATGGAAAATTGAAATTCAACTAATTTGACAGGATTGTCAAAAAAATAAAGCTATAAGATGCTGAACGAAAAACGTGGTGTGTCAATCACTCGAATTATTCATCAAGATAGGCTTCTGCTTGCTCGATAGTCGCAAAATTTGCTGAAGCATACGAGGTCTCCCGCTTGGCAATGCGATTGATCTGCATACCACCCAATGGTGTCTCCCCAACAATTCGAGCCACTTTGGATACACCTGCTAATTCAGCATTATGAACAGCTTCTGCGTGAATAACCTGTACCTCAGGCGTGCCAGGTTTATAATTGGATACATCCGCTAAAACAGTAAATCCTGGTTGCGTCATCATAAGTGCTTTTTTGTACTCATCGCGCATGCGGCGTGCCTCTTCCACATCATGGGTGCCTTCTAAAATCAGATATATCCTATTCTTAGAAGGATCATATCGAGCTGATGAGTTGGTCTGCATTGAAATATGTCCCCTTTTTACTTCCTTCTTACTTCTTTCTGTGCGAAATGGGATCATTGTGATCGAAATAGAATCCTGATCTTACGTAACACATTCAAAGATGTCACGGATTTTTTTCATCAAGACATCTGCAGTAAAAGGTTTTTGCAAAAAATCACCACCTTCACAGGCAATGCCTTGATGTCTGATCATGTTCTCAGTATAACCAGAAAGATAGAGAATCTTCACATTTTTCCGTGTCTGTAAAATCTGTTCCGCCAAAGATTTCCCACTCATATTGGGCATGACCACATCAGTCAATAACAAATCAATCGTCCCTTCGAACGAGTCAGAAATCGCCAAAGCATCCATTCCTTCACTGGCTTGAACCACTCTGTACCCCTGTAGCTCAAGCATCCTTGCCGTGGGTTTTCTGACAACTTCTTCATCTTCGACAAAGAGAATCGTCTCTTTCCCCTTTGGCAGATTAGTCAAATTGTAATCGTTTCCTGGCATTTTTACCCCTTGTTCTTTTATTCTTGGAAGGTAAATTTTAAAAGATGTACCCCGCCCCTCTTCACTATATACTCTGATATCTCCATTGCTCTGCTTTACAATGCCATAAACAGAAGATAATCCCAGGCCAGTTCCCTTTCCTTTGGATTTGGTTGTGAAAAAAGGTTCAAAAATTTTCTGCTTAACCTCATGTCTCATACCATGGCCTGTGTCACTAACTGCCAGCATGATATAATCACCTGGAGGTATAGATACCCGTTTTTTATTGCAATAACAAGCATCCAATCTTGCATTTGAAGTCTCAATAATCAATTTCCCGCCATCAGGCATGGCATCTCTTGCATTCACTGCAAGATTTAAAATGATCTGCTCCACCTGAACAGGATCAGCCAAAACGCTTCCCAGTTCCAGGCTTGAGCAAACGATCAAATCAATGTCCTCGCCAATTACCCGCGTCAGGATCTTCTTCACATCTCGAAGCACATCATTTAAATTCAAAGGTTTTGGCATGAGTATTTGCCGCCTGCTGAATGCCAAAAGCTGCTTAATCAAATCTGTTGCGCTATTGGCAACCCGTCCAATACTCTCAACATCCTTTAAAAGTGGATCTTTTTGATCCATTGAGTGAACCACGAGATCGCTGATTCCCAAAATAGCAGTCAGCATATTATTAAAATCGTGAGCAATACCACCTGCCAATTGGCCTACCACAGCCAGTCGCTCAGACTGGAGTACCTGCTCTGTGCGCTCTTGAAAAACGATTTCTTTTTCCTTGTTGATACGCCTGATTTTTTTGAGGGCGTTTTTCAGACGCTGGTGATTAATCCACTGATGTTTGCGATAATAAAGATGAAACTGGGTGCCCAGTATCGCAAGACCAACGGAAATGATAATGAAAAGGGCGTACAAGAAAAATTGTTTGGTGTCCTTGGAACTAAAAATGAACAGATTGGGAATAACATAAGAAAACCCAATGGGGATAAAAATACACAATCCCTCTAAAAGAGTAAAGGGTAAAAGCATCCCACCGCCCAGAATGGTTAGAACAACACCCAGGATATAGGGATCCAGTGAACGGGAATTCATTGGACACAACGTAGAAAAACCAATTCCCACAGTTAGAATCAAAACTGCATTCAAATAGTTTGCATGCTTCTGTAAATTGGATTGACGTGATAATACAAAAAGAAAAACAGAGACGCAAATAATTGCTACACCAACAGGGATATATGCTGAAAAGTAAGCTGTCTTGAACAGGACATTATACAGCATGAGAACAATTGCTATGCCTGCTGCAATGCCAGTGCTTATGCCCACCATACGGTGATGGAGTAACAACCGTTCATTATCAAATTTTGTATGAATTGATTCAGGAAAAGATGTCTTGTTTAGCCACTTTATTTTGTGGTAAATTCGCCTTAATTTCTTTTTCATAAATCGTAGATATCTCCGTTTAGTGATGCCGTCTTCTTCTCCGCGATCGGCTTCGTCCAAAAACATGTCGTAATCGTATACGCCTGTGCCTGGATATACGCCGCACATGCATTATTCGATCAAGAGATTTTAGGAGTCGTTTAAATTCAGGGGAAACAGAATCCATGCTCATTTGATCAGAGTCATCCAAAGTATATCTACAGACCAGTACACCAGAACCTGATTCCCAGGCATTGCTGAACTTAACTGCGGTTGTCCCCCAACGATGTTGATCTGGCCAATGTACTTTGGTCCAGCGAATAGAGTCTGCACTCTGCTTTTTATTTTCAAGAACATCTTTGTAGATGATATCGTCCATCATGGTCTCTATTAAAAATCGTCTTGTTACCTTACAAAATGAGAGGGCATTGCATAATTAAAAAATACACTTTTTACAATTTTTTAATAATAACTTTTTACTAAAAATGTTCTTGTGCTTGATTTTATTACCTTTACTATCTCTTGGTTTTGTCGCTAAGCTGATATCTTAACTATGCTCCTGCGACAAAAACTAAACAGGCAAATTTTGTACCTAAAACCCTATAAAAGAAAACCCAATAATTAGGGTAAACATGGAAATGCCAATCCCTGGGCTGAAGTATAAATGTGATATTTGAAATGGTAGGAAGATAAAAGAATTAATCTTTCACAAGCTTAATGCGACGAATAAAGGCATAACGCCCCTGAGTGATTTCAATTTTGGAACTTCCACATTTGGGGCAGGCAAATTTGGGAAGGCTCATGTGAAAGGCAGGATCTTCTTCAACTCTGAGATCACCCTCAAACGCACATGACTGACAACGAAGACAGGCTTTGACGTTAATAAAAATCAGTTTTGCTTTTTCTGCGACTGTTCCTTCAAAACTGTTTTCCACCCAAAAACGAACCTGATCCACGCCAATAAAAGAGAGAGCGCCCACTTCTATTTCTATAGACTCAATCCTTGTCGCGTTCTGTTTTTCTGCCTCTTCCAAAACGATGTTGACAATGGATTGCGCGATAGCTGCTTCGTGCATGGCTGGTCTAAAATCCCAAAGCCTGAATCAATTCTTGAATCCCTTCACCTGTACGACCATTTGTGAAAACGACTTTCAGATCAGGTTTGATTTTTAACGCATCCGCCTTGAGCTGTTCAATGTCCACATCCATGGCTTCTGCCAAGTCTGTCTTGTTAATGGCGAGGACGGATGCATCCCTTAAAATTCCAGGATGTTTAACAATCATATAGGGACCTTCTGTGGTAGAGACCACTACCATTCGCTGATGCGCGCCTACAGGCCAGCCGCCTGGACAGATCAAATTCCCAACGTTCTCAACAAAAATGAGATCCAAGGCTTCCAGTTCCAAAAGTTCAAGAGCGTTTCGCACCATGTTGGCATCCAGGTGGCATCCACCATCCGTGTTGATCTGGAGAACATGAGCACCTTTTTCTTTAATCCGATCTGCGTCAATGGTCGTAGTAATATCACCTGCCACAGCAGCCATCTTATATTTATCTTTCAAGTGAGAGACCAACTGCTGAATCGTGGACGTCTTTCCTGAACCAATGGATCCTAAAACATCCAAAGCCTTGATGTGATGTTTATCCAGAAGTGCCAGATTCTGTTGAACCAAAAGATTATTCTTGCCCATCAGATTCTTATCAATGCGAATTTCGTGAACCTTGCCTTCTTCTGTATGTATTGTTTTCATGTATTATGCTCCATTACAAAACATTTCTTGCAAGGGATAAAAGTACAACATTCAAAAAGGAAAAGCAAGTAATATTCAAAACTATTAAAGAAATATATGATGAATTCTCAAAGAAGAAAAGGTTTATATTTATAGTCTAAGGAAAAAATATAGTTGGGTGGAGAGGTAAGCAAGCATTCGGAAAATCGCCGGTTAAAAATGCGAGCAAAGGAACGTCCGCCTGGTTATAGCCAGACCAGGAGAGAAATTTTATCTGAATCCCACCCGAATTCCAACTTGTTGGGATGAGAGTCTGAACAATCCCTACACAAAGCGATACTATATCAGATCGGAAAGAGTTTATTTCTCTCAGTGAATGGTTAAGCATTTTAGTCGATTTTCCTAATGCTGGAACTTTTTTTGACTTAAAAAATCTATTCCTACAATAACTTAATCCCGCAAAGTGGGGCGCCACTTTTTTCAAAAAAAGTGGCTTCTTAGCAAATAAAAATTTTGAATTAACTGCCAATGATTTCATAAGAAATAAAATCCAAAAAAAACAAGGAATACTTTGCTTGACAATCTTTTCAGGAACTCCTATATTGGGTAGCTGAAACAGAAGGAGACGAGATGTCGCAACCCTTTCATTCCAAAATCAACTTTGAAGACACAAAAAATGTGGTTGGTTACACCCCTCGTATCGAAACCACAAAAAAAACGTACCAGGACTTAGGCTTTCGCTGTGGACTGGAAATCCATCAGCAGTTGAAGACAGAAAAGAAGCTTTTCTGCCGCTGCCCTTCAGGCCACTACCAGAAAGCAGACGATTACGATGCTGAAGTTATTCGCCATATGAGACCCACCCTTAGCGAACTGGGCGAGTATGACGGCACAGCTTTGATGGAGTTCAAAACACGTAAAACCATTATCTATCATCTAAAAAATGATAATGCCTGCACCTACGAAATTGATGACACACCACCCTTTTCCATTAACAAGGAAGCCCTTGCAATCGCCATGGAGATTGCGCTCCTTTTAAAAACACGAATTGTCGGCGAGCTCCACATTACCAGAAAACAGTATTTGGACGGGTCCATTCCTACAGGTTTCCAACGCACTACAATCATGGGCATTGAAGGTGAAATTCCCATTACTGGAAAAACGGTACGCATTAAACAACTCAGCGTTGAAGAAGACTCCTGCCGCGAAGTCTCTGACGTAGGCCATACAAGAACCTATATGACTGACAGGCTGGGCATGCCGCTTATCGAAACTGTAACGTATCCTGATCTGTTGACGCCTGATGAAGCGGCTGAAGCAGCCAACTACCTGCGATTTCTGGCAAGAAGCACAGGCAAGGTGAACACGGGCATTGGCGCGGCCAGGCAGGATGTGAATGTGAGCATTGATGGCGGAACACGGGTGGAGATTAAGGGGGTTGCCCATATACGTTGGATTCCTGAATTGGTGCACAACGAAGCCTTTCGCCAAAAAGCACTTTTAGAGATCCAAAAAAAACTCGAAAAAGAAATAGATTCCTCCAAATGGAACGTTGAAAAAAAGGAAATCCCATCCAACATGTTTAAAAATCATTATCCCATCATTCAAAGCTGTAAGAACAAGGGATACCAGATCATTGCCATACGTTTACCAGGATTCCAATCCATCTTTTCTTCGTTTACACAGCCAGGACGAACCTTTGCTGACGAAATTTCTGACCGTCTGAAAGTTGTGGCCTGTATTGATAAACCCAATATGACCTCGACAGAATCTTTAAATCCCTGGCTGAAAGATGAGGACTGGGAAGCCATTAAAAGACTGTTTAATCAAAAGAATGATAACGCCTTCGTTTTGATTTGGGGACCAGAGGAAGACATCAACACAGCCGTGGAGACTATTGAGGAACGCTGCCGTCTGGCTTTTAAAGGTGTGCCCTACGAAACACGCAAAGCATTGAAAGATGGGACCACGTTATTTGAACGGGTTCTACCAGGACCTGATCGCATGTATCCTGATACAGACTCGCCACCCATTCCTGTGACGGAATCAGATATTGAAACGGCACGTAAGAATTTACCTTCTGATATTTCTGTTAGGAAAAAACAACTCGAAAAATGGAAAATCCCTTGTGATACGCACAAGTACATCCTGAGGAAAAACTTCTTTCCTGTTCTGGAAGAAATTATATCAAAGCATCAATATGATCCACCTTTCACTGGGACCATTATTGGCCAATTATTCAAATCTTTAGAGAGAAGGATAACGCCTCCATCTCCATTCCCCATTTCAAGATTAGTTGATCTTTTTCAGTTTGTAAAAGATAAAAATTTAAATCCTGAAATTTTGAAAGCCATGCTGCCTGTTGCGTACCCATCCCCCAACATGGATTTCAATTCTGTCCTGACGATCATTGATTACAAATACAGAACAGAAAAAGAAGTACTTGCCCATCTCCCTGATTTGAAAATGAAATATCAGGAGATTCGAACATCACCTGACCCAGAAGCAGAGAGTCGCTGGATCATGGGACATCTGCGACCATTGGCTCTTGGGAATATGGATTTGAAAACGCTTCGTAAAAAAGTAGATGGGGATCCATCATGACTGATCTATACAAAGGATATAAAGGAAAGGCTTTGGAAACCCTGAAAAAATTCAAGGTCAGGGTTTGGAGTCAGGCGCTTATTGAATCTACCCGCGGGACTTTTGAAGGCATCATCCTGCCGCGTTCAGAAAACGATGACGACCTCCACCTGGTTTTAAAATTGGACACAGGTTACAATGTGGGAGTAGCTGTTAAAACCATCCAGGAAATGAAAGAGTTGGGATACAAAGAAGCCCATTACAAAATTCCTGAGAAGGAGTTTCCCGTCTCACCTGAGAAGCCTTACGTCAAACTATTTGGAACAGGTGGCACCATTGCCTCACGTCTTGATTACAGGACTGGTGCTGTGATCCCCGCCTTCTCGCCTGGTGAATTGTACGGGGCCGTACCTGAACTGGCAGATGTCTGTAACTTGAGCACAGAAAAACTCTTTGCTGTATTCAGCGAAAATATGGGACCATCCCAGTACATGACCCTGGCCAAGTCAATTGGTGAGGAAATTAAAAAGGGGATTGACGGTATCATTGTCGGGCACGGCACAGACACCATGCATCATACTGCATCTGCCCTGGCTTTCATGGTGCAGAATCCGCCTGTGCCTATCGTGATGGTGGGATCACAACGTTCGTCAGACAGGCCCTCTTCAGACGCAGCCCGCAACCTGATTCATGCGGCCACAGCAGCCGCTCATTCTGATATTGCAGAAGTGATGGTCTGTATGTTTGGCCCCACATCTGATGAGTACGCCCTGCTCCATCGCGGCACCCGTGTTAGAAAAATGCACTCCTCCTACCGTTCTACATTCAGAACCATAGGGGACATCCCTCTTGCGACTGTTAATAATGAAAAAATTGTACCTCTGCGTCATGACTACAATCGCAGACGCAAGGATCATGATGTCAAAATCCTCCCCTATTTTGAGGAGAAGGTGACCCTCCTTTACTACTACCCCAACATGCAGCCAGATATCATTGACGCTATTGTGGAAAAAGGATATCGCGGTATTGTGATCGCAGGAACAGGCCTGGGACATGTGAACAAACCTGTCTATCCTGCCGTTGAACGGGCTGTTAAAAAAGGGGTGGTCATCTACATGACTGTTCAGACCCTTTGGGGATTTGTGCACATGTTTGTTTATGAAACAGGACGCGATATGATGAACAAAGGCATCATCCCTGCAGAAAACATGCTGCCTGAAGTGGCTTACATCAAGCTGGGCTGGGCTTTGGGACAGACTGATGATCCTGAAAAAGTAAAGGAGTTGATGCTGACACCTATTAATGGGGAGATTACCGAGCGAGAACCTGTGAACGGATACCTTGTCTTCCAAGGCGGCATCCCTGAAATGGAAAGTTTTTTAAAGAGGGTGCATAAATAAAATTAAAATTCTGTTTTTATATAAAACTTTCTTTTATAAGGTTTCCAAATTTTGGTGGTATACTTTTCCAATTAATACAAACCTTAATTTGTCTGCATAACAAATCATCTGCTACATCCAATAGCTCAATATAATCCTCGTACATCTCCTTTAAAGTATAAAAACATGGGAGAGATAACATGATGGAAGTGTGCTTTTTGATAAAAGGAAATCTTTTTGGAGGAATAATAAACTTCTCATCTTTCCTATTGCAATTTAGGTGATATTTTCCCATGTTACGCTCAGTATTCATTACAAAGCATACTATATGATCATCCTCTTCATTTGCGCTTGACAAAGCAATGAAATATTTAGGTTTTGAAGAATAATAGTTTGAAGAACGATGATTTAAAAAAATCTGACCTTTTTCAAATTCTGCCATCCTTGAGCAATTCTTTTTGAAGATTGTATCTTTCTTTTATTGTATCAACGTCAAGAGTAGTATCATCATCAAGTGAGAGAAAATAATCAATTGGTTGCATCAACCCCTTTTTTAAGGTTTTATCCCAAGGGGTGTTTGGAAGGTGTGTTATTTCGGTCATGTCTTTTGCTGAAGCGTTCTTGAAAATGAAAGCAATTTCTTCAAGCACCTCTTTCTCGTTTGGTGTTAACCAATCTAGATCTATTTTTTTATTTTTCAGTTTAAACGAATAGTACTTATATTGTGGATCTTCATCAAAATCATCAGGCTTACATTCAACTATTGATATATGTTTTTGGAATAAATCTGGTAAATCATCATTGATAATTTGGTCCCATAGTTTTTTTGGTACTGG
>Ga0180432_10006896_pt1 | contig 14621 bp, 6 predicted proteins | sample SS_ome_10_FD_132414 | JGI IMG/M metagenome (GOLD analysis project Ga0180432, IMG submission 132414) | Hypersaline lake sediment archaeal communities from the Salton Sea, California, USA - SS_1_MS_2 metaG | ecosystem: Environmental > Aquatic > Non-marine Saline and Alkaline > Hypersaline >... | reverse complement strand
GCCTCGAATCTCGCAGGTATCCAGTTCTTAGCATCATCCATCAATTCGCCCACGCCAAAGTACCACACGTCACCCGCATAGTTGCCCAGAGCGGTGTGTGCGAACAACTCATAGCGGTTCTTGAGCGCCTCCTGCAGGTAGACAGGATCCGCACCCCATATGATCAGAGGAGCACGCTCCAGCTTGTGGGTCGAATTCCGGCCTCGCCGCAGGTCTATTCGCCGCCCCATCACAGTGATCCGCTCCGCGACTTCCTCTCTCCTCACGATTACTCTTTCGCCTTCGTCACTCCATGCAATGAGCAGCGGCCGCCCCAGCTTCAGCAGCATGTGTGCCTCCGTCTTCTCGCCGATGCTGACCGGCCCCACATAGGTCGCATTGGTCAGCCAATGTCGCGCCGCGGCAAAACCTGCGTATAGTGGCGTCGGCACCAGGCCACCGTTCTTCTCCAGCATCAGTGCATTCTGGCTCCCGCTTTGACCTGGTCGCGCAACCCATTGCCCGGCACAACTCGACCGGAAGTAAGTGTCCTGGTTCCAGAACATCATTTCCGTCCGCACTCTGAACAGGTCCCCTGGCTCTTGCTGGTGAGTGGCGAAGCCCATGTCATCGCCACCATACACGCAATAGCCCTCATTGGCGCAAGTCTCGCGCGGAAAGCCGTCCACCCACGGAAGCTGATATATTCCCCTGTACCAACGGATAAAGACATCGTCAACGGTCGTGTTTGGGTGAAAGGCAAGACGATCGAAGTAGAGTTGGTGATGGTTGGCGCAGGTAATGCCCATGGTCTGCCAGTTGCCGGAAGCTCCACCATAGATAACCCTGCTGTCGGGAAACGTCTCCTTCACGGTGCAGTAGGTGATACGCAGTAAATCCAGGTACCGTCCCCAGCTCCCCATGTAGAAAGCGTGGTCGGCTTCATTCCAGACCTCCCAACTGTGGACAACCGGGGCCCGCTGTGGGCGAGCGTAGGCGTCATCGCGCAGTATCTCGGGCGACGGCCACTCCACGGTTGTAGTGCGGGCCTCTGCAACCGCCTGCTCCACAAGGCCCTGCCAGCGCTCTACGCTGCGTGGATGCCAGACAAAGGAAGCTTCACGAATCCAGTCATCAGGGCCATTCTGTGGCTGAACAGCATTCCACCCTGGCGTATAGCCGACTGTGGCCATCAGCCTCATCCCGTACTTCCTGCAAAGTTGCAGCTTGCCCCTGAAGAGTTCGAAACTGTATTGACCGGCCTCCCGCTCGATGTCAGGCCAGGAGAGGTCGGTGCGCAGACAGCGGATGCCCAACTGCGCAGCGGCAGCGTAGTGACGCTCATCATAGGTGGACAACTGCATGTGGAAAAGCGCGTCGTCGCCACGTGTGTACGTGTATGGCTGCGGTATCACGCAGAATGCATCTTCCACGACCGCGCCGTCAACTGATATCCGAAAACCGTACCACCCGAAAGGCAACCTGCGGGGTATCTCAACAACGGTCGTTTGCCCTGCGCCGATCGTCACCTCGCCGCTGTACCAATGCATCTCGAAGTAGTCATACACCTCGAAGGAGGCCTTCTGGCGGCTGCAGTCGGCCGTCACACACAGGCTGATGGGCTCTCCCGCATAGAAAACTCTGGCAACACGCTCCGCAGAGATCGTGACCTCCCCCGCACTCCCGATGCCACAGCTCGCCACAAACGCGGCCGTCAGGCACCAGGCAAGTACTGACTGCCATCTGGATACAGCCATGACAATGTCACCTCCAGCCGTCTATTCTGCTCCGGCTGCCGCCCGCCACGAACTGTAGCGTGGCAACATAACTTTCGGTTTACAACACTGTAACTTTAGAAAAACGGGCCGCAACACAAATCATCAACGAAAGACACTGAATACGGGGAGGCATTCGCGCTCACACGACGAACTATATGGTACACGCGCACTCAGCTTGCGCCGACCAACGATGTCTTGACTGATACACGAAACAGGTGAGAATTGATGAAGTTCGTCATATGCAACGAGATATTCTACACTGAGGATGCGAAGCACTGGACCATACCGCGCCAGTTCGAGACGGCCGCGGAACTAGGCTTCGACGGCATCGAGATTGCGCCGTTCACACTCGCGGATCATGTCGCCAAAATCACGGATGAGCAGAAGAACCTGATCGTCACAGCCTCGCAGCAAACCGGTGTTGAGGTGGCGGGGATTCACTGGCTGCTGGTCGGGCCGGAAGGTATGCACGTCATCTCCCCGGATCCCGAGGTCCGTGAACGCACCGCCCGGTACATGGAAGATCTCGTCCGCTTCGGTATCGAGATCGGCGGCACAATGATGGTAGTGGGCTCGCCCAAACAGCGCGACATCAGGGAGGGCGTTAATTACGAGGACGCATGGGCATGGTTCAAGGAGACTATGAAGCGCTGTGGAGAGGTCGGGGCCGAAACTGATTTCAAGATCTGCATTGAGCCGCTTGCAACCGTCACGCAGAATAACTTTCTGCGTCAGGCCCATGAGGTCGTCAGAATGTCGGCCGAGATCAACCTCCCTAACGTAGGTGTCATTCTCGATACCTACAGTGGGGTAAAGGAGGAGCGTGACCTGCCGGAAGCAATCCGCGCCAGCAAGGATTATCTTTTCCATTATCACTGCAACGACGGCACCGGCTACGCGCCCGGCTACGGGGACACGGATTTCGTCGGGCCGATGGAGGCGCTCCTGGATATCGGCTTCCAGCGATTCGCATCAATCGAGGTCTTTAAGTTCGATATCCCGCCTGTCGAACACGCTCGGACGGGTCTGAAGACGCTGATGGACGCCGTTGAGAAAGCCTCCAGCCGGAACCGGGAGTGATCACTGTGTCCACCGGACGCGTATTTGGCGATGTCTTCCTCTACGAAGGCCCGCCATGGCACTTCGACAAGCCACGGCGCCTGGAGGTCATTCGCGACCAGCTGCAAGCCTGCGGGCTGTGGGATGAGCTAATACCCCTACCTGTGACCCAGGCAGACACGCAACTCATCGGCACTGTACATGAAGCGGCATATATCGAAGATGTCCGTGCCACCTCGGAAATGGGCGGCGATGAGTTCGATCTGGATACTGCGGTCACCGAGGGCACCTACGAGGCGGCGGCATCTGCGGTGGGTGGCTGCTGCGCCGCAGTTGACGCAATGCTCTCCCACGATGTCCGCAATGCAGTCTGTCTGGTCAGACCCCCGGGCCACCAGGCTTTGCCTGACCGCGCCCTCGGCTCCTGCATCTTCAACACCCTCGCCATCGCTGCAGAGCATGCTATCAGGACACACGACCTCCAGCGCGTGGCCATCATTGATTTCGACGCCCGCCACGGCAGCGGACTTCAGCAGCACTTCATCGCCCGCCGAGACGTCCTCTACATATCCCTCCACCAGTACCCCCTCTCCCCCGGCACTGGTGCAGTTGACGAAACAGGCGTCGGCCCCGGCCTTGGCTACACCGTCAATCTGCCATTGCCCGCCGGTACTTCAGACCGCCACATCGAGTTGTGTTTCAGCGAAATCGTCCTCCCCGTGCTGCTCAACCTCTATGAGCCGGAACTGCTCCTCGTCGCCGCCGGATATGGTGGCTATCACGCCGATGAAACCGCGGATCTCGAGCTCAGTGTCCAGTCCTTCTATGTCATGACGCGATTACTTACAGAAGTCGCCGGCGCGATATGTGCAGGTCGCATCTGTCTGGCACTCGAGGGCGGCTATGATCTCGACGCCCTGGGCTACTGCGTGGCCAACTCAGTGGCGGCGTTGCGCGGCCGCCCGGCCCCCTACCAGGACAACCATCAAGACAATGGACAAACACCGCACCTTGACCGCCAGGTAACCGAGATGCTGGACTTCCACAAGGCTCGTATGGCCCAAGTCTGACGCCACTTCGGCATCACCCTCAACTATTATCTTTTCATCTGCTATAATCATCCCACTTACTCACTCCGCCCATACGGTGTACTAAGATGGACGAACGCACGCTACGGGTGCTCGACTACCCGAAAATCCGAGAGATGCTGGCTGAGGCGGCGAGATCTTCGCCGGGCAAGCGACGTGCGCTGGCCATCAATCCTGCCACCCAACTGGCCCGCATACGCGACTGGCTTGCCGAAACCTCCGAGGCTGTCGAACTCACCGACCGATTCGGTAGTTTTCCCCTGGCCGGCTTCTCTGACATATCCGAACTCCTCAAGAAAGCGCACGCCGGCCTATTACTCAACGGCTCATCGCTTTTGCGGATCGCCAGTTGCCTTCGCTCTGCCGCTGCTGTGCGTGAATACATCGAGCGCGCCGCTGCGGACACCCCCCGACTCTGGACGCTCGCCCAGACACTCACCGAAGACGACACACTAAGCCAGGATATCGAGGCATCACTCGACGACGAAGGCGGGGTGCGCCCCGATGCCTCGGCCGAGCTGGTCCGCCTCCATCGTAGAGCCGTATCCATCGAGGAAGCCGTACGCGAGCGTCTTGAGGTTCTCATGCGAGAGGCTGCGGCACGCGACTTGCTACAGGATGCCGTCATCGTCAGCCGTGAGGGGCGCTTCTGCCTCCCTATCAAAGTTGAAATGAAATCTCGCTTCGAGGGAGTCGTCCATGACCGCTCAGCATCCGGAGCTACAGTCTTCATGGAGCCCCTCAAGGTCGTCGAGCACGGTAATCGCCTGCGCGAGACCAATCTGGCAATCCGCCAAGAGGAGGAGGCCCTGCTGCAGGCGCTGACCGATCGGGTTGGAGCCATAGCCGAGCCGATGGCCGAAGACCAAACAACACTGGGCATACTGGATTTCATCGCCGCTAAGGCATCACTGGCCCTGAGCATGGATGCAATAGCACCGGACATGACGTGCGATGGCATCACGAGCCTGCGCTCTGCACGTCATCCACTGATAGCCGATGAGGACGTCGTGCCGATTAGCATTTGGGTCGGTGACGAGTTTAATACGCTGGTCATAACGGGGCCCAACACCGGCGGCAAGACCGTGTGTCTGAAAACGATAGGGCTACTTACACTCATGGCGATGTCGGGCCTCCATATCCCTGCCGAAGCCGGCTCACAAGTCTCGGTATTCGCCAACGTCTGGGCAGACATCGGTGATGAGCAAAGCATCGAGCAGTCACTTTCCACCTTCAGTTCACACATGACCCAGATCGTCAAGATTGTCAGTCGCGTCCAGGCGCAGCGCCGGCGCTCTGAAGGCAAGGGCGACCCAGCCCAGATCAGCGCCCTTGTGCTACTCGATGAAATCGGCGCGGGCACTGACCCCACCGAGGGAGCCGCACTGGGCAAGACGCTGCTCGCCTTCCTCCATGGCGCCGGCTGCCGCACAGTCGCCACCACGCACTACAACAGCCTCAAGCTCTTTGCGTACGCGGAGAAGGGCATGGAGAACGCCGCCGTGCAATTCGACGTGAAGACGCTTCAGCCAACGTACCGACTCCTCATCGGCCACCCGGGCTCATCCAATGCCTTCGACATCGCCCAGCGTCTCGGCCTGCCGCGCACAATAGTCACCCAGGCCCGCGCGACGCTCGATGAAGACCAGGTCACCCTCGAGCGCGCCATGTCGGAGATGCGAGAGAGCAAGCGCCGCCACGACCGCCAGCGGCGAGATGCCCAGAGCGAGGAGGAGCGGTTGACTGAGCTTTCCGAAGAATATGAGGAGAAGCTGGCCGAGCTGGCGGCCCGCGAGGCGGAGGCGACCAGCGCAGGCTTCGCCGAGGCGTTGCGCATCGTGGGCGAGGCGGAGGACCAGGCGCGCCAGATCATCGCCCGCATGCAGGCCGAGCCGCGCCAGTCAAAAGCGACGCAGCAACTCCGCGACCAGGTGGCGCAACTCCATGAGGAGACGACGCAGGCTGCGCGGGAACATGAAGTCGCTCGCCGTCAGGCGGAACAGCAAGCCACCGACCCGGGCGCAGCACCCGCCGCCCCTGCTCCCATTCTGGACGAAGGCGCCTGGGTCCATGTCAACACTCTAGGCCAGGACGGCGCCATTGCCCGCCAGGTCGGTGACAGTACCTACGAAGTCATCGTCGGCAACATGCGGGTCGAGGCCGAAGCCGCGGACCTCTCCGCCGCCAAGGACCCGCCCCGCAGCGACGCCGTGCACATGGCGCAGCAGATGCAGATGAGGAAAGCGCAGACTGTGAAGCGGGAGTTGGACCTGCGCGGGGAGACTGTCGCGGCGGCGCTGCTGGAGCTTGAGAAGTACCTGGACGACGCGGCGGTGGCGAATATCTCGGAGGTCCGAATCATCCACGGGAAGGGCACGGGCGCACTGCGTCAGGCGATCCACGAATTCCTCGCCAAGAGTCCCCACGTCGGCGACTTCGCCCTCGCCCCCCTCAACGAGGGCGGCACCGGCGCCACCAACATCCACCTGACCTGACCCGGACGCCAAGCACCTTCGGCTGTTGCGTGCCAATGACTCTGCGCTGGAATAATAGAACGCAGTCCGTGATCATTGCCAATTGGCACGAGCCAAGAACGCCTACGGGGACAGGAGGGGTAGCAGCGGGTAGATGAGCCTGTAGCCCATCACGAGAATGATGATCCCCAGCCATGGTCGCGGGTCTCCCATCACACCTTCCCCTTCATCTCGATCAGCGAAGTGATCGCTCGGGGGCCGCCATGGCTCAGAGCTGACGGGGCGCTACCATTGCGCCGATGTCGCGTCCGGTCTCAGACATTCCTCCTTCGGCGTCTCCCGTGCCATACGGGGAAGCCATGAGTGGCAGAAACACAAAAGCCTCGAGCGGGTCACAAGACCTCTGCTCGGGGCTCCATCGCCCTCGCACGCTATGGGACGCTGGCCATGCGTCCGAATACCTGTCACCGACTCTTGTCGCGCTTCACCGGGCCATTCGGTTCCGCTTGCATCTCTCGGTCACCATTGACGAAGAGATGTCGCATCCCTTACAGCGTACCCGCAGTGCCGGTGAATCAAACCCTAACAGTCGGCTTTCTTCGAACGCTGGCTTCCAGAACAGGCATTCGGGGCTTGACTTCCTGAGAACAATCAAGTACTCTTTATATTCATAGTCGCAGAGGCATGGCGCCTCTTCTTTTCTTCGCTATGGCATGACGCCGGCGGACTCCTAATGGGGGTGCCGGCGTTTTTCTGTTGAAGAGGTGATACGTCTATGCTAGACAACGCAACCCCTGCTATTCATCCGAGATGGCTCGCACATTTCGGCCAGCGCGACTTGACCGTATTCAGCGCGATAGCCGAGGAGTGGAACCTCAGAGACCTACTGCGTCATCTGGCCGAAACCGCAACGTACGTTTTCGACAAGTACCCGCAACTCAATGTGTCTGCGACGGTGTGGCTCGATGATCCCACTCGCTATGAGTTGATACTCGGCGCTGCGTGGAACGAACCGGTTGAGGACCCGCGCTATCTCCCCCACCATGCTTTGCCATATCACGAGACAGACGGCGAAGCTCCACCCAAGTGCTTCGAAGCGATGAAGACTCGGCGGCAGTTTCCGTACAAGAATCTCTACGCCGACCCGCAGCCCAGACTTGTCAAGTACTTGCAGGAACAGGATTTCAGGTCACTGGTGGTGACGCCACTTCTGGATCCGGCTGATGCCACGAGGCCCGCGTTGGGCGCACTCAATGTTTTCGCGCGGCGTAGCCAGGTTGACTTTGAGGGAGAGCGATACGCCCTTCAACTGCTCAGCGCGCTTTCGTGGCAGGCTGGCCTGGCGCTTCGGGTTGCTGTTGATCGGCGACACACGCGAGCCATCGCGGGGTTGCGTGCTATCGCGATCAATTGTGGAAATAGAGACGCGTTTCTCACAGAGGCAGTGAAGCTCATAGCCAGTCCGCAGTGTCTCAACTCACCCTCGTGCGCCGTCTTTCTCCCGGCAGGCACATCGGCAGGACCGCTAGTGCATCTCGCCGCATCAACGGACGATACCTTGATGTCCAAATTCGAGGATCCCAAAGAGGCCCTTCATCTTAACTATGGGGTGGGACAGGGGCTCACGGGCGCCAGTGCGCGCCTTGGGCCCGGGCACACCTTGCGTATCGTCCGCGCTGACGATCCGGCGGACGTTGGCCGCATGGAACGCATATTGCGCATGGAAGCAGACCATCCCAAGCTGCAAATCCGTTGGAGTAACCGCGTCCCTGACGGAAATCCAAGAATGGCAGCAAATGATGGTAACCGAAGTGTTATGGCCCAGTGCTTTCAGGCACCGTCAAATAGCAGGTTCAGTTCTGGCGTCCTCCGCGTCTCCCGCCCTCTTGACGAGGATGAATACGAGTGGGGCAGATACGTACCGCACGAGGCCTTGCTCATTCAGGACCTCGCGCGAGTGCTTTCCGATGGCCTCCGACGGTATGCGGCAACGGCCCAGATTGTCGGTGATCTAGCTCACCGCCACACGAGGGACCTCGCGACCATTCTGGCGCGACTACCCTCGGAGGATACAATGAACGGCGGTACTTCCCCACAGCTTAGCTTTGATGGCTTCAGATCGGTTTTGAGTGGTGTCCGCATAGTCGCTGAGGGCGCTCGGCGTGTGAACGAGATACTCAGGCCCCCGGTGCCGTCATGGAAGGAGGGGAGTGCAGCGCCATGGCTCGTCCCGCTCGACGTTCTTGTTGGTCAGTTGGTTGCGGCGCGAGCACAGATGGCTTCTCAGAACGGTCCTTGCCTGAGATGGGAATGCTGCGTCCCCGAAGGCATTCTCCTGCCTGAGAGGACCGCGACGTATCTGGGGATCTGCCTCAACGAACTCCTCACCAATGCCGCCAACTACTCCCTACCCGAAGACAAAGTGACCATCAGTATTGATGCAAAACGCTGGGGCCAAAGGCTGTTTGTTGATGTTGCCAATCCCGCCTCACAGAGATCATATGAACAACTGCGTAAAACTCCCTCCGGCACAGGAATTGTAGACGCTTTGCTTGAGAACGTCATCCGGGGGCGCCGGAAAGCCAGCTACGACGCCAGTACACACACATTGAGACAGAGGGTGACAATTCACTTGGCGCCCAAGCCCAGCACAGGAGGCTCACGATGAGTGGCAAGGAACGCAACGTACTCTGGGTGGAGGATGACACCGGTCCGGATCTGGTCGATGCAGTAAAGAAAGAGATGGATCGCGAGGTCGGAGGATACGTATTCCACCTCGCGAAGAAGGCGAAAACACCCGACGAGGCTCGGGTGTACTTCGTCAAGTTCGGTGCCGGGATTGACCTCATCCTCATGGATATTGTGTGGAGGGACGCCGGCTTCAATGAGGACGGTATTCAGCTTGCGTATGACCTCCTGGCAACCTATGAGCGCCCTGTCGTGTACCTGACCGGCCAATGGCCGAAAGTCCGGGACGACTTGGCAAGCCAGATAAAGGAGAAAGCCACGTGGCAGCTGGTGATGAAGGGTTTTGAGGCCGGTGAACTGGGGCTAGTCATGGCCCAGGCTACCGACACTTTCAGGAGATCAAACGCTGCAACCATAGTAGCACAAGCGGCCAGCTACCTGAGAAGGTATCTGGACTGGGGCGACGACCACTCGCGCAGGATGATGATGCGTCTATCGCAAGAGACCGGTGAGCCAATACTTCACATCGCGGAACGCATCCGCAACCTCGGGCGAGGTATGGAGCGCCATGCGGAATTCCGGGAACTAAGGGACATGTTTGAGTAAAACCGAGCCCTGCGGAGCAAGAGAGTTGTGCGCTATTCACCAGCATTCCTCGCCTTGCGGGCTGCCAGATCCGACCACGCCAGCACGAACACGGCGGCGTAGAAAGCCCAGCCGATAGTCTGTACGTTTGAGAATCCCCACAACTTCGCCCAGCTCATCGCCGCAACTGAGCCGACCACTGATGTGAAGCCGTTGATACCCCACAGCCACGGCACCAGGTTCCTCCCCCACCCGCCGACGACGCGTATCCCACTCGGGAACGGCATTCCCAGACAGAACCCCAGCGGGAAGAGCATCACCATCGTGATCAGGCAGCGCCAGCGGATGTCATAGCCCAGCGTCGTGTCCACCACCCACGGGTATAGCCATCTGGATGCCAGGCCATAGATGACGATGCCGGCACATGCGAACATGACTACGCGCGACAGGCTCTCCACCGGCCAGCGCTGCGTGGCGAGACTCCCCAGCGCCCCACTTATGAGTATCGCGAACAGCAGCGTGGATAGACTTAGCACGGGATACCCGAGGTATAGCACCAGCTTCTGGATCAGTGACACCTCAACCAACATGAAGCCGATGCCGAGCAGCATGAAATAGGCTATCGCACCCGCAAGCGATCCTGTGCCAACGCGGCAGTCGGGGTCTTTCGCAGCTATGGTGAGCAGTGCCACAGATATCGCGAGGGCCAGGCCGAAAGCCCCCCATAGGAAACGTGTGAACTGCACGGGAATCCCGAACGTAAGGTCTATGACGAACGGCGCGTCATCCGTGCAGGGCATTAGGTTGACCGCCGGATAGCCGACACTCTGACGCTGTTGGTTCAGGCCCGCGACAAACTCACCCGCCGACATCTGCCGGTTCTCTGTCAGCCAACGCAACGGCGTGGGTACATAAGCGCCGGGCGCATAGACGGGGTCGAAGTGCGCGGCTATCACGTGCTTGGCGAAACCTTCCGCCACATCCCCGACGACAGCATTGCGGGAAATGACCAGTAAGTGACGGTAGGGGCCGAGGCGGTAGTACCGGGGTGGCACACTCGCCGCCAGGAAGTGATCCATAGCTTCTTCGCGCGGAATCCCGATCTCAGCCAGCGCCTCTCGCGCTGTGAGCATCGTCCGCAGTAGGATCAACGGCGACTGGCAGACAAAGGCGAGCTTGCCGTCGGGCGACAGGTGCTGCAGGCAATCAATGAACGCTTCCTTCGTATGGATATAGCTTTCGACCAGCGCCAGGCTACTCGAGGCGGTCGTAGCGGTTTTCGTCAGCGCCATGTAGATGATATCGAATTCCCGGTCCGACCGGCGCAGGAAGCTGCGCCCCTCGTCAACATAGATATCCACGTTTTCATAGTCATATATGTGACCATTGAAATCGCCGTATTGGCGCACGATGCGCGGGATCGAGGGGTTCAGTTCTGCTCCGACTATCTCTTTAGTGCCGACTGCCAGCGCCAGCAGGATGTCAAGGCCCCCGCCCGGGCCGATGAGCATGGCACTCTCCGGCCGGAACTGTTCGAATGGCACGAACCCGATGAACCCGCGTAGGCGCCCGCCAAGCTTCTCCAGGTCCCCGTCGAATGCTATCATGTTCGTAGGGACCTCACCATCGGTATACACATAAAGGTCCGCTTCGGGATCGAAGTTGCCCTTGCCATCAGCGTAGGAGACTACGTCGGTACGCGCGAAGGCATTCCACTCGCTACTCACTATCTCGGCCTGAATGCTGGGCTCCGAAAGCTCCTGGTACAGCGGCTTGGCGTCGGGGTCATTGGTAACCGGCATGACGGGGAGATCCAGATAGCGGTAGGTGAGATTCCCCGCCATAAGCAGCGCAAGCAAAACGACGACACCTACGCCGGCCCCGGCAATGAGCGGACGTCGCAGAGGTATTGCGACAGCAAGCGCCCCGATTGCGACCAGCAACGCGCAGATGAACGCCGCATTGATCGCGCCAAGCATCTGTAGCGCCGCAATGACGCCGAAGCTGCCTATTGCCGCTCCCGCCAGATCCGCGAAGTACAACTGCCCACCCGAAGCCGAATAAACTGCGAAGGCACGGCTCAGCAACATGCCGGCGATGAGAAACGGCCAGATACAGACCGCGCTCACTACCCAGACCGAACTGAGGTGCGCCGAAAGCGGGGTCGCAAACAGGAGGTAAAGCGCCAACGGGTATAGCAGCGCAACCAGCAGGCCGCGTCTGGCGAGTTGCGGAGCCGTCTCCAGATGAGGGAAGCGCCGCTGAATGAGGAAGTCAAGCAAGCCCCCGATCCCTAAACCGCATGTAGCTAGGGAAATGGCCAGGAACACGAAGTGGTAGCGCAGCAGCACGGAGAAGGCCCGTGTCAGTGCCACCTCAAAAGCCAACACCGAAGCCGCAGTGGCAAAGACCGCCACCATCACCCCTAGCGAGGGTCTGCCAACGGTTCGGTTTACGGAGGTATCGTCTCCTATGGCGCAACACCTCAAGCCGGCGTCTCAACCCAACATCTGGATGTCATGCCCACGTGCCGGCAACGTTATCCCCGAGACACGACTATCTATTCGGCCTCATCTTCATTTGCGTCCACGTCGCGAGTGTAGCGACACTTCGGATAGCCCGAACAGGCGACGAAAGGCCCGCGCCGCCCGGTCCGGATCAATAAAGGCTTGCCGCACTCCGGGCAGTCCTCGCCCAACTCCTGAGGCTCAGAGCGCGCGCTGTCTGTGTCCGTCTTCTTGTAACCTGCATCATACGCCGCTGATATCGGTTTCGTGTTCTTGCATTTCGGGTACGCGGAGCAGGCAACGAATGGACCGCGTCTCCCGGTCTTCACGACCATCGGCGCCCCGCACTTCTCGCACGTCAAGTCCAAGCCCTTGCCGCTATTGGCCTCTGCAGCGACATCGGCTCCGTTCTCCGGCGTGTCCAGCGGCTTGGTGTTACGGCATTTCGGATAATTGCTGCATCCAAGGAAAGGTCCGCGACGGCCCTGCCGTATCACCATCTTGCCCCCGCACTTTTCGCACACAATATCGGTTTCCTGCGCTGGAGGAAGCGGCTCCCCATCGGGCCCCAAGTTCTCGGTGTACTTGCAGTCGGGATAACCGCTACAGCCGATGAACTTCTGGTCGCGCCAGTTGTACCGATACAACAGAGGCTTGCCACACTCTGGACAGTCGCGCCCCACCGGCTCCGTCTCCTTCTCGGGCATCACGTCTGCCAGCAGGTTGAGGGTATAGTCGCAATCAGGGTAGTTTTCACAACCGGCGAATTCGCCGTGCAAAAAATAACGCTCCAGCAGGCGGCCGCCACACTTCGGGCAGACTGCCCCCTCAAATACTCCCGCTTCTGCGTTCGCAGCTGCCTCCACTTTCACAGCGAACTCACTGTAGAACTCCTCGAGCAACTGCTGCCACTCCAGCTTACCGTCCTGCACACTGTCCAGTTGCGCCTCGACCTGCGCAGTGAATTCTATGTCAACGATCTCGGGGAAGTTGGCAACCAGAAAATCGCTGACTACAAAGCCAACTACCGTGGGTATGAAAGCGCGCTGTTTCATTCTCACGTACTTGCGCTGTCGCAGGGTGTCAATGGTCGGCGCGTAGGTGCTCGGACGCCCGATACCATTGTCCTCGAGCTCCCGCACCAGCGATGACTCAGTGTAGCGTGGCGGAGGCTTGGTGAAATGCTGCTCGGGCAATGCCTCCACAAGCTCAAGCTCCTGCCCCTTCGCCAGTTGGCGCAGCAGGCGCGCTTCCGTCTCATCGCGCTCCTGCGGCATGACCGCTTGGTAACCCGGGAACACCAAAACCGCCCCACCCGCTCGCAACTTGTACTCACCGGCCGCAATCTCGACACCGATCTCGTCAAACTCCGCGGGCGCCATCTGACTCGCGACAAATTGCCGCCAGATCAACTCATATAACCTTGCCTGGTCCTTATCCAAAAACGGCTTCATCGCCTCGGGTGTATGGAATGTATCCGTTGGCCGGATCGCCTCGTGTGCATCCTGAACGCCCTTGCGCGCCTTCTGCTTGGCACCAGGGCCCACGAACTTTTCCCCGAACTGGTCAGCGATGAACGCACGCACCTGGCCTTGTGCTTCCGCAGAAATGCGCGTCGAGTCGGTGCGCATATAGGTGATCAGCCCCACAATGCCATCTGCGGTCTCGACGCCCTCATACAACTGCTGGGCCACACGCATCGTCTTCTTCGCCGCAAAATGCAGTTGACTGGCCGCCGCTCGCTGCAGCGTGCTGGTCCGGAAAGGGGGTTGAGAGGCTCGGCGCGTCCGCTTGCTGCTGATATCGCTGACCGTGAAACTAGCTTCGCTGAGATCCTCGACTATCGGCAGAACATCCGCTTCAGTCTTCAGTTCAAGGTCATCGCCGCCACGTGCCTTCAACTGTGCCTTGAACTGCCCGGCCTCATCACCCGTCGAGAGCAATACATCAATCGTCCAGTACTCATCAGGCTCGAAGGCCGCTATCTCGCGCTCACGGTCGCAGATGAGCCGCAGAGCCGCCGATTGCACCCGCCCGGCACTCAGTGCCCCTTCCTTGCCCCGGCTCCCAATCCTCGACCACAGAACTGGACTCAGTTTGTAGCCCACCAACCGGTCAAGGATCCGCCGTGCCTGCTGGGCATTGACCCGCGGCATGTCTATCGTCCCCGGATGCGCCAGCGCCCGCAACACCGCTTCCTTCGTGATCTCGTTGAACTCGATGCGTCGCGCCCCCTCCAGCCCCAATGCCTCGACCAGGTGCCAGGCGATAGCCTCGCCCTCCCGGTCCGGGTCCATCGCCAGATACACCTCGTCTATACCCTTGAGTGCCTTGTTCAGGCTGTTCAGCGTCTTTTCTTGCCTTGGTATCGTCTCGTACTGCGGGGTGAAGCCGTGCTCCACGTCTACCGCAATACCTTCCTTAGGCAGGTCACGCACGTGTCCACGAGACGCCAGCAGCTTG
>Ga0180432_10006895_pt1 | contig 14623 bp, 9 predicted proteins | sample SS_ome_10_FD_132414 | JGI IMG/M metagenome (GOLD analysis project Ga0180432, IMG submission 132414) | Hypersaline lake sediment archaeal communities from the Salton Sea, California, USA - SS_1_MS_2 metaG | ecosystem: Environmental > Aquatic > Non-marine Saline and Alkaline > Hypersaline >... | reverse complement strand
GGATCGTACAGGCGGGAGAGAACCGGCATGGAGAGCATCATCAGCCCCTGCGCCAGCGCCGTGCCCGACCCGAGCTGCGCGACATCCTTGAGGAAGCCGCCGTGGCGGCGATCTGAACCGTTGCTCGGCCTGGTCAAGTATCCTCCTGCCCGAACCTGATCCCGTCCCCCCAAGACGAGACGATGCATCGTAGCGCACCGCCGCCCGACAGTCACGCGACGCCCCTCCCGATTTGCTTTGGGCGCGAATATGCGCTAAGCTCGCACCAAGGTGATTCTCCGATTGTTCCAATCTTGTGCAGTTGTACACCAAGGCAACCTAGGAGGCTGGCCATGAGGTTCGCAACGCTCATCATCTTCGGTCTCGTCCTCGCCCTCGTCCCGGTGACCCGGGCGGAGACGATCTCTTTCTATGACGACACGTTCAATCCCGAGGACTGGGAATCGAGCATCTTCTACGAGGAGGGCAACGGTGGTGTCTACTCCTGGCAGCAGGAGCTCGTGGGAGGAAACCCCGGCGCCTTCATGATGATCGTCAACACGGTCTTCTCGGCCCCACCCTATTCGATGATCCGTGTCTTCTACCACCAGGTGGGCGCCGTCTACGACCCGTCGACCCAGGGGGCGATCCTCTCGATCGACTACTCCGAGGACTCGATCATGTTGGAAGGTGGCGGCGACGGCCAGGGCAGCGGGCCCACCCTCGAACAGGACGGCGTGGTGTTCGTCGCCCCGCGCTTCTTAACTCCCGAGACGGAGTGGACGCCGCATGTGCTGACCGGGCTCACCCAGGATGACTTCGCCGTGTGGGATGATCCCGATCATCACCCCGATTTCTCCATCAATGGATCGCCGATCTTCTTCGGCTTCCAGCGAGGGAACGCAACCTACAGCGGGGGCTACACGATCGTCGGAGGGATCGATAACTGGACGACTACGCTGCACACCGAGGGTTGCACGCCCACATCTCCGGCCACCTGGGCGGGCATCAAGCGGGCATTCGGCGGCGAGGAGTAGCGAGGGGGAGACGGTCCCCCCTCGATCAGTCCTCTGCAATCTTCGCCCGGAAGTGTCCCCGAACGCGTGAGCCTTCGCCGGGAACCGAGAACGCGATGGTGCCCATCAGGGTGCCGTTGGTGATCTCGCCGAAGACGAGATCCATTTCGTAGTTGTCCATCACCGCCGCGACATCGATCTCCCCGGTGCCGGGATCGCGCCAGCGGTAGTGGACATGGGGTCTCCCCATCTTGAACCCGCTCTCGGCGCGCACGTGGAACTCGCGCCCCTCGATTTCCTCGTCCTCCTCCAGGAACAGGAAGATGAGCAGGCTCGGGTTGAACCCCCACCCCTCCCCCTCGAAGATCGACAGGTCACCGTCGAACTCGGCATGGGGAAACCTGACGGTCGTGTGCTTCAGGGTTCCTTCCACGACCTCCGGCATCTCGGCACGCTCGGCCGGCGTCCGCTCTTGGGCATCGCCCGAGCAACCGGAGGCCAGGAAAACAACGCTCAGCGGAATCAAGATCGACAAGGCGCGCATGGCATCTCTCCTTCTGCCGGGCGAAGAACGGTCACATCCCGAATCATCGGCCTCCGGCCGGCGGGGCTGAATGCCGCGTTCTCTGGCCACCCTCGGCCACTTGGCCCCAGGTGCAGGCATCCGCTCTGTCGCATGCGAATCGGCGCGGCCTTCCCCCCGCCGCATTGCCCGCGATCACGTTTCACCTCTCCGCTGACGACAGTTCCCGCCCATGCAAGCCAGGGGACCGAGATCGATGGGACGCAGAGCCAGCAGGCAACGGAACGAATCATCATGACACGCACCTTCCTTGCCAAGGGTGCGCATCTTGACGGTAGGGATGCTCAACCGCATCGGAGGGCCGGATGCACGTCGATCCGGCTCGGCAGCATCCTAGCATGTGCGATGTGGGAGGAGAGCAGCTCACTCCCCCGAGGCCACGAAGGCGGCCCAATAGAAGGGATGCGGATCGTCTCCCCGCGCTCTCCGTTGGCGAAGCATGGAGAGGCTCGCCGCCCGGACGGCGTCAAAAGGATCGAGCCGGTCACGCAGAAGCGCTTCATAGAAGGAGCCCATCCACTCCCGCGTCGCCTCGTCCCGAACCGACCAGAGGCTGGTGACCAGCGTCGTCACCCCCGCCATGGCGAAGGCCCGCCGCAGCCCAAAGACACCCTCCCCATTGAGGACGGTTCCGGTTCCGGTGTCGCAGGCCGACAGCACCGCGAGCTCACTTGCGCTCAGATTCAGGGCGGCGATCTCCTGCGCGGTCAAGATGCCGTCCTCCTCCCCCGGACCCGCGTCGTCCCGCCGATTGGCGCCCGCCAAGGCAAGCCCCGAGCTGAGCAGAGGGTCGAGCTCGGGCGCGGGAACCACCGAGGTATCGGGCGTCTCGGCCACGAGCACCCCGATGCCGCGCGCCCCTTCGATCTCCACTCGGCACTCGGGATCGAGGACGAAGCCGTGGGTGGCCAGATGGATCGCTTCGCATCCGCCCGCCAGGCGTTTGAACGCTCCTTCACTCGCTTCCACCCCCTTCAGCAGGGTGGCGCTCTGAGAGGCATCGGTCCACCTCGTTTGCCAAAGCCGGGTGATCTCGCGGGCTTCGTCCAGCGAACCGGAAAGGGGCAGGAAGTGCCTCGATCTCAAGTCCAGGCAGGCCGGCGCCGCCCCGCGGAAGGGCGGCAGATCGACGTCCGGATCCGCATCCGCGCTCAGGGCCGCGTCCCCTGGCGCGGAGGACAAGGCATCGAAGTCGGGTGCGCCCAGAATCAGTAGATGCGCCTCGGCGCCCGAGGCAATCGGCACCCGTCGCCGCACCACCACATCGGGCAGTTTGCGTTCGGTGGTCAGGGTGCAGATCACGGGACCCGACTCGATCAGATACGAGCCATCCTCGCCCATCAGAGCCGACAGGTTGACGAGATGAAGCTGCCCGGCCGGGACAAAGAAGACCCCGTCGACCGGCCCCATGTGCTCCGCGAGCGGATCCCACACGGCCTGACGGAGGGCGCGACCGGCGCGGTTGCAGGCATCGAGCGATTGACCGGCGTCGCGATCGCTCCGCAGGGCCCCCTGCCCCGCCTCCCGCCGCCATGCCGCCACCAGCGAGTCGATGTGGGCGCCGTCTCCAAGGTCGACGGAGATCGGATCCGCCCCCGAGGCGCCGAGCACGAAGCCCCGGTAGCGGAAGTCGGTCGAGTCGCGATCCGCGATGCGGCAAAGCGCGACCAGGGCATGACGGGGCGGGAGATGGGCCCGCAACTCGTCGAGTCCCGGTGCGGGAGGGGCGGTGCCCGAACCCTCCAGGCTCCGCAACCGTCGTTCGGCCTCCTCCATGTCGCGCCGGGCATCCTCAATCAGGGCCGGGAATGATTCGGAATCCCCGGCGTCCCCGTCGACGAACAAGTTCGCCATGCGCGTGCAGGCCTGCCGGTAGGCCTCCATCCGCTGCCGCAGCTCCGGATCGGATGCATCGAACTCTCGATTGCGGGCCGCCAGCTCATCGAGCACGACCGCCCGGGAGGCGATCAACGCCTCCCAGACCTTGCGCGTGGCCTCGGGATCACCGCTCTCGTCCACCAAGGAGACCAGGCGGTCGAGGCTGCGCACGAGCTGGGCGGCAAAGCGGAGCGCCTGGCGCTGCGGCAGCGTACGGATCGTATAGCGCGTTGCGGAGTGGAGGATCCGATGGGCCTCCAGCGCGCTTTCGAACGCTTCCCGCGAGCGCCCCGCTGCCCGCTGTGCGCCCGCCAGCTCGACGCCGTACGTCCCCAGTCGGGGATTGTCCCGGCCGAGACGCGCCCCGGCGATCTCGAGGGCCCGCTCGATGCGCCCGCATGCGTCATCCGCCCTCCCCTCCATTACATCGAGCCGCGCCAGATCGACCAGAATCTCGGCATACCGTGGGGTGTCGTCACTCCCGAGATCGATGTGGTTCTCGATCGCCGCCTCCAGGAGACGGCGCGCCTCCACCCGATCACCCCGCGCCAGGGCATTCGCGCTGAGCGCCGAGAGGGCAAAGCCGCGCCAGGGATTCGAGTCTCCGTATCGCTCATCGAAGATCGCCGCAGCCTGCTCGATCGCCTCTTTCTGCTCGTCCCATCGCTTCAATGCGCCATACGTGTAGCCGAGAATGAAGAGCGCCTCCGCGACCCGAGTGTGACTCTCAGGGTAGATCGACCGCATCAACTCGAGCGATCGGCGCTGCCAGTAGAGCTCCTCGCGGTGATCACCCAATCCATTGCTGAGCCGGGCCATCTTCCCGTAGGCCAGCGCCAGGGACCGCGATGGGCCGTTGGGCTCCAGAAGCGCGATCTGCCGGTCGAGAAGCTCGCGGGCTTCGCTGAATCGCTCGAGGTAGATGAGGCTCTTCGCCATGTTGTTCCGGATCTGGCCCGCGACGGGGGCCAGGGGTCCATGGAGCTCTTCGGCCAGGTCCAGAGCGTCTTGAAACCGAGTCAGCGCACCCCGGTGGTCCCCGGTGCTCTGGGCGATCTTGGCCCGATCGTGCATGGCGGCGGCGAGCGTGCTGCTGCCGCTCCCCCGCAGAAGTGCGATCAGGCGATCGAAGATCTCCCGCGCTTCCGCGTACCGTCCCATCTGGGCGTAGACGTGCCCGAGGTTGATTCGAGCAACGTTGACATCGGACGACGCCGAATCACCCCGGGCCTCCGCCAGCCCGATCGCCTCCTCGTACAAGGCGATTGCGCCCGGCAGATCTCCCGCCCCCTCGCGGGAAGTGCCTTGGAGGGCGATGGCGTAGACGATCTCCCCGTGGCCTTCCGGCAAGGCCGCCTCGCGGATCGCCCGCACCCGCTGGAAGATGGAGTCCGACTCGGCATACCGCCGGGTGCCCGCGTAGATGATGCCCAGGTTGACGAGGCTTCTGGCGATCTCGAGGTGATCGGGTCCGTAAAGCTCCTCTTTGAGCGCGATCGCCCGGAGGGCCAGGTCATGCGTCTCCTCGCTCGCCCGTCGGCCGGTCCGCCGGAGGAGCGAGACCAGGACGTCGAGGGTCTTCCCCACCTCGGAGGACGTGGGTCCGTGGGTCGCCTCGAATCGTGACAGGAGGCGACGGAGCAGAGCCTCGGCGTCCTCCCAGCGGTGGTCCCGGTACCACTGGTTGGCAACCTGGATCGAATCGACGGGGGCGGGCTCGCTCGTGCTCGCGCCGATCGCGGGGGCTAGGATGAGGAGGCTCAGCAGGGCGCCGGCGATGTGGGCTCGAGCATTCATAGAGACAAGTATACCCCGAGGACCGTGCTCGGGATCGCGGTTATTGGGGGTGCCGAACGCTTCGGTTGTCAGTCGCCGACGCGCTCCAGAATCGCATTGTTGAATCTCATCCGGATGCGACCGTCGGCGCCGCCGGGGCCGAAGACGTACTGCTTGCCCAGTCCGCCGTCCCCTTCGATCCTGCGGAACAGCCCGCCGTCGACCCGCTGCAGCCGCTCCAGGGAGCCCAGGGGATCGAAGTTCCCCGAGGGCACCCACAGGACGGCAATCGTGCCCCGCCAGGGAAGGACCTCGGCCTCGGACCAGGCACAAGGCGCGCGGTAGGACCCCACATAGTCCCCGAGCGCGGCGCTGGGACCCGCGGGCTCATCCTCTCCGCTCAGGCCGTCGAGGATGATCTCGAAGGCGCGGAACGCGAGGGTGAACTGAGGCGCATCGGTCGCGTTGACCGCGACCGCCACCGCCAACCGCTCCTCGGGACAGAGGATGAACTGCGACTTGTACCCCGCACAGCCCCCCTGGTGACCAACCAGTTTCTTCCCGTTCATCTGCCAGATCTGAAAGCCGTACCCCCAGTCGGGATTCGGCGACTGGGTGGTGTGCATCTCGGCAAGCGTCCCGGGGGCCAAGATGCCCTCATCCGCCCCATTGAGGACGCGAAACTGCCAGGCGGCCAACGTAGCGAGATCCAAGACGGTCGAGACATAGCCGCCCGCCGGGGTCATGGCCCGGCCCATGGGGCAATCGACCTCCGGCCGGCTCCCCTGCCGCGGCCAACGCCCATAGCCCGTGGCGAACTCGCCCGGGGATCGATCCCGTGAATGACCGGGCATCGTTGCCCTCATGCCGAGCGGCTCGAGGATCTGCGTGCCCACGTAGTCCTCGTACGGTTTACCCGCCGCGGCTGTGACGATCTCGCCCAACAGGGCGTAGCCGAGGTTCGAGTAGTTGTGGCGGGTGCCGGCCGGATAGGCGAGCTGCACGCGGCCGGCCCGGGCGATGAAGTCCTCGCGTCCAGGCGACCGCGCCTCGTCGGGATCGGACCAGAGGGAGTGGTCCACCTCACACGGCAGCCCCCCGGTGTGGTGCAGCAGGTCGCCGATCGTCGGCGGCCGGGCACCGGGGGACACGTCGCGTGAGAACCAGGGCAGGTGGGTCGCCACGGGGTCATCCAGGTCGAGCTTGCCCTCGTCCCGTAGCTGCATGACCGCCAGCGCGGTCAGGAGTTTGGAGATCGAGCAGATGCTGTAGCTCGTGTGCGGTGTTGCGGGGGTGCGCCGACCGAGGTCCAGGTAGCCGACGCCCCGGGCGTAGACGACGTCTTGATCATGGATGACCGCGATGGAAAGACCGGGCAGGCGGTCGAAGTCGACGATCGATTCCAGCCAGACATCGAGAAGGTGGGTCGCCTCGTCGAAATGCGGGGCATCCCCTCCTCCGCCAAGGACCGGCCGCGCCCCGCCGAGCACCAGGCAGGCGAGGACGATGGTGCGAAGAGCTGCGGTTCTCATCGGGTCTCCTTTCGCAGATGCGGCACCCGCGCGCATCGCTACGAGGGGGATAGCGGACATACGAATTCACTCGTACGAAGTTTCTCGTAGAATCAGTCGTCGCAACCGCCGGGCACCGTTTCCGTAGCCGAAGACCATCGACCTGGAGGTGAAGATGCGATGCGCAGCCCTGGCCGCCCCGTGCGTTCTATCCCTGTTGCTCGCGGGATGCCCCGGAAGCGAGCCGCCCCCGGCCCTGAACGGCCCCTACCTCGGGCAGAGCCCACCCGGAACGGAGCCGACCCTGTTCGCCCCCGGTTTGATCTCGACCGGCGGCCAGGAGCTCAGCATCTGCTTCTCCCCGGACGGGGGCGAGCTCTACCTCTTGGTGACCGGCCCGGTCTACACGCCGCGCCACCTCCTTCACTCGCACATGGATCCCGACGGTTGGACCGATCTCGCCGAGGTCTCCTTCTGCAGCCCCGACCGGCAAGACGGCTATGCATTCGTTGCCCCCGACGGCAAGAGGATCTTCTTCAATTCCAGTCGACCGTACGTGGGGGCGCCCGAACGTCGCCACGGGATCCTCTGGTATGTCGACCGAACGGCGCAAGGCTGGGGCGAGCCGATGCGGGTCCGCTTCGGTGAGGATGACTGCGCTGAAGGCTCCTTTCCCTCGGTCGCGGCCAACGGCAACCTCTACTTCAATGCCGGCGGGAGCGTCACCGGCTCTGACATCTACTACGCCGCCTACGATGGCGAGCGATACTCGGCGCCGATTCGGCTGCCCGATGCCGTGAACAGCGCGGGCGGAGACTTCCACCCCTTCATCGCCCCCGACGAGAGCTACCTGCTGTTCGATTCGATCCGGAATGAAGACAGCTACGGCTCCAACGACATCTATATCTCCTTCCGCAATAAGGACGGTTCCTGGTCGAAGGCGGCCAATCTGGGCGCACCGGTCAACACGGAGGCATCCGACCTCCGACCCTTCGTCACCGCTGATGGCGGGTACCTCTTCTTCGTCAGCAACCGGAGGGTGGAGGTGGATCATCCCGACCTGCCGTTGCCGGCCGAAGACGTACGCACCCTCCTCGACCGTCCCGGCAACGGGCACCAGGACATCTACTGGGTAAGCGCGGAGGTGATGCCGCACCCGAGCCCTTGACCTCCGCCCCCATCGGGAGCGATGCTCTGCTCATCGCTCCCGTGCCTTGCGCGATTCCGTTTCCCGTCCACCCCGAGCGAGGAGGTTCTCGTGCGCACAAACTCCCGCGATCCAAGGATGATCAAGATCGAGGAAACCCTGTTCGCCCCCGCCGAGCGCGCGCGACCGGAGGAGCTGAAGCGGTTGCGCAAGGTGATGCTCGATCACCCCCTGATTCGTGTGGTGCTGGAAGCCGTCCAGGGCCATGTCCTCATCCTGAACGAGCACCGCCAGATCCTGGCCGCCAACGATGGGCTCCTCGAAGCGCTCTCGCGGGAAAGCGATGGGTGTCTCATCGGGCTTCGCCCGGGTGAGGTCTTCGGGTGCATCCACTTCACCGAGGGGCCCGGTGGCTGCGGCACCGCGGCGAACTGCCGATTCTGTGGGGCGGTGCTGACCCTGCTCGCCAGCCAAATGAAGGGTGAAGTCGTTACCGGGGAGTGCCGCCTGTCCCGCAAGGTGGGGGGACGAATGGAGGCGGTGGATCTCAAGATTCGAGCCACGCCCCTCGAGATCAACGGCCGCACCGTGACCGCCTTCGTGCTGCATGACGTCAGCGCGCTGAAACGACGAGATGTCCTCGAGCAAGTCCTCTTCCACGACCTATCGAACACCATCGGTGGCATCGAAGGCTGGTCGGCACTCCTCCAGGAGGTCGATACCAGCAAGGCGGCCCAGCACATCGTGACCCTCTCGCGCCACCTGAGGAGCGAGGTCCAGTATCACCAAACGCTGGCCCGGGCCGAGCGCAACGAACTGGTTGTTGAACCGAGACGCTGTGAAGTCTCGGAAGTGCTTCGGGATCTTCGCGGGTTCTTCCCGCATCACGAGCAAAGCTCGGAGCGCCACTTGGAGTTCGCCGAGCCGGACCAACCGCGGGAGGTCGAGACCGACCCGGTTATCCTTCGGCGGGTCTTGATCAACATGGTCAAGAACGCGCTGGAAGCCTCTCCGGCCTCCGCCCTGGTGCACGTGTCGACGGAAATGCGCGGACGGCGCATGGCCTTCGTCGTCCATAACACGGGCGTGGTTCCATCCGACGTCCGCCCTCACATCTTCGAGCGCTCCTTCTCCACCAAGGGACCCGGCCGGGGAATCGGGTGCTACACGATGAAATTGCTGGGAGAAACCTACTTGGGCGGCGAGGTGGGTTTCGCATCCGAACCGTCGACCGGGACGCGCTTCTGGATCCTCTTGCCCGAGCGGCTCTCGAGGTCGGCAACCGTGCGATCGCCTCTGGCCAGCGAGCCACTGCATCGCTCGCTCCCCCGGGAGGCGCCAAGCGATACCCCCAAGAAGTCGCGCGCCCGACCACGGCTTCTGCTGGTCGATGACGACGAGATCTACACCAGCCTGTGTGAGGCGTTGCTCAGCCGCCTCGGGTTCGATGTCGAGGTAGCGCACCGGCCGGACGAAGCCTGGAAGCGCTTCGCGGCCGATCCGAACGGCTTCACCGTCGTCCTGACCGACTTGTCCATGCCGCACATGAGCGGCACCGAGCTCGCGCGACGGATATCGAACATGAACACCGAGATCCCGATCATCTTGTCGACCGGCATCGATGAAGAGATGGGCGCGGAACTGGCTCGCGCAGCAGGGGTTCGGCACGTGATGGTCAAGCCTTGTACGCGAGAGCATTTCGCCGAAGAATTCCAGGCGGCGGGCATTGCCGTCCCGGAAGGCTAGCGCCGCGGCTGATCGTTGCCTACGGCAATGCGGTCCGTGCTACCTGCCCCGCGCATGCGTTATCATCGTGCCCGGATGCCCCTCCGCCACACTCATACCAGGGGGATTGCACCATGAAACCACGCTACGCCGCGCTCTTCGTGGTCACCATCTGCGGAGCGCTCTCCGCCTCGATGGCGCCCGCGCTCACCCTCCCCGACGACGGCCGCGCGCCCGACGCCGCCTTGAGCAGCGAATCCGCTCCCCCTCTCGCCAGGGATGAGGTGCCGCTCCCCGCAACCCCCGACTGGAACAGCACCCTCGAGCGGGCCGTGGGCGGCTTGGCCTGGGGCGATGCCGATGGGGACGGTGATCTCGATCTGGCCGCCGGCTGCTACTACGCCAACGCCTACCCGCCGATCACCGAGTGGAAGGTCTACATCTATGTCAATCACGGCGGCCAGTTGGAAACCGAGCCGTCCTGGATCTCGGACGATCAGCGGAGTACGGCCGACGTGCGTTGGGCCGACATCGATGGCGACGGACGCCCCGACTTGATCGCTGCCAACGGCTACGCCAGCTACGACCCCAGCGTCGTCTACTTCAACGGACCGGGAGGACTCTCCACGACACCGGGTTGGGTTGCCGGCGACGCCACCTGGACCCTGGGTGCGGCCGCCGCCGACATGGACGGAGACGGGTATCTGGACGTCGCCTTCGCCAACCAGGGCAGGGACACCTACGATCCGTATCGCCCCGTTACGCTCTTCCGCAATACCGGAAGTACGCTGGAGACGACCCCCTCCTGGACCTCGGACGACGAAGCGATCAGCAACTACGTCGCCTGGGGTGATGTGAACGGCTCGAGCCTGACGGAGCTGTCCGAGGTCTTCACCGGCGACGGCATCCGGCACGCGTTCCACGTGAGCCGCCTGCCGATGGAGGAGCCGATAACGGTGTGGGTCGATGACGCACCCGTGGCGCGATTCGCGAGCGAGCGGATCGCGGGATGGGTCTCCCTCCCCTCTGCTCCTCCCGCGGGCACGGCGGTGGAGATCCGCTATCGTGCCCCGAGCGCCCCGGACCTGGCGGTCTCGCGTTGGGTCAACTTCACGAGCGGCCTCTACGTCCACAACGGCAGCACCCTGGATGGCCTGATGGGCTGGTCGACCGGGGAACCCGGCCGCTCGGACAAGGGGATCGGGTGGGCCGATGTCGACGGCGACGGTGATCTCGATCTGGCGATCGGAGCCTCGAGTGCGCCGACCGTCCTCTACCCCAACCTCGCCGGCAGCCTGGGGCATACGCCGGTTTGGGAGGCCGAGGCTTCCTACTTCGGCTGCCAGGACCTGGCCTGGGGCGATGTCGATGGGGACGGAGATCCCGATCTGGCGACGATCCACTTCGGCAACGGTCACGCGCGCGTCTACCTGAATCTCGGTGGGGTGCTCAGCACCACGCCTTCTTGGACCTACGATTGCTCGTCTTCCGCAACCGCGATCGCCTGGGGTGATGTCAATGGCGACGGCCACCTCGACCTCGCCGTGGGTACCGCCCGCCAGCCGGTCATGGTCTTCCTGAACACCTCTCCGCCGGCCGATGTGGCGCCGGGAGAAAAGACCCGTTGCCTCTACCTCTCCGCGGGCGCGCAACCCAGCCGCGGTGGCGGCGAAGTGCGTTTCGTGATGCCGGAGAGCGGATGGGCCCGTCTCCGCCTCCACGATGCGTCGGGGAGAATGATCGACGAGTTGTACAACGGAAGGGCGTCATCGGGGGAACACCGAATCGCCCGGGCGGGCCGATCGCTCCCGGCCGGCGTGTACCTGCTCCGGCTCGACACCCGGTCGGATCGCACCCAGCGTCGCTGGGTCGTCGTGCGGTGAGCGCTTGATCTCAGCTGAGGTGCAGGGCGAAGGCGGTGATGATCTCCATCGCCAGCAGTTCCCCCCCCGCGCCGTTGGTCATGATGAGGATCGCCTCATCCTTCTCGAGCCAGCCGATCAGCCAGCAATTTAGGCCGGGCAGATTGCTCCCGGGATGAAGGAAGCAGCGATCGTCCCCGCCGCCGGTCAGAAAGACACCCAACCCCTCCGCCATCGGTATCCCATACAGGCGGGGGTCGAGCGCGACCTGCTCGGAGAAGAGCTCCCTCGCCATCGCCGGCGACAAGAGCCGATTCGGCTCTCCGCGATAGGCGGCCATGACCTGGCAGGTGAACCGAGCCAGATCGAGCGTCGTCGTGGTCAAGCCCGCGTGGGCGAGCGCGGTCTGATGCATCGCCGGCTCACACGCGCGGCCCTCGCCGTCGTGGGGTTTCGCCTCGTCGAGTTGGCGGTCCGGCGTCAGGGGATAGCGGAAGGTCGAGAGACTCATTTCGAGGGGCTGGAAAATGACCTCTTCCGCCAGCGTCGCGAATGGCGTTCCCGTCACATCGGAGAGCAGAAGCTCGATGACGTTATAGCCGATGTTCGAGTACTGCCACTCGGAGCCGGGAATCCGTTCGGGTGTGGCCGGCTTGTTCTGCGCCGGAGGAGAAGCGCTGAGCACGTCGATCAGCGTGGGGTAGCCGCGCGATGCATCGTGGCTGTAGTTGGTGGTCGGCAGCCCGGCTTGGTGGGTCAGCAGGCGCCGAAGGGTCACCTTCTCCTCTCGGGTGAACTCGTTCTCCGGCACGTGCCAGGAAGTGAGATAGCGGTTCACATCCCGGTCGAGGTCGATCCGGCCCTGATCGACCAGATGCAAGGCGAGGACGGCGGTGACGAACTTGCTTGTGGACGCGGCTTCAAACACCGTCTCGGCGGTCACGGCGCGTCCGGTGTTCCGATCGGCGACACCGTAGGCCCGAGACCAGGCGATCCGCCCGTGGTCGATCACCGTGATGCTGACCCCGGGGGTGTGATAGTGCGCCATGCGATCGGTGAGCGAGAGGCGCTGCGCCAGCTGGGCGCTGTCGGGCGAAAAGACGGCCGCCGGCGACTGGAACGCGATCAGATTCTGCCCGAGCCAGCGGGTTGAGACGGCCGGCTCGGAGACGCAGCCGGTGGGTGATATCAGGCCCAGGAGGGAGAAGACCATTAGGGCGAATTCCCGTTGCATTGCCTGTCCTGTCTGAGGGGAAACTGACCTCTGCTGCGAAGCGATACGAAGTCCGCACGGTGGAGGTTCGGTGGGCCACGCCCGGGACCGGCCCGGGCCGACGTCGTCAATGCACCGGTCATGGATCTGGACGTTGCGGCCGACCCCGCGCGCAACAAGCTTGCATCCGTGTCGGGCACGATGCACAATGAGTGTTTGAACCCACGTGCCTAGTGACGCGGGCCACTCAGTCCCGCACACCACGAGTCGAGGAGGTTCATCATGAAAGCACTCAGGTTCTGTGCATGGGGTGGGTGCTGGGGAGTGGTCTGCTTTCTCTCCCTGCTTGTGTCTCCCGCGCGCGGCGGTGAGGTGATGCTCTTCGAGGGCGTGCCCACCTATCCGGGCGTGGATGAGATCGCCGAGACCGGCACCGCCGAGGCGACCGGCTGCGTTGTCTACGAATGCAGCGGAGAAGAAGCCGGCATGCAGTACGCCTCGGACCCCGAGGGCTTCGTTTCCAAGGTGGCGACCTACTACAAGGAGAAGCTGAAGAAGGCGGGCTGGCAGTATCTCGGGGAAGGCGCCGGCCGGCACCACTGGAGCAAGGGCAAGGAGGCCGTGGCCCTGGGCGCACTCGACTACTGCGCCATCGAATACCGACACCTTGGGGTCGAGGAAGCCCGCGCCAACATGGGGACCATCGATGAGAAGGACTTCTTCACCGCGATGACCAGCTGCGTGGCCGAGGCTCAAGCGGTCTGCACCCAACACGGCGTGGGGGACATGAGCGCCTATCAGAAGAAGACCATGGAGTTCATCTCCCAGGGTGACATGGAGGGCCTCGAGGCGTTCCAGGACAACCTGCGCCGCGAGTGCCGCGCCGCCATGTGGAGCGCGCTCAAGCCGCACGGCGTGACCCCGGAGCGGCTCCTCGAGCTGTTCGAGGAGAGCGATGTTCTTCCCATGCGCTGGGTACAGGAATACAGCGGATTCATGGTGGAGAACGCGCTCGGGTTGACCATGTTCATGCAGGAAAGCGAATAGGAGGACCAAGCGGGGTGCTGCGCGACGGGTCCGATGCGATCGCCGGGTCGTCGGCGAGGTGAGGTGGCGACCCCTACCGGCGACCCCGTAGGAACTCGGCCTGCAGATACTCGTGCATCCGCCGATCGCGGGCCTTCTCCGCGACTGGCAGCAGGAACTGGAACGGCTCGGGGCTCTCGAACGCCAGGATCGAGTGGCACAGCGTGCACTCGTGCGAGACCGCTTCGCCCTGCTCATCTACCATGTCACGGTTGTGACAGCGGAAGCAGCCGAGGCCGTTCCGGTGGCCACGGTGGTCGGGATAGGGGTTCCAGTCCACGTGCATCCGTGGGTGGATGTTGCGATCATAGGTCGCCTGTAACACCGCGACCGCGGTGTCCAGCTCCTCCTGCAGGCTGGCGGTGGCGGCGCGATACTGACGACCGTAGGTACCCTGCAGGTGGTTGAAGACCCCCCGCCGCGCCGCCGCCTTGTCCGCATAGCTCCCCGTCAGCGCCGCCAGGCCCTCTCGCTTGATGTAGGGTAGGGCACGGACCAACGCCCCGGCGGCGATCCGGGCCTCCACGGCCTCTTCCGGATCCTCGTAGATGTGGGTCGCCCGGTTGTGGCAGTCGATGCAGTCGAGCACCCGCACGTCCTCGCCGCTCGCGGCCGGCAAACGGCGATTCTCGTAGCGCCGGTACCCTCCTCTCGGGTCGCGCACCTCGACCCACCGCATCACGGTGCGGTCCTCGCTTGCCGGCTGGTAGCGCACCTCGTTGGCGGCGGCGATGTGCCAGTGGATCGTCCCCGAGTGCTCGCCGGTGCCCGAACCCACCTTCAGCGCCAGGGTCGAGTAGTGCGGGGTGGACGCACGATCGAACGCGTAGCCGGGATTGACCCGCAG
>Ga0180432_10006894_pt1 | contig 14624 bp, 15 predicted proteins | sample SS_ome_10_FD_132414 | JGI IMG/M metagenome (GOLD analysis project Ga0180432, IMG submission 132414) | Hypersaline lake sediment archaeal communities from the Salton Sea, California, USA - SS_1_MS_2 metaG | ecosystem: Environmental > Aquatic > Non-marine Saline and Alkaline > Hypersaline >... | reverse complement strand
CCACCCCGGTATGCGATAGCGAAGGTAGTGGGGATTCAAGAAGAACATATCTTCGGGGACCCTTTAAAAGGGATCCCCTGAATTGAGGAAGGAATTATGGAGTGGGGAGTTTTGGGAAGACGGCTACTTTGTGCGGACAGTGGGGGATACAGTGACGGAGGAGATGATCAAACGATACACCACTGCCTGTCATCAACAGGAACGGGAAGGAGATCTCAATCCGGGGTTGTTATAGAAGCCCCGTCCTCTGGGCGGGGAGTTTCACTTTCTCGTGCCTTGCTTTTTCGCTTTGGGAGGAGAAACTTACAGAGTTGACCAATGTGTTTAACCACTCGGGTTGGGTTCGGGATAATGTCGCAAAAAGAGGCGCACGATATCCGAGCGCAGGGGTTCTCTGGTGCCGCAATGCTTCCCTACGCTGACCTCGAATACAGTGGGATCGACGAGACGATGGAGAAACTCGAGAAGAGGTTCCATATTCGGGAGTGAACGCCGAAAAGGAGGGTCTCGCTTGGCTCAAGACGCGATCGAGAATCGGATTTCCGAGATTCTGTACAGTGAAGAGGCGATTCAGGCTCGGGTAAGGGAACTCGGGGGGAAGATCGCGCATGACTACAGTACGGGTGGACTGGCGTGTGATGTTGAGGGACGTCCACCTCTTCTGATCTGTATTCTGCAGGGAGCGTTGGTTTTCCTGGCCGACCTGGTGCGACAAATTCCTACCGAAGTCGAGTTTGATTTCATCTGCGTTGCTTCTTATGGAAATGGGACTTCCCCCGGTGCGGTTCGCTTCATCAAGGATTTGGAGCGACCCATCGAAGGACGGGACGCGCTGCTCGTGGAGGATATCATCGACACCGGGCACACGATTGAGTACTTAAGGCGAAATCTGTTGACACGGAAACCGGCATCACTGCGGATCTGTGCTTTGCTCGACAAGGTCGCTCGTCGCGAGAAACCTATTCACATTGATTATGCCGGGTTTGTCCTCGAGCAGGACAGGTTCATCGTTGGCTATGGGATGGATTACGCGGAGCTGTATCGCAATATTCCCTATATTGCCGTGCTGAAACCCGAGTACGTCTGATGAACCGCCCCTTTTATACATTGGGGATCGAAACCTCCTGTGATGAGACTGCAGTCGCTATCCTAGAGGGTGAGGAGCGACTTCTGGCAAACATCGTCTACTCCCAGGCGAAACTTCACACCCGCTACGGAGGTGTGGTTCCCGAAGTAGCGTCCCGCGACCACATGCGAAAGCTCCCGATCCTGGTCAAAGAAGCACTGACACAGACAGGGATTGCCATTAGTGACATCTCTCTTGTTGCCGCTACGTACGGTCCAGGTCTGGTCGGCCCCCTTCTTGTTGGTCTCTCTCATGGAAAGGCAATCGCCTTTGGCCTTGGTATTCCATTTGTTGGGGTGAACCATCTGGAGGGGCACATCTTCGCGCACCGGCTAGGCTCCGCTGGTTCCGACCCCCCTTTTATGGCCCTGATTGTCTCCGGCGGCCACACCAGCCTTGCGAGCGTGAGAGAGTACGGACGCTATCAGCTGGTCGGATCGACCGTGGATGACGCAGCCGGTGAGGCGCTGGACAAGGTGGGCAAGATGTTGGGGATCGGCTATCCTGCTGGGGCTGAACTTGACCGGCTTGCTAACGAGGGAAATCCAGCGGCAATCCGTTTTCCCCGACCGATGGAATCGTCCCCCGGATTTGATTTCAGCTTTGCCGGGCTAAAGACTGCCGTCCTCTACTACTTGAGGGAACATCCAGGACAGGAGCCCAAAGACGTTGCGGCTTCCTTCCTGGCGAGTGTGGTTGACGTATTGGTAAAAAAATCGCTCGATGCTACACGGCGTCATCAACTCAAGCAGCTCGTTGTAGTTGGTGGAGTAGCGGCAAACTCGCGCCTTCGTCAGCAGCTTCACGCTTGCGGCCCTGAGAGAGGGATCAAAGTATTCTTTCCGTCAATGGAGCTGTGTACTGACAACGCGGCGATGATCGCGGCGGCGGGCGCCTTCCACCATTTGATCCGGCGTGATGCCCATCCTTTCTCGCTTGCTCCTGCGCCAGCGTTGTCCTTGTAGTCGGCGAGGCAATCCCAGGGTGAGGAACATCGAACCTGAGTCAGTCTACGCCTGATTACAGTACGGACAGCAGCGGGCGTTGACTGGGCTGACGTGAGCGAACTGACACTCTTGGCTGGCGCGCAGGCCCTCATTGAGTACCCCTTCCCGCCTCTGTTTGTTGCAGCGTGAGGAGGGGCAACAATGAAGTTGTGAGGGCAACGAACACTGAGAATCGGGTCTCACAACAGTTGAGCAGGCTCCCAACCCCGGTCCGGACATCCGTCCTACGAAAATGTAATCTGCATCACATAACTTACTCAACCACCGTACCTCTCGAGTGTGATCGATATTACAGAAAAGAGGCCGCTTCTTCCTACGCAACACACTACAACAGACATACCCTCTCTTTACCGTCGAGAAGAACTATCGACGATGGACAACTGGCACAGACAAGAGAAAGGACGTGATCCGATGAGACACGGAGGCTCACGAACAGGCTTGCGCTCGAGGAGAGCTGCGGGCGGATGGTTGTTGTGTTTGGCGTTGGCGCCATTGGTAATGACAGGCTTTGCCGCTGATCCGCCCTGCGAAAAAGCCCCGGACCTCTGGTTTCCCGCGCCAGGCATTGTCCTGTCCCACGGCGAGATCTCCGTCCAGCAGGTCATTGGGCCCGGTCCGGCGGGAAACCCGCTGGTCGTGTGTGAAGGCACATTGATCAGCGTGATCACGACTGTCGACAATCTCACATGCGGAGATGCTGGATCGTTTGACGTGTCACTCTTCTATGATTTTCTCGATGGGGCTCATCTGATCGGCGTCCAGCATGTTGTTGGGTTGGATGACTGCGAGCACATTGTTCTGGAGTTTGCCTGGGACACCACGGGGGTTCCTCCGGGGGAGCACACGATCATCGCTGTAGCGGATAGCGGCGGGGACGTGGATGAGCTCAATGAAACCAACAATCAATACACTTTTGAGACGAAAGTGGAGGTTCGTCCCCTTGTACCGCTGATAGACGCAGACAAGGTGTTCCTAGATCCAAACGGTGGATCGCCCGCGCCGGGAGACACGATCGTCTATGAAATCACTATCCGAAACGACGGGTGCCGCGATCACCACAACAATCCGGGACATGAATTCACGGACGAGATCCCTGCATTAATGACCTACGCGGGTGTAGCGACCGCCACATTGGGAGTGGTGGGCTTGGAGGGAAACCGGGTGGTATGGAATGGTGAGATCCCGGCAGGCGGTGCGGTCACGATTACGTTCCAAGTGGTCCTAGACAATGAGCTGGAGGATCTTGAGACGATCTGCAATCAAGGGATGGTCTATTGGGACAGTGACGGTGATGATACAAACGATTCGCAAGAGCCGACGGATGATCCCAGTACCGCTGCGTTCAATGATCCGACCTGTCTGACCGTGCATCAGCTTCCACCCAGTGCGCCGATGGCCGGGACGATAGATGCTCCTACGTTGACGGAATGGGGTGCTATCGCATTCGGCGCCCTTCTCGCTGCCGCGTTTGTCGGGATGCTGATGAGGAGACGCCGACTTACGAGCGGGCAACGGACCGGCGAGGAGGTCGGTTAGGGTGAACAAGACCACTACCATATGGGATCGCGTGCATCGGTCATGGAGGACCATCCTTGAGCAGCGGAGAGGAGGGCGAAGGCTTGCATCGATCTTGATCTTCGTCCTGTCCCTCTCCGGATTTGCAGTATTCATCCTCTGGATCATGGGGAACGAGGCGGCTACGGCCTCTCTTCAGACGGCGATTGCCAGGATTGTCAGTTCGAGCCTCAATCTCCTTGGCCAGAAGACCGAGGCGATCGGTACCACAGTCTCCTCGGCAAGGTTCAGCATCGCCGTTGTGACTGCTTGCACGGGGCTGTTTCTCACGGCCGTTTACCTGGCGGCGGTTCTCGCCTATCCGGCACGATGGCTAGCGAAGCTGCTCGGCGCAGGCATCGGTCTTACAGGAATCTTCACGCTGAATATCGTTCGCCTGGTGAGCCTGTTCTACGTCGGGCTGTACTTTCCCCGCTACGTCGATCAGGTGCATCTGTTGATCTGGCAATCATTGACCATCGTTTTCTCATTGTTCTTGTGGTTGTTCTGGGCTGGGAAGGTGGCGCATGCCGCGTACAAGCACTGAAGCAAAGAGAAGCCTGCACAGGCTGCTGCTGCGCTTTGCCGGCTGGTTCACGCTGTTTCTTGTTCTTGTCGCCCTGCTGTGGCCGTTTGTTGCGCCCGTGTATAACAGGATTGTCGTTGCCGGTGCGGGCCTGCTCCTTGCCTTGGTGGAGGAGCCGAACATCACCGTCATCCGCGCGGATGCGGCGACCGCTTCGGTCTGCCGGCGCGTCGCCGGAGTCTCCGAACCACTCGCCTTTTCAAACTTCAGCTCCTACACCTATGTTGGTTTGGTTCCTCTGGTTGCCCTGCTCCTCGCCACTCCGGGCCTGGGCTGGAAACGCCGAGGGATGCTTGCCGGGGTTGGGGTGCTGCTTCTTATGCTCTTTCACATCGTTTATCTGGTCATCACGGTAAAACTGCTCTACATCTTTTGTGGATTAGACGAGGTAGGAAATGTCGCCTACCGCGTCTACGACTGGGGACAGATCATGGTGAGGGTGGTTTGGGAGGCAAGTGCCGTCCTGTTGTGGGTAGCGCTGACTTTCAGCCACTGGAGAAGAACGGTGTGGCAGACACCGGAGGGGAATCCGTCAGGGCACCGGGCCGCCGTGTGGGAATCGGTCAAGAAGGGACTACAACGTGGTTGAGCATCTGATGTGGGTGGTTGTGGAGGAATGGGTCTTGCGAATAAGTAGTGGAAGCGCCCTCCAGCGCACAATGCAATCATGGTCCATATCCTGCTAAATAAGAGAAGGGAAGTGAATTGAAAAGATGAGAAGACAGAATGTTTTAATTATTTGCTCTCTATTCCTCCTTGTACCCCTCTTTGCTCAAACTGCACTGGCAAGCGATGCCGAAATGTACTTTGCTTCAGACAAGCTCGGAGAGACTCGGGTAAAGAAGATCCGAGAAGGGGAATCGATCTGGCTTGCAGTTCACGATCCGGATGAAAACACGGACTGCGATGTGAGGGACAAGGTTTGGACGGATGTCAAGGTGATCGACGCCAAAACCGGGGCGTACATTGTTTGGGACAGTCGGAATGCTGCTGGGGCTCCAGGCCCCCCTGCTCACAAGGGACACTTCCCAGGCCCTACGGCCGGATCGTTGAACTTCGACTATCTTGAGGAGACAGACGCAAATACTGGGCTGTTCATCAGCAGTCGGCCGTTCCAGGTTGGGACTCGCGCCAGTTACGGATCGGATCAGCGGCGGCACAGTCACATCGTTGGCCCGTATCAGGGCGCATTCGGAGCGGCGGTCGTCCCGACCGATTTTCAGTGGGGCGGATATCTCTACGCCGATTTCGATGCGAATAACCTCGGAGACAACCGCGTGTGGGTCGATGCTCAGAATTACAATCTGGTAGATGCCACGGCTCCCGCGGCTCACGTTCCACCCGGCAACGCGTTTTTGCCCGGAGACCTATCCGGTGTCGCCGGAACCGACTACGTGATGGGCCGATTCGAGAACATGGACACCATCATGGGGTTATACCAGGACCAGGACGACGACAAAGACGTCGCCGCCACGATGGCGAAAATCGTTGACACGAAGTCATTGCTGCAATGGGGCAAGGAAATCTACAAGGACGCCAATGGCGCCGCGAAAGTAATTGTGACCGACGACGACGAGAACTTGAATTGCAACGCCGTGGAGTCCGTTCCTGTATTTATTATCGTAAACCCGGGTTCGTGGAACCCTCGCGACGGGGCACGCCGGAGCGCCACCAATTTCTGTATGTTGAAGCGATACGGCGGGGTCACGGATACCGCAATCCCCGCCGCAGTAGGGCCTGGACCGATCGACTGGTTCAACATCTACGACAGTGGCCTTGCTGTCAACCTGACTGCGGATGGCAGCAATCAGCCGAACGCGAATGGCTCCTACTACATCCAGTACCCCAACGTCAACAACGGGCCCAATGTGGTGACATTCGATACGGCCAGCAATTCCGGGGTCACACGCGCGATGTTCTACGCTCGGGAGACCGGCGCGAATACGGGTGTCTTCCAACTTCAGCTGAACAACATCCTTCGCGATCTGGGCTTCAACCGCCTCGATGTGGGCGACGTACTGGTTGCGTACTACGTGGACCCGAACGATCAGGACGATTTCAGTCTTGCCACCAGCTACATCGAAGCGCGTCGGCGTACGAGCATCACCAGGATCACCGATGCCTTTCGCAACGAGAAGCAGCTCCTTTGGTTGGGGCGTGATCCCGTATACGTCGAGGTGAAAGACGCCAATGCGAACGTTGATTCATGCTGCCCCGAACAGGTTCTGGTTCACATCTGCGACCCGCACGAGGTGGACGACTCGGAGTGGTTGCTGCTCGATGAGATATCCAGCAATTCACAGCTATTCTTCTCCAATCAAGGCGTGCTGCTCGCGCCGGTTTGGGATGCACTGGGGGTGGGATTGGCCGGAGCCCATGGCGGCTATCAACTTCGGCTGGATAACTGGAGATTGGAAGGGTTCAACGAAGACAGAATCTACGCGCGCTACAATGACGTCACCTATACCCCGGCTGCAATGGCCGGCGTGGGCGATCTGGACGTCACTGCTGCAACCGGAGAGTTCCCACCCACGATTCGTGCTCCCCGAGTAGACAATGACGTTTCATTCGGTGTTGTGGAGATTGCCGATACGCAGGTGTTCGATGGAGAGAACACGTACATGTACTTCCTCGATCGCCAAGGGAATCGCGTCTTCTCGTACCTGAATAGCGATTGTGTTTTCGTTGAGGTTATCGATCCCGATCAGGACGAGGACCAGAACCGCCGCGAGAGGATCGCCGGATACTGGGACAGCCTGACAGGGTTTGCCGACCGAGGCCAGAATATCCCATTTGCTCCGGTAAACGCAGCACCGGGAAGCTATCCGGCGGCCGCTGCGCCGTTGACACACCCGGTGAATGACTTGTTGGGATATGACAACATGTTTGACGCAGCAGCGCTGGGCCCTGCACCGTCGGACTACTCCAACCCGAAACTCTACGTACTCAATCCAAGAAACGGCTTGTGGACCGAAGTGGATCTGCTGGAAACGGAAATCGACTCGGGAGATTTTGTCAGTGCGACCTGCATTGACCTTGTGAGTCAATATGCCAATGTGCCAACACTGGGGGTATTGCCTGGAGACACGATCATTGCGATGTATCAGGATCCTTCAAACCATTCCGACACAGCATGGATTACGATCAAAGTAGCGGTCGGCGGCGTATTCATGGGGCAGGCCTCGACGACGATGTTTGTCGATGCAGAGGGAAGCGAGGTTGCATCGTACAGCAACGCCGATGACGTGTACGTCATGGTCATTGATTCATCCAACGCCGGTGAAACGGAGTTACCGGGCGCAGTGGAGATTGCAGGGACGGCGTTTGACCTAGCAGCACTTGCAGATGCAGAGGATGACACGTTCATCACCGAAACGATCAGTCTCGCTGAGTTGGGGGCCAGTGCCGGTGATTCGATCACTGCAATCTATACCGACCCGAACGATCCAACAGACTCCTCTTCGGACACCGTCTCAATCACCGTCTCCAAACTTGAGTTTCGGGGATTTCTCGTGAAACCGAACCCAATCTCTGCGGAGAGCGTCTTCGCTTTCGACGGTGTTGGGACTCCGGCGAGCTTTTCGGTTGTCGTGTACGATCTGTCCGGCCATCGGGTGTGGAGTCAGGATCTGAACAACGCGAGGGAGATTCCCTGGAACGCAGTGAATCAAGCGGGGGTCGATCTTGCCAACGGATCGTACATCTACGTCGCGACGGCCACGGATGGAATAGACACCTACCACGACAAGGGGAAAGTATTCATTCTCCGATAGATCTGAGGAGGGGGGATGCCTTCGAGACACCGGAATCGTTGGAGGCATCCCGCCACGTGCACCTCCGTTCGGTACTTCTAACCAGATGTATCGAAGGGGGAGCCTCTTCGGGCCCGCAGAGTTCTCGCGCTGAACACCCAAGCCTGAATTCGACTGGCGAGTGTCGTAACCGCGACGGTCACTGCACTCCGGGTGACAAAGATGCGGGAGGGGAGTCGGTAACCCGTCTTAATGAAGCTATGGCTACCTCGACCATGTCGTCAGTGGGTTCGGCAGTAGTCAGGTGCTGTAGCCACAACCCGGGCTTTGTCAGGATTCGTACCCAAAGACGGTCGGTGTTCCCTCCGCTGAAGCGCAATGCCTCGTAGGAGACCCCCGCCACCACGGGCAACAGCAGAAGGCGTGAGAGGATCTTGAGCCACAGCGCCGGATTGCCGGCGACCGAGAAGACAAGGATGCCGATGACAAGTACGATCATCAAGAAAGCCGTTCCGCAGCGTGGGTGGAGGGTGATGTGCCTCTGCACGTTTTTCACGGTGAGTTCCTCACCGGCTTCGTAGGCGTAGACGCTCTTGTGCTCGGCGCCGTGGTACTGGAAGATCCGCCGGATCTCCTTCATTCGAGAGATGACGACGAGGTAGATGAAGAAGAAGGTAATCCGGATGAGGCCCTCTACCAGATTGAACAGGACGGAGTTACCCATCCGGAGCCAGCCCATGGTGTTTGTGAGATAGAGGGGAAGGACAACAAAACCGCCAACAGCGATGAGGAGAGCGAGCACAAAAGTAAACGTCGTTCCGCCCTTTCCCAACTGCTCCTCCTCCGGGAACGCAACACGGGCGGAGAGGTTCAGTGCTCGGATTCCCAGCGAGAGCATATCGAACAGGCGAAAAAGACCTCGGATAAACGGAATTTTGCCGAGACGTTTGAAGCGGAAACGGGCGGGAAGATTGCGCACGATGATCTTTCCATCGGATTCACGACGAACGGCGACCGCAATACGGTCGCCATTTTGCATCATGACACCCTCAATCACCGCCTGTCCGCCGACCGGCGGCATCGTCTATGTTCCTTTTCCTTTCTTCCCATATCGGCGCTGGAAGCGTTCCACGCGCCCCTCGGTGTCGACGAACCGCTCCTCGCCCGTGAAGAACGGATGGCATTTGGAACAGATATCAACGTGCAGGTCTTCAACGGTGGAAAGGGTCTCAAACTCCGCACCACACCCGCACCGAACTGTCGCCCGCTTCATCTCCGGGTGGATTTCTTTCTTCACCGGACCCCCATTATCGCTTGGAATACTGCTCAGACTTGCGAGCCTTGCGCTGGCCGTACTTCTTTCGTTCCACCTCTCGGGCATCGCGGGTCAGCAGACCATTCTGCCGCAACGGCTGTTTGTACTCTGCGGTAACCCCTAGCAGAGCGCGTGCGATTCCGAGGCGTACGGCCTCCAACTGTCCGGTGTACCCCCCACCGGATACCCTGGCCTTCACATCGAACTTCCCTACGGTCCCAGTTGCGTAGAACGGCTGTTTGAGCGTCTTTTCCAGGTGTTCAGGGGCATCCAGGTTGGCGGCGAAGTACTCTTCCGCCGGACGACCGTTGATCAGGACCGCCCCTTCGCCTTCCGAAAGGTACACGCGTGCTGTAGCTCGCTTCCTTCTGCCTATTGCGTGAATAGCATCTCCAACACGCTTTGGTAATCGTCTTGTCTCTTGTTCCACGGACTAAGTCCACCTCCTGCTCTTGGGCAGATGTAAGATGATACAAAGGCCCACCCCTTCTGTCAACGTGAGGATCCCTTGTTCGCTGCTTGCGACGGAAGCCCGTCATACTGGAGGGCATGGTGCAGCGAGGGCAAGAAAACAGACAGATTCGGCACTTGATTCTGGAAGGCCGTGTGACGAACGCGACTTCGACAGCTCCGCTCTTCCGAATGCATGTGGGACGCCCCTGCTGGCGAACCTTCGCAGGAACCATTGAGTGACTCAGAAGTACTCTGCAATTCCCTCGGCCGCTTCGTATGGCTGGATGGGTTTGTCGCCTTTGACCATTGCAGTCTTGAAGGGTAGTATCCTTGAGAGGGGCGAGAAAGAGATGAACAACAAACGGCAATTTCTCTTGGTCGTGTCTGTGGTGGCAATCGTGGCGTTTGTCGGTGGCGGCATAGCCCACAGGTACGGCTTCCCGGGTAGAATTCCAGTCTGGAGATCTCTGAGAAATGTGTTGTCCCCCCTTCCGCCGCTGGCTGATCGGCTTGCGGAGGCAATAGAAGATGTGTTCTTTTATCCCGCGCCAATGCAGGACTCCTCACAGATCCTAGCTCAGATCGACGTATCGTACCCCTTCTCCTTCGTTGTCTACGGCGACAGCCGAGAGGTTTCTTCCGACGCCAAGGACATCTTGCTGCGGCAGATTCTCGAGGAGCGACCATCGTTCTTCGTTCATGTTGGTGATCTTGTGTACAGCGGCGAAGAGCACCAGTGGAAGATATTCGATTTCTTTCACGGCGACATAATGAGCAGTGGAATTCCTTTCTATCCAGCCCTTGGCAACCACGAGTACTGCGTTAGGACCGAACCTGGCTCAGAAGCCGTTACCAGTTTCCCTCCCGACCCTGAAGATCAACTGGAACACTATTTCGCGCGATTCCCCCACCTTGGAAACAGGCGGTGGTATTCTTTTAGGTATGGAAATAGCTTGTTCGTGGTCTTAGATACAAATAGCGAGTACGGCGAGGGAAGCCCGCAACACACATGGTTGCTGAAAACGCTGCAGGACGCGTCGCCACGATTCTTGTTTGTTGCGTTCCACCATCCACCGTATTCGGCAACCACGCGCAAGCGCTCGGCAGAGCAGTTTCTTGCAAGCATTTTTGAGGGTCGTCTGTATGGCGAGGAGGGTGGGTATCGCAAACCGGACATCGTGTTTTGTGGTCATGCACACACGTATGAGAACCACTTGGAGAGGGGTATCCGGTACATTGTCACCGGCGGGGGTGGTGCTAAACTCCTTGATTCATCGTCGCGCCACCACTATTGCCACATGACAGTATATGAGCAGAGCGTCGTATTCGTGGCAAAGTCGCTGGACACAAGAACGGGCGAATGGGAAGTCACTGACAATTTCACGATAGAGAAAGACTGATTTGCTCCGTGCAGAAAGGAGATCTGAGGGGTCCCGCAATTGTCCAAACTGAATTAGGCAAGCCGTTCAAGCCCTGACGGATCTATAGAAGCCGTAGAGTAGTTCGAGCGTATGAAACAACGAATAGGCAATCAGCAGAAAGCTCAGGACTTGCGTCACGGCTGCAACAAGTAACAGCGGGTTTACCAACCCGTGAGGCACAGAAGCGATCCGCAAGAATCCTTGCTTGACACTGCGCAAGGATCTACCCAGCAGCAACGAGTATCGCAGGTTGATCACCCGGACGAGCGACGTAGCGCATCCGCCCCACAGACCGATGGCCACATACGCTCCAAAGGGGATGGGCAGCACGGTCTTCAAGAGCGTGTGCCCTGTGTCCGGAACCAGAGTGAGACCCAAGCCGATGGCAGGCAACAACAGGCCTCCTCGCACGTATCCGCCGAGTGCATCAAGGTATTCACCTTTTTTGCTCGTCTGCTCGGTTTTTCTGGCCAGTTCCCCATCCACACAGTCGAGGAAGTGGCTTGTGACGATTGCGCACGCCGCCAGAACCTGGGCCACGAACCCTCCGACTCCGAACAACGCAAGTCCGGCCAGCAATGTGCCGGAAACTGCCAACGTCACCTGATTGGGTCTGATTCTCCATCGCATCGCGAGAGGAAGACACTTCCGTGCGAGTGGTCGGACGAGATAGTAGGAATAGGGATGATGGATTCGATAAAGGCGCTGATCCTCATACATCTGCGGTTCCTTTCGTGCTCGTTCTATGGCTCACCAAGCGGCCGATAGCCGTTTACACCATTCCTCTTTGTTCCAGCAATTCCCAATAAAGATTTTCATACTCAGAAGCCGTCTTCTCGATTAGGAAGTTCTCCTCGACCCGTTGTCGCCCCGCTGCTCCCATCGCGCGGGCGGTCTTTGGGTCTTCGCAGAGACTCAAAAGCGCATTAGCCAGAGACTCCGGATCTTGGAGGGGCACGATTCGCCCCGTCACACCATCTATCACGGCCTCTCTGAACGCCATGATATCCGTTGCCACCACAGGCTTGCGAGCAGCCATTGCTTCCAAGACCACCTTGCTGAAGCCTTCTGCAAAGGAGGTCATGGCAAAGACGTCGATAAGATTGAATATTGCATACGTTTCTTCGAGAGAGACGAATCCAGTGAAGACTGTCTTGTCGTGTATGTTCAATGCTCTTGCGTCGCTTTTTAGATCGTTCGCCATCGGTCCCTGACCTACTATGATGAGTCTTGCCTCTGCATGTTCTCTGCCGATCACGGCAAACGCTTTCAGCAACGTCGTCTGGTTCTTCAGGGGAATGAGTCTGCCAACGTGTCCGACAACAAAAGCATCTTCTGCTAATCCCAATTGCTTTCTCGTCTTCTTGGCCTCGGAAGCCGCTTGGTCGATTGCGCGGATGTCAACGCCATTGTAGATCACGATTCTCTTTCTGCGAGCGCAAAGCAGCTTTTCCCACCAGGAAAACGACCGCTCCACGGCCCTGGAAACAAATACGTGTGCGTCAGCAAGAGGCAAGGTGAGTCCTTTGGCCACTCTTACTGGAATGGGAAAGCGAGTATGGACAGTGCCATTGCTGTTTACAATGATTGGAACTCCTGCAATCTTCCCGAGCACTCTACCGAGGATCCCGGATAGATTGTGGTGGGTGTGTACGACATCGAATTGTCCCCTTCTGAGCAGCCGGTATAGCCGCAACCACGCGAGTAGGTCAAGGCGTCCTTTGGCATCGAGTGCCTCCACTCTTTTGCCGTAAGCTTGCCGGTTTGCTATTATATCCGGGCGCACACTGTAATAGGAGCACAATACCACTTCAAAGGTCTCGTTGCTGATGTGGGCGGCGCGGCCGGAAGGCCCGGGGTCAGTCCCCATCGCATTCAATAGATGCAAGACCTTGGGCCGCTTTGATCGAACGTCATTGCCTCTATTCACTTTCGTGCACCAATCCATCGTGAGCGACGATGCTGCGTAATTGGGCAAGTCAACCTGTTGCTCTCGAGACCACTGCTCAGGCACTCGATTTCTTGATTGCTGTGCGCCCGCGGTGTAGTGACTCTCAATGCACTTCCTCCCGCGTATTCAGCGCCCGCGGTTCGTCGCTCACAGACGCCATGTGTCTGAAGCAATTGCGCAGAGCGAAAAACGCTCGGATGGGCATTGTCGCTCCATAGAAGAACAGCGCAATATCCAGGTGGTCTGCGAGTGCTGTCACCAAGACCACAAGATCGATCCCTTTTGTGTACAGGAAGGGGATGTGCAAGCGCTTGACGATGCGAGTTAGTGAAGCTTGGCTCTTTGTTCTCTCGTCGATTGGGGAAACACTGACAGGCACGTCCAGCTGGCCTCCGCGTTCTGCCCACCGCCTCAGCACGTGCCCCATCACTTCACCACTGTTTTGCATCAGAAGCTTGGAAATCGCTGCAGCGAAGCTGAAGACAAAGATTGCAGCAATGGGGTAGGTCCGATAGACGGCAAAGCCGAGGCCCAGGAAAATGGATGGATAGACAATATTGTGTCCCAACTTGTCCAGAAACATGCCAATGGGGGACTCGCTCTTCCTGTACCTTGTGATTTCGCCATCGACAACGTCGAGGCAGTGTTGGAGCACAAGCAGAAGAGCGCCGGCAATGGGAATCCAGTAGCTCCCAAGAGCAAGTAACGCTGAGCCCACCACGCCCATGATGATCCAAGCGACCGTCACATGGATGCCATCAACCGGCGTGTGCAGCAGAACCCAAGTCAGGTAGATCGATCCCTTTCTCCAGATGGCCTTGGCACGCGAGGCGGCAGGAGGGCGCTGACAGATTCTTCGCAGCTCTTTGGGTGACTCAACCTTTCGCATAACAGACTGGCCGAAAGCACGCTCCTGGATTCACATAACTTTAGTGCCGTATGGGATGCGAAGTCAAGGTGTGCCTTGCGCTCCACGCGAAGACCGTCTGTTGATTAAGCGCAGCGCGGCCTGCCTTTAGCGCAGAATAAAGAGTTTTTGGGGAGCGAAAGCGACCTGCTGTCCGTTTGCAAGGCGAGCCGCCATCGCATAGAGATAGACGCCGTTTGCCAGTGTACTGCCGCGATTGTCTTTTCCAATCCATTCGAGAACGCTTCCAGGCTGCCAATCGCTGTCAAATACCTTTGTGCCTGTCAGGTCATAGATCTGTACCCTGATGCTTGCGACCTCCGCACCCTCCACCCTGAACTGGGCGCTCTCTCTGACTGGATTGGGGACTACGGCAGAGCTGCGTGTAGCGAGCGGTCCGCTCGCTGCTGTGGGTGCGGCCGATTGAGACAGCAGGTTGAACCTGTCCGGGCTGAGCGCGTCGTGATGAATCCGTATCTCATCCAGCGCACCGTCGAATGCCGTGATGTTGTCGCCTGAGTAGCGCTGGCCCAGACACAGGCTGCCGTTGTT
>Ga0180432_10006893_pt1 | contig 14626 bp, 12 predicted proteins | sample SS_ome_10_FD_132414 | JGI IMG/M metagenome (GOLD analysis project Ga0180432, IMG submission 132414) | Hypersaline lake sediment archaeal communities from the Salton Sea, California, USA - SS_1_MS_2 metaG | ecosystem: Environmental > Aquatic > Non-marine Saline and Alkaline > Hypersaline >... | reverse complement strand
CTACGACAAAGACTCTCTAAGCGCTTGGCGTGCCCCTGGGTAATATAATCGCGTTCATCTAAAGCTGCCAGAAGGGCCTGGACTGATTTGTTGCGGGCTTTGGTGCTGCGATAAAGTTTATCACGATACATTAGATCGTCAGCAAGATGATAGACTTCGTGCAAAGACTTCTCGGGGCTGGGTGCGGTAGCCAGACCAATGGAGAGACCAAGGGGCATATCGCTATGATTACTGTTATAAAGATCGATCTTTTCCCTGATCCGGGCCGCTATTTTTTCGCCTTCAGGTATACTGGTATTAGCCAGGATCACGGCAAACTCATCTCCGCCAACCCGGGCTAAAATATCGACTCCCCGCACCGATTGTTTCAAGATTTCAGCGGCTGCTTTTAATGAACGATCTCCTGCATCATGACCCAGGGAATCATTTACCAATTTTAAATCGTCAAGGTCAGTCGTAATCAGAGTTATTGGATATTCACGACTTTGGCTCAGCCTGGATAGCTCTTCCTCGAAAAAAGCCCGGTTGTATAAACCAGTCAGCTGATCATGCATACTTAAATATTTTAATTTTTTTTCAAACTTAACCCGCTCGGTTATATCGCGGGCCAGTCCCCTAAAACCAATCTTGTATCCGCTTTTATCTGTTATCAGTGATATGGAAAGCTCCCCATAGGCCACTTCACCATTTTTTTTAACCATATCTAATGTGAAATCAGTTTCCGGGTGACCACTTAAAAAGACCCGGTGGAAGGTCTGGAAAACCGTATCCGGATCTTTGTACAGCTGTTTATAACTCATGCCCATGAACTCTTCGCGTGTATAGCCGATCATCTTAGGCAGGGCATCGTTAAAAAACATGATATTACCGGCCAGATCAACCTCGTAATAACCTTCTTCAATCGATGATAAAATCTGACGATACCGCTCTTCCGATTCACGTAATTTTTTTTCAGTGCGTTTCTGTTCGGTTACATCGCGAATAAAACAGATCACTTCATTTTCACCGCTGGACTTGATCCGTGATTCAAAGCTGTGATTACCACTGGGAGTTTTTAAAGTGTATTCCATGGTCTGCAATTTACCGGTAGCCAGGGCATCATGAATTGCTTTTCCAATTTTCTCGGCTAAATCGGTAGGTAGGACATCGCTCATTTTTTTGCCGAGCAGTTCTTTTCGCGGCAAATATAAAAGCTCCTCACTGCTGCTTAAAATATCCAGGTAGTTACCTTCCCGATCGTGGCAGATAACTAAATCCGGACTAGCCGCAATAATCGAGCTTTTCTGGGCTTCGCTGTCTTTTAGCTTCTTGAAAGCCTGTTTATAATCGGTTATGTCTTCGCCGATACAAAGGTATTCTACCACTTCTCCTACATTATTAAATAAAGCCCGGTTAGTCCATTTAATCCAGCGGGCTGAGCCGTCAAAAGCGGTATTAGTATGTTCATGGGTTGCAATCGGCCTGATTGGATTTAAGGCAGCCAGGTGATCGATCACTTTTTGATAGCTGTCTGCTGGAACAAAAGCAGAAAGTTTACTACCGATAATAGTACTAACACTTACACCCATAAAAGCACAGTAGGCATAATTGGCAAAGGTAATTTGGTAATCCGGTGAGATTCTGGTTACAAGAGCAGGAATATCCTCAGCGATGGTCCGGTACCACTCCCAGCTTTCAGTTACCATCATCTGCGGCCGGATTTTCTGATTTGAATCGGTCATGTTCAACTCCATCGGATAAATTGTTTTTCTGCCGCCAGCTTAACATAAAATGTGATGTTTTTCATTAAACCTTTATATTACAAAAATCTATTGCTAGCGATTATTGTTTGCTCAATAGATGCTTAACCGCCGGCTGCCGGAGGGAAAAGGGCAACCGAATCTCCTTCTTGCAATACCGTTTTAAGTCCTTGGAGTTGATCAATGTTACGCCCGTTAATCAGGATAACAAGACCTACCGGCCGGCTGCCGTCGAATAAAACCAAGTGTCCCTGGGGGATGTCAAGGCAATCCGGCAGTTTATATTTCTTTCTCAAAACTGATAAAAGTTCTTCTACCCTGTTTTCACTTTCAACAGGCAGTGCAATATCCTCAGCTTGGAAGCCAAGAAGGTTACGCAAAAAAAGAAAGGGTTTAACAGTAACCTTCACCCACATCACCTCAAGACATTGTGGTACAATCCGCAAGAAATCTTTCTTTCGCAGGCATCAGTTTAGAGGGGAACAGCTGCTGCCCTGTTCCCCAAAAACAATGATGCATTTATCAATTCATGAGCTAGCTTAGCTCTTCCTCACGCAACTGGCGTTTAAAAATTTTTTCCGTAACTGTAAACGGTAAGCTGTCCCTGAATTCAATCTGGCGCGGTACGGCATAGGAAGCACATCGCTCCCGGCAAAAATCAATAATCTCTTCCGCTGATACCTGGCCTTGGTATTTATCACGTAACACTACAAAAGCTTTTATTCTTTCACTTCCTTCCCTCTCGGGGTCGGGAACACCAATTGCCGCCGCCATTGATACTGCAGGGTGTTGGTGTAAAATATCATCGATCGTGCTGGTGTATACTTTAAAACCTGAAACATTGGCCATATCCTTGATGCGATCAACAATGTAAAAATAACCATCTTCATCCATTTTCACGATATCACCGGTCGGCAACCAACCATCAACTAGTCCGTCACCGGGGTTGGGCCAATAGCCCTTCATGACCTGTGGACCCTTGATATACATGTGTCCGGGCTCTCCCTGGGGGCTGACTTGCCCGGTCTCTTCATTGATCAGCTTGATATCCGTATCGGGCACTGGCAGGCCGATACTGTATTTTTGCTTCGCTGCAAAACCGGTGATTTTAGAAAATCCGGTCAGATCAAGATGGGTGGTTGGACTCGTTTCCGTTAATCCATAACCTTCGGATATCGGCATTTTAATCTTCTCCGATATACCTTCGCGCACCTCAACCGGTAAATGAGAAGCACCGGAAACGATTTGGATTGGCATTCGCGGCAAATCTTTATCCCTTAACTTCATCAACTGAGTTGGAACAAGGGCTGCCATAAATGGTCTGTTTTCAACTAACATTTTCATGATATAGTCAGTGTCGCGCGGGTCCTGAATTAGAATCAGGCGTAAACCCCAGTAGATACCGAAAAGTGCGCTGGAATCACCGTAAGAGTGAAATAACGGCACAGCGATGCAAAGCGAAGCTTTGCCCCGGATAGATTTTTCCAAGCTGGCCATGGCCCAGGGCATTGCCTGCAGAACATTGGCATAGCGATTGTAGTGGGTAAGCATGACACCCTTTGGTACACCGGTCGCTCCGCCGGTAAAAGCCAGGTACGCAAGATCTTCATATGGATCAATGTCAACTTTTGGCGGATTAGGCTCACTTGTGGCAATCAATGATTTAAAGCGGTAAATATCCGCCGGGGTCTCCGCTTGCTCTTGCTCGGCCGGAGTATAATCAGTAAGCGACGTAATAATAATCTGTTTCAACTCGGTTTTCGGTTTAATTTTGAGGACTCTTTCCAGCTGCTCTTCCAAACAGATTACTGTTTCTGCGCCCGCTTCGCCAATTTCGAACTCGAGTTCCTGCTCCTTGTGCAAAATACTACAGGGCACGTGGGTAGCCCCGGTTTTTAGAATTGCAAAATTAGCGATAATATATTGGGGACAGGTCGGCAAAATGGTTGCCACCTTATCGCCTTTATTAACACCAAATCCGGCCAGGGCAGCAGCTAAACTATCCGCATAGGTTTTTAAATCGCGGTAGCTGATGCGTTCGCCAAAATAATCAATAGCGGTCGAGCCAGGGTATTTGGCGGCTGAGTGATCGAGAAGAGCAAAAAGAGGCTCTTCAGGGTAGGGTTCGAGGCTGTGAGCCAGCTTGTAAGGACCGAGACGATAACTGCTAACCCAAGGTCGTAAAGTTTCTGTACTCATCAATTACAACCCCCCTATTCCCAGATGACCGGAACAACAAAATCGAGCCCCAGCCCTTTTAGTTTTTCCGGGCCTGGTTTTCCACTGGCCTGATCCCAGCCACGCAATTTGTAATAAGCTTCAAGTAAAATCGGCAGCTCATTAACATGTCCTTCAGCCGGTCCATCCGGCAGTGGATCTTCAAGCAGGCGTTTCGGCAGGGTATCGCCTGAGGCTGTCAACCCCTCCCTGTTACTAAAGGCTCGGGCCAGGTTATAGACCCTTTCACCGGCCTCTTTATATTCGGCTACACTTAAACCCCAACCTGTAACCAGATTAACCAGCTCAACCCAGTCTTCAGCGTTCAAGCATAAACCCATAAACTTGCAGGCCCCGACACAATCAAAGGTGGTAAGCATGTCTTCAAGGTCACGGGCCACCTTTACTTCACCCGGATCAGCGACAAAAGGATCCTTGATTTCGCTGTCTTCCACAATTAAAAATGGCACGTCGGAGAAAGTGGGTCCCTGGACGTAGGCGGTGACGTGATCGCCGCCGCGATTGGCAGTAGCGTAGGTTAGGCCGGTCATCTGTACCGCCCGGCTATCATAAGCCGGCAGTTCTAAACCCTTGACGTGCATGGCAAAGTGTTCGCTGCCCTGACCTAGTTTTTCAGCCATTCGCATCGTCCCTTCAGCCAAAAGATCGCCAAACCCTTCCCGGTTGCCAATCTGTGGTACAAGGTCAACAATTAATTCGGCATCGCCAAAGTTTATATCGCGTCCGCCAGTATCCTCCTTGGTCAGAATCCCTTTTTCAAAACACTCCATGGCAAAGGCAATAGTACTACCGGCAGAAATAGTATCAATACCGTATTCGTTGCAAAGATAACCAGACATGGTGATCGCTTCAAGATCGTTAACAAAACACATACCTCCGAAAGTACCGACTGTTTCATATTCCGGGCCTTCGCCTTTATTCCCGGCATATTTACCTTCCCTGATTTCGGTTCCCCGCCCACAGGCAATAGAACAAGCAAAACAGGCCACATTCCGGGTTAACACTTGATCAGAAATAGCCGGGCCGTTGATAGCTTCAGATTGCTCAAAGATACCACTTTGCCAGTTCCGGGTCGGAAAACCACCCCGGACATTGACCAGGTCAAGTACCACACTGGTACCAAAAGCCTGCATGGCCATTTTCATCATTGATTCGTCCATCAGCTCATACTGTTTTTTTACATGCTCCTTAAATGCTTCCGGTTCTTTAATCGTTGTCTTCTGATTACCTTTGACCGCAACAGCTTTTAGTTGCTTTGAGCCCATAACCGCTCCAAGGCCGCAACGTCCCGCCGCTCGATGATTTTCATTCATAATCGCCGCATATCTGACTAACTTTTCACCACCCGGTCCAATACAGGCTACATTATACTTTTGGCCAAGTTCATCAATAATTTGACTGGTTGTCTCCGAAACCTTTTTACCCCATAGCTGGGTCGCATCTTTCAAAGTTGCCTGATTATCTTCTACTACAAGGTAGACCGGTTTTTCTGACTTACCTTCAATAATAATTCCGTCATAACCGGTTTTCTTGAAGGCCACTCCCCAGTGTCCGCCTGAATTGGCCTGGCCCCAAATGCCGGTTTGCGGTGACTTGGCTACAACACTGTACCTTCCAGTACTGGGAGCAATCACACCTGTCAAGCTGCCGGCCATAAAAATTAACTTGTTCTCCGGCCCAAGCGGATCAGCGCCTTTCGGTACTTCATCCCACAGATATTTAGTAGCCAGTCCAGCGCCTCCCAGGTACTGCTTATGCAGATTATCCGGTATTACCTCTTCGGAAATAGCACCGCTGGTCAGGTTGACTCTCAGCAATTTGCCATGACAGCCGGACATAAAAACACCTCCACTCAGTGATCAAGGATTTTTACTGCAGTTAGTGAAAATCAAAGAAAAGCTTAATCTGCTTTGACCTATAATATTCTACTTCACTATACAATGACCGGCCGAATATTTCAACTCTTTTCAGACTAGGGCAATTAATAAAAACCGCCAGTTTAATTTATATCTTTTGCATTACTGTCAAAAGAGTTATAATAAAATCAATATATATAAATTTTCAAGAATACTATCATGAAAGGGGTAGATTATTGATGGCTTATACTTACGGAACTGATGAATGGGAAAAGGCATACCAAGAAATGGTTGAGGAACGACTGGCTAAGATTGAAAAACCCTATATCATGGGGACCCCCGAGTGGGTTGCAACCTTCGAAAAACTGGTTCAGAACGATGAAGAATATAAACGGGTAGCCAAAACCTGGGAGGGCACGGTCGTGATCCATATCCTGGCCAACCCTGCCAATGGTATTAATGATGACCTCTACCTTTACATGGACCTGTGGCATGGCGATTGCCGTTTTGTCAGGCTGGTACCTAAGGAGATCGGAGCAAACGGCGATTTTGTTTTAACGGGTGAAATGGAACGCTGGCAGGCCGTGATGAAAAAAGAGCTTGATGTTACAAAAGCTATGATGCAGGGTAAAGTAAAACTAAAAGGATCGCTTCCCACAATCGTCCGCTATGTAAAAGCATCGATTCGCCTTACCGACTTATCAGCAGAAATTGACACCAAATTTCAGTCTGATTTGAGCGAAGAAGAGAGAACTGAATACACAAAATGGTTTAACGACCTGCGTGCCCAATTTGGTTTTTAATAACTCCTAATTTAATGAGGTGGTTACCTTGAGCTATGATCGCGAACTATCTTTCGAATATAATAACCCAACTAAAATTATTTTTGGGGAGAACAGTGTAAAAGATATCGGCCTGGAAGTTGATAATCTAGGCGGTTCAAAAGCACTGATTGTCACCGATCAGGGCGTCACTCAAGCCGGATTGGTTAACCGGGTTGTTGAAGCTTTAGGGCGCCGGTATGTCGGAACTTTTGACGATTGTGTTCAGGATTCTGGGTTTAAGCTGGTTAACGATGCCGCCGAATTTGCCCGCACCAAAGGCACTGATATTCTGATCAGCGTCGGCGGCGGCAGTGTCATTGATACAGCCAAAGGTATTTCCGTACTGTTGCGAGAAGGCGGACAACTGCAGGATTATGCCGGAGTGCAAATGCTAAACCGACCGCAAACTCCACACCTGGTTATCCCAACCACAGCCGGAACCGGAAGCGAAGTGACCTGGGCGGCTGTAATCAAGAATGAAGAAAGAAACGCCAAGGAAACCCTGCTTGATTATTATCTGATTCCCAATATTGCTATCCTTGATCCGACAATGATTGCCGGTTTGCCCCCGCAAATAACCGCCGGAACCGGTATGGATGCGCTGACTCATGCCATTGAAGGGATTCATGCCATGCAGCGTCAACCGATTGCCGATGCTATGGCATTACATGCAATCCGCCTGATCAGTGAGTATTTACCACGCTGTGTTGAGAATGGTGATGATCTTTTTGCCCGGGGCCAGCAGATGATTGCTGCCACCATGGCCGGAATAGCCTTTGGGAATGCCCAGGTTGGCCTGGCTCACGCTATTGCCCATTCGATTGGGGCCCTTTTCGGGGTGCCGCATGGCCTGGCAAACGGGATAGTGCTGCCGCATGTCATGCTTTTTAACCTTGAAGATTGTGCCGACCGCTATGCCCTGATCGCCAGAGCCATGGATCTTGATGTCCGTGGTTTGGATGACCTTGAAGCAGGCCGAAAAGCTGCTGAGGCAGTGTGGCAACTGACCAAAACAATCGGACTAACTCAGAAACTGAGGGATGCCGGGGTGCCGGAAGAAGGTCTAACTGAGGCTGCCGAGCTTTCAATGTCCGATGCCTCAATCATCTATAATCCCCGAATGGTGATCGACGCCGAAGAAGTACTTGCCGTGTTAAAACAAGCCTGGTAAGAAGCTCCGTCTATTTATACCGAGTGCTGACTTGTGTTCAGTTTTAGCTTTTAGTCTAAGCAGGGGCGGAAATCTTCACTTCATTCCTCCCCTGCTTGGGTTATTAATTTTAAAACGGGAAATGTAAGCACCTTCGTGGTTAAATTTCTTCAGGAGTGTAAACGCACAAAAGAAACAATCTTTTTAAGAATTAGATCTTTGTCATAATCAAGTGGAGCAACATGCTGAGAGTTTTCCAGCCAGACCAGCTCTTTCTGCTTTGAACCGATCTGTGCATAAATCAGACCAGGGTCACGTTGATCGACAACCTGGTCATCTTTGGCTCCGAAAATCAGCGCCGGCTGTTTAATCTGTGGCAAATCGGCCCGCACCACGGCAGTGAGTTTAATCAACTGGTGAACGGCAGGTAAGGAATGATTAGCGTAGTTAATTTCAACCGCCGCGGGGTCATTAATGGATTTCGGCCCGGTTGCAATCTGTTTCAAAAAATATTTGGCAAAGGGAACTGCTTTATATTTTAGCTCGCGTAACTTGTAGGGACTGCAGATCGTAACTACCCCTTTAATCTTGTCCGGATATAATTTAGCCAGACGCAAAGCTATGACCCCACCCATGGATAAACCCACGCAATAAATCCGGTTGCAGTGTGCTTCGATCTCGAAGAGCGCTTCCCGGGCCGATTGGACCCAATCTTCATAGCGGCAGCTATGCATCTCGGCAACTTTAGTGCCATGTCCTTTCAGCCTTACCCCCAGTGCGCTGATCCCTTCAGCAGCCAATTTTTCGCCTACCGCTCTGAAAACCTGCGGGGTGCCTGAAATACCATGAATTAGAAGGCATCCCTGCTCACCGGACTTAAAGAAAAAGGGTTCGGCTCCGGGCATAATGGGCGCTGTTTCCGCAGTAGGATTTTCCTTATTCGTGCTCCGGCTCATAGAACGGATTTTCAAACTCCTTTCCACAATAGCAACACTTTACGATTTTCTCCCTGCGCGAGGGATTGGAACTGTAAAATTTCCGGTGACAGTGAGGACATTCCCATTCAAACATAGAATCAGTCCCTTACCTTTTTACTGATCATACATTACTAAAGTTATATAGAATTATAAACCCATTTTATTTACGGGTAAATAGCTTAATAAAATTCTTTCTGGACCCGGGCGATATCAATCGGGTTAAACTCCTTCAACACAAGCGGCTTTCCTTCCAGAGCCTTTATTGCTGATTCATACGTTGGACGCGGCTTGGCATAAAATATCCCAAGCGGGATTTTTTCACCCCACTGCCTGGCCAGATCCAAGGCATTGTTCCAATCTTCTCGGTTGGCTATTTCAGGGAAATAAATCCGCTTTTTATACCAGCCATAGGTATTAACTTTATTGAAAGAAACACAAGGTTGTAAAATATCGACTAAAGCATATCCAGGAAATTTTATAGCTGTTTTAATCGTATCTTTAAGGTGTTCCTGCTCACCGCTAAAACAACGCGCCACAAAACCTGCTCCGAGCACCAAGGCCAGGGCCAGCGGATTAAGCGCGGGGATAGACACACCCATTGTTTGGACCCCGGTTACCATGCCGGGGTCACTAGTCGGACTGGCCTGACCCTTGGTAAGACCATAAATCTGGTTGTTGTGGATCAAGTGGGTTAAATCAGGGTTACGGCGGACATTGTGGATGAAGTGATTACCTCCTTCACCATAGCTATCGCCATCCCCGGACTCAACAATTACGACTAGTTCTTTATTGGCAACTTTTGCACCCAGAGCCGGTGGAAGCGCCCTGCCATGTAAACCGTTAAATCCATTGGCTCTAATGTAGTGTGGAATCTTTGCCGCCTGGCCTATCCCAGAACAGATCAGGACCTGGTGTGGGAGTAAACCCAGGTCAGCTAAGGCACCGGCCAGGGCTTCACGAATCGCAAAGTTTCCGCAGCCGGGACACCATGCCGTCTTATTGACCAAGTATTCTTCATGGTTAGACATTTTTCTCCACCTCCCTGACAATTTCATGAGGCAAAAAAGGCCTTCCATCATACTTCAGAATCAAATTATTAAACTCAATCCCCGTCTTTCGGCGAATTAGTGCAGCCAACTGCCCGGTAGCATTATTTTCTACACAATAATACCGCTTAACTACCCTAATCATTTCAAGCAAACGCTTGCTGGGCAGTGGCCACAGATCTGAATAATGCAGAAGTGCTGTTTTTAATCCGGAAGCTGAAAGGGCATCAACCGATTCCCGCAACACGCCATAGGTTGAGCCCCAACCAACTAAAAGCAAGTCGGGATGAGGATCACCATAAAGATCGGGCTCATCCATCTCTTCGGCCAGTTCGGTTAATTTTCGCATCCGTTTATCAAACATCTGCTTCCTGGTAAAAGCGTCTTCAATAATGTTACCCTTTTGGTCGTGTTCATCGCTGTCAACAAGCACTACCTCGCCTTTGATCCTTCCCGGAATAATCCGGGGTGAAATACCACTAGCCGTCAAGCTATAGCGTCGGTACGGTTTTTCATACTGTCCTTCTTTGGCCAAAAAACGTTCCTGGCTGAGACGTTCAAAATCAAAAGGAGCAACTGAACGGTGGGTGTCGGCAAAATTTTGATCCGAAAGAAAGATTACGGGCACCTGATATTGGTCTGCCAGGCTAAAAGCCTTATTCAAGCGGTAAAAAGCATCTTCGTGTGAGGTAGCACTGAGCACAGCCCGTGGAAACTCACCATGCCCGGCGTGAACAACAAAATCTAGATCGCCCTGCTCGGTTCGGGTCGGCAATCCGGTTGCCGGCCCCGGTCGCATTGCAACGATCACTACAAGCGGCGTTTCAGTCATCCCGGCCAGAGATAAACCTTCGGCCATCAACGCAAACCCGCCACCCGAAGTTGCCGTTAATGCCCTCACGCCGGCATACGAAGCGCCAAGGGCCATATTAATGGCAGCAATTTCATCCTCGGCCTGTTCAACCACAACCGGGTAGCTTTTGCTTTTTGCAGCCAGATAGTTCATAACACCCGTCGAGGGTGTCATTGGATAAGCCGCTAAAAACCGGCAATCCGAGGCCAGGGCAGCCATACCCAAAACCTGGTTGCCATCAATAAATATTTGATCATGTGTTTTATTTTTAGGAGGCAAAGGGAAACAGGCTTTACACTGTTCTAAAGCTGCCTTAACTCCCGATTGCAGAGCGATTAGATTCTCTTCAGCCACACCTTCCTTGTCGGCAAAGCTTTCCTGTAGCAGTTGTTCAACCTGATCCGGTAATAACCCAATCAGCATCAGCAAAGCACCAACGGCGACTGTATTGGCCATAACAGCACCACCGGCTTGTTCGGCTAACTGGCGCAGCTTAATCGGCACACCCCGGCTTTCTTCATCGGGCAGCTGAAAAAGGTTGGGGTCATAAATCACCCGGCCTGAAGGAACAAGCTTATCGTGGTGGATAGTGTAGGTTTCCTCATTCAGAGCAACCATGATATCAATTGCATCAACAGTAGTCCAGATAGGGCCGGTGCCAATGCGCAGGCGGGAAAAATTATGACCACCGCGGACCCTGGACATATAATCCTTGGTATAAATGATACCGTATCCTTCCCTGACCAGCGCCTTGCCCAATAGGTTCATGACCGTATCCATGCCCTGACCGGCCGCTCCGCCTACCAGGATATTTACTTCCATCAGCTTTGATCACTCCTTTGCTACTAGCGCTTACAGCTGGCTAATCCAGTACAACATGTAGAGGCCGGCAAGAACTAATATGAGACCACTGAAATAGCTGAGATATTGAGTGTAACGACTGAACTTAGGTAAGTTCTTCGCCATTCCGGTAAAAGTTCCTGCCACCAGGAGAGGAAGTCCATGCCCAAGCCCATAAACAAAAAGCAAGACACTGCCATAAAAAGGTTCAGCCTGCAGCGCAGCATAGGTGATAATTACTGCCAAAACCGGGGTGGCACAGGGGGAGGCAACTAAACCGAATAGCAGCCCCATGATCAGGGAACTACCAACCCCAGCCTTGCGAACCGGAATCTTCTTCAGACCCGGCAGATTCAAAGTGAGCACGCCTAAAAGTTGTAAACCCATAATTAGGGCCACTGCAGCCAGGATGTAATACCAGATCGTCCCGATCTGACCAAAAACCCGGCCGAAATAAGCGGCGACAAACCCTAAAATGGCAAAGGTTAATGCCATACCGGCAATGAAAGCTAGGGAAAGCGTAAAACCCCTTGATTTCGTTCCTTCTGCATAACCGCCGATATAACCGACCAGCAATGGAATCATCGAGAGAATACAGGGACTGATACTGGTGAACAACCCCCCGAGAAAGACCAGGATAAATGTCAATACGCTCCGTTCACCAACTACGGCAGGCATGGTGTCCGAAAAGAAACTTTCCAGACCGCCTGCTGCTACTTCAGTTTTTTCCTTTTCCGGAGCTACTACTGCTTGATCTTTTACAGTAATTACTTCTGCCATGGCGATCATTTCCTCCAAACTGAATACCCCTGCCTCCTGGATTAATACTGCACCTTCTTGGTTAATAAAAAAGAAAGCCGGAATGTATAAAACATCAAATTCGTTAAAAAACATTTCGGTTTGGGGGTGATCAAGATCTGCAACAATGACAGCAATCTTTCCTTGATAATAATCTTTAAGCTCCGTGACCACGGGCTCCATCAGCTGGCAAGCGCTTCACCATCGAGCATAAAACTCCAGGATAATCGGTTTGTTCTCCCTCCGCGCCGCCAGATAATCCTGGTACGGATTCTGACTTGGCTTGGTTGAGGTAAAGGATTGTACTTGCGACTCTGTAGATTGCTCCGAAATCACCGGTGTCTCCACGGCTTTTTCCTGCAACGGTATCAGTAGAACCGCTAACGCAGCCAATACTACGATAACCAAAATGATCGCTTTATTTTTCCCAGACAACATGATCCCTCCTGCCTAACTTTCTCTTTTTAGGATTTATATCATAACATATCATTAAATTTTATGATTTACTACCATCTCAATGGTTGCATTAGAAGGCGATTTATGGTATGATTATTCTGACAAAATGGCTAAAAATATTAGCCGTTGATTGAACTATCCAGTTATGAAGAATACCCCATTAATCATGATAAGCGGTATTTTTCTATAATTATTTAAAAAGGAAGGGAATAACCATGAGAACTGTATTCATTGTATTAATGATTTTACTGGCACTGGCAATTGCTGCTGTCGCAATGCTTAACAGCGAGGTTGTAACCGTTAATTATTTATTTGGGCAGATTGAGCTAACCCTTTATGCTTTGATTCTCGGCTCTGCATTAGCCGGAATCATAGTGATGATCTTTTTTTGTATCTACCGAAGCATCCACAATTATATCAAAACAGAAGGGGAGCGGGGATTAAAAAAAGAGCTGCAGCGCCGGGTGAAAGTTTTGGAAAGCGAAAACAAAAAACTGGAAGATGAACTAGTTAAAATTCAAAAAGAACGCGAAGCTGCTGCGGCAAAAGCACAGGCTGAACTGGAAGCGGAAAAGAAAAAATTGGAAGATGAACTGAATAGACAGAAAAAAGAACGGGAAAATGAACTTGCCAAAGAACAAGCCGAGTTGGAAACAGAAAAACGAAAACTGGAAGATGAACTGAAAAAACAACAAAAAGAGAATGAAAAACTTATTGAACGAGACGAAGATGGGAACCCTGTAAAAAAAGGATTCTGGGATTTTCTTAAAAAATAAAATCTTCCCAGTTAGCTTGGCAACTTTTTTACCAGACAACCTATTTCTAAAATCATAGTTACAGTTGTTTTTCTCTATCATGAAGGACAGATCAGATCTTTTTACTGACCTCTCCATGATTAATCCTATGATGATTACCGCTGTTAGGGTTAAGTAGAATAATCAACTGCCGGGAACAAGCTATGAAATATTTCGCTAGAGAAATCTGCCTTTAGATAAATCGAAAGATCAATAGCAGGCTGATCATCACCATTGGTATAAGCAGGATCATATTATCCCTGCCCCCACGGTCACGGTGGAACATCCCGTTTTGCCAAAAATAAGCGATGTCAATCACTGTCAGGAAAAGCACCATCCCTCCACAAACCAGGGAAAACTTTTCACCTAAAGGGTTATTCAGCCAGAGCAAAACAGCAGAAACGATCAGCAAAACCGAGAGGAGCGAATCAGGATAGACAAAACATCGCTCATGCTCCACGTAACCTGTAGGCAACCAGGGTTCATTATGTTCCTTGCGAAACCAGGTGAGCCAGAAGGAGATCGTTCCGAAGGCCATCAGCACCTGGGCTGCAGCCACTATTTTAAGATCGATAAAGTCGAGCATCGGCATCCTCCTCTCTTCATTGAAAAATTGGGCCTGCTGTCTTGTTTTGCAACCTGTCAGGAATGATGTCACGCTGAAAAACTTCTTCCAATGTTTCAGCCCTGCGGATAACCTCAACCGCATTTTCGTTGACTAGAAGCGAGGCTGGCCGGGGCAAAGCGTTAAAATTACCGGCCGATACCTCCTGATAGGCACCCATATCAAGCATGGCTATGATGTCGCCTTCTTCAAGATCAGGAACATGCACCTGAGGCAGCATGCGGTCGCCGTAGCAGGAATGACCGACTATGTCGGCAAAGTTTGTGAGGGGATCGTTGGTCCGGTTGGCAAAGATAAAATGGTTGAACTGGTACTCATAAACCCCACCGACCAGGAAAAAGTAGGTAGTATCCGTAAGCACCCAGCTCCAAGGCATCGGTTTGGTCTGCTTTTTAAACTTCTTCACCTTTGCCAGATGGATTCCGGCATT
>Ga0180432_10006892_pt1 | contig 14627 bp, 10 predicted proteins | sample SS_ome_10_FD_132414 | JGI IMG/M metagenome (GOLD analysis project Ga0180432, IMG submission 132414) | Hypersaline lake sediment archaeal communities from the Salton Sea, California, USA - SS_1_MS_2 metaG | ecosystem: Environmental > Aquatic > Non-marine Saline and Alkaline > Hypersaline >... | reverse complement strand
TTGACATCGGTTCCCCTCCCCGGCTCACTGTTGACATCAATGTAACCATCGTGTCCCTTTATTATACCAAAGACCACGCTCATTCCCAACCCCGTTCCGCCCTTATCTCCTTTTGTTGTGAAATAGGGCTCGAAGATCCTCTTGATTATCTCTTCTTCCATCCCTATTCCTGTGTCGACACATTTCAAGCAGACGTATTCCCCAGGATCGAGACTGAAATAGCCCATATCGGTCTCCTTTTCTACGATCTCAGAAAACGTCATGATCTCAAGGAGACCCCCGTCCGGCATTGCATCTCTGGCATTTATGGCGAGATTCATTATAACCTGATTCAACTGGGACTCGTCCCCCTCGACGGCACACAGATCATTCTCCGTCTTGATCTTTATCTTTATCGACTTGTCGAAGGTCTTGACGATGAAGTTGTAGACCTCCTCCACAATCCTGTTAATATTAATCGGTTTTATCTCTAATTTTCCCTTCCTCGAATAGGCGAGGAGCTGAGAGGTGAGATCGGACGCCCTCAAGGCGGAGCTCTCTATTGTGGAAAGCCCTTCGTAAAACCGATCTGATCTATCTGCCTTGTTCTTCAAAAATGAGGCGTATCCCAAGATGGTGGCGAGGATGTTGTTGAAATCGTGGGCGATACCCCCCGCCAATGTGCCTAAAGCCTCCATCTTCTGGGCCCGAAAGAGCTGTTCCTCTATCCTCTTTCTCTCGGTTATGTCCCTGATAGCGCCCTGAAAGCCGACCACTTTTTCTCCTTTACGAATTACATCGACATAACTCTCTATTGTTATTTCCTCACCCTCCTTCGTCAACATCTTATAATTGAGGTTCTTTATTGGCTCTCCCGTACGATACAGGTGATTATAGGCCTTGTAGATTCTCTCCGCCGATTCAGCATTACCGAATTTACTGTAATTTTTCCCTATCATCTCGTCCCTGCTGTAACCACACATCTCTTCAAAGGCCTTGTTTATCGACGTAAAATTTCCCTCGAGGTCTACGGTGAAGACCGGCTCGATAGAGTTTTCAAACAAATTCCTGTATTTCTCCTCACTCTCCTTCAGTGCCGCCTCCGCCTGCTTGCGGTGGGTGATGTCAATTATCACTCCTTCAATATAGCTTTTCTCGGAAAACATCTTTGCGGATATAAGAACATGTTTCGTCGATCCGTCCTTGAGTTTGAAATGCGTCTCAAAATCCGATATTTCGCCCTCGGCTTTAAGCAGGGTAAATATTTTTTTCCTCTCATCGGTGGAAAAGAATTCGGACACCTTGTATTTTTTCAATAACTCGTCAATCGATTTCACTCCGGCTATCTCCGCGCATTTAAGGTTGGAGCGGAGGTACCTGCCGTCTTGGATTTTTACCCTCCAGATGCCGACGAGGGCGGTCTCGAACAGATTCCTGTAGAGCTCCTCGCTCTCCTTCAGCGCCTCCTCGGCGACCTTTCTTTTAGTAATATCCAGGATACTGACGATCTCTCCCTGACCCGGATATTTGGGATCCACGGGATTTATCCTCATGTGGCCGTCGAACAACGTGCCGTCGATTCGCTTGAATTTTGTATCGATTTCCATATATCCCTTGGTCTTCAACTCATTTCTAACGTGTTTTTCAATACGCTTATGTTCATCTAAAGACACGACGAAAAGGGAGGTGTCCTTTCCCAAGAACTCATCCTCGCTCTTAAAGTCGAACATATTTGACATCGCTTCATTTTGCCAAACGATCTTTCTGTCCTTTATTTGACCTATCCCACATTTGAAGAGGAAAGTATAGTCTTTAACTGCAGCTCGCTCTTCCTCAACGCCTCGACGGCCAGCCTCCTCTCTGTTACGTCTGTACATGCGCCGACCAGCTTTACGGGCTTCCGCAGGTCATTGACCATTGTCGTCCCGCGATTAATCCAGTACCTCCAGGAGCCGTCCTTTCGCCTTATTCGACACTCGACCGAAAACGATCCCTCCTTTTTCAATTGACTTTTTATCGTATTTTTGAACAGTTTAGCATCGTCCGGGTGTATCGATTCTATCCACGCGTCGAGGGTTCTCTTGAACTTGCCTTTTTTATATCCCAGCACAGCGTCTATATCCCCACACCAATCTAAATCGCCCGTCGGCACGTCCAGCTCGTAAATAAGGTCCCCCGTAGATTTTGCTGCGAGCCTAAATTTCTCCTCGCTCTCAACGAGAGCCTTCTCCGCCCGCTTCCTGTCGGTGATGTTTCTGCAAATGCCGTGAACCTCCGCTACTTTATCGTTTTCCCACTCCCACTTCTCCCTCGTTTCAACGGTAACCACATTTCCATCCCTGTCGTAGAACTCCATCTCAAAGATGCCCACATCCTCCTTATTGAGCTGCCTTTTTATCAATTCCGACGCCCTCTTCTGAGACTCGGGCGTCATGACTTCGGTAAAATTCCTGCCCTTCAGTTTTTCCCTGTGCAGCCCCATAATCCTTTCGGCGGCGCTGCTGACGTACTTAAAATTTCCCTCGAAGTCGGAAGTGTATATAAAATCATCGCTCTCCTCCACGAGCATCCTGTATCTCTTCTCGGACTCTTTTAACGCCTCCTCGGCAATCTTCTGCTCCGTTATATCACGAACGGACCCCTGAATTCCAGTCGGTTTTCCATCCCCGTCATACAGGATACCCGCATTTACCTCGGAGGGTATTTCCCGGCCGTCCTTGTGAATAAGCTTGATCGTAAAAGTCTTTCTTGTATGAGACGGCTTCTCGGAGAGCCCTGCGGCTATCATTTCTTCAATCTTTCCGCGGTCGTCATCTGAGCAAAACTCCCAGATTTTCTTCCCTGTCATCTCCTCGGGAGTGTAGCCTATTGTGTGGACGGACGACCCGGTAACGAATGTAATGTTCAGATCCATATCGGCCTTGAAGATATTTTCGATTATATTGTCCGTCAAGAAGCGATACCTGTTCTCGCTCTCCTCCAAAGCCTCCTCGGCCTTTTTTCTTGCCAGGCGGCTATTGTGTCTCTTGCTAACCTCGTTCAGCGTCGGAGGAAGTAACTTTAAATATCCCCCGTCCCCGCCCTTGATTATATAATCATCGACGCCGATCCTTAACGCCTCGGTTACAACCTCCTCCGAGCCGGCATTCACCATAATGACCAGAGGCAGATCGATCCCTTCATCTGCGATCTTCTTGCAGATATCGAGTCCGGACATATCCGGCAGGATGAAGTCTGTAACCACCATATTGAACAAAGATGAATCGCCGTGAAGCATTTCAAGGGCGTCCCGGGCGGAATCGCACACGGTGATTTCAGATGAGATTTGGCTGCTTTCAAAAGCCTGGATGAAGGCGGATCTGTCAACTTCATCATTTTCGATGAGCAAGATCCGAAGCGGCTTTGACCTCTCTCTTTTCTTCATGTTATCCGCCAAATAGCCGTTTTCACTTTTCTAAGACTATACAACATTGATGCTCTTACAAAAATCGCTTTCACCGATATATAGTAAGAATATGATACTTTATAAAAGCGATATAAATATGCCGGGACAAGCGACTCTTATACAGGCCTATTACTTATTCAAAAAAAATGTATCTAATTATTCGCCTTTAAGCAATTTGGTATGTACGATAAATTCTCAAAAAAAATTGACGAAAATCAGCGCCAAACGTCCCCCCCCTCAAATACTCAAGGCATAAGATTTTTGTTTTCCCGGTGCGCCTTTATCGGCCTCGATTAAGAGGGCTTTTGAACTGCGAATTCAACCTATCCACTCCGGCCTTTCATTTTATGAAAAAGAGACAACGGAGATGCCGTGCGTTTTTGTACAATCCCTCTCCTCTTCATTCCCATATAGGAGACGAAAAACACCTGTTCAATTTAAAATTCACTAATTTATTTACCGATTTAGGATATTTGGCGAATTGTCCAAGTCGATGTTGAGATTAACCGACAAGGTCGAGCTTGATGTTTTGTTGATTTGGACGACCCTAATTAGGAATGTAAATTCTTCATTGTAAGCCGAGTTAATCACCCATCATTAGCTGAATGTGTGGAGGTAAGCAAAAGGTAATAGATTCAGTTTTGAAATATGGGATTGCGAGATAATTTTATTTTTGTTTTGACCATTCCATTTTACACTGTTTATTTCAACTGTTCCCAATAAAGACTCAATACCTATAACTTTTTGTCAATCTCTTTAGATTCTTATATTGGAATTCACCATGGCAAAAAGACGGCCCCATTTCCAGGTCCCCAAGAAGCCTGTATATCATCTTTTGAACACTTATGCCTCTCTCCACCCCTCGACAGATAAAACGACAAAAGATATGATTTATGAAACCACCCCCTTAACAAGGCAACGGCAATCCAACAAATCCCAGTATACAGCGACTCACAAAATATTATGGATGCTGCCTATCAAAACTCGATAAACCAATATCATATATTATTGATAAAGTATATCAAAAAGTTGTGACATAATAAAGAAAATAAGTAACAACTCTTAAATATGTTTCTTCCATTAGTGTTGATGTCACAAATGCTATCAAATGTACAAAAAACCTTGATTTTTCCCCAGAAAATAAGATAATAGGTGGAGATTTAGACGGATCAAACGTCGAAGCAATCGGGGGATATCGATCCCTTATCTCCCGGATCAATAATTTTAATCGGCAGTTATGAAGCTTATCATTCAAATCCCCTGCTTTAACGAAGAGGAGACGATCTCCACCACGCTCTCGGCCCTGCCGCGAAAGCTCCCGGGGATCGACGAGGTTCAGTGGCTCATCGTCGATGACGGCAGCACCGACAGGACCGTTGAGATCGCAAGGGCCGGCGGCGCAGACCACATTGTAAGACACTCCATAAACCAGGGGCTCGCAAGGGCCTTCATGTCCGGTCTCAACGCCTCCATAAAATTCGGGGCCGATATTATCGTGAACACCGATGCGGACAACCAGTACAACGCCGACGACATTCCAAAGCTTATCGAGCCGATCCTCTCCGGAAAAGCCGAGATAGTGGTCGGCTCGCGCCCCATCGAAGAGATTGAGCATTTTTCGTTCATAAAAAAGGCTCTCCAGAAAATCGGGAGCTGGGTGGTTAGAACAATAAGCAACACCGACATCCCGGACGCCCCGAGCGGATTTCGCGCGATCAGCCGCGATGCGGCCATGAAGATAAACGTCTTCAGCAGATACACGTATACCCTCGAAACGATCATCCAGGCGGGACAGAAGGGTTTTGCGATCTCGTCCGTGCCGATAAGGACAAACAAAATCTTGAGGCCGTCGCGCCTTGTAAAGAGCATCCCGTCCTACATAGTACATTCGATTTTCACCATCATACGGATATTCATAACTTACCGGCCCTTCCTCTTTCTCATGTCCCTCGGAATTGCGATATTCGGCGCCGGCCTGCTGTTGGGTTTTAGATTTATATATTTCTTTATCATAGGCGAGGGCCAGGGTCATATCCAGTCCGTTATACTGACGAGCATCCTTATCATCATGGGATTTCAGATCGGATTGTTCGGAATAATCGCGGACCTCTTGTCGGTCAACCGGAGGCTTTTGGAAGAGATAAGATACCAGATGAGGATATTGAGCCTAAACAGCCGCTCGAAAGAGGGGGATGCCCCTTAAGGGCATTAAACTGTTTTTAATTTTTTTTTAAAGACGCGAGGATCATGGGAGATCAGGTGGGGGGATTGCTCTCCCCCTTTCTCAAGAGAAGACGCACGGCGATGGCCGTACCCTTTTTAAAGGGATTCGTGCTGGACTACGGCTGCGGGACGGGAACGATCGCCGGATACGTAAAGAGCGATAGCTATCTGGGCGTCGACAGCGACACCGAATCGATCGACATCGCCAGGAGCGATCATCCCACACACAGCTTCCTCTTGATCGAAAAGGGGGATATGAGCCCGATCAAAGAAATCCGCCGAAGCTTCGACACGATCGTCCTTTTGGCGGTCATCGAGCACATCAAAGAGCCTGTACCCTTTTTGAGGGAGCTCTCGGAATACCTCGACGGCGCTGGAAAGATCGTAATGACCACCCCCCATCCCATGGGAAGAATCCTTTACGAGGCGGGGGCGTCCATCGGCGTCTTTTCGATACACGCCGCCGAAGAGCACGAGAAGATGCTGGGGAAAAGGGACCTAACGGAGCTGATCGAGGAGAGCAACATGAAGATGACCCTCTACAGGCGGTTCCTCTTTTTCCACAATCAGCTTGTGATAATGGGAAAAAGGTGAAGATGAACTCCCCCTTTTTTATTGTCGGCTGCGGCAGGTCGGGCACCACGCTTCTGAGAAACATTTTAAATCACCACTCAAAGATCGCCATACCCCTCGAATCCCTCTTTATAATCGACTACCTCTTAGCAAATGACTCGATACCGGCCGATACGATGCGAAGCCTGATCGCGCGGGAGTACGAGATCGAGGAATGGGGAATGGAGATCGCGCCGGACGACCTCGCGGGAGCCTCGACCGCCAAGGATATGATCATCGCCGTTCATAAAGCATACATGGAGACCCACGGCAAGGTCATGTGGGGGCAGAAGACCCCCCGATTTATACGCCACGGGGAGCTGTTGAAGGCGACCTTCCCGGACTGCAGGTTCATCCACGTAATCCGCGACCCGAGGGCGGTCGTAAGCTCGCTTATTAAATCGAACGTCCATAGAAGCAACGCCTATTACGCCTCGCTGCGCTGGCTTAACGACGTCAGGGAGGGATTGAGGCTCAAAGACAGATACGGAAAGGACCTCCTGGAGATACGGTACGAGGACCTCGTCAGCAATCCGAAAGAGAGCCTTGAAGCGGTCTGTGCCTTCATCGGCGTCGACTACGAGCCGAATATCCTCGAATATCACAAGAGGGGCGACCGGGAATACAGCGATTATTACAAGAAGGTCCACTCCATGCTCGGAAAGTCGCCCGTCACCGAGAGGATCGACGCCTGGCGCTCTTCCCTCTCAAAGGGGGAGGTATCGCTAATAGAATCGCTCTGTGGAGAGACGATGGAAGAGCTTGGGTACACGCCTTGCGCCAATCACGGGAGCCCAAACAATACCTATATCTTATCTTTAAGGCTTCAGCGTATCTTTGGATTTATGAGGCAGCTCTTCCACTACGCCCTGAAAAGGCGGCAGTACATCATCTGCAACCTGAGACGCAAGCTGAAGCTTTCGCTGCCCTTCGGGGATATATTTAAGATAAACTACTGACGGTAAATATGCCTTTAACACTTTTTTTGCGGCGGCGGTCTTTTCCCATCGATCCAGCGAAAAACGGCACAAAATAGATTGACAATAAAGGCCCATGGAAATATAATCTTTTCTCATTAAATTTAGCGTTCTCCATACGGATTCCCAATCCAAATAATCCGTGTATTTCCGAGCGATCTACACCCTGTTTGACCTTCAAATCAATTTAGGGACCAACATGCCGGTGAAAAGAAGTCACTCCCTGCATCCTACAAATATTTCCAAGAACAAGGGTTTTTACATACTCATTCTTCTATATTTGTTCACCTTTTGTTTTATGGGCTACAATAAACTGCCCGACCTCCCCGTCGAGATATCCGGTGACGCGAACAATTACCTCAAGATGGCCTACAACATCATGAGGTACGGCACGTTTTCAAAAGTTATGAAGGTTGAGGGCAAGGCTGAATCCCTCGTGCCCACCGCATTTAGAGAGCCGGGTTACCCGGCATTTCTTTCCCTGGGAATGCTTGTCAGCCCCAAGTTCAGGAATCTAACCGAGGAGGAATTTGTAACAGAGGAGGGCAGGTCGAAGATTACGTCTTATGCACTTACATTTATGGAAATGCTTATTCTGTTATCCACATCTTTTATTTCGATGTGGACCGTCTTTTGCGTCACCAGGAAACGTCTTCCATCAATTATTGCCCTTTTCGGGGTCGGGTTGAGCCCGGTCTTAATGGAGAGTACCCACTGGTATTTGACGGAAAACCTCGCGGCACTTCTTCTCCTCTTAGCTTCGATTTTCCTTTACAATGCAGTGAAACATGGACGCACAAGAGACTATATATTTTTAGGATTTCTGCTCGGAATATTGACCTTGACCCGGGGAATATTTCAATTTGTATGGTTGCCCATTTCCGTTTTCCTGCTGCTCTCCAACATAAAAACCACCAGTATGAAAAAAACGATTACCGCGATCTTTCTGTTTATTTTTGTCTATTTCGCCGTTATTACGCCCTGGATGACAAGAAACTATTTTCACTTTGACCGGTTTTATATAACCGAGAGGGGCGGGTGTGTCCTGATGCAGCGTTCTAATTACAACACGATGACCACAAAGGAATATTTTGCGTTTTTTTTGTACTGGACGCCTTCTAAATATGCGAAAAAATTGTGCAGCGAGCTCTTTGAGGAAGATGAAATATCCCGTTTAATCGGCAAGAATCCGAACGGTTTCAAGGGATCGGCCAGAAGACTCAGGTCCGACTTGATAGAAGAATACGGCAATGAAACCGAGGCGGATAAAGTCCTGCTTTACATTGCGCTTGGCAAAATAGCATCACATCCATTTCGCCATCTACTTGTATCCATCCCGATTGCATGGCGTGGAATTTTTATCGAGCAGAATCTGTACCCGGGGATGAGCCGCTTTAATTTAGCGCCAATTATGAGTATCGTATTGTTTTTCTGTTACTTCTGTTTTATAATTAAATCGATGATAAGAAGGGAATGGGATTTTTTGGCTCTCGTCTTCCCTTCGGCCTATCTCTTCGGGATGCATGTTTTGCTTACACACAACAATTACAGATACAACGAACCGTTGATACCAGTACTGTGGATAACCACAATACTCTTTCTGACGCCGCCGATCTCGAAGCTCGCGACCCGTATAAGGGATCGTTTCAAGACTCCGGACGCCAAAGAGTCCGGCAATTGAGTATAGTTTCAGGGGATCTGTCAATCTTACACAACATTTGGAGTTTTCATTAATTATGGACAGTGGAAAAGGAGGGAAGAAAAAAAAGGGGCGCCCCCTGAGACCGTTTTCCGTTGTGGTTCCGGTCTACAACGAGGTAGACGCCGTTTCGGAGACCCTGCGCCGAATCGAAAAGGCGCTCGGCTCGATCCCCTCCCCCTGGGAGATTATCGTGGTGGACGACGGCTCCACCGACCGGACGTATGAAGAGCTAAAGACTGAAAAAATACCCAAGCTGAAGCTGATGCGCCATGCAACGAACAAGGGCTACGGTTCCGCATTGAAAACGGGGATAAGGGCCGCCAGGTACGACGTGGTAGTCATAACGGACGCCGACGGGACATACCCAAGCGCCCGAATACCGGAGCTGGTGGCGGAGATGGGAGAGCACAAGATGGTGGTCGGTGCCAGGACCGGAAAGAACGCCAAGATCCCGATACTGAGACGTCCGGCCAAGTGGATTTTGGGGATTCTCGCCAATTACCTGATGAGCTTCAAATGTCCCGACCTGAACTCCGGCCTTCGGGCGATGGAAAAGGAGCTGCTTCTTAAATATTTCGACTTCCTGCCGAACGGCTTCTCCTTCACAACAACCATCACCCTGCTGCTTGTCACAAAGGCGTACCCGGTCAAATACATCCCGATCGACTACGCAACAAGAATCGGGAAATCGAAGATAAGACCGATACAGGACACCCTCTACTTCCTCCAGCTTATCATCAGGACGATAATGTACTACGACCCCTTAAAAATATTCCTTCCAATAAGCCTTCCCCTCATCGTCACGGGTTTTCTCTTGATACTTTACCAGGCGATTGTCAACCAGAACATCACCACGGTGTCTGTAATCATCACGCTCTCCGGCATCCAGATCCTGGCGATAGGGATGCTGGCCGACTTGATAGACAAGAGGATGTAGCGAGATGAAGGTCCTTTTGATAAATCCACCCCGGGAAAACGAGATATTCTCCAACAATCCCAGGATCATCGAGGAGGAGAGGGGCTACAACCCACCCCTGGGGCTTCTTTACGTGGCGGCGTACCTGATCTATAACTCCGACTTTGACGTCACCGTCATCGACAGCCAGGTCGAAGAGCTGACCTACGAGGGCTTGAAGAACCGGATAGGGGAGCTCAAGCCCGACGTGGTGGGGATGACCGCGATGACCATGACGCTCCTTGACGTCATAAAGACGGTCGATGTCGTAAAGGAGGTCGACGGCGACATCAGGGTGGTGCTGGGCGGCCCCCACGTGAACCTCTTCCCGGAGGAGACGATAGGGATTGACGGCGTGGACTACCTCGTTCTGGGCGAGGGCGAGATCGCGTTCAAGGAGCTTCTGGATAACCTAAAAAGCGAAAATAGGCTGAGAAAAATTCCGGGCCTCGTATTTACGGCCAAAAACAACGGCGTCGTCAACACCGGCCCCCACAGGGTCCTCGAAGACCTCGATGCGATCCCCTTTCCCGCCCGCGGCCTCGTCCCGTACAAAAAGTACTCCTCGCTCCTAACGAGGGGAAAGACCGCAACGACGATGATAACCAGCCGGGGGTGCCCCTTCAAGTGCACCTTCTGCGACCGCCCCCACCTGGGCAAGAGGTTTCGGGCCCGCTCCCACAAGAACGTCGTGGACGAGCTGGAGGCCTGCATCAATATGGGGATATCGGAGTTTCTCATCTACGACGACACGTTCACCGTCGACAAGAAGAGGGTGATCTTAATCTGCGACGAGATCGTGAGGAGAAGGCTCGACATAGGCTTTGACATCCGCGCCAGGGTCGACACGGTAAACTCCGAGGTGCTAAAGGCCCTGAAAAGGGCGGGCTGCCAGGGGATCCACTACGGCGTGGAGTCCGCCACCGACAAGATCCTCAAGGTCCTGAACAAGGGGATTACGATCAAACAGGTAAGGGAGGTCTTCGAGCTGACGAAGCGGCACAGGATCCCGATCCTGGCCTATTTCATGATCGGAAACCCGAAGGAGACAAAAGCCGACATCGAGACGACCTTCAGGATAATGAAACAGCTCAAGCCGGATTACGTCCACGTGACGATCTTTACCCCCTTCCCCGGAACGAAGATCTACCTGGACGGCCTGGAAAGCGGGTTCATCAAGAGCGACTTCTGGAGGGAGTTCGCGAAAAACCCGGTTAAAGGCTTCGAGATACCTGTTTGGGAGGAGCACTTTACGAGGGAGGAGCTCTTCGAGATGATAGTCAAGGTCTACAAGGACTTTTACCTGAGACCGTCCTACGTCCTCTCCCGGCTCGTTAAGGTAAAATCGATACACGAATTGACAAAGAAGATGAAGGCGGGGCTCTCGGTCCTGTTTATGAAGAGGGACGACGGCGAGGGGGACGAGTGAAGATGTTTTGGGCATTGGCGTCTGTTTTGTGTTGTGTGAGGGGGGATTGTCTTTTTAAGATTAATGACTATGGACGGGAAGTTGAAATCGTTTCTCAGTCATAATAAGGCGGACGTTGATTTTACAGAGAGGCTTGAGTATGGACATCCTTTAGCTCTGGACAGATCGTGATTTCTTAGAGCTGTCTCTGAATTAATATAAATTTTAGATAAGTGCCTATCCGAAATTTCTTGACATCCCCTCGAAAATTCTGATAATATCTCATCAATAGAAAGGCCTTGACATTAGGCACTTCCGATCCCACCCATCCCACTGGGATATCTGGGACGATAGGGGTACAGGAGTAATCCTTCGCCCTGCCGTGTTTGCAAAGGAAGGGGCACCGGCATGAGTATATACTCATGCGGATTGTTTCTTCCTTTTTTTATTCTTTTCCACAGCGGGAGATGAATCGACACCTATATAACTGACAGTTTTCATTTTATATAGTATCTTCCGATCCCACTGATCCTCAGTGGATTGACGGGACGTTAGGGGCGCCGGAGTAATCCGACTCCCTGCCGTGTTTGCAAAGGAAGAATCACCAACATGATCCTCTGGATTGTGTTGGGCGTTTCTTCTTTTTTTGTTTTAGGCCAAGGGAAACTGTATCGTGTTAGTAAAAATATCCAATAATAGTCCTTTTTAAGGAGGTTTTAAATGGAAAAGATAATCAGAGTGAATATGGATGACCTCACCGTCAAGGTGGAGCCGGTCCCGAAGGAGTACCAGGGACTGGGAGGGAGGGGGCTCACCTCGACGATCGTGGCATCGGAGGTGCCCCCGAAGTGCGATCCCCTCGGGCCGGAGAACAAGCTCGTGATAGCTTCCGGGCTTCTGAACAACACCTCCGCCCCCAACGCGGGGAGGCTGTCGGTGGGGTGTAAAAGCCCCCTCACCGGCACAATCAAGGAGGCGAACGCCGGGGGCGTCGTCGGCACCAAATTCGGCAGGATGGGAATCGCCGCAGTCATCGTCTCGGGAAAGCCAAAGGGAAAGGGGCTTTACAAGCTCGTGCTCACCAAGGACGGCGGCAAGCTTGAGCCGGCCGATGAGCTGAAGGGCCTCGGAAACTACGACACCGTGGCCAAGCTGACAGAAGAGTACGGGGAAAAGATGGGATACATCTCTATAGGCCAGGCGGGGGAGATGCTGCTCAAGAATTCTTCCATCGCCGTGAGCGACCGTGACAACCGCCCCACGAGGCACGCCGGGAGGGGAGGCGTCGGCTCGGTCATGGGCTCGAAGGGGATCAAGACCATCGTAGTGGACGACACCGGAGGGGAGTTTGCCAAGGCGGTTGACCCGGAGGGATTCAAGAAGGCCTCCAAGAAGCTACTTGACGCCCTCAAGACGCACTCTGTTACCTCGGAGGGCCTTCCCACGTTCGGCACCAACATCCTCGCCAACATCGTCAACGAGGCGGGGGGCTACCCCACCAGGAACTTCTCCGAGGGGAGATTCGAGGGGGTGGAGAAGATCAGCGGCGAGAGACAGCACGACTTGATCCTCGAGCGGGGAGGAAAAATCAAGCACGGTTGCATGCCCGGGTGCGTCATCCAGTGCTCCAGGAGCTACCACGACAAGGACGGAAATTTCCTGACGAAGGGTCCCGAGTACGAGACGATCTGGGCCAACGGCGCCAACTGCGGGATCGACGACCTCGACGCCATAGCCAAGATCGACAGGCTCTGCGACGACTACGGCCTCGACACCATCGAGTGGGGGGATGCGGTGGCCGTGGCCATGGAGGGTGGAGTTCTCGAATTCGGCGACGCCAAGGGCGCCATCAAGCTTCTCGAGGAGGTGCCCAAGGGAACCGAGCTGGGAACCATCCTCGGAAATGGGGTGGTCGCCACCGGAAAAGCCTACAACGTCTCCAGGGTGCCGGCGGTCAAGGGACAGGGACTCCCGGCGTATGACCCGAGGCCGATCATGGGAATCGGCGTTACCTACGCCACATCAACCATGGGGGGAGATCACACGGCCGGATACGCCATAGCCCCCAACGTCCTGAAGGTGGGCGGAGAGGTCGATCCCTTAAAGCCGGAGGGACAGGTGGATACCTCCAGGAACCTCCAGATAGCCACCGCGGCCGTTGACACCGCGGGATTGTGCCTCTTCGTAGCCTTTGCGGTACTGGACATACCGTCCGGATTCGAGGGGGTCTACGAGATGTTAAACGCCCAGTACGGGCTCAACCTCACCGCCGACGACGTGGGCGCGCTTGGGATGAATATCCTGAAGATCGAGAGGGAGTTCAACAAGAAGGCGGGATTCACCAGCGCCGACGACCGTCTCCCGGAGTTCTTCTATAAGGAGAAGCTGGCCCCCCACAACAAGGTCTTCGAGGTTACGGACAAGGAGCTGGACGAGGTTTACAACTTCTGACCAAATTGAAAGCGACTTTAAACTCGTCTCTTTTGTGAGGGCCCAATTGAGATCAATCGACTTTACACATTTGCTTTCTGGATAAACCAATGAAGGTAGAGGTTAAGCTCTTCGCGGGATTCAGAAAGCACATCCCAAAGGAGGCGGGAAATTCCTTTGTCATGGATGTCCCTCACGGGTCCACTGTGGGGGACATCGTTGCCTCTCTGGGTTTACCCGTTAACGTAAAGAAAATAATCTTCGTAAACGGCGTCCACGGCGATTCAAAGACCCACTTGAAGAGCAACGACCGGGTGGGTATATTCCCGCCCGTGGCGGGTGGATAAACGGGTTGTTTCAGGAGATTCGTATACTCATTTTTTAGTCACAACCGAAAAATGAAGGAGCTATGGAGCATTAAATGGCGGCGATAACTGTAAGATTGTTCGCGTCTTTGAGGAAATACTCCCCCGGCGACCCGCCGGGCGTCATAGAGATGAGCGTTGAAGAAGGCCTGGGGATCGAAGAGATCGTATCCAAGCTCGACATCCCGAAAGACAGGGTGAAGATGATCATGAAAAACGGGAGGGTCGCCGTCTTCGAGGACACCGTAAAAGAGGGCGACAGGATAGCCCTATTCCCCCCGGAGGTTGCCTTCAACCTCTACATGGCCTTAAACTTCAGGGAAGATATGAGATGAGAGCTGTGGCGTCAAATGTTCTCAATTAGTGTAAACGAACAGGAACGAAGATAAAAAAGTAACACAAATTATATATCTGCAATTTTAAAAAAATTTCCTTTTTCCAATCCTCCTCTTAATTACCAATCGACGAATCTCATAACACTACATATCAACTATTTTGCTTTTTCAAAATCTTAAATAGTTGAGTAATATC
>Ga0180432_10006891_pt1 | contig 14628 bp, 6 predicted proteins | sample SS_ome_10_FD_132414 | JGI IMG/M metagenome (GOLD analysis project Ga0180432, IMG submission 132414) | Hypersaline lake sediment archaeal communities from the Salton Sea, California, USA - SS_1_MS_2 metaG | ecosystem: Environmental > Aquatic > Non-marine Saline and Alkaline > Hypersaline >... | reverse complement strand
GGCGCGAATACTATCCTTGATTTCTCCGGCGTCGTCCAGACGAACGACGCGATCGATGTAAACGGGCAGGAATACACAACACTCCGAGATTTTAAGATCATCGGGAATAGATCAGGGGGGACGAGCTTCGACCTTATAGGGTCAACAAGCGGGGACGCCGATTATCTCGAAATCCATAACCTCGTCGTCGTCGAATCCGATAACGACGGGGTCAATATAGCGGGCACACCGTCATACGTTAAAATTTCAAATTGCACATTTCTCGACCAAGACGACGACGGGGTCGATATGACGGCGGCGAATAGCACGATATCGGGGTGCGCCTTTTTTGGGGGGGATGATGTTTCAATTTATTTTGTGGTTGCGGACGGGGTTATCCAAGGATGTGTTATCAACGGCGGTGTGTTGGGGATCAATGCCGCCCAGAGTGGGGTTTTGGTGTCCGGGTGTTCCGTCGAGGCGGTGTCGGGGATAGGGATCAGGACCTCGGCTTCCGGTGTTAATATATCCGGGTGTTTCGTTAACGATTGCGGGCAACACTGTATCGCCGCCCAAGGCATCGGGAATGTGGGGGTAAGCGGAAATATGCTTTATGAAGCAGGCAACGGGTACGCCGAAATCTATTGTACGACCCTCAACGGCGCGATTGTCGGAAACGTTTGTTACGGAGACAATGGGGTAAGCGATAAGGGGATTTACCTGGACAGCGCAGAAAATATCGTAGTATCCGGGAACATAACGAAATATCACGATGTAGCGGGGATTCAAGAGGACTCGGATTGCTCTGATAACGTTATCGCCGGGAACAACTGCTCGTCGGAAACGACGCCGTATGTTTTGAACGCCACTAACCCCGCCCCCTTCGTGGTCAAGGATATCATCGGCATAATTCCGACCACGAACAACACCCCTGCGGCGGTAGCTGGCATGGCGCAACTCTTCGCAACGAATCCGGCCTCTGCCGAACTGCATGTGATCGATGGTGCGGGCAACGTCACTACGCTCTCTGATCATGAGGGTGACATTCCGATGATGCGGACATGGAACACCCTGACGGGCCGTAGTTACGAGAAGAACCTTTGGACGGGGGCAGAGAAGAAATTCTTCCGCACACCGATTGATTCGTGGGAAGCATATCATGAGCGACCGTACATCATAGTGTCAAATAATTGGAAGGATGCATACGACGCTTATCTTGCAGATCCATCAAGTAATTATGATCCGGGTCCGTGTCCGAAGAAACCCGCACTTCCAGCAAAGCCTCAATGGTTGATCGATGGGCTGAATGCAAATACGAATATTACGGAAGAAGTGCGCAACATCTTGTTGGGCAAGTAACGATGAAGAAAGTATTCGACGGTTTTGTTGCGCTGCAAGGCGGGATGAATGGCGGTACGATCTCGAACCGCGTCCCGCCAAGCCAGTATGCGATGGGAGTCAATATCACTTGTCGCAATGGACTGATCAGTACACGGCCGCCGTTCATCGAGATCGAGCTTGAATCAGAAATCGAAGGCGCAGTCCAAAACATTCAGACCGGCAAATTCCAGGGGATGACCAGCTACGAATACGAGGGAACCAGTTACATCGTATTCGCCGTGAATGGATCCGTTTACCTCATAGATCCAGTTACCGAAACGATTACAGATGTCACGGCAGTCCCCGGTACATTCCTCGAGACAGAGGACAGATTGCATTTCTGCCAATGCGAACGATACATGGTTGTCCAGGACGGAACGAACATCCCGCTGATCATTGAGGGGACGGCGTCCAGGAAAGCCGATCAGGTTGGATCCGATGAAGTTCCGACCGGAACCGTCATGGCATACTGTCACGGCCGCCTGTTCGTGAAGACAGACTTCAATCGTATTCTTGCCGGAAACATCCACAAGCCGAACACCGTCACTGATGTCCTCGTATTCACCGAGACTGATTACCTGGCCGGCGGCGGTGGCCTCTACACGCCGGCTGATATCGGGCAGATAATCGCAATGACATGGGCGCAGGCATACGGAGAAGCTACCGGCCAGGGACCGCTGATGGTCATGTGCGAACGTGGAATCGCCTCGTTCAATGTGTCGGTCCCCCGGCTGCAATGGCAGGATCTTCCGATCATGCGGATTGAGCCGAGCGGCAACGGCTGCGCGTCGGAGCTGTGCGTTGTAAAGATGAATGAGGATCTGCTGTTCATGAGTTGGGCGGGCATCCAGGACTTCGCCTTGCTGAACGTCGAAGTAGCATCGGCTCATCGGGTGACGAATCTCAACACGGAAGTGTTGCCGTTCGTGAAGATGGAAACCAGGTCGCTGCGACAATTCTCGCATGGCGTCAAGTTTGACGATCGCCTCCTGTATACATCGATCGGAGAAGAAGTAACGGCTCTCAATACCGAGGGCAGCGAGGTTACTGACTATCGATTCAGGGGGCTGATAGCATTGGACTTTGCCCCGATCAATGGGATTGCGAGTCTCGGCGAGACACGGCGACCGGCATACGACGGGATATGGACAGGCGTTCATCCAATGGGCCTTGCCGTCGGGATCTTCGAGCATGACGAACGATGTTACGTGATGGGCAAGGATAATGACGGGATCAATCATCTGTACGAACTGATGAAGGAGCAAGGCGACGACAAGGGAAACATTCAGATCGAATGCAAACTATACACTCGCGGCATGTACTACATAGATTATACCGGGGAACATCCACAGCCGGTCCCGTATCACATGAAGCGCATGATCGATGGATTTCTCTGGATCAATTCTTTTGAGGGCGATGTCGACTTTGTTCTTTCTTCGTGTCCCGACAACAGTATTGTTTTCCATGAGATCTCAACCATCTCCGTGAGTGCTCCCATGGTCACTTCCGATGCGCCACCCGTATCCGGATCCGCGCAGCCTCGAGCAAAGGAACCTTTCCCTGCTTTCAAAAGCAGCGAATGTGAATACATTACCGGCCGTAACGCTATCACCGGTTTTGAGTTTCAGTATCTCATTGAGTGGGCCGGCATCGCCAACCTGGAACGCCTTGCGCTCAGTGCGGAAATGTCCATGGAGCGGAAAGCCCTTGATTGTTCTACGACGACAAAGGTTCTGACAGGCACTGCGCCTGATAATTTCGACTATGATGTCGAGGGAGATTAAGCATGCAAACACTTGGAGATTTACTGCCGCAGTTGGCCCCATTTGCAGATGGCGGCCTTTGCGTTGATGATACAGGCGGTCCGAGCGGAACGAATCGCGTGGTACTTCGGATCAATGAAGCCGGCCAGAGGCTTTGGGAAAAGCTCGGCGGGAAGCTCATTCGCTGCGTTCGGATATGCGGCCATAACGGATGCATCACCTGTGGCCGGGACATTGAGAAGATCCTGAAAGCCAGGATCGATGGCAACTTCGCGCACGTATTCGACAAGTGGTATGAATTCATCGAAGGCGGGCCCGGGATGCTTGATGATGATTCGAGCAACTATGTTGACTTGATTGATCGAGAGCAGGCCGTATTGCAATACGACATTCCCGAGCCAATGCGGATCATGGTCTTTTCCGATACGGCAGAAGTGCAGACTGCGCAGATCCTTATTCGCGGATTCGATGAAACCAACAGGGAAGTCCGCACACAGGTCGACGGGCAATGGGTCATGGGTGAATATGTCCCGATCACCCGGGACATAGGATATTACACGCAGAACAAGTTCAGCCATGTGACCAATGTTCTGAAGCCTGTCACGAATGGCTACGTGTACCTGTCTGCCGTTACCGCAGACGATTGGGATGATCCTGCCACGCTGACGCGGGAGCATCTTGCCGGATATCACCCGGATGAAACGCGCCCGTCTTACCGGCGATATGCATTCAAGACCAACGCCTATCAGGAAGTCACTGACTATGACTATCGGATCAACGCATTGGTCAAAATGAAGTTTGTTCCCATGACGCATACGAGCGATCCGAGCATCATCGACAATATGCCTGCTTACAAGATGATGCTTCAGGCGATGCGTTACTATGACAGCGGCGATCCCGAACTTGGTCTGGTCTACGAGCGGCATGCCGAACGTATTCTCCTGGAGAACGTAGGCAACAGTGCCACGGTGCAAGCCATCCCGGAATTTCAGATGTCAGGGTTTAGCATGGAGGACGTAGAGGATGTCTGATCAATTCAGATTCAAGCGCATAATTCAGATGGTGAACACCAATCCGATCATGCAGTTCGCGCGCAAAGCACAGACGCAGGCACCGGCGTATCTTTCTCAGCAGTTCTCCCCGACAGGCCAGGGCGCAGGACTTGGACAGGAACTTGGCGGCCAGGTCGACGAAGCTCATTTGCGAGCGGTGAAGCGAAATGATATCTTCTTCAACATGATGAAATTCAGAATGCAAGCAAGGAGTGTATGAGATGCCATTTGATTTTACATCACCCGAACACAGTCCGATCTTCGTTGAAACACCGGATCAAGTTCCGGCTGGCGCAAATTGGATCTACGGAAGTTCTGTTTGGGACCGTCATTCTTCGGCGCAATATGTTGTCACAGGCCAGAATGTAGCGACAGCAGCAGCGACTCCGAGCCAACCTTCAGCCAGAAATGCTCTCAGCAGCGTTGCAACGCCGCAGATCTCAAGCCCGGACCTGACTGCGTTTAACAGGGCTGCCGCCACAGGAGCAGCGGAATCTGGCGTTGCCAACGCCCTTGCAATGGCCTCCCGGCTGAATCCTGCCGTCGCCGATCAGTTCTACGCCAATCTTGAGCGTGCATTCCCCGATTATGAGCAGGTGTTCGGGCAGATGTCGGCGAATACACAGTCCATGCTCCGCGGTGAGCTGCCGGACGATGTCGAGGCATTGGTTCGCCAGTATGCGGCAGAGGCCAACATGGAGGGTACGCAACGCCGCACAGCCCGGGATCTCGGGCGCACGTCGCTGGACATGGCTACACAGGGATTTACCCAGGGGGCAGAACTGTTCCGGATTGCCAGTGAATATCTGACGCCGCCGATGTTCGATGTGTTTTCGTCGGCCGAGAACATACGCAGCCAGGTTGCAGGGTCAAGCATGCTGTCGCCTTATCAGGCGTTGAGCGCACAGCTGCAGGCCAGAGGGCAGGATCTTGCCCACATGGAAGCCATGGCCGGTCTTCGGCAAGCACAGAACCAGTTCAACGCAAGCATGAATTGGGAGCGGACTCTAAGCGATATGAACCTTGCGTACCAGAACACTCAGGCCGAGCTGGAACGTCAACGCATGGCGCAGATCGAGGATGCACGCCGAGCAGAACAGGCTGCACAGCTCAATCTTGCCAATCGTTACCTGACAATGATCGAAGCAAACGGTTCACAAAACGTGGCAGACCTGAACCCTGTTCCGGCATCATCTTCCGGATCGGGAACCAATCTTTCTGCCATTACTGCCGATGCTGCGACAAGCATTGGGAACCTTTGGTTGTAATACAGAATACAGGAGTTAATCATGCCAGTCTTTAATCCACAGAGAGCGAACCTGTTGACTACGGCGGGTGAAGCTGTCCCGCGTCTTGGAACAATCGCATTGCAGGGGGCCATACAGCAGATCGACATCCAGAAGCAGCTGGACGAAATCAAACATCTCCGCGAGATCCGTCCATATGAAGTTGCTTCTGCACGGCTGGCAGCAGAAGACATCAAGTTGCGCGTTGAACGTTTCAAGATCTTAAACAATCAGTATCTTCTCAAGGTGCAAGCCGACACGATGATGCAAGCAGAACTTGGAAAGCTACAGGCGAGCATGGACTTGAATCGCAAGATGAAAGCCGAAAGATACTACAACGAGAACTACGCCAACGACGTAATGACAAAAGCCGGGAACGGTGATGTTGAAGGATTAGCAGAACTGAACGCAAAGATTCTGTCTGACCCGAACATTCTCTATTCAGACATCATGCCCCTGGAAGCGTCGCCACTGAATGCACAGAAACTCATGCCGGAAATAGCCCGCAAGAAGTTCGAAACGATTGCCGTTGAAAAGCAGATAGAATACTCGCATAAGACCGACCAGGCGATTGAACAGATGAAAAGGCTGGATCGAGAAGCCCGCATGCTCAGGGAGAAACAAGAAGAGATGATGGAGCTAGAAGAAATCGTTGGCCCGGTATCGGAGCTTGGCGCGTTTGGCGAGAAAGGATCGAATGCCGTAAAACTGAATCGTGGTGTCCAGAGCCTTATCACTCACATTCAGAGTCGGCTCGCCCTTGATCCGGCGAATGCAGAGAAATACGAAGACGATATAAAAATGCTGGAATGGCTTGCCAAAATAGCGACAACGCCAGAACGCCGAAGCCTTTTCCGCACGATCATGGGCAAGCGGATCTTTGCCGGCAAGCAGTACAAGCGCGCGCAGATCGCCGCAAATACAATCGGCACGTTTGCAAAAGAAATCGACTCCACGGATCCCAAGCGCAGAGAAGCCGGGATCAAGGGAATGCAGAAGTTTATGAAGGAACTGATGAGGCGGACAACAGAGGAGCAGGTTGAAGATCCAATCTCTGATCGACTCAAAGAGATTCAAAAACTTCAACGCAACATCGAGCGCGACTACATGCTCAGCCAGAATCCTTTCGCCGCGCCTCAAACGCCGCAAACGGAAAAGAAGATGGACGCAGCGAAAGTCATTGCCGCATATAAAGCTGCATACCCAAATGCAACTGAAGAAGAAATCATTACCAGCGCGAAAGCGAACGGCCATCTGTAATGACTCTTGAAAGTCCATTCAAATCGGAAATCTTGCCGAGTCCCTTCCGTGGCGAATCGCAAGTATTGCCAAGCCCATTCAAGCCACTTCCAGAAAACTGGGTCGGCCGCCCATTGTCGCAGCCGGTCGAGATGTATAAGGGTGGATCCGATTATCTGAAGTTGGTCGACATGAACAAGAGCGGCCGCCGCGGACTCCTCGAGGAAGCCTTTGATCCCGAAGTTGTGGATCTTCCCTTTGTCGGATCCATCCCGGCGATCGCTCAAGCAGTCGGCATTACCAAGACGGCCAAGAAGCTACAGAACAACGAAGACGTTTCCGACCAGGAGCTAGTTGATCTGAACAAGTATCTCGAGTACCAGCGGCGCAAGTCGGCCATGACAATCGGGGGCAAGGTCGTCAGCGTCATTCAGTCTTCACTGACTCTCGGTGCCGAGGTCGCGGCGACCGGCCTTCTGGCGGCAGTCACGGCTGGACCTGGCGCATCTGCCGGCGCAGTCCCGGCCGGCAAAGCAGCTGCACTCAAGGCGGCGCAGAAAGCCACACAACGGTTCCTGATGAAGACAGTAGGCAAGAGGGCTACTCGCGGTATTGCCCGCACAGCGGGAATCTATGCCAACCAAAAGCTGCTCACCGAAGGGATAGAAGCCTCTACCGAGACCGCCTTGCGTGGAGCGATCGGCAAGACCGCCGCCAAGGTTGCCGGAAAAGTCGCCAAGGTCGGAGCCAGCTTCGAGATCCATGCGCTTGCCAACCAGATGCTGCATCCGGAACGCACAGTGAGAGCGATTGCTGAACGCCAGCTTGTAGATACGCTCAAGGGCGGCGACGGAACGGTTGCGCAAGCCATAGCCAAGGGTTTTCTTGATATGCATTTCGAGTATGGATCTGAATTCATGGGGGAATTCATTACAGGAGCCCTTGGCGATGCTGCAAGGCGAGTAATGATCAAAGGTCTTGGCAAGGAAGCTGCCGAGAAAGCGTTCAAGCAGATGGGGCAAAGCGCAATTCTTTCCGCGCTTGCCGGCAAGTCTACGCACGCAACACCTGGTGCCGCAGCGGAAATGCTGCGCGTCATGAAGTTTGATGGCATCCTTGGTGAAATCGCTGAAGAACGCGTTGGCGATTTTCTTCGCGGTTTGTTCGGGGTCGAAGGTGAAGCTGGTCTTGTGAATGCGTTACGGCAATCATGGCCTGATGGCGAACAGTTTACCGTTGAAGCCATAGCCTTTTCCGCAATGCCTCTGATGGCGTTCCAGATCGACCGCGTAACCGGATCCGTTTCGGCCGAAGAATTCGCCGAAACACTGGCTGCCCTGAAATCTGTCGAGCCGAATGCAGATGTCACGGCCATGACTGAAGGCGAAATCAATGCGGCGGCAGAGAAGTTCGTCGACCTACTGCGCCGTGAGTCTGAGGCTGCATGGTATCTTGGCGGCAAGCTGGACGCGTTGAAGCACGTCTTCGGAGAACAGCGTCGTGGTTCATTGGCGAGCCAGCTCACACGGATGGGCGTCAAGAATCTCACCGAAGTCCATGACCAGGCGTACAAGGAATATCTTGAGTCTCATCAAGATCTATTGCCGCAGATACGAGAAGCAAATGCCCGGGCAGCCGGCACGCGAAAGGTCGCACAGCATTTGGCGTGGTTGCAGCAAGTCCATACGCAGGGGCTGAGAACACAGAAAGATATCGAGAAGTGGAACGCCGGCGTCAAGGGCGGCAAGATCGTCCAGTCCCAGGATAAGCACAACTTCTTCGCCACGGTTGAGGCTTTGTCCGATGCGGAATATAAGAAGTTCGTGCAGCGCACAGGCATTACTGCTGAAATCCCGATCGCAGATGCAGAGAAACTTCGTATTGGATCGCTCCGGGATGTCGTAAAAGACACGACTTGGGACCATCTGACGCACAATAAACGCCGCGAGCTGTCTGTCCGTTGGAATGAAACCGATCTCAAGCATGTGCGCGAGAAGTATGAATGGTACCAACGAATCATGCGGCGGCCTGAGCTGAACGACATAGAGTTCTATGAGACTATGCCCGCAGTTCTTACGGGAACATACGATGAATTCAAAAAAGCTACCGGATACGATGTTGCGAATCCTGAGTCTGCAGACTTTGATCCGGAGAAGACTTACCGTATGCACATGGGAGCCAGGACACATGAGTTCGGCGAAGAAGTTGACTTCTCCGTTCATGCCAGCCTTCATCAGAGAGGCGAAGATGTTCTTGAGGCGAGACTGAAGAATGTGATGCAAGGAGCGATTCTTCCTGAAGCAGCAGGGGGTTGGGTTCAGGGGATACAGGACAAGCTGGAAGCTGACAATGCCAAGACGGAATTTGACCGCAAAGTCCTTCGCATGTTGCATACGCCGAAAGGCCGCTTTGAATTTTTTGTAAAGACATTTCTCGGCAAAGAGCTTGGTTATGCGTCTGAGGCCGGCCAGTACGCGAGGCAGATCGCCCGCTTTGATCTTGATCCGGCTGTTCGTGAAGAAATGGATCTGCTTGTCGGAGCCGATTTTCTCAATGCCCTATCGCTACAAGAGGAACAACCCGCCGGTCGGACAGAACGAGGTGAACGTCATCGAGCAGTCCGAGACATAATCCGTGAACGTCCGGCCGGTGGAGTCGCCCAGGCAAGACAGATCGTTCAAGAGGCAATGGCTGATGCTCCTGAAATGTTGGGCCAGCTGTCTGCCGCTTTGGGCCAGGACATGCGCAAGGCAGAAAACCGTACAGGCGTGCAGGATATACTGGACGAGATGGATCGCAAGGGAATTACGTTTGCGCTGGAACAGCTTTCTGATATCGATGCCGCCGCCGCAATCCAAGAGATCCAGAAAAACCTTGCAGCCAAAACCCAAATAGGCAAAGCCACGCGAGATGATGTCACTGCCATGCAGCAGTTCCTCGAGGATACACGCGTTCGTGAAGATCGCGCCATTGAGTATCCTACACCACCGCTTGCAGAACCCGTTTTCTCGGAAGAAGAGATAGTAGCCACATTGCCTCCATGGTTCAGCATGGCCGGCCTCGAGGAAGCCAAGGCTGATTACGTTGACGAATTCGATGATACGAGCACAGAGCTGCAGCAAGAGCGCAACCGCGAGATGGCCGCCAGAATCAAACGCGAGCAAGGCGATGAAGTGGCTTTGCCGGAAGAAGACAATCTTGTGACGATCGATCGCTTGGCAAAAGATCTCGATAGAGTGTCAACCCGATTGCGTCAGGGAGCCGAGAGATACCAAGCAACACGCAGGCCCGGGACAAAGACTGTCGTTATGCCGCGGAACAGATCCCGTTCAGGCCAAAGAGTTATGGCTACAGGTGCATCTCCGCTCGGACCGTTTGCTGCCGAACGTAGACTGGCCGGCGCACCTGAGATGGATGATGTTATCGCAGGCCGATTGACACCTGAAGAAGAACAGTTTGTCAGCGAGGAATTCAGCGAAGATGTTCCTGGTGTAGCCCAAGGGCTCGAATCGATTGCAGATGTGGAACGTGATGAAATGGGTGAAGCTAAAGAGCCGCGTAAGTTCTGGGAGATGAAGCCGCTCTCCGAAGCGTCACTCGAAAATCAGTTGGAAGTGATCGTCCCGATTGGCAATGCAGTCATGCTCAACTATGCCGAGGAAAAAGCTGGCCCATTCAAGAAGACGAAGCGGATTGATGCGGTTCACTTGCCGGCCAAGAAGAAGTACGGTCCACATCCGAGGGAAGGATACCTTCGGTACCTGGCTAAAGCGCCATACGAAGAAGGCGTGAAAGGTCAATCACCATACGAGCATGATTCAAGGCGACTGCCGCACCTTGCGAAGATCAAGGCGGCCGTGAAAGCAGCGGATACCGACGTAGAAGGCGGGATCTTCGTGATAGACTTCACTGAGAATTCCCTCGAGGATCGCCTTGCCTTTCCTATTGGCCGTGCTCATCACGCTTTACTCACCGGCGATTGGGCAACCGGTAAAATCTTTCCTTCATGGCGCTTCTATTACAATCAAGAAGGCAAGAAACGGATGCACATGGTGCTGGACGTAGATGCTGTTGTCTCTCAGCTCGATCAAGACTTTGGCGTTCGTGACTTCCTGATGCCGGCCGACGCTACTGGTGACTCGTATTATCCTGGTGCTTATCATGGAGCTGCATTCCCAATCTCTGCCCAGAAACTTAAGAGCATTGACATCAACAACGATGCTCAAGTCGAAGCACTCGCCGGCCGGATCCACGACTGGATTGCCCGGAACAAGATTCGCCGACTGCTTATCGGCGGGATCGACCAAATTGCAATAACCGGCACACATGAATCGAAAGACGGAACGGCCGTCTTTGATGAGTTCGAAGTGAAGTCCCCTTCATGGGGCCCGGCATTCAGAGTCGTGATGAACAAGGCATTGAGCAAAGAAATGCGGAATGCCCGGATCAATGAACCTACGGCACAGCCGGTACAACTGGACGCTGTAACGATCGAGGGACTGGAAGAATCGATACAGTCCGGCGGCAACATGGGATTCGCACAGCCGGGAGAAGGCCAAGCCCGGACCAGTCAGGATCTGTACGATGAGATGATCAGAGAGAAAGAGGCAGCCCGGGAAGAACAGTCAGCCAGGGAACGCTTTGCAGATCCATCGCTACGCAGGCCGGGAGAACGTTTCGTTTTCCGTCCGTCAGAAGCCGGCCTCCAAGGGCAGGAATCCACGTTCGCGCTCGAAGAACACCGTCGCGCTCAGAAATACATCATGAGCCTGGTGCCGGAACGCAGAGAGCTTCAGCATCCAGTCGAATACACCAAGCTCCGTCAATTCATGGATCCGGACACAATGGAACAGGCATGGGATGAGATCGGAACGCTCGTTGAAACTCTGTTCCCGACGGACATGCGAGATGAAGTCTTCCGAGTTCTCAATGGCATGCATGATAATGTCGAACAGGCGTTAGCCGAAGAACAGGCAGAAGCCGGCGACGAAGCGCAAGACACTCATTCGCTCGAGCTGATTGATGATCTCTACAAATCGCAGTCACCCATCATGACATCTGGTGACGTTGGCCTGCGTCGCATCCTCCTGGAACAAAACCGCGCCATGCGAGTATTGCAGAATGAAGGCAATGCACAGGCTGAAATTTGGAGGGAAAAGGTTGGACTGAAACGAAAGATAGGAATGTTTGGCCGCAATCCACTCAGGGATCTGCCGGATGCCCATCGGGAGCATGCCGCCAGAATGCTTGAAACAGTCGGGGCTATGCTTGATGGCTCTACGCGGATCCCTGTGGGTCGCGGCGCAAACGGGAAGATCCGACAGGAACCGATCGCTCCACGTATTGCTGAATGGGACAACTACATTCGCCAGAACAAGCTGGACATGCCTACCGTTATGGACCTGCGCGACGAAATGCGAAAGCGATACGATGAGCGCAGGAAGAAAGCCAATGAGATAATGCAGGAGATGTCGGAAGAAGAATGGATCCATTACGTTGAGAACTATATCAACCACCAGTATACAACAAGAACGCCAGAGGAACGGGAAGAAGCAATCTCCTGGATCAAGGAAGAATCCAAACGATCGAAGCAGCGCCGGATACCATCTTACGAGAAGGCCGCAGAAGCAAAGAGCTTGATGCCGATCACGATGGACGCGACCAAGTTGTACGAGATGTGGAACAGGGACGTATGGAGCGCGTTGCGCAACAAACAGCTTGTGACGATGGCCAGCCTGGTCCGTGATGTAGACGGATCGCCTGTGGTCATCCCGGTAAAGCAGTCAGAGGAACAGGGCGACAGCCTGATACCGGAAGAAGGCTTGCGAAAGCATGCCGAGTATCTGGCTCAGTATCTTGGCGAGAAGTACGATCAGTCGAAAGATCCCGTCGTCGAAATCCGAAGGCTTGCCGGAATCATCGAGGGCAATCCTGAATACGAATACGATCGCATTGACTCTCCGAACACAAAATCTGTCAGCTATTTCCTCGTCAAGAAAGGCGGCACCGGCAACGTCATGAAGTCCATCCTGCACTATGGCAAGATGACTCAGCCCATAGTGAAAGGCATTGAGCGTTTCAACGCATGGAGCAAGTTCATGGGCATGGCGTTCTCTGGGTTCCACCCGTTCTCGTTGCTCGAGTCTCTTTCTGCATCCTTCGGGATTACCGTCGAGAATCCTGCTTTCCATCCATTCGCTACGCGGCAGGCATTACGGGATATCGTTCGCGATATGCGAGAGAATCCAGAGGATCCACGGTGGAAGCCGTGGGTTGCTGCCGGCCTCATGGTCAACGTGGGCAATCCCGACGTGAAGCTCGGCCTCGTCGAAGCGGATCTCCAACGGTGGATAGACCAGAGCGAAGGCAAGTTCCCCACGGTGAACAAGGCACTGAAAGCATTCCAGAAGTACAAGCACTGGAACGATCGATGGCTGTGGAATGAATTGCATCCAGCCATAAAGGTCTACACCGCAGAGACAATCTTCAACAGCTATGCCCAGAAGTATCACGACTTCGATGAAGCCCGGGTTAGAGAAGAAATCGCGCAGCATGTGAACAATGCGTTCGGCGGGCAGGAGTGGGATCAGTATGTTTGGGCCACTCCGAAAGCCTTGCAGATGCTGCATCTCGGAATGTTCTCTCCGGACTGGACGATCTCGGCCGCCAACATTGCCGGCGCAACCAGGCTGCCAATCATCAACACCAAAATGCATGCGTCCAATCTGTCTCCATTAGCCAAGGATGAAATGCTCAGGCGGTACTGGCCAGCAATGGCCGGAATCATACTCTTTGGCATTCCTAACATGATACAGGCTGCGCTCTACGGCGTTGCAGGGGATCCGGATGAAGATGACAAACCGTTCTGCTTCATGAACGAAGCAGGGAAGCAGTCCCACATTGACATCACCCCGGTCTTGAGAAGGCTCCCCGGCTACAAGGGCGGCGACACCGGCGCGCGTCGAGTCTACATGCGATGGGGCAAACAGGCATATGAAGTGTTTGAAGGATGGTACAGAGACGCCCCGCATACGCTCATGTCCAAGTCTTCTCCGGCATTCCGGACTGCATTCGAGCAGGCTACAGGGACCACGACTTCGGGTTGGGATTTACCATTCAAGGGGGAGGGACTTCTCGGCACGATTACATCGGACGGATCGTTCATGAAAGGTCGGGCAGGCCACGTTGTGCAGAAGTTTCTTCCGTTTTCCGTGTTGTCCGTCATGCAAGGTCGACCAACTACGTTCATTGCGCCGGCGTCCAGGGGTGTTACCTTCGGGACTGTCGCTTATTCCATGCAGAAAACGATCGAGGCGCATCTTGATCGGGGTGTATTGCCAAAAGAATTGCAGAGCGTAGATCTGTCTTACCTTGCTGCCGACATCGTAGAAGCTGCGCGGCGTAACGGCGTGGATCCAGAAGCTGCATTTACGAGAGCCAGGTCCAAGGCCATGAGCGGATATTACTCTGAATTCTTCAGGGCCATCAATGACCGCCGTGACGGTGAAGCCGAACGCATAGCCGAGAAACTTGTCCAGCTTGGCGCGGGCCTTGACGGATTTCATCGAGCCATGAAGATCCGTCTTGGCGATCGTTACGATGAAGACTTTGCACGCCGAGTCGAGTCTGTCCTCCGGGTTCCGCAAGAAGGTGAGCGATGATCTGTTGGGATGAATGACGATTGAGCGAAGCGAGAGAGAGGAATGAATCACAACAGGTCAGGTAGCGAGCCTTAAGCCTACTCAAATGAATTACGTGCGAAGCATTCGCGTAGCGAATGATTCGTTGGTAATGAATGTCTTTCGTTGAAAAAAAAAGGAGGCCCCCCGAAGGGAGCCTCCTCTGTCTTTTTTGAGACCATTCAAAGTCTCACTGCTTTGGCTTTTTTACCTTCAGCAGATCCTGCTCGACGTGACTGCATGTGATAAT
>Ga0180432_10006890_pt1 | contig 14629 bp, 10 predicted proteins | sample SS_ome_10_FD_132414 | JGI IMG/M metagenome (GOLD analysis project Ga0180432, IMG submission 132414) | Hypersaline lake sediment archaeal communities from the Salton Sea, California, USA - SS_1_MS_2 metaG | ecosystem: Environmental > Aquatic > Non-marine Saline and Alkaline > Hypersaline >... | reverse complement strand
GTCGGCGCGCATCCGGCCGATGTTCTGCTTGATCGTGCCGGGGAACAGCTGCACGTCCTGCGGCAGGTAGCCGACATTCTCGCCCAGCTGCCGCGGATCCCAGTTGCGCAGGTCCATCAGGTCAAGCCGGACATTGCCCGAGGTCGGCAGGATCGAGCCTACCAGCATCTTGCCCAGCGTCGTCTTGCCGGCGCCGGAATTGCCGATCACCGCCAGCGTCTCGCCCGGCTTGAGCGAGAAGCTGATGCCGTTCAGGATCACCTGCTTGGTGCCGCCGGGCACGTAGAGCAGCCGCTCCACGTCCAGCCGGCCCTCGGGCCGCGGCAGGCGCAGCCGTTCGAACTGCAGCCGCGACCCGGTCAGGAGCCGCACGATCCGGCCATAGGCGGCGCGGCTGAGAAGGAACGCGTGCCAGCCCTCGATCGCGCCCTCGATCGGCGCCAACGCGCGGCCCGCGATGATCGAGGCGGCGATCACCATGCCGCCGGTCATCTCGCCCTGAAGGGCCAGGTATGCGCCCCAGCCCAGCATGCCCACCTGGGTCAGAAGCCGGATCCCGCGCGACACGGCGGCGGAAATGATGTTGCGATCCTGCGCGCGGACCTGCGCGGTCAGCGAGGCGGCGGTGTCACGGCCCCAGATCGACACCGCCTCGGGGATCATCGCCATCGCGTTGATCACCTGGCTGTTGCGCGCCATCGAATCGAGGTGAAGGTTGGCGCGCGACTGCGCGGCCGTCGCGTCCGCGAAGGGTTGCGCCGTCATCCGCTGGTTGATCAGCGCGATCACGAACAGCACGACCGCGGTGACCATCACGATCATCCCGATGTCGGGATGGATCAGGAAGATCACCAGCATGAACAGCGGCGCGAAGGGCACGTCGAGGAACGAGATCAGCGTGCCCGAGACGAGGAAGCTGCGCAGCTGCTGCAAGTCTCCCAGCGTCTGGTATTCGCGCCCGGAGCCATTGAGCGAGGAATGCGCCGCCGCGCTGAGGATCGACGCGCCGAGCCGGGCGGCGACCTCGACCGCGGTGCGCATCAGCATGAAGCGGCGCACCGCGTCGAGGATCGATTGCAGCACCACCGCGCCGACGATCACCACCGTCAGCATGATCAGCGTGTCGACCGAGCGGCTGGTGAGCACCCGGTCGGAGATCTGGAACAGGTAGATCGGGATCGCGAGGACGAGGAAGTTCGTCGCGCAGGTCAGCGTGAAGACCAAAAGCAGGTTGCGGCGCACCGCGGCGAGCCCCTGCTTGAGCTGGCCGGCGAAATCCTCGGGCCCCAGCCGCTTGTGGAATGTCGCCTTGTCCTTCGGGCCCGCCTGCGGATCCGCCTTGCGCAGGACCGGGCCGGTCGATCCCTCGATCGGCGCGTCGATGGTGACCGGGCGCGACTTGCCCTCCGGCACCTCCGCCTTGCCGGCGAAGCGGCCGGAGGGGTCGGGCCCGCGGTCTTCCTCGGCCTCCGTCACCTTGCCGGGCGCGGCCGCGTCCGGTCCGGCCGTGGGCCCGGGCTGATCCGGCGCGGCGCGCTTGGTGGCCTCTTCCGTCTCCGTCGCGGCGGCCGGCTTGACGGTCGCGTCGCCGGCGGTCGCGGCCTGCCGTTCCGTCGCGGCGGCCGGCTGCGCCTTGTCCGCCGGCGCGATGGTCGCCGGCTTCGCCTCGGGCCCGGTCGCGACATTGGCGGCCGCGGCCGGCTTGGCCGGGGTGTCGGTCCCGGACGCGGCCGGAGCCGCCGGCTTCGGGGCGGCCGGCTCGACCTTCGCAGGCGCGGCGCCGGTTGCCGGCGTCGCCGGTTTCGCCTCGGGCCGGGTCGCGGCCGGTGCGGGTGTGGCGGGTTTGGCTTGCGGTTCGGTGGCGGACGGTGCCGCCGGCTTCGGGTCGGCCGGCTCGGCCTTTGCCGCCGCGGCGCCGGTTGCCGGCGTCGTCTCGGGCGGGGTCGCGGCCACGGCGGGCGCAGCCGGCCTGGCTTGCGGTCCGGCGGTGGCCGGTGCCGCCGGCTTCGGGGCGGCCGGCTGGGCCTTCGCCGCATCGGCACCGGTTGCCGGCGTCGCCGGTTTCGCCTCGGGCCGGGTCGCGGCCACGGCGGGCGCGGCCGGCTTGGCTTGCGCTTCGGCGATGGCCGGTGCCGCCGGCTTCGGGGCGGCCGGCTCGGCCTTCGCCACCGTTGCGCCGGTTGCCGGCGTCGGCGGTTTCGCCTCGGGCCGGGTCGCGGCCACGGCGGGTACGGCCGGCTTGGCTTGCGGTCCGGCGATGGCCGGTGCCGCCGGCTTCGGGGCGGCCGGCTCGGCCTTCGCCACCGTTGCGCCGGTTGCCGGCGTCGGCGGTTTCGCCTCGGGCCGGGTCGCGGCCACAGCGTGTGCGGCCGGCTTGGCTTGCGGTTCGGCGGTGGCCGCTGCCGCCGGCTTCGGGGCGGCCGGCTCGGCCTTCGCCACCGTTGCGCCGGTTGCCGGCGTCGGCGGTTTCGCCGCGGGCCGGGTCGCGGCCGTGGCGGGCGCGGCCGGCTTGGGCTGCGGTTGGGCGGCAGCCGGTGCCGCCGGCTTCGCGCCGGCGGCGGGCATCGCCACTTTCGCCTCGGGGCGGGGCGCGGCCGTTGCCGGCTTGCCTTGGGTTGCTGTCCCGGTCCCCGTCGATGGCGACGGCGTCGGGGCGCGGGTCTCCGCCTTGGCGGGCGCGGCGGCGGGCGTGACCGGCGTCGCTGCCGCCCGGGTCGCGGCCGTGGCGGGCGCGGACGGCCTGGCCTGCGGGGCGGTCGCCGGCGTGGCGGTCTTCGCCATGGCCTCCGGGGCGGCCTTGCCGACAGCTGCCGCCAGGCCTTGCGGGCGGGTGCCGGCCGGCCGGGCCCAGGGCGTCGCCTGCTGGCTGTCCGGTCGCGACGGTGCCGATTCGGCCCTGCCCGGGGCCGCGGCGGCGGGCTTGCCGGCGGCATCCGCGGGCTTCGCGCCAGAGACGGCGGCCGGCATCGCCGCTTGCGCCTTCGCCACCGGCCCGGCCTTGTCCTCGGCCGCGGCCTTCGGGCTCGCCCCGGTCGCGCGGCCGGGCGCGGCGGGCGCGAGATCGCGCGGCACGACCTTCAATCCCGCCTGCGGCCTGTCGGACGGCGGCGCAAGAAGGCCGCCGTCGGCCTCCGCCAGACGGTCCAGCTTGGCCGCGAACGAGTCCGCCTGCCCGTGTTCGGCGGACACGCCGGGATCGCCATAGTCCTTCATCAAGCGCTCCTGCGAAAAACCGATACCGGGCCCATCAGGCGAGGACGGATTGCATCACGTCGTAGCTGCCGCCATCCGACGTCGTCGGCGCCGGCCCCATGCTGTCATCCTCGGTCGCGGGATCGATCATGTCGTTTGCGAGGAAGGCGACCGCCTCGTTCGCCAGCCCGGGCATCATCACATCCGCCGGTGCGGCCTCGGTATCGATCAACCCGGCCTGGTGGATCAGCGCGTCGCTATAGGCCTCGCCTTCCACCATCACCGTCGAATCGAGCCCGACATCGACGATCTTGGCGGCGTTGAGCAGCGCGTTCGCCCCGGTCGAGACCGTCATCTGGTCGTCCATGCCGGCGACGAGTTCCTGCATCGCCAGGTAGACCTGATCGGAATCGCCCACGACGTTCTGCTGCCGGATGACGTTTTCCTCGATCAGGTCGCCGGTGATGTAGAGCGCCGAGAGCATCTCCTTGCCGGCGAACAGGTCGTCCTTGGCCACCTCTTTCGAGATGTTCTTCTGGCCCTTCGCCATGTCCCTGAGATCCTCGCGGAACTCCTTGGTCATCTCGGCGATCGTGTCGATGCCGGTGGCCATGATCTCGGCGCTGTTCTGCAGGTAGTTCCCGCTGGTCTCCACCGCGTCGAACGGTGCGCCGGCCCAGCCGATCGTGTCGTCGTCAAGCAGGACGTTGATCTGTTCGATCATGTTCAGCTTGATCATGTTGCCGCCGACGATGATCAGATCGTAGTGGAAGCCCAGTTCGAAGATCTGCGCCATGTTGGCCAGAATGTTGCCGCCCATCACGATCTCGGAGGCCGCGGCGGTGAACACCACCTCGGCGGAATCGTGATCGGCGGCGAAGATGTACTGATCGACGTAGTTCTTCAGCACCACGTCACCCTCGATGGTGACGGTATGCCAGAACGACGGCAGTTGCAGATCCCCGGCGTCTGTCTCGGCCGGCGCATCCTTCGGCGCGGCGGTTTCCTCGGAAATCCTCGCGGCATTCACCGCGCGGGTGGCGGACTGTTCGCCGATCACGCCCGTGTCGCGATCCGACACGACGTTGACCTGGCTGACGACGTCGAGCCGCATGTAGTCGCCGGCCACGGCGATCACCCCGGCGTCGATCCAGTTCGTCGCGATCACCGCTTCGTTGATCGACAGGTTGCCGCCGGTGCCGAGATGGTGCCCGTCCGGCACGGCCCAGGGGTTCGGCGCGTCGTCCTCGGCGTCGTCATCCTCGTCGGGATAGAGGCCCGCGGGGGCATTGTCGCGAAACACCGGCATGTCCCCGGCGGCCTCGCCATCGACGAAGGTTCCCTGCGCCGCCTCGCCGCGCAGGACGGCGACCTTGGCCCCGGACCCGTCCGCAACGGCGCCGGCCTCGGCGCTGTCGAGCAGTTCGCGGGCGCCGTCCACCGTCGGCAGGTCGCCCGACGCGAGGTCGAGCGCGAGATCGAGCGACAGATCCTCGGCCTGCGCCACCATCGCGTCGAGCCGCGCGGCGAACACCTCGGGCGGCAGGAACGGGGCGCCGAGGCCGAAGCTCAGCACGTCGTTGTCGTAAAGCACCAGCTGCTGAACCGTGACCGTCGCGATCGAGTTCGGCAGCGGGATGTCCCATTCCGGGATCGGCGGGGGCACGCTCAGCGACGCGCCGGGCGCGCCCGGCAGGGGCTGGCCCGGAAGTGCGAGCGGTTCGGGGGGCGTGAGGCCGGACATGCCGTCCGGGAACAGCGGCGCGGTCTCCGCGGCGGCGGCCGGCAGCAGCCAGGCCGGAACCTTCAGCCCCGGATCGAACCCCTTCAGGTCATAAGGCGCGCGGACGGTAAAGCTGAAGCTGGGCAGGTCGGCGACCTCGTCGGCCTCGCGCTCGGCGGCGCGGAAGGCATCGTAGCCGTCGCGCATCCGCACGGCCTCGATATCGTGATGCAAAGCGCCGATGAAATGCGCAATCGCGTCGGTCGTACGATCCAGCGCCATTTCCCCTGCTCCTCTCAACTACACAACTTGCGGGCCGCCGTTACCCCGGCCCCGGGCAAGTGAGGGGGCCGGCGGACCGGCCCCCTTTCGACTGATCGGTTCCCATCAGGTCAGGTCATCGTCGCCGACGACCGACGAGTTCAGGTTGCCGCCGACAACCGTCATATCGACGGAGTTGCCGAGGATGTTGGCGCCCATCACGATGCTCTGGTTGAACGCCGTGACGTCGATCGCCGCGTCCGCCGAGGCATAGGATTCGCCGGTGACGTAGCCGTCGTCGCCGTTGTTCGAACCCCAGGTGCCGCCGGCGCCGCCGCCGCCGCCGCCGCCGTTGGTGGCGTCGCCACCGTCGCCGCCGGTCGCCGCGCCGACCGCGGTGTCGACCAGACCCGCGCCGCCGGTCGCCTCGGCAGCCGCGCCGCCGGTGGCGTTGTTGGTGCCACCCGCGCCGGTGCCGGCGATGTCGGAGGTCGCGTTGCCGGTGCCGTTGGAGGTGTTGGTCGCGTCGTCATCCGACGAACCCGAACCGCCGAAGCCGGCGATCGCCTCGGCCATCGAGTCCGAGCTTCCGTCGACGTCCTGACGGGCGAAGACATCGGCCAGGCCGCCCGCGCCGCCGGTGGCGTCGGTGGTCACCGTGCCGTCGGTGCTGGCATCCGAATCCGAGTCGGCCTCGTTGCCGGCCTCGCCCGAGCCGGTGTCATCGACGCTGCCGGTGCCGGTGCCATCGCCAGTGACGTCGAGATCGGCGTCGTTGGACCCGCCGGTGCCGGCGGTCGAGGTGCCGGTGCCGGCGCCGTCGGCGGTGCCGTTGGCATTGCCCGCGTCACCGTCGACATAGCCGCTGTTGCCGGCATCGGCGCCAGCCAGACCCAGGCCGCCAGCTTCGGCTTCCGCCTCGCTTTCGGCCTCGCTGTCGGCATCGGCATCCTCGGCATTGGCCGCCGCAAGGGTGAGCGGCGCGATCGTGCCGGCCCCCGCGAGATTGGCCGCACCCGCCGCGCTGTCAGCCGGGGCGCTGTCGGCTTCCGCGCCGGCAAGGCCGACACCGACCGCACCGGCATCGCCGGCATCGCCGCTGTCACCTTCGGCTTCGCTTTCGGCTTCAGCGCCGGCCAGACCGACACCGAGCGCGCCGGAGTCGCCACCGTTGGCATCTTCCGCCTCGGCTTCCGAGTCCGACGGCCCGACGCCGAGACCAGCGGCCAGCGCGCCGGCATCGCCGGAATTGGCATTGCCGGTTTCCGAACCCGCGGCCGAGCCGGTCAGGCCCAGGCCGAAGCCCAGCGCACCGGCATCGCCGGCATCGCCGACCGTGCCGTCGTTGTCGCTGTCGGCCTCGGTATCGGTGTCGGCATCGCTGTCGGCATCGGACTCGCCGCCGTCACCGCCTTCGCTGTCGCTGTCGGTTTCCGACGAGCCAAGGCCAACGCCCAGACCGAACGACCCCGCATCCGCGTCGCCGCCGTTGGCGTCTTCGGCATCGGCGTCGCCGCCTTCCGACTCGGCTTCGCCGCCCGTGGCGAAGCCACCGAACGCGGTGCCGCCGTTGCCGTCGTCGCCGTTGGCCGTGGCGTTGCTGCCGCCGTCGCCGCCCGAACCGCCGGCGTTGATGCCGTCGGCGGACGTGGCCGTGCCGCCCTTGGCGTCACCGGACATGGTGAAGGCCGCCTCGTTGCTCACCTTCACGTCGCTGAGGGTGTCGTTGTCCTCGAGGTTGGCGGTCTGGGTGTTGATCGCGGCCGAGGCCGGGCCTTCACCGGTCAGCGAGTTGTTGAGCAGGTTCGACAGGTCGATGTCGTCACCCGGATCGACGTCGCCGCCGGCGGCGTAGACGTCGCCCATGCTGGCGCCGTCGTCCATGTCGACGTCGACCATGTCGTCGTCGCGCGGGATCCACTCGCCTTCGCCGAAGTCGATGTTGATCTCGCTCGAGTTCGAGTTGTCGTTGCTGTCGTCACCGCCGTTCGTGTTGGACTGCTGCTGGCCCTGCTGCTGCGCCTGAAGCTGGCCCTGGTCCTGCTCCTGGTCGCTCCGGGCGCGCGCATCCGACTGCGCGTCGGCCTCGGCCTTCGCCTTGGCATCGGCGTCGGCATCGGCGGTCTGTTCCTGGCCCTGGATGTCGGCTTCGATGTTCGCTTCGCGGACATTCACGTCCGCATTGACGTCGATGTCGGCATTGGCGACTTCGAGGTCATCGAAGAAAATGTTCGTACGTCCTTTATCCATAACGGATTTCCCTAAAATACGCACCCGACCTCGCCGCCACTCATCTAAAAGGCAGCATTCGGCAGGGTCTGTTTCGTTTGTTATCGGGCAACCGGTGACGGGTGCGTCGCTGGACTTGTCCGAACGGCGGCCTTAACCGGATGCAGTCAATCTGCGCTCGGCCTCCCCTCCTTTCCGCGCGGCTTCGCCAATGGCGTCCGCGCCCGCCAGACCATCGGTCGTTCGTGCCGAGAAAGGGCACACAGGTCCGGCTACAAAGACTTGTTCACAATCGCCGGCGCAAATCGCCGACACCGCAAGAATCTCATTGCGGGACCGCCGGCGAAAGCTAGACGAAGTGTTAATGAAGCGTTAATTCATGTTAAGATGCTGTTATGGTTAGTTTTTTTTCGTGGTTAACGCCAGGGGCGCGATTCGGGCGCCGGGATGCCGGCCTTCCTTTCCGGTTTCGGGGAAGGCGGATTTCGCGCCTCGCAAACAGCCAAACCCCCTTCAGGACTGTCATCTTTCGATAAGGCACTCATCCGAAGGGATCTGCGCGACCCGACCTTTCCGCCCGCGGCCGGCCCCCGCAGGTTCGTTCAGGCGAGATAAACCTTTGGATTATATTCCGGGGGCAATCCCGGCCACTGACCTGATCATCCGGTTAGATCGGCGAGGGGTGGCTCCGCCCGCCGGCATCGGCCGGATTCCGCCCTGCGCCGCGTCCCGCTTGACGCGAAGCGGGTTGGCCGTGACGGAAAACAGCCGCGCCAGGCCGAAGACCGGTGTCCGACCCTACCGAATCGGACTACACTGGATGTTATTGCAACGGTGTGTGCCAGGGTGCAGAAGGTATCCCGGCCGTTTTTCTATGGGTTTCAGCTTGCGTTTTCATTGTCCATTGGAAGGTCATCCTTGCCTGTGATCGATGTGATCAGTCCCCTCGACGCCGAAGTCGACGCCACGCAGCTTCTGTTCATCGGAAGCAGGTTCGCATTCCCCGATTTCGTCCTGCACGGCCTCGGCGGCGAGTTCGCCGGCCTCGTCGTCTCGCGCATGGAGGAATTCGCGGCGGCCACCGACACGCCGCTGCCGCGGTTGCGGCTGGTCGTGATCGAGGATGGCCATGCCGAGTTTATCCGGCACGGCTACGACGCGCTGCGCGACCGGTTCGCCGGCGCGCCGCTGGCGCTGGCCTATCGCGACGCGGCGCTGGCGCGCGACCTGTTCGATCAGCAGCAGCGCGCCGGCCGGTTCGACGGGCTGATGTTCGTGCCGCTCAAGGCGCCGGTGGCCGGGTTCGTGTCGATGCTGCAGATCATGCTGACCGGCGAATGCGTGGTTCCCGCCGAACTGGTCCGAACCGCGGCGCGGGCACGGTCGGACGAGGCCGGCAACGGCCCGCCGCGGCCCGATCCGGCCGTCAAGGCGGCGCTGACGCAGCGCGAACTCGAAGTGCTGGGCCTGGTCTCCGAGGGTCGGCGCAACAAGACCATCGCCTGCGAACTGGGCGTCTCGGAACACACGGTGAAGCTGCACGTCCACCACATCATCTCGAAGATCGGCGTGAACAACCGCACCCAGGCGGCGCAATGGTACCATGCGAACCGGCCGCCGGGCGGTTATGGCCGGAGCGGCCCGTGACCGATCGTGCCCCCGGCCCCACCTTCGACGAGGCGCTGCTGCTGATCGGGCGGCTGAACTACACCTGGACGAACACCGAAAGCCTGCTGGTGCATATCATCGCCGGGCTCGCGCGGACCGACAAGGATACCGCGGTCATCATCTTCCTGACCCTGAACACGATGCGCGCCCGCGTCGACCTGGTGGAACGCCTCGCCAAGCTCGACCGGACGCCCGCCGCGGATCGCACCCGGATTCTCGCCGCGACGCGGACGCTGGTGCGGCTGTCGGCGCCGCGCAACCGCTACAATCACTCGCTCTACGCCTTCGATGCCGACAGCGGCAATGTCCGCACCATCCTGATGCGGATCGCCGACCGCAAGGACGAGATCAGGATGGGCCAGAGCACCGACCTCGACGCCGCCGCAATGCAGGAAATCCGCGACGTGATCGGAGAACTGGCCGAGCTGAACCGCGAGGTCTGGTCGATCATCCGCGATCTGGGCTACCCGCACTGAGCCCGCGCCGGCCGTCGCGCCGCGCGATCAGAAACCGGCTGACGGGCGGGCGGATCGCGCGCTATGCTCCACGCGGAACGTTTCGCCGGACCAAGCGCAGGGCAACGCTGCGCCAAGGGCCGGGGTTCCGGGGCGAGGACAGGCAGGGACCGGACGCGCAGGTCAACGGACCAGCACGGGAGGTTCCAGAATGTGCGACATTTGCGTGATGAACTCGGTGAAGGAGCGGATGCTGTCGCGCCGCGACTTCTTTCGCGGCACGGCCGCGGTGGCCGCCGGCGCCGGCATGGCCGGTATCGCCGCACCGACAAGCGCCTTCGCGCAGGCGCCGCGGCAGGTCGTGGACATGACCCACGAACTGTCCGAGGAGTTTCCAACCTTCGGCGGCGTGCCGGGGATCAGCTATGACAAGCAGTTCGACTTCGCCGAGAACGGCTACAACCTCTACGTCCTGACGGTGAACGAGCATACCGGCACCCATATCGACGCGCCGTTGCATTTCTCGGCCGATGGCGCCTCGGTCGCCGAGATCCCGGTCGAAAGCCTGGCCTGCCCGCTGTGCGTGATCGACATTCGCGCCCGCGCGGCCGAGGATCGCGACACCCAGGTCACGCCGGACGACCTGAAGGACTGGATCGGGGCGCATGGCCCGATCCCCGACGGCGCCTGTGTCGCGATGAATTCCGGCTGGGCCGCCAAGGTCGGCAGCGACGCGTTCCGCGGGGCCGACGCCGCGCGCGGCGGGTCGCTGCATTTCCCCGGCTTCCACATCGAGGCCACGCGGATGCTGCTGGAGGAAACCAACGCGGCGGCGATGGCGGTGGACACGCTGTCGCTCGATCACGGGCCCTCGGCCGATTTCGCGACCCATTACGCCTGGCTGCCGGCCGGGCGCTACGGGATCGAATGCCTCGCCGGGCTCGATGCGATGCCACCGGCGGGCGCGACGCTGATGGTCGGCGCGCCGAAGGTGCGCGGCGGCACCGGCGGCCCGGCCCGCGTCACGGCGCTGGTCTGATGGGGACCGTGCCGCTGCTGAGCGACGAAGAGCTTTCGCCCGAGGCGGCCGAGGTCTTCGCGGAAATCCGTGCCCTTCGGGGCACGGATTACGTCAACGACTTCTGGCGCGCGATGGCGCATGACCCGGCGGGCCTGCGCGCGCTGTGGGATCGGCTGAAGGTGGTGATGGCCCCCGGCGCGCTCGATCCGCTGGTCAAGGAGATGATCTATGTCGCCGTCTCCACCGCGAACGGCTGCGACTATTGCATCCACTCCCATACCGCCGCCGCGCGCGCCAAGGGCATGACGCCCGAGATGCAGGCCGAACTGCTGGCGGTGATCGGCATGGCGATGCAGACCAACGGGCTGGTGCAGGGCCTCGGGGTGGAGGTGGACGCGGCGTTCAGGGCCTGACCGGGCGGCAGCCTCACGGCTGCACGAAGCGCATCCAGCGCCCGTCGGGCATTTCCCGGCGGGTGTAGAAATAGGGCACCGCGTCCCAGCACAGCAGCTCGTCATGGAGGTTGTCGAGCACCCAGGTGCCGCGGGTGGTTTCGACCAGAAGCACCGCATGCGGAAAAAGCTGCACCTCGTGGAAGGCGATGGCGCAGGTCAGCGCCGCGCCGGGCAGCCCCGCGGCAACCAGCCGCCGGCGCTTTTCCAGCGCGAAATCCTCGCAATCGCCGGTGCCGTCCTCGGGATAGCTCCACCACTCCTCGCGGCCGCTGTTGTCCGGGTCCGCGATGAACTCGACCTCGGCATTGACCGCGGCGTTGAGGGCCTCGATCTCGCGGTGCAACTCGATCGTCCAGTCGAGCACGGGATCGCCACCCAGGATGCAGGCGCCGGCCTGCCGCGCGCAGAAATCGGTATACTGGCTGGGTGGGTTTTCGACCCGCGCGACGGGCAATGCCATCTGCATGCAGTAGGGTATTTCGGTCGTCGCGGCCGGCCCGGCCAGACAGCAGGCGCAGGCAAGGGCCGCGAAACCGGTGATCGGGGCGCGCCGCATCCGCTAGCCGGCCCAGTCGCCGTCGTCGCGCGCCAGCGCCCAGCGCACGATCAGCGACGCGACGGCCATCTCGATCCAGGTCAGCGGCAGCACGATCGTGACCAGCGCCACGGGCGCAAGCTGCATCAGGTGCATCGCGGTCCACAGGCTGGCATGGATCATCGCCCAGACGGCGGTGCCCGACATCAGCGCGATGACGAGGCCGGCCCCGAGCTGCCGCATGACGAACCAGGACAGAAGGCTGACCGACAGGACAGGTATCAGGATCCAGCCGCCCCAGCCAAGGAACACCGGCAGGCTCATGGCCGCAACATCGGGCAGGGATGACTGTGCCTCGCGCAGCATCGGGCGCACGAAAAGGAAGTAGCGAAAGACCGTCGCGGCATTGATCCACACGACATTGGCAATGATCGCAATCAGAAGGAACCGGCTCATGAAATGCCTCGCAATCCCGCGCCGCAGGGGCGCCGCAATCCGCGCGATCACCGTAACGGCGCGCGCGCCCCGGCGCCGTTGACATGGATCAGATCGCGCGACTGCGGGCGTGGCCGCCGCTCAGCCCGCCGGGGCGGCCAGCCAGCCATCGACGAGCACGTCGAGTGCGGCCCAGTCGGTATATTCCCGGTCAAGGTCGGGATCGGCATCGGGATCCTTCGCGGCAAGGATCCGGCGCATCACGAACCGGCGGAAGATATCGTATTTCGAGGGCCTGTAGGCCCCGGCCACCTGCGACACCCTGCCCGGCTGCCAGCCGGTTGCCGCCACGAGATCGTCGACGATCCGGTCGAGCGCCCGCCAGTCGTCCGACTCGTGGCCGGCGGCGGCGAGCGAGACCGAAAGAAACAGCGTCGGCCGTTCCGCCAGCCGTTCCGCATGGGCGGCGGCGAAATCCGACAGCGCGCGCTGGTAGTGACCGACATGGACCGAGGCGGCCAGGATCACCCGGTCGAAGCGCGCCGGGTCCAGCCCCTCGGCATCGGCCAGCCCGGCCAGTTCGACGGCCGCGCCAGCATCGGCGAGGCGATCGGCGACATGCCGCGCGATCCTGCGCGTCTGCCCCTCGCTGCTGGCATAGCCGACCAGAACCTTCATCGCCGCCTCCCCGGATCGCTTCTGACCGATTGCAGCCGATGATCACACCACCCGCCTTGACGCGGGTCAAGGCGCGGCCGGCGGGCCGCCCGGAAACAACCCGAAGGCGAAGGTTCCGGCATGGAAACCATCCTGACGTGGCGCGACTTTCCTTTCCATTCGCGCTCCGGATGCTGCCGGTTTTCCCGGATTCCGCCTCAATTCGATCACATTGTGCGCGCCATGGTGCCGAAAAGGACAGGAGTGGTGCCATGCGGTCTTCTTCTAAGTGCAACATGTTCTTCAAGCGGTTTCGTCGAAAGGATGACGGGGCCGCCACGGTCGAGGCGGTGATCTGGCTGCCGCTGTTCATCTTCCTGCTGGCGCTGGCCGTCGACGTGTCGATGACCTTCCATGCCCACAGCCGGGTGCTGCGCGTCGTGCAGGACGTCAACCGCGCCTATTCGGTGGGCCGGATCGAAACGGTCGAGGAGGCCGAGGCGATGGTTGCCGCGCTCCTTCCCGACATCGCCGCCAACATCGTCGTCGACAAATCGGTCACCGACGGGATCATCGGCACGCGCGTGCAGGTTCCGGTGGACGACATCGTCGTTCTCGGCGCCGTCCCGGACTGGGCCGACCTCGCCATCAATGTCGAATCCTACCATTACGCCGAACTGTAGGAAGGATGCCATCATGCTGAAACGATTTGGAAAATCAGAACACGGCGGGATCACGGCGCTGGCGATCTTCCTGGTGCTGATGATCTTCGTCCTGATCGGGATCACGGTCGACGTATCGAACGCCTACAAGGTGCGCACGCAGTTGCAGATCGCCGCCGACGCGGCCGCGCACGCCGCGCTTTACAACCGCGAGACCGAGGGCGAGGCCGGCGCCCGGCAGAAGGCGGTGCAACTCGCCGCCGAGATCCTCGAGGTCGAGCCGGAGAACTCGATCGTCCGGGCCGAGGATATCCGCTACGGCAACTGGAACCCGATGACGCGCAGCTTCACGGAAAGCATCTTCGACGTGTCCGCCGTGCAGGTTCTGGCCTCGCGCGATCATGGCCGCCAGAACCCGGTGCGAACCTTCCTGCTGGGCTTCGTCGGCCTCGAGGCCTGGGACATCGGCGCGCTCGCGGTGGTCGAAACCGCCCATCCCGTGTGCCTGCGCGAGGGCTTCGCCGGCGAGGGCGTCGTCGACATCCAGTCCAACAACGCCTTCTACAACGGCTTTTGCCTGCATTCGAACGCCCATGTCTCGGTCAACCAGAACAACACGTTCGAGGAAGGCACGGTGGTATCGATGCCGCTTTACGGCGACGAATCCCTGCTTGAGAAACTCGATGCGCCGGCCTCGGCCTGCGAATCGAACGACGGGCTGTGCGAGGCCCTGACGGAGGATTTCTATGACATCCGCGTCCTGAGCCGCGTCGACGATATTCTCGCCGACATGGAATCCGCCGATACCGACAAGCTGCCCGACTACATCTCGGACGCGGGCAAGGCGGCGCAATGGGTCTCCGGGTCGAAGCTGTCGATGAACGACCTGTCGCCCGGGCACGTCTACCGGCTGGCCTGCGACCAGGGCAAGAAGGTGACGCTGCAGAACGACGCGGTGTTCACCCAGGTCGTGCTGATCGCCGATTGCGAACTGGCCTTCGCGCAGGGCGTCGAACTCAACGACGTGGTGATCGTGAATGAGGATACATCCACGAAGTCGATCAACGCGCCCTCGGGTCTGCAACTGGGCAAGAACGACAACTGCGCCGAACACGGCGGCGCGCAGATCGTGACCAAGGGCGGGGTCGACGTGGCCTCGGATCTCAGGATGTACGGCGGCCAGATCATCGCCCGGGGCAACGTCTACTTCGCGGCCAATGCCGATGGCCTCGCCGGCGCCTCGATCATCTCCGGCGGCGAGATTTCGGGCACCTCGAACATGACCATGGGCTTTTGCGGCACCGGCATGGAGGACAATTTCGAGGTCGATTACTTC
>Ga0180432_10006888_pt1 | contig 14630 bp, 17 predicted proteins | sample SS_ome_10_FD_132414 | JGI IMG/M metagenome (GOLD analysis project Ga0180432, IMG submission 132414) | Hypersaline lake sediment archaeal communities from the Salton Sea, California, USA - SS_1_MS_2 metaG | ecosystem: Environmental > Aquatic > Non-marine Saline and Alkaline > Hypersaline >... | reverse complement strand
TTTGCGTAAAACGGCTCCGGGTCGCTCCCCGGTCAGGTTTTCCCGGCGCACAACCGGCACACCGTTTACGATTACATCTGAAATACCTTCCGGATAGCGATAAGGATTCTGGAAGGTTGCCAGATCACGAACATATTTGGGATTGAATACCACCAGGTCAGCTTGCAGACCTTCTTTTACAAAACCCCTGTCCAGCAAGCCGAGTTTTCGCGCCGGCATGCCGGCAATTTTGTAGACCGCTTCTTCCAGACTGAGTAACTTCTCATCACGGACATAACGACCCAGAAAACGTGGGAAGGTCCCAAAGCAACGCGGGTGGACGAGGTTTCCAGACTGAGCGTAATCATCATCGTAACCGGAACCGTCTGTTGCCACCATTCCCAGCGGATCAACCAGACCTAATTTGACATTCTCTTCGCTGATAGAGGGATCAAAGCAAATGGCTTTGCCGTCGCTGGCAATCAAGGTGTTAAGCACCGCCTCCTCGGAGCCAATCCCCTCTTCCTCGCCGATTTGCGGTATTTTTTTACCGACATAAGCCAAATTAGAACTCATCGCGATAGTCAGATTGCTGTAATCATGATCATCATCCTTCATTTCCTCAACAACTTTGGGCCGAATATTGGGATTTTTCAGACGCTCCAGCATTTTGGAGCGACCACCCCGGGAAACCCAGTCGGGCAGATATGTATAGAGCACTGTTCCCGTCGTTGAATACGGATAAAGATCAAAATTAATATTTAGTTTTTCCTCAGCGGCTTGATCAATCTCTTTCAGAGCCGGCTTGAACAAGTCCCAGTTTTTCTTACCCTTGACTTTGAACTGGGTAATTTCCGTCGAAATGCCTGCCTCACGGCAAATTGCGATTGCTTCCTGAACTGAAGACGTGAAATCATCTCCCTCACTGCGCAGGGCAATTGTCAGAATACCGTTGTGGCGTCCGGCAACTTTAGCCAGGCGGGATATTTCCTCAGTTTTGGCAAACTTGGCGTGTGAATAAGAAAGACCAGCCGAAAGCCCGAACGCACCTTCCTGCATTGCCCGTTCCAGCATGCTTTCGGCAACCCTGAATTCTTCCTCAGTAAAGTCCCGGACCTGGTCCTTGATCAAACCCCTCTTCAGAGTGATATGGCCGACCAGGGTGCCGAAATTTACGGAAAGTTTAAGCTTCTCAATCTCAGTCAAAAGCTCAGCTACCGTCAGCCAGTTAATAGTGATTTCCTCAACATTCGTCCAGCGCCTGATTGCCAGAATCGTTTCCGGAGTGGCCAGCGGTGCCAGCGAGGTCCCGCTCCCGCCGCCGATAACAGTTGTCACTCCCTGACGAACGAGGCTGGGAAGCTTAGGATAATTAAAAAGAGTCCAGTAGCCATCGCTGTGGTCATGGATGTCGATGAAGCCGGGGGCGACAACACTGCCTTTAGCCTCGACAATCGTCTGAGCAGTGTCATTGCTTAAATCGCCGACCTTGGTGATCTTCCCTTTCTTGACACCGACGTCACCGCGGAATTTTTTCCGGTTGGTGCCATCAACAACGTCACCTCCCCGGATTATTATGTCGAACATATTTTTATTTTAATTTTTCTCTTCAAATTCCAGAGAGCTCTGAGTGAGCGACACTACTTTAAATTCTTTATCAGTCTCCTGGATTGCCGTCAGTTCATACTGTTCTCCCCCGGCGCAGTAATAACCGTAATAATACTCAGGGGCCAGCGGATCAGCCGGCATTTCCTTGAGGTAATTCAGTAGAACTTCATAAACTTCTGTATCAGTGTCGCTTAGATTGACAACCTCCGGTGATTCCGGATAAACATTATTGTCTTCATAAGCCTTTTCCAAAGCGGTGCGGATTGCCAATAGGTCTATCTGCCTTTTTTCGTTTCGCTCCTGACGCTCATCTTCCGCCTGTTCAACCTTCTCTTCCTCAGCAGTCAGCGGTTCTTCCTTGACAACATCTCCCTCCAGGGCGAGTAATGACAGTGAATCGTAATCAATATACCTGACTAGCCTACGTTCGCCACCGACTTCGGGTAAGGCCACTTCCGTTTCCGTCTGAAAAACTTTTCTGGTCTCCGGATTAACCCAGACTCGCAACGAAACTGTTGCCTCCGCAGGAATATCAGAAACCATCAGACTCAGCGGCTTGATAACCTCCGGGGTTTTTTCTTCAGGGAAAGAGAAAGCTAGAACGTGATAGTTCTGGCCGTCAATCTCACTATCCTTTTCCCTAACCACCGCTGCGTTTTCCTGACAGTAGGTAAGCCAGGTGTAAGGCTCTAGGCGCAGAAACGGCGTGTAATCTTCTATGGCCGAGAAATCTCGCCAGGCCTCTTCTTCTCCCTCTTTTTGGTAATAAACCTCATCGATATAAGCAAAATCAAAGCTGGTGGGAACAGGACTTTGTTCCAATACCGGATCAGCTCCCGAGATTTCTATGTGCCCAATGTATTCCGAAGGAAAGAAAGCCTCAGCCTCACCACTAATCAGCAACGCCGGGTTTTCCAGGTCTTCTCCTAAACGGTGTTCAAATTCAACTATCGCGTTTTCAGAATGGCTCATAGCGGTTATGACCTGGTCCAGAGCCTTATTGGGATCCTCAGCCAGGGATGGTTGTAAGCTCTGATATAAGTATAGAACCAAGCCAATAACTACCACCCCTAGAAAAATCCACAGGTAGTATTTTTTAGGTTGTCTTTCTTTTTTTTGTCCAAAAAGTGCCATATTTTTAGCCGCGTCCAATTAAGCCAATAGCTAAACCAATGATTGCGAACACCGCGCCGATTACCCAGAAACGCATCGTGACCTTGGTTTCCGGCCAGCCCCGGTATTCAAAATAATGATGCAAAGGCGCAATCGGCCAAACTTTTTTCTTGAAAAGCTTCTTGGAAGTTACCTGCAGCAATGAGGAGCCGGTATCAATCACGAAAACGAATCCGATAATCGGCAACACCAAAACCGAATTAGTCAGCATGGCGACTACCCCCAAAGTCGCTCCCAGCGCCAGCGAGCCTGTGTCTCCCATGAAAAAGCGAGCCGGATAAATATTAAACCAGGTATAGGCCAGCAAGGCCCCCATAACCGTGGCACAGAAAACCGCCAGACCCAGCTGACCGCGCGCAAACGCAATCATCCCAAAGGCACCGAACGCCATCGCTGTCAGCCCACCAGCCAAACCGTCAAGGCCGTCCGTGATATTGACCGCGTTGGAAGTGGCGACAATAACCAGCATGAACAGCGGGATATACCACCAACCTATCGAGAAATCCCCCACCGCCGGGATGTGAATAACGTCCCAGCCCAGCTTGGAATAAAACCACCAGGCCCCGAAGGCCGCTAGAGAAAGCAACATGATCCATTTGAGACGAGCGCTGATGCCGGCATTAGACCCAATCCGGCGAACATTCATGTAGTCATTAATGATGCCAATCACGGCGAAGCTGCCAATGGTGAAAAGCGGCAGGAAAGTCTGAGAACGACTGAGATTGAAAATCAGAGTCAGCACTATTACTACGAAAACCGTTAGCAATCCGGCCATCGTCGGAATATTGCGGCGATGCTTGCCGGCATGCAGTTTCTGGATAATCGGAGTTTTGTCTCCGGTCAGGGCAGACTGATTTTGAGCGACTTTCCAAAACTTATATTTGTACAGAAAATGAGTCAGGACCGGAGTCAGGACCATCGCTAATACAAAGGCCCCGGTGGCCATCCCGAGCATGAAAATCACGTCATTGACCAATTTTGGATCCTGAAATTCAAACATATGCCGAGAAATCCTGGATTTTCCAGAATTTTTAGAAATCGGTCACTAGGTTAAAAATATCACGAAATAGGTGTTTTGTCTAACTAAAATAAGGGATTTTCAACACCCGCTGATTTGACAAAACTACAGAAATGCTGTATATATCAGACTTAAGTACATTCTCAAAATTATAGTCAATAGGAGGTATCATCGATGATATATTCTGATCTTGTTGCTGAAGCTGACCTTTTGGTTGATTTTCGCCAGAGATTTTTCGAGGCCCAAATGAAATCTTTGGAGCTGGTTTTTTCCCTCTGGCAGGCAGACATAGCGGAAAAAAGAAAACTGGAAACGGTTTGCTGGAACCTACGCCGGGCTTTGCCGCGTAACCTGTTCGCCCGAGAGCAATTCCTGCTGGTAGTGCCGAACTCACGCATTCCGGCCTCAGTTCAAATCCGGGGATTACTCCCCAATTTTGACGAGCCGGACCATCTCGAGATTTCCGACAGGTGGCGCGACCTGGCCCGGCCACACGATGCTCCCTACCTGATACTGGATCCTTGCGCCCGGTTGATCGACCTGCGCTGGCACCAGCGTTATCGGCAATACTGGGTGAGACAGATGGCTCAATACGGGCACGTACCAATGACACTGGTAGAAGGGATCACCTGGCTGGCGCATCGCCACCAGCTGACTCACGCCGAAACCGCCTACCACTGCGACTATCTGATTCTGGGAACCAAGGGTAAGGGTGGCCGCGTCATCCGGATCCTGCAAGGATTAGGAAACCAGGTCAAGCTGTCCGTCAGCCCCTGGAGGGTTGAATCAGATCGATTTACACGCCCCCAATTCCTGCTGACCCGCAAACAGCAATATCATCACTGAGGATGATAAATCCGCTAGCACTTTTGTGTTAGCGGATTTTTCGTTCCGCCTAAATTTCCGCCGGATAAACCTACAACCAGTTTTGCTGCACCTGGACCGGTTGGCGGGCAGCTGCTTCATTGGCCGGCGCCGACCACAGCGCTAAGGCCACCAGCGCCGCCAGGATAATCAGCACCGTAAGGGTGAAAATATGTTGTTTGGGCATAGTTTTAGCAATAAGTTTCTTCATAAAATAAAACGTTTGAAACAGAAAGGATTACAAAAACCGGCAATAAATTCAGGTTAAAAAAACTGCCTTTTTGTGGAAAAGCAGTCGTGACATAAATCCTAATATGAGGTATAATCTCGCTTGTCCCGCTACGGCGGGGCGTGGAAAGAGCGCGTACCGTAATGGTGACGCGCTCTTAGGTTGCGTGATGTTGCTTACCATGCGAACGTCTCGCAGGCAATCGGTGTTAGCAGGGTGTCGAGACTGGGAGTAACGCCGGTGGCAAAGGCCGCTCCCCAGAAGCAGGCTTCCCCGTGTCCGGAAACATCGGGCCAGGTAAAAGGGTCGATGACCTGTCGTTCCCAACCATCTTCGGCAACGAACAGAGTCTCGTAATCGACACAGTCCAGACACCAGCTGGGCCAGAAGTAGTAGATTCCGTAGGCGTCCAGGATGGTGAACATGTCCACCGTCAGACCGCCGCAGAGCTCGTGGTTCCAGACCAGTTTGATGTCAAACGTATCACCAGGCACCAGGAAGTCATCCAGCAGACTCAAGGAGAAGTCAGTTGTCTCGGGATCCATGTCAAACGACAGCGCCCCGATCTCATCTCCGGCCGATCCGTTGCCGATGGCATCAGAGGGCGGGAAGGGCACGTAACACTCGTTGAGGTTGGCGTGGCCCTTGAAGATGATGTGGTCCCCGAGGGTAATGTCGCACCACTGGTCGTAGTAGAACTCCTTCTTGTTCGTCAGGATATAGTCCCAGTCGCCTTCGTGATACGAAATTGCACCAATGGGCTGAGAGAATCCAACGACCATTGTATCCCTGATCACAGAACTCCCTACGACCAACCAGATTCCGGTGGTGGCCTCCCCATCGCCGTAGATGGTGACATGCTCGATGAGAACCTCATCAGCATGCGAGAAGTAAAGGGCTCCTGACGTAGTATGGTCTGCAATCAGAACAACATTTCGTATCACAGTGTGACTTCGAGCCCGAACCAGTGTCGAGGAAGTCGGAAGGACACAGAATCCATCCAGTGTGGAGCCATCCTCCATGAAGACTACACGGCTTCCGTACTTATCCTTGAGCACGCAGTCCCCGGGAATCAACCCTGATTCGTAATCGATAGTCAGAACGCGATCTTCAGGAATGTTGAGATGGTACGAATCTTCATCTCGGTAGTACCCCGGCTCTGTCTGCATCACTGTGTCCCCGGCTGAGGACGCAGCGAAAGCCTCATCCAACGTCGGGTAGTCATCAGGAACGCGCAGCACCTCCGCTGAGGCGACTCCTGCGATACCAACGACAGCGCAAATCACACTTATCACAAGCAGCTTCTTCATTTCACACCTCCTTAGCGAAGAAACTTTTGGTTGTTATCTAAATTGGTTCTAACCTAATAAGTGATCACCGGGTGATAAAGAACATCTGGGTCCTTCAACATCATCTCAACAAACGGCTTCCCGTCATTGCCAATAAAACTCAAAGCTGCATTGGTCTCTTCATCTAATTTGTACAATTGTCGGAAGGAACTCCTATTCAAAAGTTCCGGCCAATCTCCTAGCTCCGGCGGCATATCAGCCGGGTCGTCGTATTTGAAAAATTCAGCGCTGTCTGCCATAACATACGATGTCCAATTAGCCTCACCACTGTCAACTATTGGGATCAACAATCTTATCCTGGGAACTGCATAACAACCCCCTCCACAGGCCGTCGGGTAAGTCATATACATTACTCCAAAGCCGGCTCCATTGTGGGCAGTTTCACCTTGGTAACTTCCATCATCATTTATTCTACCACAGACTAAACCGCTGCTGCCATCAGCCGCTGCCGTCATCCAAGCACAGTGATTTACCCCGAGTGAATAGGTCCCCAGATACACCCCCAAGCCATAAATTGAACCACCTGGTGCTTCATACTTCAAGGCCTGGATCAACTCGAGCCTTTCGCCGGGATCATCAGAGGGATCATCGCCTAAATCAGCCAAGGCATAATGAAAAGTGATACCGCTGGCCAAGAGACAGAAGCCTATAATTACAACCAGGATGGGGTAAAATATTTTCATAGTTACCAATTTACAAGATAAAAATGATTTACTGGAGTTTTCTTAATTTAGTAGATATTTCTACGCTAACGTAACCAGCATGTTCCACACCTTCTACCCCGGAGCCAATAGCATCAGATGCCTGCACTTCATTGAAAACATGACCGCTAGAACCATCAACTCCTGTTAACTGGATACTAAACCATGGCAATGCATTTTCGTTAGTATCAGGAGGCACCCATCCCCACTCTGTGTAATGACCAGGATTTCCATAAGCCCCAGTTACGTTCAGTGGTGTAGCCAAAAAGATACCGTCGTCATTCTGATACAAAAGCCCAAAGCCGGTACCGGAATAATTTCCCGCGACGACCTGCTCCTGAATACCACCCCCGCCGCCGGCACCATCACCAACACATTTATAGTTCTGCCAACCCGCCTGGACATCTTTTTTTTCGTAGTATCTACACCACCTGTAGGCGTAACCATAAGCTCCTAAAAAAGTTCCCATATAGTGAATTTCAGATGTTTCCCAATTTCCCTCAGCATCATATTTAAAAGGTCGATAGACTAAATCCTGAACCAGCTCCAATTTTTCGCCAGGTGTACTGCCCGCAGGCAAATCAGTACCAGTAAGTGCATTGACTTTGAGAAAGATACCCGAAGCCAGCACTCCTATCCCGACAATGGATACTATAATCAAGTAAGATATTTTCCTTTTTACCTTGTCCATAAGCTATTTCGCTGGTATAATTAGATTATCACAATTATATCACATCTTAGACTATGAGTAAAGTTATTTTCAAAACGACCCTTTTCGTAACTATTTTTGTGATTTCTTTCGCCCTTGCCCAAAATGTGTCTTGGGCTGAAGAAGCAACTCCTATAGAAGAAAATACCGGCGAAGGTGATCCTGTCCTGGAAATAGAAGGGCTGACGCCAATGGAAGGTCTAGGTAACATTCCGGTTGTTCCCAGCGAAGATCTAGTCGGAGCCAGCACCGAAAAAACTATGTGGCAGAAAACTTATCCTATTCTAATCGACATCGCCATCGGTGTCGGCGCGGCGTTGATATTTTTGGCGATCTGGTGGCTGGTGAAGCTGAAGAAAAAGGAAAATAGAAAATCGAAAGTGGGCGCAGCTCCGAAGCCGAAAAAGAACAAAGAAATTTAATCTAAATCAGGCTTATCAAACTCTGTTTTCAACTGCAAGTCAGTTGTATTTTTATTGGCGGTGTATTCCTTGCCGTCCGATAACTCGTACTTGAGCTCGTAATCATCTCCCAGAGGATCGCCGCGATATTCGTAAGGCTCATTAGTAACCGGGCTGACCGGGATCTCCGGCAAGTAATTGGGAACCAGGAGCGTCAGCTCCGGCGGAAAGCTCCCTTTCACCTGAGCATAAGACATCAGGGCCGAACGAATATCGGTTATTTCTGATAAGACCTCCTGGTCCTGCTGACGGGTGTTATCAAGATAAGAAGCCGAACCCGAATCCTGGCGCAAATACGTCGGCTCTTCACCGCACCCGGCCGCCAGCAACAAGGTAGCCAGGACAACTGCCAGTACCGGTAGTCGCCACCAACCTATTCGTTTGGCTGAATCTCGCGCCATATCCAAATACTATCTTCTTGGTCCGGGAAAGCCGGGCCCAAAATGACTAAATATGCTTCTTCCCCGTGCCCGACAGCGTAAACTAGCCACTCGCTGCCGTCCGCACCGGGAGTTTTTTGAATGAAGGAAAATTGGTCTTTGGGAAAGAAGCCGTATTCTTCCTTTTCCGCAATCAGGACCTGCTCCGGATCCACCCGCCAGCGCTCCTCGCCGTTATTGACTTTCTCTTGAAGTGCCTCCAGCTCTGCTTGGTCCGATTCAATCTGTCCCAAAGTTATATCACCCTCTTCTACCGCAATAGCATCTTCGGTGTCTGCTTCCGAATCTTCCGGCTGGTAAGCTACAATTTGGTCTTCGTGCTCTGTTACCTCCAGCTTCTCATCTTCAGTCCTGTCTGGCTCTTCCGATCTGGAGTCTTCTTCCTTCGGCGGATAGAAAACCTGGCAGCCGGCCAAACCAAAGACTAGCGCCACCGCAACTGAAGCGAAGATTATTTTTCTAGAGATAGGAATACATTTCTTCATAAGTGTCGAGATAAGCATCGTAAAGCACTGCCATACCATCCCCAGAATCAGCCACGAAGGCAACTACGTATTCATAATCTCCGTCACCGTCCCAGTCATTAGTGGTAACATAGGCAAACGGCGGTACAAAAGTGGTTTCGTAATCCATCATGTAGACTCCGAACGCCGCGTCCCAGTCGAGGATGAAGGCATGGTACATGTCATTGGACGGCGAGTAACCGACCGCCATAACCTCTTCCGAGCCGTCAAAATCACTATCGAAAGGTAGCCAGTCATAGATATATTCGTCTGAGTAGACAAAATAGGGCGAGTAGTCAAACACGGCCGGATCATAGGAACCGGTGTAGGACGAACCGCAATCTTCATCTATATAACCGTCGCAGTCATTATCAATCCCGTCATCGCACCACTCGGTTTCGCCCGGGCTAACGGTCATATCATAATCATCGCAGTCTCCCTGTGCCGGTGAGTAGCCGTCACGGTCGTGATCCAGAGTTGATTCGTCCGGAGTCGGGGTCGGAGCCGCCGTGGTGGTCGGAGCCGGCGTGGCAGTCGGCTGTGATTTCTGCGTGGAGCGAACCCCGGACTGATCCTGAGTTTGCTCAGTTGGTTGGGTAACCGCTACCGGGCGGTTGGCCCACCAGATGAAGAAACCAGCCGCCGCTGCTCCGGCGATGGCGATTATCACGATTATAATTATCAAAGTTTGCTTGGACATACCCCCACCAGGTGGTGTCGGGCCGGGCGGCGGTACTGGCGCCGGCTGAGGCGGTGGCGGCGGTGGCGCCGCCGGCGGAGTTTGGTATTGATTTGGTTGATTCATACTATTTTATCAATAATGAATAAATTTCAAAGCCGATGGCAAGCAGGTATACCCCGATAATAATGACGACCATAGGAACAGGCACTTTGATTTTGAACTCCGGCTCTTTTTGACCCAGCTTCTTGGCTCGCCGGTACATGAAAATTGTTATAATGGCGCCGAGACCACCGGTGATGCTACCGACAAAGCTGATTGCGCCCACAAAACCAGTGATATTCATCAGAAACAGTATTAGCGGTACCCCCAACACCATCAATAGCGCCCACAGACGATGAATCTTAAAATCATACTCAAACATTTCCCGCATTACCAAGCCAGTGGTAAGAAAGGATGTGCCCATAGCTATTATACCAAAAATTCCCATTAAAAACGAAACATAATACGGCAAATGCTGGCTGATGGTACCCAGCGAATCCTGGCTTACATTTTGCCCTCCCAGGCCATAGACCACCAGTGCAAATGCGAGACTGACAATAGCGGCAATTATCACCCCCCAAATAATAACGCTTTTCATCCGCCGGCGTTCCTTGGGAAACATATCGTCCAGAAAAGGCACCGCCGAAGCTCCGCTCAGAGAAAATATGATTATGCCAAACGGGAATAGAATTTTGGACATATCTATCTTGCCATAATTTATCAGATCTATACAGGGCAAAGAAGCAATTACAACAACCGCAATGATTGCCAGGAACATCAAAAAAATGACAAAGTCAACGCGGGCAATTGTCTTCAGGCCCAAAATAACCAGCAGCGAGGCCACCGCAAAAAATAGTAACCCCCAGGTCTGCTGATAGCCCAGCCAACCTTCCCCGAAAAGTCCGGACAGGAAATCCCCAACTCCGAGAGTGAAGATGAGCAGAGCCCCAAAATTGCCCAGCATCTGGACCGCCAGCATTATTCCCTTGCCGGGTTTGCCCAGATAAATGCCGGCGTACCCGGTCGCCTGGTGCTTGGTCCCTTCGGTTCTCAGTACAACTTCGCCAAACATCAGCATCACTACAATGTTGGTGAATGCCAGCAATACAAACACCAGCAAACTCGGCCACAGCCCCGCCTGCGAGAAAGCATACGGCAGCGCAAAAATACCACCGCCGATAATGGTGGCAATGACTGTGGCAAGCGCAAGTAGGTATTGTTTGTTTGGCATTTATTATTTGTTCCGCTCAAAATGCCAGCATTTTGAGCGGAAGAGGAGTACTGACACGAAAGTCGAAGCCAGGTGCTGACAGATTCAGCGGCTGGCGCAGACTGCAGTGTCAGTACGACGTGGAGCCAAGAGTGGGAATCGAACCCACGACCTATCGCTTACGAAGCGATTGCTCTACCAGCTGAGCTATCTTGGCTTAAATAAGCCAAAATATTGCAAAATTGCCAAAAACCCTTGACAAATATCCGCTTTTATGATATAAATAATAGTTCTAGAACTGTGACCTCTCTGGTCACCCCCCCCCAACGAGAGGAGATCGAGATGAAATTGACACTGCAGGACATCATTTCGCTGGTCGACGACGAGACCAGCACCACCCCAAAGACCCCCACCGAGGACCCGGAGCTGCAGCAGCAGCTCAAGGAGATCGACGACTTCGCGGCCAACGCCGCGGCGTAGTCGCTCCCCGGTCCCCGCTCAAGAGGACTTGCCCCTCCGGCAGGTCCTTTAAAATTAGAAAAATGAGCTGGGGTTACCGCCAAAAATGTATTACATTTTTGGCGGAAAAGGAGTACACACATGAAGGCTGGAGTGAATGGTCCGACAGGATCCATTCACGCAAGCCGCAATGCGTGTACGACCTGCCTGCCGGCAGGCAGGCGTGGAGCCGACGACGAGATTCGAACTCGTGACCTTTCCCTTACCATGGGAATGCTCTACCAACTGAGCTACGTCGGCAAATTTTACAATCCAGCGTTAGGGTCCCCGCGAAAAATGCTAGCATTTTTCGCGGAAGAGGCACAGTGGGGGCCCCCACAAAATGCCCGGCATTTTGTGGGGTAAAGGAGTACACGCACGAAGGCTGGAGTGAATGGTCCGACAGGATCCATTCACGCAAGCCGCAATGCGTGTACGACGTGGAGCGGGATACCAGAATCGAACTGGCGCCTCTGCCTTGGGAAGGCAATGTACTGCCACTGTACTAATCCCGCGCCGGCCGAGCCTAGCTCGGCCTTTGCTTATTTACAACCACTCAGAAACGTCAATTTGTTCTTTTTCTTTTTCGTACCAGCTACCAAACGGCATGATCAGAATATGAGCTGCTTTGATTTCTTCTTTTTCTTCGTCAACTTCCAGAACCTTGATGATGTGATAGCCGTATTCGGTTTCCACAACCTCATCGCTGATCTGACCCGGTTCCAGTGCGAAAACCACTTCCTCGAATTCCGCTACCATCATACCCTTGCCAAAGAAACCAAGTTCGCCACCCATTTCCGCTGACTGGACATCGTCACTGTACTCTTTGGCTAAATCCGCAAATTTATCGGGATCAGCTTTGACTTTTTCGAGTACCTCTTCAGCTTCCTGCTTAGCTTCCTCTTTATAACCGCCGTCTTCTTCAAATTTTTCCTGCAGTTTCTGCTGCTCAACATAAGGGCGAATGGCATATTCCAGGACTTCTTCCTTGGTAGTCCAACCAAACTGCTGCTCAAACATCTTGAGGGCTTCTTCCTCGGCGTTGCCGATTTCCTGGCCCACGGCCTCAGCCTGCTGTTTTATCTGATCCAGATACTTCTGGAACTCGTCTTCTAGATCCTGCTGTGTCACTGTTACCCCGTGCTTTTTCAGCAACTGGGAAATAATAGCTTCGTCGCGGAGCTTTTCTTTGACCTGACTTTCTAGCTCGCCTAGCATCTGCTGCCCTTCTTCGGATTCAAAGTCAACGCCCATCTGATTACCAAAGAAATGCTTCATCGCATTAACATGGGTCCAGTAATCCCCGAAGGTGATCGGCTGACTGTCTACCCACATCACCGGATACATTTTGACAATGCCGCCCAAGACCGGAGTGTCCTTGAGATCTTTGTCCCAACGTTTTTTATAAACGCCCAGCCCCATGATGATTGCGAAAGCAACCACGGCAATAAGAACTACAGCGACAATCACTCCAACAAGTTTCCCCCAGTGGATTTCCTTTTTAGGGCTTTTACCAGAAGCCTTCTTAGAACCCTCGGATTTAGAAACCTCAGGTTTCTTCTTTTTCTCTACCGATTTGCTATCCGACGATTTCTTGGCGTCGGCGCCTGATTCATTTTTTTCCATGAATATTATTTACTTAAAGGTTAAGGTCGAAAGATGGTAGTATCTTCCAGCCCAGACCTTCAAACTTCGCTGGCAAAAAAGTAGTCCCACCATTTACGGTAAGTGGGAACATAAACTGTTTCCTCTTCTGTTTCCGCTTCCAATAGCAATTCTTCCTCGGGCTGCACGCTGTCTTCCCCTTCACTGATTACTACCACGGTTTCCCCCTCCTTCTGCAAACCTAGATCCTCACGTGCCACTCGGTCTTTATATGTATCAGTTTTCAGGTATTCTAGCAAGTCCCCCATTTTCTCATTTTCTCTGACGAGTTCTTCTTTCTTGTCCTCAATCGCCTTGATTTCCTGGGTAACCTCATATTTTTGGTGGATAACTTTGCCTAGAAACAAACCCAAAATAACCAACACGATAATTGCTATTACCAGAAATGCCTTGGATCTAATAATGCGTCTGCCCAAACTCAGATTGTCACTCGATCTCGCCATCTTTTGGATTTGATTTAGTTACTTTGACCGGCACTTTGTGCCCGCTCTGATTATCCTTAAGCAGTTTGGCCAATTTTTCCAGTGACGCCTGGTCGCTGTCCGCTGACTTGGAAGCGATGTACTCTTTGATCTTAACCAGCTGGTCCTTGACTGTTTCCGGCGCCAACACCGCCTTGATAGTAATCGGCTTATCTTGGCCGTCAAAATAAACATCAACATTTCCGTATCCGAATATCGTCGGCAACAGTCCCTTTATTTGAAAAGTCACTTCCACAACTTTGTCATGCGGAGCCTCTCGCACCCGGCGGGCAAACGGTCCTTGCTGGGCAATACCAATGATGCGCTGACTTGTCACCAAAGTAATATTGAAGTACCATGTAAACCAGGATACCAGCGCCCAGACGACAACAAAGATCCACCAACCAATTATGACTATTGTTGACCAGAGATAATTGAAGGCGTAGGGCATTACCGGAATAGTTACTCCCAGCAGCAGAGCTGTGCGCAATACCGGCCACAGGAAAGTGGCCCAGTGCTGACGCAGCAGCAGCAATGGTTCCTCCTCTTTTTGCAAACTTTGTTTAAAATAACTACTCATACATGAAAAAATCTCTTCGTATAATCACCTGGGTGGTCGTTGCCCTGGTTGTCGGGGGCATGCTCTTGCTCCTGATAGTTCCTCTTTTCTATTAGTCTGCGGCAACCTGCGCATACTCGAAAGTAATCTCATTCTGATAGGCTGGTAAAGTCAGGTTGTCTTTTTTTGTTATTGCCACTTCTACTTCCGGGAATGTCTGGATTAGCTGCTCCAACAGGCCACCCTCTCGCTCCAGGGAAGTAACTAACAAATCGGGATCACCCACGGCGTCAAAGCGATAAGGCGGAGTTATAACATTACCATCCAGTTTTATCTGCAAGCCGTCAGGCGTAATTGCCGATTTATATATCAGGCGCTGTCCGTTTAAGGCCACCCCCTGCACACCTATATTACGCAGATTATTCAGCAGATCTAGTAAGTGGACATCCAGGACCGGTCCGTCTATCATGACCGTCACTCCG
>Ga0180432_10006886_pt1 | contig 14632 bp, 13 predicted proteins | sample SS_ome_10_FD_132414 | JGI IMG/M metagenome (GOLD analysis project Ga0180432, IMG submission 132414) | Hypersaline lake sediment archaeal communities from the Salton Sea, California, USA - SS_1_MS_2 metaG | ecosystem: Environmental > Aquatic > Non-marine Saline and Alkaline > Hypersaline >... | reverse complement strand
CACAAAAATTTAGCACAGTTGCTACTAGTATTGGTGCAGCGAGCTAAAAAGAAAAATTTTTAATAACAAGCTTGCAATTCCATTTTAAAAATGGAGTTGCAAGCTTGATGATTTCGTAAAAAGTCCAACTTCTGCATCGCGCCGCGTACCGGGGTACTTCAGCGTACTTCAAATTCGCCTTAATTCTCAGTATTCATATATCCTAAATTTGGACTTTTTACAAAATCGTCAAGCTTTTATAAAAAAAATCAATACGATTGCTATTTAATTTTATGGCGAGAATATATGAAAAATTTAGGAGATCCAGGTTTAACTATAGTCTTGATCAGTATTTTGATCGTTGCAGCAATAGTTGATGTTCGGATCCAAAAAATTCCAAACCTACTCACCTTCCCGAGCATGATTGTGGGGTTTACTTATCATTCGGTGGTTAATGGATGGAGTGGTCTTATTTTCAGTTCAATGGGACTGACTGTCGGAATCGCTATCTTTCTTCTTCCTTATTTAATGGGTGGAATGGGTGCAGGAGATGCAAAGCTAATGGGTGTGGTAGGAGCAATGATAGGCCCTAAAGGGGTCGCTCTTGCTTGTCTTTTGACCGCTATTGTGGGCGGTTTTTACGCTCTAATAGTCTTTTTATTAAATATTGAATATCGCCAAGGTTTTATTGAAAGAAGCGCAATCACGGTCAAGGCATTTGCTTTTACAAAAAATTTTATTCCGATTCCTCCTGATGAATCCGAGAAAAAGCCCAGGCTGTGCTATGCCGTAGCTATCGCTATCGGCACATTGATTTACGTTTTTTTAAAGATTTTTGGATATCAATTTCCCGTTTAATTCTTAAAAGAAAGGAAAGGAGACTGGTCATGGGGAAATGGAGAGCAGTAATTCCTATTGTATTGGCTTTGATGATTGCTGTTGTTGCCAGCTATGCAATCTACAAATATGTAAAAAAGCAGGTGGCGCCAAAAGAAGTAGCAAAAATGGAGGAGGTTAAGGTCCGCCAGGCGGCTATTGCCATGGTGGAACTGCCCGCTGGAACCCAGCTGAAACCCAAAATGATTAAGACAGTTCCTTTTCTTGAAGAAAGTCTCCCTCCAGGGTCTTTTTCAAGTCCGAATAAGCTTGTTGGGAGAGTTGTTATTTCTCCGATAAAAAACAAGGAACTGATCCTGGAATCGAGACTGGCTCCTGCGGATGTCACCCGGGGAGGAGTGTCGGCAATTTTAAAGCCCGGGAAACGCGCTATATCTATAAAGGGGACGAAAGTTCTCGGTTTGTCAGGTCTTGTTAAACCGGGTGATCGTGTGGATGTTCTCCTTATTACAACCGATCCCAAAACAAAAGAACCGGTAAACAAGACCGTTTTTGAAAACGTACGTGTGCTCGCAACCGGAACACAGCTCATAGAAAATGCCGATGGCAAGCCGTCTCCGGTGGATAATTATACTTTGGAAGTTACTCCCGAAGAAGGGGAAAAGCTGGTCCTTGCCTCCACCCGGGGGAAGCTTCAGTTTGCCCTCAGAAATATTCTGGATACGGAAACGGTTTTGACAACGGGAGCAACCCTGCCGGAAACACTTGCCTCTTATCGTCCTATTGTGCCCACGAAGAAAGTTAAAAGAAAAGTACCCGTAGGAAAGTCCAGGAAGGGTTTCACATTGGAAATAATCAAAGGGTTTAAAGTAACCAAAAAGAAATTTTAGCGACCAGGGAGGATTGGACTCATGTTCATACCAAAAAGATTCTGGATAAGTGGAACCGTATTTTTTGCTCTTGCAAGCATATTATTGATTTTTTCTGCTGGTGCCTGGGCAGAGGATAATGTTCAACCGGAAATCCAAAAACCCCGGATGGAAACTATTGAACTGGCAGTGGGAAAAACAGAGGTTCTGCCGATCCCTGAGACTGTCAAGAAATCAGATCACATTCGCGTTACCATAGGCGATCAAAATATTGCTGATTTCATCTTCATACCAAAAGCCAGTAGAAGAAATAAAATCAGAAATATCTATGTCAAAGGAATAAAACAAGGAGCTACAACTTTAACTTTATGGAAAAATGGCGAACTTTTCTGTATTTATGATGTTCAGGTTTATTACGATGTTTCCCTTCTGAAACGGAAGCTTTATGATATTCTCCCCGATGAAAAGGATATCCGTGTTTTTTCAACAGAAGGCTCAATTACTCTGTCTGGAACGGTTTCCAGCAATGAAAATCTCAACCAGGCCCTGGTTTTGGCCAAAGCATTTGTTAGGCAAGACGAAAAGGAGGCCACAATTATTAACTTACTTAGTTCTTCCGGTGCTCAACAGGTCATGTTGGAAGTAAAAGTGGCGGAAATGCAAAAAAGAATAATAAACCGGCTTGGGATTAATTTCAACTGGATTAAGGAAACCGGGGAGTTTGGTATTAGTTTGCTTGGAGGTCTAAATTCTCTTTTACAAGATGAAGATACCGGGGCTGTGTTTAATCCTTTATATTCAAATGATATTACCGGGATATTGCGGCTTGAACATGGGGGTAACCAGTGGACCGGTATTTTCGATTTTCTTAAAGGGAATCAGTTGATAAAGATTTTGGCGGAACCGACCCTTATCGCCCTGAGCGGACAGACGGCAAATTTTCTGGCCGGTGGAGAATTCCCCATACCCGAGATTGATGACGAAGGGAATGTTGGTGTTGAGTTTAAGCCATACGGTGTGAATTTGATGTTTACGCCAACTGTTCTGAGTGAAAAAAGGATTGCCATAAAGGTTCAGCCGGTAATATCGGAATTAGACTATTCGATCCAGACAAACATTGGAGGTGCTGTAGTTCCCGGAATATTATCACGCTCGGCTTCGACTATGGTGGAGCTGGGAGACGGCCAGAGCTTTGCCATTGCCGGCATTCTTCAGGAGTCTACCCGGGAGAATTTATCCAAGTATCCGGGCTTGGGTGATATTCCTGTACTTGGTGCATTGTTTAAAAGCACATCTTATCAAAAGAATGAGACGGAACTGGTAATTATCGTTACCCCTCATCTGGTCAAACCTCTTAATATGGCCGAGCAGTCTTTACCTACCGATTTTTACATTGATCCGGATGATGCTGAGTTCTACCTCTGGGGAGTTTTCGGTAAGTCCCATAAAGCTTATGGAGAAGCTGAATTAGACGGTGAGTTCGGACATATTTTTGAAAGCAAATAAAACATATACAAAAAGGTGCATTGGAGGATAAAATGAAGATGCTGAAAGGCAATATCACATGGGTTGTGATACTGGGAATATTCTCAATCACGTTATGGGGCTGTGCCGGGAACCTGCCTCAGGGTAAAAGGATGGAAAATTTGGAAATGAATTGGGGAAAATCTTTTGAATCCGCTAAAAAGAATCAAATTTTAAATCCTGATGCCGGGAAAAATCTGGAACCGGTTGTCGGCCTTAATGGTGAGGCAGCCGAGCATGGTGTCGATAAATACAAAGAGTCTTATAGAAAGGAATCGGAGAAGACAGATATAAGAGTTCCTCTTATTAAGATTGAATAATTCGGGCGAACCCGGACAATCCCGCCTTCCTGCCAAGCGGAGTTAGGCAGAGAGACCGGAAAAAATGCCTAAAATAAATTAAATGCCGAAAGCGAACTAAAGATAAGGAATGTGTTGTGACAGAAGATTACTTAACGGTTAAGTTAGAGATTAGAAATCCGAAGCTAAAAAGCCGGTTTGAAAAAATCCTTCGTTCAGTCAAGGGATTTAATATCCAAGGGCCCACCGCCAAAGGTTTATCCAACCTTCTGATTTTTGAACTGGGGGATAAAGTTGATCAAGAATTTCAGTTTGTCCAGGACCTTCTGAATATCGGCGAAGTTGGGGAGGTTTTTTTTGTTTCGGATCATTCCGATCAGGCTCTGCTTTTGCAGGCCATACGGATCGGGGCAAGGGAATTTTTCAGCCTGCCTACCGAAGATGAAGAAATCAAACACGCCTTGAAAGCATTTAAAGAAAGGAAGGCTAAAGCACAAGGGACAGTAGCTGTAAAAGACGGAAAGATTATAAATATCATCGGCAGCAAGGGTGGCGTTGGAACAACGACCGTGGCTGTAAACCTGGCGGTCAGCCTTGCCGAGAAAAAAAGTGTTCATTCTGTAGCATTAATTGACATGAATCTTTTGTTTGGAGATATTCCCCTTTTTTTAGAGATAGAGCCAAAATATAATTGGAGCGAAATAACCAAAAACATTTCCCGTCTGGATGATACTTTTTTAAAGAACATTCTGTCCGTTGATGCTTCAGGAGTTTGTGTCCTACCATCCCCCAGCTATCTGAATGACCAGAACCTGGCAACACCTGCCATTATGGAGCGTTTGCTCCTGGTTATGAGAAGAATGTTTGATTTTGTGGTCATTGATGGCGGCCAATCTCTTGGAAGTATTTCTTTGAAAATACTGGAATTATCAAATACACTTCTACTTATCTCAAATTTAACCCTCCCCTGCCTCTCGAATACGAACAAGCTTTTAAAAACATTTCATGATTTGGGTTTTCCTCCAAAAGAAAACATCAAGCTCGTTATCAATCGTTATTTAAAAAAATCAGATATTTCCATAAAGGATGCAGAAACTACCCTTGAAAAAAAAATATTCTGGACGATAGCCAACGACTACCAGACAACAGTTACCGCCTTAAACAGGGGTAAGGCGCTTTCTCAATTTGCACCCCGGGCAGCAATTAGCAACAACTTCAGAAAGCTGGCCGACCAGATGACTGCTGAACCTGAAAAACAGGAAAAAAAAGGCTGGGCTTTCCTGCGACGTCATTAAAGGGGCATTAAAGGAGGTTTGAATCATAATGCAAATGAACCGTGAAACAATGATAGAAACCGGTTTTAACGAACATAGTTCTGAGGACTACTTTGATCTGAAAACCAGAATTCATGATCGTTTGCTCGATCTTATTGATTTGACTCTGATAGATTCTCTTGATCAAAGTCTCGTCAAGTCACAGATCAGATCTCTCGTGCAGCGGGTATTGGAAGAACAAGATTTCAGAGTGCCCCTGAATTTAACCGAAAGAGAAACCCTTTTTACAGAAATAGAAGACGAGGTACTGGGGCTGGGTCCACTGGAACCGTTTCTTAAAGACGATACAATCTCTGATGTCTTGGTAAATACATACAATCAGATTTTTATAGAAAGGTTTGGCAAACTGGAAATTACCGAATCCAGGTTCAAAGACAACACCCACCTGATGAGAATCATCGATAAGATTGTTTCATCCGTTGGACGTCGAATTGACGAGTCTTCCCCCATGGTTGATGCCAGGCTTTCGGACGGCTCCAGGGTTAATGTCATCATCCCGCCGTTGGCTATTGACGGCCCTATTTTATCTATACGGCGCTTTGGCAAGGATCCGTTGTTGTTAAAGGATCTTATCTTATTAAAGTCATTTACGAAAGAAATCGGGGAGATTGTGAAAGGTGTTGTCAAAGCAAGGCTTAATGTTTTGATTTCAGGTGGGACCGGTAGCGGCAAAACCACATTGCTCAATTGCCTTTCTCAATTCATACCTGAAGAGGAACGGATTGTTACCATCGAAGATGCCGCCGAATTACAACTCAAGCAGGAGCATCTGGTAAGAATGGAAACAAGGCCTCCGAATATTGAAGGCAAGGGTGAAGTTACGTCGCGAGATCTTGTAAGAAACAGTCTGAGGATGCGTCCGGACCGGATTATTGTGGGTGAGGTCAGAGGGGCGGAAGCCTTTGATATGCTTCAGGCTATGAATACCGGACATGAGGGATCTCTAACTACAATCCATGCCAACTCTTCACGTGATGCCCTTATGCGTCTGGAAAGCATGGTGGCCATGGCCAACCTGGAGATTTCCAACGAGTTTATGAGAAGGTTTATCGCTTCCGCTATCGATCTTATTATTCAGATTTCACGTTTTCCAGATGGAACCAGAAAGATTATCAGCATCCAGGAAATTACAGGTATGGAAGGAAATGTAATCACAATGCAGGAAATCTTTTCATTCCAGCAAACAGGCATGGATGAGGAAGATAAAATAAAAGGGCACTTCAGGTTCCATGGTGTTCGTCCCAGGTTTATTGATAAGTTTACCGTCGCCGGGATATCTGTACCCCGTGATATATTCGATCCGGATAAAATTTTTGAAATATAGTGCATAGAATTATTAACAACATCATATCTCTATAAAAGGAATAACAGATGGATGTTATTACAAATACAGTTATTATTTTTTGCATATCCATATTAATTTTAGAGTTGTTCTTTTATGCTTTCAAAACCATTCGCAGCCCGGATCGTGCAAGAATCAAAAAAGAACTCAGAAAAATGGCATCCAAAAAACAAGGGGAAGAGCTACCGGATATCTTGCGCAAAAAAGTTATTAGTGAAGTCCCGGCATTGAATGAGCTTCTGCTTCGCATTTCCGGAATCGAGTATATAGATCGCTTAAGATATCAGGCAAGCACTCGGTATTCCACCGGTTTTTTTGTTTTGCTTTCACTTTTTTTTGCCGCTTCAGCATTTACAGGCTTTTATGTTCTGGTCAAAAAAGGGATATGGTTATCCGTACTCTTTGCTTTTTTGATTGGCAGCCTCCCTGTCTTCTATCTTTACATAAAGAAAAATCAGAGATTGAAAAAGTTTCAGACTCAATTGCCCGAAGCTCTCGACCTGATGGCTCGATCCCTGAGAGCGGGTCATGCCTTTTCAACCGGTATGAATTTGGCAGGGGATGAGTTTGACGATCCTCTGGGTACGGAATTCAATATAACCCTTGGTGAAATCAATTTCGGGATAGGTGTGGCCGAAGCTCTTACAAATCTTGCAGGAAGGATAGATTGTGCTGATTTGCGATTTTTTGTGGTGGCCGTAATATTGCAGCGGGAGACAGGGGGAAACCTTGCTGATATTATGGAAAATATCGCTTATCTTATCCGGGAAAGATTCAAACTTTTTGGCAGAGTTCAAACACTGGCTGCTGAAGGTAAGTTGTCCATGTGGATTCTTATAGCGCTTCCTTTTTTAATTGTGTTTGCTCTTTTTATAATAAATCCAAATTATATTGAGATCTTGTTCCATGAACCCGTGGGAAGAATAATGTGCGGTGGCGCGATGTTAATGATGGTCATAGGTTTTTTTGTGATGAGGCGAATGGTTAATATTAAAGTATAACTGCCGGGAGTCTTTAGTAATGAATATTCCAGTCGAATATCTGCCGATTCTTATATCTGCTTCAGTTTTTTTGATTGCGCTCCTGATTATAGCAGGGGTAGTAATATCTTCACGAAACAATGTCGAAAAGCAAGCGTTCCTGGAAAAAATCAAGCATGAAGCAAATGAGACGGAAGTAATCGAGACGGCCACTTTACCGTCTAAGTCCGATAAAGGGGTGAAAAACCGATTTGTGGAATTTTTGACGGCGTTGGGCAAACGCACGTCAGTCAGAAAAAAAGCTGAAGGATCTCCCAAGTTGAAACCCATCTTTCTTAAGGCAGGTTTGCGCAGCGAAAATGTTCCTGCTGTTTTTTTGGGGGCTAAGGTAATCTTTGCAATTTTTTTGCCGGCAGCCGCACTCTTATTTCACCTTATTTATCCCGATTTTTCCCTTGACGCAACCCGACTAGTTGTCCTGTTAACTATTCTGGCGATTGCAGGTTTTTATTTGCCGAATATCTGGCTTCGACTGAAACTTGCAAGAAGGAAAGAAATCATCCGTGACGGGTTTCCGGATGCACTCGATCTTCTTACTGTATGTGTGGAAGCCGGAATGGGATTGGACTCAGCAATCACACGAGTAGCAAAAGAAATAGCATTAACAAACAAGATATTGAGTGATGAACTCAACCTTTATAATCTTGAGATGAGGGCCGGTAAGTTTCGCCGTGATGCTTTAAAAAATCTGGCCATGCGAACTGATCTGGAAGAAGTAAACAATCTCGTAACCCTGTTAATCCAGACGGACAAATTTGGTACCAGTGTGGCCAAAGCGCTGAAGGTATATTCAGACACGATGAGGACCCAGAGATTTCAGAGGGCTGAAGAAGTGGCCGCCAAGATTCCGGTAAAATTAATTTTTCCCTTAATTTTATTTGTATTTCCGGCTTTGTTCGTTGCGATTCTTGGACCGGCTGTTATAAATATATTTAGGATATTAATAAAGGGGACCGTTTTTTGATTAATAAAATGTTAGGAAAAGGAAACGTTATCAATTTGCTGGCAATGATTGTACTCATGGTCGGCAGTTTTTCAGGGTGCGCAGGTCAACAAAATAATCTGCGCAACGATTTGTCTCCCCAGAAAATGTCAGGTGCTGAAATTGAAAGATCAGGTGATGTCTATTTTAGCCAGGGTAATCTTCAGTTAGCACTTGTAGAATATGAAAAATTTCTTAAACTGAATCCCGATAATAATAGAGTTCGCTATAAGAAAGGCTTGATTTTTTTGAAGGGCAAGTTGGATAGAGCGGCGATCCAGGAATTTAAGAAAATAATAGACAATGATCCGGATCATGCACTGGCCAAACAAGGGCTGGGCCAGGCCTTTTTTCGTTTGGAAAAATATGAAGATGCTATTAAACATCTCAGCAAGGCTGTGGAACTGGATCAAACGTTATGGAAGGCGTACAATTTGCTGGGGGTAATTTATGACTATCAGGAAAAATATAAACTTGCCGTCCGTGAATATAGTTATGCTATCCGGCTTAAACCTCGTAAGGGATTTTTGTATAATAATATAGGGTTGGCTTATTCTTTGATGAAAGAATATGACAAAGCAATCCAGAGCTTCAACAAGGCGTTAGAATTGAATACTTCTAATAAAAAAGTGTATAATAATCTGGGTCTGGTTTTATCCAAAACGGGTAGATACGAGCTGGCAATGGAAGCGTTTAAAAAAGGGGGAGATGAAGCACAGGCTTATAACAACCTGGGATTTGCTTACTTAAAGAAGGGAGAACGAGAAAAGGCGATCCGATGTTTTGAGAAAGCCATTAAAAGCAAACCCTCTTATTACCTAAAGGCAAGTGAAAACTTAAGAAAAGCTGAAAGAGATCTTGAGAATAAATCGTCATTCAAACCGGGAGAGAAAAGCTTTTAGAACCTATAAACATTTACTGAGGGTTAGACTCTATTCCGGGTGCAAGGAGAAAGAATTATGAAAAAAAAGGAAAGTCGTTTCAAAGGATATCTCTTTGGTGTTTTTGCGTTATCATTAATGTTATGTTCCACGATCGCTTTTGGAGCCACGATCCATGTTCCGGCCGATTACAAAACAATACAGGAAGCCATTGATGCGGCATTTGACGGTGATACGGTATGGGTTGCTGACGGTAAATATACGGGCTCGGGCAACAAAAATCTGGATTTCAATGGAAAAGAACTCATCGTTCAATCGGAGAACGGTCCTGAAAAATGCATTATTGATTGTGAAAGTGACGGGCGAGGGTTTTATTTCCATTCCGGTGAATTAAAAGACGCTCGGGTCTCCGGTTTTACCATTACCAATGGGCGAGTTAAGGATAAGGGTGGCGGAATTTACTGCGGAAACAGTTCTCCAACCATAACCAATTGCATCATTATTAATAACACTGCCGTCAGCAGCAGCAATAATAGCCAGGGTGGTGGAATTTACCTGGGTACCGCCGGCTCTTCAACCATAACTAATTGTGTTATTGTCAGAAACACATCCAATTACCAGGGCGGAGGAATATATACTTATAACGCCCGTCCAACGATAACCAATTGTACAATCACCCGGAATGTCGCCGTAGACGGTGGCGGAATATATGTTAGATACAAACCGGCCCCGACCTTAACCAATTGCATTATTTATGGGAATACGCCCAATCAGGTGGTTAAGGATTCCGTGAAAACAGATTCTCCGAAAATTATATTCTCAATCGTTGAGGGTGGATATCGGGGATGGGGCAATATTAATGTGGATCCTTTATTTATCGGTTCCGGTGATTTTTATCATCTAACAAAAAAATCGCCCGCGATTAACGCCGGCATATCAAAGGAAGCGCCAAAAATCGATATTGACGGAAACCCGAGACCAAAGGGAAAGCGCATAGATATCGGTGCTGATGAGTATGTGGGTAAATAACAGCCGGGTAGTGCCTAAAGGTTGAAGTGAGCTAAAGTGAGCTGAAGTTAATAACTTTAGGCAATTTAGGCACTTTAGTTCACTTTAGACACTTCGTATAATCATCCATAACTTCCATAAGACCTGCAACTTCAGCGGGCAGTAACCAATACTTATCTTTATGGCCTTCCCGTGAAGAGAGCTGGTATAGAAAAGCCGTTATCTTGCCGTTGGCATTTGTTTTCCCTTGAGTTTCAGGTGCAAGTTTTGCTATCTGTCTCAGTAACGCCTCCTCAACATCAAACACAACGTGTTCTTCGTATGTGCAGTTTCTTGAAGATGAGCAATTCTTTAACTCTTTATGATATCTTTTCAGAGGTATAGACTTTGTCCCTCCGGGGGTTTCGTAGTTCACACGATTATATAATCTCCACCCCCGTCCCTGGTAACTGACAAATTGATAAACTTGGTAATATCTTTTTCCGGTTTGGTTGTTCAGATATCCTATCAAAAAGCTGTCCATCCAGTCGATTCCAAGATATTTTTCATGTCGATACCCTCTTAAAGTGGAAAATTTAGTGACCTCACCTGATGAGACCTGTCTAATGATGACTGTTTCTTTGAAATGTCGAGAGGTTAAACCTAACACTTCTCTTTTCGTGGCTTCATGTGTTGAGGCACACCCTGAAACTAATATCGCGGTAAAAAAAATGATAACTGCTTTTTTCATTTTTACCAAATGTAGCGGCTTTGCCGTGTTTCATAAAATCGTGCAAACGATTTTATTTACATTTCCACAAAATAGCTGTTCCATGCAGATGATATCGTCTCTTTTGTAAGTTCCGGGTTTAAACCGTGATAACGAGCATTGTCTAAGATATGTTCTATAATGTCGCGACAATGGCAGGAGGTGAGCTTGACATTGTTCTGATGGTAGTAGTTTTCTATCAGATGATCAAAGACATCGTTATTGAAAGCAATGCCGTTAGAGTCGCATACTCTTTGAAAAATTTCTCTATATTCACTCAACTCCGGATGGTCGATCTTAATCTTGTATCGAATCCTTCGCAGAAAAGCCTCATCTACCAGTGAACCGGGATCAATATTTGTTGAGAAGACAACCAGTTGATCAAAAGGAATTTCGATTTTCATTCCGGTGTGTAAAGATAGAAAGTCCGTCCTGCGTTCCAGGGGCACAATCCAGCGATTTAAAAAGTTTTGCGGATCCACCTGCTGCCGTCCGAAGTCGTCAACGATAAAAAGACCATTATTCGCCTTCATCTGTAATGGCGCTTCATAGAATTTTGATATGGGATTGAAATCGAGATCCAGAGATTTGAGAGTCATTTCTCCCCCAACCATGACGACCGGCCTTTCTATGAGAACCCATCTCTGGTCCACACTGTCAGAATCATATTCAGGTTCAACAGCCACATGGCTGGCCTTGTCATAGATCATGATAATCTCTCCTTCAGCCATCACGGCGTAAGGCATATAAATGTTTCCCGGCAAAACTCTTCCAATGGTTTCAGCGATTGTTGTCTTTCCATTACCCGAAGGGCCGTATAAAAAGATGGCCCTGCCGGAACTTATTGCCGGTCCAAGCCTTTCAACGAGGTCTTCACTTATTATAAGGTTGGAAAAGGCATCTTTGATCTTTTCCGGGTCCACAAATATGCTTTTGATGGTTTGTATTTCTACCATGTTTCGGTACTCATTGAAAGTCACGGGAGCAGGCCCGACATATCGGGAGACCCCCATTAAGTCCATGGATCGTTCTATACCGGACTCTGTAAGGGTGAACCGGTATGAAAGTTTCGAGAGCTGAGAGGCGCCTTTGACCTTAACCAGTTGGTCCTGTCGCAGCCTGTCAATGGCCTGATCGACTACGGGAGAGGTAAGTTTTGTTCGGGCGACCATTTCCGGAATAGAGAATTCTCCCATGTTCAAACCATGTTTGATTATTAGATCTACTATGAAAGAAAAATCGAGTCCGGTTTTTTCCACGGTTTGCGGAACGGCTGGAGTACTCGTAAAGAAGTCGGTCAAATCATCCTTATCGATAAACCCAAGATCGACCATATTTTTTCCGAGTCGCCCCCCGTGAAGTCGCTGGCGATCCAAAGCCTTTTGAAGCTGAGTTTTAGATATAGTTTTTTTCTCAATTAATCGTTCACCAAACAAAAGCCCGCTCATAAAACTCTCCCATCTTTTTTATGAAAAATTAATACTAAATTATAAAACAAATCGGTATGATTGACAAGGAAACTTTACGGCCGACACTCAATTCCCTTGTTGTTTTTACATAGTGGATGAGATTAAAGATAAGAACTGAATTTTGCATAAAAATTGATGAGAATCTTTATTGAGATGTATCCATAATATAAATATTTCCAGCAGAACCCCTCTTGCTCGTTTGAAGTTCCACGCTAACATACATCAATTCGTCGTTTTTCAGCGCTATATAAAAAAAGGTATAAAGTGATTCCACCCATCACCATCAGACTGCAGAGTAACTGGCCCATGGAAAACGACATAAAGATAAACCCCAGCTGGGCATCGGGCTGGCGATAATATTCTATGAAAAACCTGACTGTACCGTAGCCTATGATGTAAAAAGAGAGGTTTGCCCCCCGGGGTTTTTTCAGGGTTCGCAGATTCCACAAAACTGCAAAGAGGAAAATGCCTTCAAAAAAGGCCTCATAAAGTTGTGAGGGGTGCCTCAGATCTGTTCCCGGAGCGAGTGGGAAATGCATACCAATGGGTGTGGATGTTATCCTGCCGTATAATTCACCGTTAATAAAATTACCCAGCCGTCCGAATGTATATCCCAGAGGCACGACGGGCGCAAACAAGTCAACCATATCCCAAAAGTTCAATGTTGTTTTACGAATATACAGCCAGACTGAAATAAGCACACCCATAAGGCCCCCGTGGAAAGACATTCCTGAAATTCCGGTAAATGTTATCGAGCCGTTTATAAATTGAAAGGGTAGAAATATTTCAAGGGGGTTATTGAGATAGTAGGTCAAGTTGTAAAACAGAACATATCCCAGACGCCCGCCGGCGATAACCCCGATGATTATAAACAGCATGAGGTTTTGAACTTCATCACCCGAAACATGGAAGCGTTTTTCGTGTCTTACGCGATATAAAACCATGCCGTAGGTGATTCCAAAAGCGACGATATACATGAGTCCGTAATACTGGAGCTTGAACCATCCGATTTCAAAAATAACCGGGCTCATTTTTTCCGGCAAATGCTGCCACCAAATCCAGAAACTATTCATAACCATTGAGTTTGTGGCTGGGTGTAAGGGTTAAATTAATCAAGGGAAATATGTTCAATTTGTTTTTTGAATATTATGAACATAGACGCGTGAGAATCTATTTTGTCATCTTTAATACCATAAAACCTCGATTCATTCGCCAGATAAACATATGGATCGTTTCGTCTTTTTTGATCTCGCTGATAACCTTATTTAGATCGCTGACGGTTGTAATGCTTTTGTGATTAATCTCCTTGATAATATCGTGCCTCCGAACTCCTGCCTCATCAGCCTTGCTGTCCGGTTCCACGGCGGTTACAATCACACCTTCAGCCTGTTTGAGGTTGAGTCGGCGTGCAATTTCGGGGGTAACATTGTTAACGCTAATCCCGAGCTCTTCCTGCTTTTCCTTACGGGTACTCCTGGCGGAAATTCGGGTTTCTTCTCTTTTTGCAATTTTAACTTTAAAGGTCCGGGTCTTTCCGTTTCGTAAGACTTTAACCTTTACGGTTTCGCCGACATCGGTATTTGCTATCAAGCCGGTGATTTCTCTGGCAGTGCCGACTTCTTTTCCATTAATTGACAATATAATATCCTGGGGTTTTATTCCGGCAATATCCGCAGGGTCGTCCGGAAAAACTTCCGTAACCAGAACGCCTTTTCTTGATTTTATTCCGTAGTACTCTGCGACTTGCTTGCTGATGTCCTGGATACCGACGCCAAGCCAGCCCCGGGTAACCTCTCCACTGCTTTTGAGCTGGTCGACAATGTTTTTGACGAGGTTTATCGGGATGGCAAATCCGATGCCGCTCCCGCCGGCGATAATGGCAGTATTAATACCCACCACCTTGCCCTCCATACTGATAAGGGGCCCCCCGCTGTTGCCGGGATTAATTGATGCATCGGTCTGTATGAAGTCATCATAGGGTCCTGACCCGATAACACGGCCTTTGGCGCTTACAATTCCTGCAGTAACGGTATGCTCAAGCCCAAAGGGATTTCCGATCGCCACCACCCACTGACCAATTTTAAGAGCATCCGAATCTCCGAATAACAATACGGGAAGATCACGATCCGTCTTGATTTTTATCAGGGCCAGATCCGTGTTGGCATCCCGCCCGATAATTTCGGCATCGAACTCTTTTTCATCTTTAAGTATGACCTCAATCTTGTCGGCGTTTTCGACCACATGGTTGTTGGTGACAATATAACCGTCCTTATCAATGACAAATCCGGATCCGAGGCTTCTCTGCTTAAAATCATAGGGT
>Ga0180432_10006884_pt1 | contig 14635 bp, 7 predicted proteins | sample SS_ome_10_FD_132414 | JGI IMG/M metagenome (GOLD analysis project Ga0180432, IMG submission 132414) | Hypersaline lake sediment archaeal communities from the Salton Sea, California, USA - SS_1_MS_2 metaG | ecosystem: Environmental > Aquatic > Non-marine Saline and Alkaline > Hypersaline >... | reverse complement strand
GCTTGCTCTCCTGTCGAAGTGTCTCGACGATCTGTGTGAATCGACCGTACAGCTTCACGATTTGCCGATGCCTCGCTGCAGTGAAATCAACGTGTTGAGATAAAAATCATGAATCCATTTCGGATGTCTATAATCAAAGGAATCAACAGCGGCCGCAATCATCTTAGTCCCGTGGCTGATCTGCCTTCCGCGCAGGGAAAACCAGGCGGGAAGATTTCTAAAATCCATGACTTCCTGGTGGTACTCTTGAAGACTCGACACAAAAGTATCAACATCCTTTGACAACAATACATCCGCAATGCTGCGAAGCCGATGTGCGGCAGTTGTATCCCCACGAACGATGCGCGAACGTATATCCTGGATTTCATCGGCCTGTTGTACTGAGATCTCCAGCAAGGTTTCAGCCTCTTCCTGGATGTCATCGATTGAATAGGTTTGAGGACTGCAGATACGTCCGAAAAAGTGATTCAAGCGGCTCAAATGAGGTTCCACCTGAATGGTGTCCCTAAGAAATACTTCCTGTTCTTCCGGCATCTCTTCATTCAATGCTGCACGGAATATGGATTCAAAGTCCTTGTCTTTCATAAATGACAAGTGTTCGTTCAGCGCGATGTACAACGCCCGAGCAGCGCCTTCATGCAATCCCATCTGGTTCATCAAGAACTTCTTCACCTTCAGAGGAATACGTGCGGTGGCGCCAAACGCATCTCGGTACAAATCTCTGAGGTCCGCTCCCCGTTTCGATGTTGTATTCAGACACTCCCGGTAGCGCATCTCGATATTCGAGGTTGATGCACCGGCTCTCTCAGCCTTACATATTATGTTTTCCAGGTGCTCCTGCAACTGGTTCACCGTCTTCGACCAATTGCTGCCTCCCGAGAACAACCCTTCTATCTCCTTCCAGATTCCACTACCCAGAGGATAGGCATAGTCTCGATTGATGATCCCCATCTGCATGAATGGGGTCTTGTACCGTCCGTTGATACCAAGAGAGATCTGTCGTACCAGGAGTTCGTGTTCCGGGTCCGTGCTGATCAAAGGATCGCGACTCTCGGCGACCCACTTGGACCGCGCGTTCAAGGAACCAAGCAGCCCTTCCAAACTAACGCCTTCCCCATCCTCTTCGCTTACATCGAGAAGGCAATAGACCATGAGGTTTTCGAGAAACAGCACGAGTCCGGTTTTAATAGAGCTGTTATTCTGAAAATGCCTCTTCTGCTTTTCTGACAGTACGAGCCTGTTCTGTTCAAACAGACCCCGAATGACATGATGATGAAAAACGTTGATCGTGAAATTACGGATGTCTGTGGAAATGGAGGTAAGTCTGTACCGGAAAATCCTCTGTCCGAGATCCGACCATATCACCTGCAAACCCAGAGGATCCAGCAGGATTTCCGCAGCTATCGAGTCATCGTATTCCGTGAAGATGTCGCTGATCATAGTTTATTAACTTCTGGACATCGGTAACAACACAAACTCTCTCGAATCCGGCGCTCGGGAATACTGGTGATCAATCTAGTACAATCTTTTCTCGTTCACCGTGATTAATTCGACCCGATACCTTTTCGCCAAAGAATGTGTCTTTTCGTAATTCGTATCGAATGCAACTACCAAGACCCTTATCTTCGGATCATATAGATCCAGATCGTTTTCGACGGCACACACCGCCCGCAGCTTTGATACATTTACTATCGCTCGATGGATGTTCGCTGCCCCTTCTTCCTCGATCTCGACGACGCATATTTCCCGGCTGCTGACGAATAGTATATCCGACGTGTCGCCGGACTCGAAACGGTGCCGCGCGTATCCGGCGCTCTCCGCATCAATTCCCACCACCGCTGGATTCCTCAAAATATATTCGGTGAGGACATCCCGCCTCGACCTGATAGGACGGTCGTTTTTTTTCTTGGCCTCAGCCGTGAAGCTTCTTGTCTTTACCGGTCCTCTGAGCCCGACTTCTTGTCGTTCCTGAAGATGCTCAAGCACGTTGTCCAGCAACAAGTACCGGTCCCGGTCAATGAAATCCTCAGCCTCGTCACCCCACCGAAAATACCCTCGCCTGTCTCTTGCGGACAGCACATGGATCTGGCCACGCCAGTGGTGCTCACCACGATAGTTATTGCCCTTTGGCGCGTTGAAGCTAAGCACATAATCACGCATCTTATGGTAGTCGCATAGATAGTAGTGCACCACGTTGGTATTTCCTCGATTCCCTATGGCGATTGCGTAGTAATAGAATTCACCGTTCTGGATGCTTGGGGAGTCGGTGCTGCCAGTAAACCAGCTTTGGTTTATATTGACATTAAATCCGTTGAATGGAGGTACCACCCGGGCAACCAAACCACCAAGCTTGAATTTGCCCGGATCGTCGTCCGGTGACTTCGGATCGACGAGCTTCGTGTTGAGACCAGCCTCCTCTATCTGAGCTCGCATCATCGCGATTACCAGCTTCTTTGCTTCCGCAACAGTCACGGCGACCTAATCTCCCATTCGCCAGTGCTTCATAGCCGCATCTGTTTGATGATGGCGAAGATACGGTCAAGGAATTGCATCTGGCCGAGATGTGTGCGGGCGAGATCCCGGCCGCTAAACACCCGACGAAAATCACCCATGGTGGTAATCCGATGCTTAACGAACTTTTCCAGCATGGTTTTTCGAAGAATCCCTCGTTCCCACGGGACATCGGGCCAGTTGGCATGGATCTCATCCCTCACCGCATATAGAAGGAGACGAACCTCGCTCTCGTTCATTCCCTCAGACTCCGAGAGTTCAAGCTGGCGTTCGACCGGTTCATCCGGTCCACCAGCCTTCACCTTCTGTTCACTTGGTTGGGACCGGTTCCATATCTCTGGCACCCGCCTTGCCAGCGCTTCCAGATCGTGAATCATCCGCCCCGTCACTTCCTCTCCCGTCGTGTTGTACAAGCTGAGACTAACCAGCAGACGTTCTTCCCAGGAGAAAAGCGTGTCCTCCGCTTTGATGCTCTTGAGCAAACTAATCCAATCAATATCAACGAGGCTTGCGAACCACTCCCTTTGTACGTCCGTAACATCAGAGCCGAGAAAGTAGCCTCCAACATTAGTAATGTCTGGAGTTGGGGGTGTTATCTCTACCTCCCTGGATTCAAGTTCTTCTCGCAGGTCTAATGAGTCTACGATGTCCGACTCCGCAGGCAACACCACGGTATCTTCGTGGAGAGATACTGACCCCGCGGTTAATTGCTCCTCCACCTCAACAGATTCCTGGACCTCTTCCAAAATTTCAGATCGTATTTCGGCTACCGGCCGTTCTACGAGAACAAGTCGATCGTAACGATCCACCATGTTCCAAAGCTGCTGGAGCACTCTTTCCTTGTCGTGGAAGTATTCATAGCCGCGAATGCGGAAGAAGTGCCACCCGCAACGTTCCAACACACGCTGCCGCATCATGTCGTGGGCGTATTCCGCCTCACCATGATTTTTGTCCCCGTCGCATTCAACCGCTACCTTCATGCCGTTTTTCAGCACAAGTGCGAGATCAAGTCGAAACTGCCCGACCCTGTATTGCGGAATTACCCTGTACCCCTTCTCTACGAGGTCCTGGTAAACAGCAAGCTCAAGGGCACTTTCAAAGGGAGGAGCTACGGTTTGGCCAGTGGTCACCACTGGAGGAACCTCTTCAGCATGTCCATCTTGATAGAAAAACTCGTAGATCTTGAATCGCAGATCATCCTGGTTCGCCAAATCGTTCCGGCCCACAGAATGAAATAGCCAAATCTGATCTTTTGCACGACTCGCCGCGACATTGAAACGCCGCTCATCTCCCGGCATGGTTAGGGCTCGGAAGTTGTATTCGGGACTCACCACCATGCTGAGCATCACTACATGTCGCTCGTCACCTTGAAAGCTGCTCGAAATGCCGCAGACCAAACGCCGCTCTTCGATCGCCTCGGCCCCGATTTTTTCCAATAAGAGATCAGAAATCAGATCGGCCTGCTTCTGTCCTTGCAGAGAGATGACACCGAAATTCTTACCTGTATAAGATTCATCTTTCAGGCATTCGGCAATCTGGGAGGCAATTGCCTCGGCCTCGGCTCGATTTATGAGGTTCCTCGCCTGCCCTTCAGTATGGCCTGCGCGTACGTATACGGCTTTCTTGGGTTCCAGTCTGAGCTCCGAGTACTGCCGCATGGGCAGAAGCTCTGCTCCGAAAGGTGCATAAAAATGGTCGTTGCTGAAGCGTATAATCTCGGGCATACACCGAAAGTGCTCTTTAAGCACAATCTTGCCGCCCTTGATCTCACAGAATCGCTCAGCGTGGTCGAAGAAGCTGCTTTCCGATCCGTAAAACTCACGGTACGGTACTCCCTGCAGGTGACGGACAATGATCTGATTCACCGCGTCTTTGCTCACGCCCACGTATTCGGGGGATGTCTGCTTGTCGTCTCCCACAATAACGATCTTCTTGGCGAGATAGAGAAGAAATAAAGCATCCGGCCCCAATTGACTCGCCTCGTCGATGATCACACAATCGTAGATGCCCGGTTCCGGAGTAACCGTCTCCGCTACACGGTACAGCGGCATCACCCATGCGGGGATTACGTCTTTGCAGGAGTTCATGTGCTGCTGGGCCAGCCTGCGGAACTTGGCGGCGTTCTTTCCGGTTCCCTTCCCGATTTTCTTGACCGCCTGAAACCAAGCCATGAGCTCCTGACGCTGAGCCGGTTTCATGGTCTTGACGAGATGCTGCCAGGCACGTAGAGCCGCCGCATCCGCTGTCAGCTGGGAGACCTGATCCTCAATGACACGAACCCTATTTTCGAGTTCCTCTTCCTCCCGGCTGCGGGCAGCCCGATGAAGATAGTGCTTCGCATTGCTCCAGCTCATAGCCCCCGATATTTTTTCGAGACAGGGGCGAGTCACGGCAGGATCGCCGCCGTCGATTTTGGCGGTGGTTTTGGGGAGCAGGACCTGAGCCTTTTTTCGTGTGTCGATATATTTTGCATGCAGCAATCGGGCTTCGCGTAGTTCATGGACTACCTTACGCAATCGGTCATACTCTTTGAGATTCGACTTTTCGACAGCAATGAAAATTTGATCAATCACCGGATGCGCCCCGGCTCGCCGAGCAAGAGCCGTGAGTCTTTGAATGAGTTCATCGTACGACAGTGACAACGGTTCAAAGGCAGTCGACTTTTCGGCCATTCGGCATGCGTACAACAGCGGCGGAACTTTGTCTTCGGCCAAGGCGAACGATGAATCCTTCAAATGGCGACGGAGCGCCGCCCGTGCCTCGAGTACGTGCTTTGAGTTCTCCAGAATCAGGCTCAGTTCTGCGACGGCGGTTTCAAACTGCGACAACTGAAGAACAAGGCTTTGCGATCTTGGAACGCGGTCCTGCCAAAGGGTTTGGAGCCGAGACACTGCATCCCGGGCTCGGGCGAAAACAGCGAGCGCCTTGAAATCGTCGACCGAGACAGGGGCGTGTTCGTTGACGAGCGTGGATTGCACCAGTGGTAAACATGCGCGAATTTTTTTCGGCTTCAGGACGGAAATGCCCTTGAGATTGTGGCCTTGCGCCAGGTAATCGGCAAGGTGGCTCGCATCGAGATGCACGCGTTCCCACGGGATTTCAGAAAGCAGGCGGACGGTAACTCTCGTTTCAACGTCGGCTATGGCCTCTTTGAGCTCATCAATGAGCACTTTCTTCGACGTTTTGTGGAGATCGTCCCAGATCTTGTCATAGCCATTCAAACATTCAGAAATCGCTTCAGCCGCCCAAGGGAGCGAGCACGTCGCCAACGCCCGATAGGCATCCTCGCACCGCCGAAGCTTCTTCTCGAGGGCCTGCAACTCCTCGGAACCAAGAGGTTGAAGCGAGTCGACCCAGGACGAGTCGCCCTGCATCGGGAACCCGCGGCGCAGTTCATCAAGCGCCTTCTTTTGTTCGAAATAGGCGGCAAGAACGTCGGTATCTGGGAGGTGGTCTTCCATTGGGATGTCGCCCGTGAGATCGACTTCGTCCCGGCCTGACAGTTTCTCTTTCAGGTCGTACAGCTGAGCTACAAGCTCCGCCGCAGCCTCTGCTCCGGACAGATCTTCGATCTGGTCTTCAAACCAGGAATACTCAGAAGCGTCCTGCTGAACGGAAAGAGCTATTTCCATTAAGGTTCCTTCGTAAGCCGCATTGACTCGATGTTGGGAGGTATGGCGACAGCGAAGGGCAATGATCTGTTTTTCGTGTTCCTCTTTCTCTGAAACGAGTTCCCGCCATTCATTTTCGAGTCTCTTGACCCGGGTCTCTGTATCCCTGAGGTCATAACCATTTATCCTCGAAATAATCGATCGGACGCTCGACTCCAGGTCGTGGATCGACGCTCTATCATTCCCCAAAAGATTGACGCATAAGGGCTTAATAGGCTCAGGAAGCTGGTTCTTGAGCACCTGCAAGGCTCTCTTGGTAAAGGCGGTGACCAACACGCGCTTGCCCTGCGCGAGCAGATGGGATATCAAATTGGCGATCGTGTGCGACTTACCGGTTCCCGGTGGTCCCTGGACTAGCACCTTGTCACTGCTGCTGATCCGCTTCACGATCGACATCTGTTCGTCATTCCAGCGCTTAGGGAAATAAACGATCCGCGGCCCCCGATCCTCACTAGCCACCCCACCGTGCGATCCTGTCCCCACATCGATTTTCATCTCTTCCGTACTTCCATCATCAGAAGAACCGAATAGATCGTCGAGCATTGGGATAGTCATCCCGTCGTGATCGCCCAGGAACGTGACAATGGACTGCATCATTGATGTCATCGCCTTGAGCGTTCGCTTCCTCAGAATCAAAGCCGGACAATAGAAAAGGGCTGGGTCCGAACTGACCTGCCTGGGCAGCTCGCTCGTATCGACGAATTCACCATCCGGACTCAGCGTGTTGATGTAGACGCGAAGGGAGTCTTTGACGTCTTCGCTGAAAGGCACCTCAAGAAGCTCGTGCTCTCTAAGGTATTCACCGCCCTTACGTTCCGCGTCGACAACGTCTCCGATCTCAAGATCCAAAATCATGTCGGATTCGAAACGAAGGTTGGCTCCGTCGGCGCCGACCGACAGAAGAAATAACTCTTTTTCTGGGTGGAACACCAACGCCGCATTGGAGACGAGGATATGACGTTTGACAAGCTGTCCGCCTTTCGACCTGAAAAATGCCAGTCCGATGCCAACGATGAGCTCGTACTCTTCGGCGAACTTGGTAGAACGTTCATACATTCGAAAAAGCGCATTATATGTTTCGCTGAGCTTCTGATACTCGGCAAATTTCACAGACCAGGACTTCCAGGTCCCTTCCAGATAACGAAGGAAAGCCGTACGCACCTCCGGATGATCCTTCAGCGACACAGTTTGGCCGTCTTCTATGATTTCTGGTAGTAGCGATGGCTCCGGCGACAGCACCTGAAGGGATCCCGATTTGATCCAGGGCAGTACCTTCTCGGGGGGATCCGGAAGGTTCGGCCGGTGAGGCTTTTTATACTTCAGCCACTCCAATCCTTCACGAGCCTCCCCTTCATCCCAGAGAACGCAATGATAGCCCCGCTGTTGGGGTACGGCTTTCAACCAGACGTGTTCCTCGAATTTCTCTATCTCCCGAATGACCCGCTCCCGGAGTCGGGCGAACTCCAGGAGGTAGTTGAACAGCTTGAGATAGTTATCCGTGTTGCTCATTCCCCTTCCTCCGGCAGAGTACTTTCATTTTCACATGTCAATTCGTCAGAATCCAAACCACTCCGTCCAACGTACAATTCCTCACCGCTTTCCAGATCGAGATACACATCCAACCCATTCTGCCTTCGAAGGAACTTCATTTGTTTGTCTAAGTCAGGGCTCGGCATAAAGCGATAAGAGGAACTTATCGAGTTTTTATACGTCCACCCTTCAGGGGTGGCAAGCTCCTTGGATGAACTGCCGACTAGGCGTGCTGCTGCGACCTTCTGTCCGGAGTTTTGCCAATCGACATGTCCAAACTCAATCCACTCGCAGGGCGTTGTCGGCCCTCCGCGTTGATCGATCACCACGACGTCCTCCGCTTTCCCCGCGCTAAGGAACACGAGGCCCTGCGTTTCCAGGTGATGTACCCAGACTTCTACATCCATAGGGGTCATAAATCCGACTCGAGCCAAATCACCATCGGCGCACAGGCTTTGATTCGGAACGGCCGCTTTGAACGCCGACCACCCTCCGTTGAAACTGTCGAGTATCGCTCGTGCACGAACGATAACTGAAATTGCTTCAACCAGGACAGCCATATTTTTACACCATGGTGAACAATCGTAACTCAACAAAAAACCATAATTCTATTTCACGGTGACGCTCATCTATGATACCACTGTGTTTCGTCCAGTGAATCCAGATATTTGGCCACTTCCTCATGAACCCCACACATATATGCGTAACGCAAATGCCCGTGGAATACATGCATCTTCTGACGATCGCTTGCTTCATGCCACGCCGCAAGAATCAAGGGAGGAGGAGGATCCCAGGAGCCACCTACTCGCCGCTTATCGGGCAGCATCTCCCAAATCCGATTCCAATGTATTGGCATTGGACATATACGGTTTTTTGACGAAAACCGTCGTATCAAACGGTCAGGTTCCCCAGTCATAGCAAATCCCCGAAAAGCCAACTTCTTAGATTCTCAAACCAGGGATAGAATCTGCTCTACAATTTCCATCAATTCATGCCTTTCGGAACGATCATCCTTATATCTATCACATTCAAGTATCTCCTCAACCGTCATTTCGTGTACGGCCTTCACGATCTTCTTTCCAAAGAGAGATTTCATGTCTGAGAAATCATCATAATCCTTGATCTCTACGCCGTGTCTTTGGATCGCATCCTTGTGCAGATAATTCTCGATTTCCCGCTTCCTTAGGATAAAGAACAAACCACCATCTTGTTCGACAGAACGTTTCCAGTTGGTCTTCCTACCTGGAATCATGGCGTCCGGCGCTTGTCTGTCACTGTCTACAATCACTGCGAACCGCTTGTTGAGCCTCTTCATCGCTCGACGGCTAATCCAGTGCTTCAGGCAGTCACCTCCGCACAACACAAACCCAATATTTTTAGAATCGAAGTCTCCCGCAACAAGTGATGCTTCCCCTAGGATTTTTGACACTTTCTTGAAGAAAATTTCGTCATCCGGGCCTTCCACAAAGACACAAGCGCTGTAGCCGGTGATTTGATCGGCCGGTTCAATTCCGAGCTCTTCAGCCACTTTTGCAGGACTGAGTTCTGGATGTTCTACTACGGAAGCAACACCGGATTCTCGTGTGACGAGCACAAGATCCTCCATGGCGGAAGCACCAGCAAACACCGGTGAGTGTGAGGTCACGATTACCTGGTACCCAATCGTAGTCAACTCTCGCAGAGATTCCACAAGTTCACGCTGAAGTCCTGGGTGAAGGCAGTTCTCGGGTTCTTCGATCGCGAATATATAATTGCCACCCTGGGTTCTTTTATCCGAGAGATATTGAAAAAACGCAACCATAAGCAGACGGCGCAATCCACTACCGCGGCGTTCCAGCGATTGTTCAACACCCTGGCTATCGACGCCCTTGATATCGAACGATACTGCTTTGTCCCACGCGAACTCAGGAACCGCCCGCAGACTGACAAAAGCATCGGTGTATCGAGCGAGTTGACCGTGCATAAGACCAACTTCAACCTGAAGTTTCTCAAAGATTGCTTTGGTGAAATCCTCACGTGCCTTGCTGACGGCCTCGCCCGTTGCTGCTTCTTTCACGATGGGACGAAACTGGCTTTGGAAAGTGGTTTCCGACACACCCAACTTCGTATCCACGGGAAATAGTGTCAATTCGGGAAGCATTCTCTGAATGACTTGCCACAAGCCGTCCTTCGCTGACAGTTCAATCTCCATTTTTCCCAATGGTACATTCCGTTTCCTGGCAATATCACGAATTGCATCCCTCTTACTCTTGTTGGTGATGCCACGTCCAGATTTTTGAGCATCCATGCCGAGGGCCTCGAAACGCTTGTTTAGTTCGGCTTCCTTGAGTGTGCACAATCTAGCGAAATCTTCGTCCTGGAAATCGTTTACAATCAGTGTGATTATTGGTTTGGACAGATTGCCCACTGGAAACACCTTCCGAATTCTAAGCAAGCCCTCTTGGTCGGTTAACTGTTCCTCGGAGAAGGTGGTCTTTACACCGTCTTCCAGTTCGATTTCCGTGGGAAAATCAGATAATCCGGCCTCGATTATGATATCCTCTTCGCAACCCGCATGAATGTCGTCGTCCGTAGCAGTGGATTTAGAAGCGAAGAACAAGTCGAGCGCTCTCAGCAGGTTGGATTTCCCAACATCGTTTTTCCCCACAATGGTAGCCATAGGTCCAATGTGAATCGGTCCAAGCTCCTTGAATGATCTGAAATTTACCAGCGAGATACTCTGAACTCGCATCTGCTACTCCTGTCGCTTTTCCTGATTGACTCCCCGGGCGGTTTCTCGTATATCGAGCGACTGTTTCCCCTGAATCGAAGTGTTTGAAAAACGGTCATAGAAAGAAAGAATTTCGTCCTTGGTTCGGTATTGGCCGTGTTCCTGTTCGTCATGGCGCTTCACGATTGGGAAGGTCTCCATGATGTATTCGACATCACTGCGGTTTATTCCGTACAGGTGGAAGAAGGCAGCGTCCAACTCACATCGCAGCCGGAACCGGCGCTCTGGGTCCCATTTGAAGGGTGAGCCGTCGTAACCAAAGTCCAAGGCGAATGATTCGAGGTCGTGGGCGGTGTAGACTAGCTCGAGTACACGAGGCAAGAACCAATCGCGGACGTCTATTGATTGTTCCCAGGGGCAACGAACATAGTACGCTTGCGGTAGTAAAACTGGAAGTTGTTTAAACACGTGGTATTTAAGATGTGTCCCACCAACTTTCTGTCGGGCTGAATAGTCTAAAACATAACTGTTGAGATTCGCAACCAGCAGTGGTATACAGAGTACATCCGAAATAGAGGGGAACATAAGCAATTCTGTATCTCCAACCCCACTTCGAGGGAACACAGATGACAGCACGGTACGTTCATTAGTTGTTGAAGTGATGTCCCGCCACCCTATCAACCATCCGCGATTCCATCTGCCGACAAGTCTATCATCAACCTCAGACTCCGCAACCCAGAAGTAAGGGAGCGCAAGACGAGTTGGATCTGACTTGTCAATGTCCGTGAGATACTTTGGCTGTTGTTGCCGATTGGCGAGCTCTTTGTGTTTTTCTACATCTGCAACACGGTGGTCGAAGTGGTGGAGCATCTTGGCTTCGTATAGGGGCAGGTAGGTTTCACCGTCCCTGACAAAGCGAGCGCCGTCGAGGCGATATCCCTGACTTTGCAACTGGTCGCGGGTGCGGAACAGGCCGGAGTCGTTGGCCATGTGAAGCATTGCCATAAACGAGATCCCCCATGGATTCTCTTCGGGGTCCCCCTCCTTGATCAGCACGGGCACGCGGTTGTAGATGGACCGGGTAAGCTCTGCGTCTCTGCGACTGCGGAAGATCGGGCATGTCCGGGTATTCGGATTCATCAGCTCGAAATCGGAGGGTTCCAAGCGGAACCTCCGCTCCGAATCGGCAAGCTCCTCGGAATCCAGGGCGAAGAAAACGAACTCCGCTCCCTCCTTGGCGGGTCTTTCGAGGCCGGTAAGAGTGAGCAGGCAGAACTTATAGCTGCGGTGCACACCCGGGAAGATACCCTTCCGGTTCTCGAAGTCGTAAAGGCTGACCAGCGATTCCTTCTCCACCAGATCGGCAAAGAAAAACTTGGTGGTGTCATCTGTAGCGACGCCGGACGGCACGATGATCCCGACCCGTCCATTCGGGGCCATGAGGCTTCTGTTCAGCTCAGTAAAGATCGAGTACGTATTCACATCCCCGCGCCCACACAGCGGATAGCGACCGGTGTCACGAACCAGGGCGCTGGCACCCTCAGCCTGGCGAAGCGCCTCCTGGTACAATTTGAAGAGCTCCGAGTCCTCCGTGCGGAGCCGCTTGATTCGCCGCTTGCGCTCCGCCGCATTTGGAGACGAGGCGATTTCCGGATCACGTTCGGAGAACCACTCGATCTCCTGTATCTTGATCCGCTCCCACGGTGGGTTTCCAAGGACAGCATCGAAACCGGCGTTCTTGCCACCAAACACCTCCGGATAGGCCAGGTGCCAGTGGAAGAAGCGATATTGTCCAGCAAGTGTGCGGATTTCCCGACCGACTGCCTCTGGTACGCTCTCGGGCTTCCGTCGGATACGTTCGAACAGTTCCTCGGTGATGGAGGGAGGTGCCCCTTTTCGCTTCGGCCAGACAAAGGCGGCGCACCAGGCGTCTGCGATACTCCTCTGCTGGCTGTAGGCTGCTGAGCCAACGAGGTTTTCGTACTGCTCTTCCAACCGACGAACCGCCTGGAGACTCTCCTCGCCCATGCGGTCCAGCTGTGCGATGGCGCTTAAAACCTCCGGTTGATCCTCCCAGCGCTGACCTTCGGCCGTTATCAGGCTGAGCTGCCCGGACCGCTCCTCCTTGTTCCGTTTCTTTAAGGCACTGACCACGGTTTTGTCGTCTCCGGTGAGTACCTTGAAGGCTTCCTGGGGAATGCCTCCGGCAATCAGTTCCGGGGTCGTACCTAAGAGGCTGTTGCCGCATTGTATATGGTGGTCCAGAAACGAAAGTGGCTTGCCCGGCTCCAGGGCTTCCATCCAGAGGCTCACCTTGCAAAGCTCCACGGCCATGGGGTTTACATCCACGCCGTAGATGCAGTGGCCGATCACGTCCCGCAGCGCCGATCTCATGGCGTCCGGAGCCGGTTCCTCGTCCCCGGTCCGAACTGCCGCTAGACGGCGGGCGATGCGGTGTGCGGCCGCGATCAGAAAATGACCTGAGCCGCAGGCCGGATCACATATCTTCGTAGCCAGCAGTGACCGCTCCTGGTTTTTGCTCTTGAGCTTCTCCTCCAGTACCGGCTCCAGGGCGGTGTCCAAAAGGCTCTGTACCAGGCTGCGCGGCGTGTAGTAGGACCCGGTGGTCTTACGCTCGTGCCCCGCCGCCACCCGAAGCTCGAAGTTCGCCGCGTCCAGGTTGATCACCGGGTGGAGTTCCAGGAGGGACTCGTAGATGCTTCCCAGCTCCTCGGATCCCAGGTTACGGTAATCCACCCGCCACAGCATACGGTTCCGCTGGGTAAAACCAAGGGCCCGGATCGCCTCCAGCAGATCGTGGTTGGACAGGCAACAGGTCTTCAACCTTCCGATCGCCGTGTCCGACCAGAGGTAGCTGCCCAGGGCGGGAAGTCCAAGTTCCTTTGATCCCTCGCTTCCCAGAACTACCATGACCGTCTTCAGCCCTTCGTACAGGTCCGCGTGGGATCCTCCCCTCAAACGTTCGGCCAAGCCGCGGAGGTAAGTCGCCGAGTAGTATTCCTGGTAGATCTCTCGGTCTTCCTTTGCCGCCTTGGGATCCAGGAGAGCGCCGCGGTCCTCGGCCACGAAGAGGAAGATCAGGCGGTACACCAGGCGCAGGACCTGCCGGTAGAACTCCTGGCCATCGAGTGTCCCTTGCCGAAGCTCTTCACGGAGCTCACCATTCGCCCGGTGGGCGAGGAAGCCCGCACCCAGGATCCGGATCGCGTTTTCCACTCCACCGCGGAGGGCGTCCAATGCACGGGCACCCTGCTGGTAGCCCAGCTCGGACCAGCGCTCCAGCCAGCAAGCGGCCGGCCGTTCCCCCTCCACCCGGGACTGATGACAGAGCAGCCAAAGCAGTACGAAATCCGGATACAGCTCGCCGTCGAAAATCGCTTCCAGGTCGAACTCGATATAGGCCTGACGGGTCAGACTGCGGTTGTCCCTCAGGATCCTGAGGCGCAGTCCGTTTGAGAGAAGGGCCCACAGGTGCTCCTCAGAACGGTTCAGCAGCTCCTGGATCATGCCATGGGGACTCATGCGCGCCGCCCCGGCTACTCCGGCGCTCCTGCGGTCCAGGTCGACCCCGAAACCTATCAGGTGAATTGGCGTGTGCTGCCACAAGTGACTGACGGGGTAGGCCCGGCCGTCGATCTCCAAACCTTTGCTCGCCTGAAGCCGTCCGTAGCCCAGCTCCTGGAACATGGGCAGGAGAAATCGCTCCCGGGTGGTTCCGGTGGCGGCGGCATCCTCCCGGGCCTGCTGCCTCAGGGACTGAAGTCCGCCCCAGGCTGCGCGCATGCGGTTCCACGTGCGGGAGACGGACTCGGTGATGCGCTCACCCGAAGCCAAGTGGTAGCTTTCCGGCCTAGTTCCTTCCACCTCGTAGCTCATCAGTTGGCCCAGGAGATCCGGAGAGAGCAGGCTTCCTTCCACCCGCACCGCAGTGAACTGTCCCATCCCTTTGCTCATGAGCGCACCTCCCCGGCTGGCACGGGCAGGAGCACGTATATCCCTAGGATGTCCGGATCCGTATGGGCGCGTACCTCGGGTGCCGCACCGCCCTTCCTGGCCGAGGCGCGGGCTCTACCGTGCGCATCAGCCAGTCGCTCCGCCCGGAGCGCAGCGACGGATTGCACGTGTCCGGCCAGTCCGGACACGCCATCCACAACCTTCTGCACGAAGTCCGCGGACAGCTCGGGGGGGATGT
>Ga0180432_10006883_pt1 | contig 14637 bp, 14 predicted proteins | sample SS_ome_10_FD_132414 | JGI IMG/M metagenome (GOLD analysis project Ga0180432, IMG submission 132414) | Hypersaline lake sediment archaeal communities from the Salton Sea, California, USA - SS_1_MS_2 metaG | ecosystem: Environmental > Aquatic > Non-marine Saline and Alkaline > Hypersaline >... | reverse complement strand
GCGACCTGGGAATCATCGAGCCGCAGCACTCCTCCGAGGAACCGGACCATGCCCGTATCCATGACGGACCACAGCTCCGCGCCGCCGAAGAGGCCCGCGTAAAGCATGTAGGAGCTGCCGGGAGAGTTGAGGTCAGCCTTCTCGATCTTGAAACCGTAGTCGTCGCCCGAGGTCGCCTTGTTGACCGTGTAGAGCATCCAGTGGGCGATCTCGTCGCCGGTGCCCGCCTCGAGCACGGCCGAGGCCTCGATGCCCGTCGCCGATTCGAGGGTTATTCCGTCGTTGGCGTCGAGGACGATCGGGCCTGCCCCGGAGGCGATCTCGAGGCCGGAGGAAAGCGCGGAGCCCGAGGCGATGGAAAAGGTGTTCGCCGTCGTCAACCCGGAATCGAGCAGCAGCTCCTTGTTCGATGAGCCCGCCTGATCGTTGATCGCGAAGGACCCCACCTTGAACGTGGCGGTGCCCGCCGTGCCCGTGCCCTGCAGGGCTCCGCCCGTGACGACGAGGGAGCCGCCGTTGTGATTCCCCGTGCCCCCGTCGCCCGCGTCCTGGAGCGTGATCTCGAGGTCCCCGCCGTCCGCGTCCACGCCGGACAGGGAGCGGAAGGTCCAGGTGTACTTGTCCGCCGCGGTCCATTGCTGGATCGAGTCCGAATCGTCGCCCATGTAGATCTTGTCGCCGTCCCCGAGCAGGAGCGACGTGGCGACGTAGACCACGTTGTTGAGGTAGATGTTCCCGCTCCCGGCGGTGATGCGGATGTCGCCCGCGGCCGATGTGATGTCCAAGCCGTCGGTGCAGGCGCTCATGGACTGGATCGTCGCCCGGTTCGCCGTGGTGACCCCTATGTCCATCGAGAGGTATTTGTTCGTCGTCCGCGCCTGGTCGTAGACCTGGACCTGACCGGGCTGCAGCACGCCGGCAACGCCCCCACCGATGGGGAGCCAGAGAGGATTGTAACTGTCCATTCTCGTATCCTCTGTTGCTCGTCCTCAAGCGTTAGCCATGCGTGCCTATGTTCCGCGCGCCCCCGCGCTCAGGGTTTCATGAAAGCCAGCCAGGCGATGTCGTTGGACGAAGCCGCGATGCCGTTCCAGGCGAGCCGGGCCTCGTCCGGGTCGATGATGTCCAGGCTCCCTCCGGGGGACAGCCACGCGCCCTTGTTCAAGAGGGCGTCCACGCCGGCGGCGAGCCATACGGCGTAGGTGTTGGGGTTGTAGAACGAGATCTTGCCCCGCTTCTTGTTTTCCTCGAGGAGTGCCGTCGAGCTCGTCCCCACGGCCTTCCCCCCGGGCTCGCCGGCGGTGTATCGTCCGTTCGCCATGTCATTCCCTCCCGCGCTCGCGCGCCATCTTTTCCGCAGATTCCAGCCTCTGCCTGGCCTTGATCTTCAGGAACTTCTCCCGGGGCGTTTCCTCCCCGGGTGCAAACTCGAGGGTCGCCGCCGCGATCTCCTTGCGGACGGGCGCCTGCTCGAGATCCTTCGCCTCTTCCCTGGCGAGGGTCAGCTTCGGGCTGTCGCATCGGGGGCACTTCTCCACCACTTGCTGGAAGAAGACGTGCCCACATTCGACGCACTTGAACTTCAGCCTGAAAATAGCCATGTCAGATCTTCCTCGCCGTGTCGTTGTATTGATGCCCGTAGAGGACCGCGACGAGCATCTCCACCGCCACGAGCCCCTCGGAGGGGAAACTCGGGACCGCTTCCTGGATGCGGCAGTCCGCTGCGTAATTGCCCCGGGTGTGATCCGAGTGCACCGCCCGGGTCAGGTCGTGGACCACGTCCGCGATCGCCCTCGAGGCCTCCTTGCCGTCCTCGCTCGGCTGGTAATGGGCGACCATCGCGATGCCCACGTTCCGCCACCACCGGGTCTTGTTCGCCATGAGGTTCTCGGGCGTGTACTTCTTGTCGTCGGAGATCGCGACCTCGGGGACGTCTCCGGTCCAGGGCGGGGGACCGCCCGGCCAGAAGATCAGGCGGGAGACGTTGTAGTTGTACCAGCCCTGCTTGGCGACGTCGGTGTCGGCGGCGTCGTGGTCGTAGGTCAGGTTGCGCAGGAGCGCCAGGTGGTCCGATTCCACCGAGTTGATGACCCCGGCTTCCTCGCGAACGGTGCCCTTGGCGATCGCCACGGCCTGGCCGGCCTCGAAGCTGGCCAGGCTCGCGAGGTAGATCTTGTTCTGGCCCGCCGCGCTGTTCTGGTTCACGTTCGAGGACGCATCGGCGCTGCCGTCGATGCCGAGCAGGCTCGATTCGAAGTGGTCTATGATGTGGTCCCAGACGTTGATAGCCATCTGCTAACCCACTCTCGGGACGCTGCGCTCGATCTTGTCCAGCGCCGTCCGCATGCCGTTTCTCAGGACCATCGCGAGCTCCTGGCCCCTGGCCCATCGCGTGAACGTGTACCGCATTTTCAGCCGCGGCTTGATCGTGACCTGCCGCTTGAGTACGAACATGGGCACCAGGTCCCCGCCCTTTCTCATGCCGAGGAGGAGGTTTCCCTTCTTGCTCCTGAAGGGGAAAAGGCCCCCCACGGCGTAAAGGCTGCGCTCCCCGGCCCCCACGTAGTCCGGCGCCGCCGTGTCCTTGTCCGTGATCCGGACGAACGCCCCGCGCAGATACCCGCCCTCGGTCTTGGCTTGACCGCCGTATTCCCGGCTGATCGGAATCGCAAGATACTTGCGGCGCCTGGCCGTGATCGTGCCCCCGTCCTCGTGGATCTTCATCCAGGGATAGACCGTCCACATCCGGGCGTGGATCTGATCGATGTCCGTCCCGCGAGGCGTCACCCAGACGGGCCAGGCCGCCGGCGATGTATGCCGGCCCCGGTTCAGCCCCGGGCGTCCGGACATCCGCGTCTCGATGAAGTGGGTCTTGAACAGGCGGATTCCCTTCGAGAACGAGAGCCGGAGCTGCTCGCCCATGATCTCCGGGGCCCGGCCGAGCAGCTGGCAAAGCCGCCTGAAATCCCCTTCATGCAGGCCGCTCCTCCCACCCATGCCGCCTCCCGATGAGCTGCGACCAGAGCCGACAAATCTGCCTGTTACTGGGTCTCTTACGGGCATTCCGTATTCCCTACCACCGCTCCACTTCCCAAGACCGGTATCGCTTGATCGTTGCACGCAGTTCGGGGAGCATGTCCCCGAACTCCCGGAAGTACGTCACGAAGGACGGGGTGATCTTTTCGCCCCCGCCCGCCACCATGCCTCCGCTGACCGAGGAGAAGCCGATGCTGTCCTTGGTCTTGAAGGCGTACAGGAGCTGCTGGTCTATCGCGTCCACCAGGTCGGCGAAGTCGGTTGCAAGCGCGGCCGTATCCGCCGCCATTCCGCCCGTGTACGTGATCTTCAGCGCCTTCGGTCCGGACGGCAGTTCGTAGTCGAAGGAGAGGATCCCCTCGTCGCCGTTGCCGAACGTGTAAAGCGAGGAGTCCACATCCGTTCCGGAGCCGAAATTCCGGGCGGGGTCCGAGTACACCGACGCCACTGCCGAGATCGGATATCCTTTCAGAAGCACCTTGGTCTGCCCTCGATCGATGTCCGCGTACACGGTCCGGGCCTCCGCCTTGAGCCAGCGGCCCAGGGCCTCCTCGGCGGCCTTCGAGATGGCGGCGATCTTGTTCGTCCACCAGTCGTCCCAGGCCGAGGCGAACGCGGTCCCGCCGAAGTACTTCTTCAGCCGATCCGTCGTCGTGACTGTGAGGCTTGCTGCCATTTACCAGCGTCTCCCGGGCCCGGGGCTGCTACTCGTCGGACTCTTCCGGGCCGGTTTCCTCGCTCTTTTCGAGTTCCTTGTTCGGCACCTTGCCGAGCTGCTTGTTCTCCACGCCCAGGGTCACCATGGGCTCCGCCGCGGCCGGGGGCGAAAAATTCTGCTCCCCCCTCTTGCTCAGCGCACTGAGTTCCTTCCGGCTCGGCCGGGCGAACTTTACCTCCTGGCCTTTCACCGCTTTCGCCGGGATCGCGATGAAGGGGGAGTCGTTGGGAACCCGGGTGGCGCCGCCGGCGGAGTCATAAACGAGCACCATGCTCGTGCCGGTCTTTTGGTCTTCGAACCGCCGCTGCAGCTTCGTCCCGTTGGGGTGATGGAAGGTGTACCCGGGCATCAGCTTCAGGATCACCTTCTCGTCGTCCGCGGTCTCGCTCAGATCCACCACGCCGGTTTCCTTTTCCGCTTCAGTGAGTTCCATGCGTGCCTCCTCGGTCGGTTGTTTCCGATGCTTCACTCAAGGGTCCGGGGAGGGGAGCCGAAGCCCCCCTCCCCACGAAACCCCTTCTTCTGTTGATCAGCCCGCGATGACCTTGGCGCAGATCGCCATGACGCAGAAGTCGAACTTCGGCGTGGTCCCGCCGATGGTGGCGACCACCCGCAGGTACCGGCCGTCGTCCTGGGAATCGACCTTGACCTCCTCGACCGTCTCACCGTTGGCGACGTTCCAGGAGTTGGTCACCTGGTCCCAGGTCTTGCCCGAGATGTCGGCGAACGTCAGGGTGTAGCCCTGCGCGATGCGGTCCTTCGTCGCCTCGTCCGCCCAGCTCGAGTCGTAGACCTCGCCGCCGCCGCCGGAGGCCACCGTGTCCTCGCCCCAGCCGATGTAGTTCGACGCGCTCGCCGAGTAGTCGCCCTGGAGGACGAGGTGGTAGTCCGTGCTCGCCGTGAGGGCGATCGGCCGGCGGAAGGTGAAGGCCACGGTCTCGCCGTTGGTGTCGGTCGTGATGTCCGTGGCGTCCACGACCTCGGAGGTCTGCACGGCGGTCCCGTCCGGGTCGCCGGTGCTATCCCCCTCGATCGTGAGCCAGATGTTCCCGCTGGTGATGGTCCCGACCTGCTTCAGGGGGATCTCCACCCGGTAGTAGGTCGGTGTGGCCCCGGCGCTCGTCGAGAACGCCTGGCTGAGTTTCACGTTGTTCGAGGCACCGAGCCTCAGCCCGGTCCAGGCGTCCACCGCCTTCGCCACCTGCAGGTCCGTGTCCACGGCCTCTGCGGTTGCTTCCTGCACCTTGCAGTCGAGGGTCGGGCTCGTACCGGTCACCGCTCCCACGTCGAGCGCGAAGACGATGTCCCGGTAATCTTTGGCGTCTACGACGTCCGAGTACTGCGTCGCGGCCGCCTGGCCGGAACACAGCACCCGCTTGACGTCCATTGCGCCTGCGAGGTAATCCATGGTTCACTCCTTCTGGGTTTCGGGGGGGCGGGTGTCTTTCAACCCGCCCCCCGCGTTCATCTCGTTCCCGTTTCCCGTCAGTCCGGATCCTTCCCCCCGGGGGCTACGCGCCGCGCGCGTCGGCCATGTACACGCAGGCCGCCGGGTGCTTCACGCCGACGTCCACGAGCTTCAGGCAGCGGATCCAGGTCATGTTCTTCTCGAAGGCGTCGGACGTCTCCGAGGACGCGGCGACCTCGAGGGTGCCCCACTCTCCGATGATGATGTAGGGCCAGTTGAGCAGGTAGATCTCCGAGCAGTCCGTGTTCGAGCCCTTGGTCAGGTTGATCGGGATCTGCGTCGAGGTCTCGATGGGGAAGCCGTTCCAGTCCTTCTCGATCTTCCGGCGGACCTCCCCTTCGGAGCCGATGAAGTAGGGCCTGGACTGGCTGTCGGCCCACTGCCGGATGGCGCTCCAGGAGCGCGGGTGCATGGCGAGCCCGACCTTGTCCTGGTCGCTGTTGGCGAGCTCCAGCTTGTAGAGCATCTCCTCGAGCTTCGCCTTGGTCGGGGTGGCGCCGTTCACGCCCATGGCCACCGTGGAGATCGAGCCCGTGTTCGCGATCCCCGTGGGCTGGTTCGCGGTCCCGCTTCCCCGGAAGACGGCGAGGTCGATGAGAAGGCCCACCGTCTTGGCGAGGTTGCGCTGGATGTAGGCCGCGGCCTTCGGGTTCGACCAGTTGAGCAGGGAATTGGAAACCTTGGTCATCCCGGCCGCTTCCTTCGGGGTGAGGGAGGGCTGGTCCAGGACCATGTCCGAATCGGTGATGGCCGCAGCCTCGCCGACCCAGTACCCGGTCGTGGAGGTGGTCTCGCGGGAGTACTTCACCGTCCCGACGAGGTTCTCCCACACGTCGGCCCCGAGCTTGTACGTGATCATGTACGCCCGGAGCTTCTCGACGAGCAGGGCCATCTGCATCTCGGGTACCGTGTACCCGCCGGCGGTGCCCGTCCCGTAGGTCATGGCTTTCTGCCGGGTCGCGAGCATGGTCTGCTCGTAGGTGAACCCGGCGTTCTTGTACGCGGGGCTCCCCTTGGGGATGAGGTGCTTCGCCGCGGCCTCGGGTCCGCCCAGGCGGCTGCCGAGGCAGACCATGCGCATGAACGCGGTCCAGTCCCAGTCGCCCTCCGCAGCCTTCTGCTCGGGGGTCCGGTCGTCCACCGTCACGGGCATCTGGTACCCGAGCATGGGGTTGCCGGAGATCGGGGCAACGAACTTGCCTTCGGTTCCGAGTTCGCCGGCCTCGGCGATCTTGACGAGGTCGGCCTCGAGTTTCTCGAGCCGCCCGTCGGCCTTTTTCTGGGCCTCCTCGGCCTGCTTCTTCATTTCGACGACCGCCGCCGGCACGCCCTTGAGCGCGTCGAGCAGGGCCTTCATCTCGGGTGAAAGTTCCATGTCAGGAATCCTCCTGTTGGGTGTCCTCGTTCTCGGTCTCGTTTTCGTCGGCGGTCTCCGTCGCCTCGGCCGCGTCCAGTTGGTCCTGGAGCTGCTCGGTCAGGACCTGGTACGGGTCCTCCGATGTGGCGTCCGCCGTGGCTTCCTCCGTCTGGGCTGTCGCCCCGGAGTCGCCGGCGTCGGCCTCGGATTCGCCTTCCCCGTCGCCCTTCGTCTCGAGCGTCTCGTTGAGCCTCTGTATGGCCTTGGCGAGATCCGCCAGTGCGCCGTCGCCCGGATCCGCCGGGGAGGCGTCTTCGCTTTCGTCGGCGGGTGCCGCGGGCTTCGATTCCGCGAGCCCCCGCACCTCCTTCAGCTCCGCGCGGAGCGAGGAGATCTCTTCCTTCAGGGCCTTGAGTTCCTCCGCGATCGCGGAGACGTCGGCCTGGCCGTCCTCGGTGTCGTCCGCACCGTCCTCGGCGGACTTCAGTTCCTCGAGGGGGTCGGTGGTGGTGACCTCGTGCTCCGTCTCGTCCTCGGTGGGCTCGCCGAGTTCCTCGACCTCGTTCACCTGGTCCTTCGCCATGTCGCGGATGGACCGGATGTCGAGGTGGTCATAGGCCGGCGATTCGAAATCGAAGACCTCGGTGGCCCCCTTGGTCTCGTCCGCAGGGACGGCCTTGAAGGTCATGTCCATGTCGATTCCGGCGGCGAGCTGCAGGCGCTCCATCGCCCGGCTCGCGTACTCGGCGGTCTTGGAGTCGGAGGCGCCCATTGCCTTGGCCAGGGCCTCGAGGTTCATGCCCACGACGACGCAGGAGATCTCGAAGACCTCGGTGTCGAGGAGGATCCTCCGGGCCTTGGCCTGCAGCTCCTCGTCGATGCCGAGGCGCTTGAGGTGCTTGGCGAAGATGTCCTTGCCCTTCTCGTCCCGGTCGCCGTGGTAGATCGCCTCGAGGGTGAGGTACCCGGCGCTGAAGTAGTCCATCGCCTCCTTGTCGTAGAGGTAGAGATGCTCCTCGCCGAGTTCGGTCTCCGCGAACCACGCCTTGAAGTAGGCGCCGACGTCGTTGACCTTCACGTTGAGAAGCTTCCCGAGGACGGGGGAATGGCCCGTGAGCAGGGAGTGCTCGTGGTAGCCCACGAATTTCGGCCGGGTGCCCCGCTTCTTCCACCTGAACATGGACTTCTTCCAGGCCCGGGGATCCCAGACGTCGCCGGAGAGGTCGGGGTTCTTCGTGGAGGCCCATCCCTCGATGGTCCGCTCCTTGGTGTCCACATCCTTGACGGGGATCTGCAGGAAGGCGGGCTGGAATTTGAAGGTGCCCGCTTCCGGGGCGGCTACGGTTGCGCTTTCGGCCATTTCGTCACTCCTTGATCTTCGGCTTGAGAATGCAACGGCAGTTGATTACCTCGCCTCCTGCGCCGTTCGGATCGTGAGGGTGGAGCAGTTTCTTCCCGTCTCCGGTCGTGAACTTCTTCCCGAGGGGCCGGTACTGCCCCGCCATGTCGGCATGGGAGTCCCGCGTGGCGTCGTCTCCCGTCGGCACCCACCAGTGCCCCTCCACCACCTCGGAAGCCTTCGCCTCCGCGTAAGCCCCGTGCTCGAGGGCCTTCCCGACCTCCGTGCGCGCGACGGTCATGGCGTTGTTCTTCAGGACGCCGTGGACCTTCTTGATCCGGGTCGCCATCTGGTCGAGGCTTTCGCCGGCCTCCATGCCCTTCTTCAGCGAGCGCCGCATGAGCGTGCGGCCCGTCTTGGTGATCCGCGTCACCTTTTCAGCGCAGTTCGCGCGGACCCACTTGGCGAGGTCGGCCCGGACCACGGTGATGAAGGGGGGCTCGCCGATGTCCTCGGCGCGCGCCTTCGCGCCGGCGAGGAGGGCCTTGGAATAGAGATCCTTCACGGCCTCCCTGAGCGTCTTGTCCCAGGTGTACTTCGGCGGGAGGACCGCCTCGATGTCCAGGCGCAGGGGTTTCTTCGGTGCCGCCACCTTTTCGGCGTCACCGGTCCAGCCGGTCGCCTTCTTGAAGCGGCGCAAGGCCTCGACGCGCCAGGCCATCCAGAAGCGTTCGACCTTTCCCTGGAACTTGGCCTGGACGGGGAGGACGACGTCGCGCTCGAACTTGGCGCCGTACTCCTCGAGGTCCTCGGGCACGGCGGGGGGCGGGAGGGAGTCGGAGTCGCTTTCGGGGGCCCCCGGCGACTTAGCAGCACGCGGGCCTTCGAGGAGGGCCGTCGCGGCGGCCCCCGGGAGCGACTTTTCCCCTTCCCCTGCCTTTGAGGCTTTGCCGTTCGTCCCGTTCGCGCCGGCGAGGCCCGACGGGATCATGCCGGTAGGAATGAACGAACCATCCCAACCCGGATACTCGTTGAGTCCGAGCTCGAAGCGTTCGTTCAACTGGCTCATGGGCACGCCGCAGGACCAGAGATCCTTCACGGCGCCCGTGTCCTCGCGGATGTCCTTTCGCAGGGCCTTGACCTGGCCCTTGTCGAAGAGGATCTCGTGCTTGCCGCCGTCTATGAAGCGGGCCAGCATCCAGAACGAGTACTCGACCAGGTCCGTGATCGGGAGCAGCGTGTTGTGCCAAAGCCCGGAGTCCTGGACGTTGGCCGTCGAGCGGTTGATGTCGTCGTCGAGGCCGAGGTTGGTCTTTTTCACCCCGTAGACCATCATCACGTCCCGGAGCGTGAGCTTGTTCTGCTCCGGGAAGTGCATCTCCTTGTGCGGGATCTGGTTCGGCTTCCACTTCAGGTTGCCGAGGATCATTGGATCGAACGCCCGGCTCGGCCCCTGGTGGCGGTCCTTGAACTGCTGAATGAAGGCCCGCTTCTGCTTGTCCGTGGGCTCGTAGTCGCCGGCCTCGAAGTGTCCGCCGGGATCGCAGGAGTTCTTGACGAACGCCCGGTTGTAGCGCTTGATGTCCCAGTCCTGCAGGCCGCTCATCTTCGCGGCCTCCCAGGGCGCCAGGCCCCGGACCGGGTCTTCGGGGTTCCAGTACTTGCCGTGGAAGATCTCCCACAGCTCGAAGGGTATGGGGTCCGCCGAGCCGCCCGGATCGTAGAACCACCGGACGGGCAGCCGCGTGACCGGGTCCGGCAGATACGACATGTGCATCGCCGGCAGGGGCCAGAGCGCGACGGGCCACTGGGTCGGGTTCTGCCTCACGCCGTACACGAAGAACTCGCCGTTCAGGCAGAGCGAACCGACCATGAACTCCTTGAGCAGGTTCGCCGAGGTGATCGCGTTCGGAGCGTAGAGGACCTCGCCGAAGGGGTGCCCCTCGACCTCCTCGTATTCGCCGTCGCCCTTGCCCTTCATCACCTTCAGCGGGACCTGGCAGATCGGCACCGAGATCGCGCGCGTGCAGGAGTAGACGGAGGCGAGCTGCTTGTAGGGGTTGTCCAGCGGTTCGTCGTCCGCCATACCCTGGAGGCTCAGCGGCGAGAAGAAGGAGGCGTTCGAGATCAGGCGGCCGGTCATCCGGGGATCGCCGCCCATTGCGAAGCCCGCGTCCTTGCGGGGGAGGTCCCGGACGATCTTCACGCGGCGGCCGTCGAGGAGTGTTTGGCCTTTGTCGTTCCATGACGTGAGGGGATAGGCCGGGCTTCCCGGCTGGACCGTGGCGGTCCCGTTCCGCCCCGATCCGTTCCGGCCGAAGATGCCCTTGATCTTTCCGAAGAAGTCCGTCAAATCCGGGCCTCGTCAATCGAGGCCCGCGTGCTGATTTCAGTTTTCTAGGAGGACAAGGGGAAGGCAAGAACTTCATTTCCAAGTTGGAAATGAAGTTGCCAATAGAGATGTTAGGCATATAATCCCAGATTATCGTTTTTCGCACGAGGAGAGCCATGCATAGAGAGATGAGCCAGTTGCTTTCCAAGGCCAAGGGCCAGCATAAGGATATTATTTGTGCATTCATCGACATCCGAGGATTCTCAGCATTTTGTGAAACTATAGAATCTCCTAATGTCGGCAGATTTGTAGTCCGCGTGTATCAAGAAATCCTTAATAAGTACTTCCCTGCTCCTAGCTATTTCAAAACTACCGGAGATGGGATGCTAATAATCTACTCCTACGATGGTCCGGAATATGAACTTCTTTTGAACAATGTTGTAAGTGCCTCTTGTGCTCTTGTAAGCATGTTTCCCAATTTCTTTCGCTCAGACCCTATAATCAATTTTGCAGTTCCTACGGAAATTGGAATCGGGATTAGTCGGGGACCCGCATGCGAGCTCGTGTCCGAGGGTAAAACAATAGATTATTCGGGGCGAATACTAAACTTAGCCGCGAGATTGATGAATATGGCACGGCCTTTAGGTGTCGTTTTTGACGCCTCCCTTGGATATGGCTTTCTTGAAGAAAACCAGAGGAAGCAATTCGAAAAAAAGAATGTCTTTGTAAGGGGAATTTCCGAAGACAAGCCTATCGAGGTCTATTCTACGAAGCACTTCACTGAGATACCGGCCGAGTATCTGCGCCCGCATAATTAACCCAAGTAGCCTGGAGAAAAAATCCTATTTATCCTCTTTTTCCTCGACATTCTGCGTGTGCCTCACCGTCATCACCCCGCCGCACTTCTCGCACCGCGCGGATCCCCGTCGCCACGGATGGTGAGCATACGTGGTCACGGGCTGCGTGTGCCCGCAGTTTTTGCACTTGCAGGATCGAACAACGGACCCGCGTGGGAGGCCTGCCGTTTCGTTCGGCGTCATTTTCAAATCCCCAAAATTTCCATGTCCTCGACGTCCTGCGTGCCCTCGGGTTCGGGTGCGGTCCTGCCCGGCGTGATGATCCACGGCGCCGCTGCCTGCCCCTTGCCGCGCACCTGCCAGGCGATCGCCCAGGCGAAGATCGTGTCATCGTGCTCGCCCTCGCGCGCCTCGTACTTGCCTCGGCCGTTGTCCATGAAGGTGAAGCACTCCCCGATGAACTCCGCGTGGTTCACTTCCATGAAACGCCCGTGCACGGCCGCGGCGAGGTCGTCGAGCATGATGGGGCGGGTCTTGAGGTTAGTCTGCCAGCCGAGCTTCGCCTTGACCTCCCCACTCTGGTCGTAATCTCGGTGCACATAGGTCCTCTCGTACCGGCATTTGTTCTTCACCGTGTTGAGCGCCGAGTGGCCGTGGTTGTTCGCTTCGATCGCGAGGAGGGCATCGTTGTACCAGCGGGCCAGGGCCACGCACTTCTCGCCGAAGACCTCTGGCCGCCAGTAGCCGTGGAGGGCGGCGCACTGCCTCCCCTTGTGGTCGAGCACCGCTGCGCAGGATAGGTCCCCGCCCGGGATCCCCTCGGAGACGTCGCCGCCGATGAAGTAGGTGCCCCCCTGCTCGGGCTTGTGCCAAACCTTCAGGCCGTCCCTGATCTCGGTGGGCGCCTCGGTCGCCGGCGCCTGGTCCCTACAGAGCGGCATGAGAGCCACGAGGATGTCCTTGTCGAAGAACAGGATCCCCGTGACGATGAAGGCCGTTACCGGGTCCTCGGGGTACTCCTGCGGGAAGAGCTTGCCCCGCTCCTTCTGCTTCTCGCGGCGCCACTTGATCTGCTGGTGATCGAGCCCGTACTTGCCGGCGACCACCTTCTCTTCCTCGGTCAGCTCGAGCCGCTCGCCCTCCTCGAGGGGGATGCGGTTCGTCGGGTCCATGTACCAGGCGAGAAAGATCGGCACCCACTCGTTCGCGCCCTTCACCGCGTCCCGCCATGCGTGGTGGTACCAGTTGCCCATTCCGTTCGCCGTGGTCTCGAAGACGACCTCGCCGTGGGAGCAGGCTTCAACGAGCCCGGCCACGAGGATCTCGATCTCATCGGGCTTTCCGGGCCATTGCGAAACCTCGGAGCCGTGCACCCGCTGAAAGGTCCCGCCGCGGCCGAAGCCCTTGGCCCCCGCCGTCCCGATGTAGAACAGGGACCGAAGGTCCACGAAATCCAGCTCCCGCTTGTTCGTCGCGAGGCGCCGCGGCCTGAGGTCCTCGGGAAGCTTCTCGTAGAACAGCGTGGCGATGCGGAAGATCTTTTCGGTGGAGTCTTTGTCGTGCGCAAGGGTGACGGCGTCCCGCCCCGTCCGTGTGGCGCAGAGGTGGAACGAGAGCGCCTGCTCGAGGGTGGTGATCCCGCCCCTGCGATACTTCAAGACGAGGTAGCGGCGCTTGCGGCCCTGCTCGTAGGCCTTCCGTTTCATGGCGCGGTACCGCCGCTGGATAGCGTTGGGGACGAACCGGACGATGCTCCCTTCCTTGTCGCGGATGCGCAGGTACTTCTCGGCGTAGAAAAACGGGTCCCGGCGAGCTTTCTCGAACTCGAAAACGCGGAGGGCGGAGCGCCTGGCTTCAGCTTCGTTCACGAGCGGGGCCCTTTCCGAGGATCGCCTTCGCGAGCCTGGCGCTGTACATGGAGATGTAGGCGCAGAGCGTGGAGACGACGAACAGCGGCAACCACAGGGGGATCGTCAGGATGATGCGCATGGGTCCTCCCGGCAAAACTGCTTGCACCAGTTGTCATAGGCACCCCTGCCCATGAAAAAGATCATCGTGTCTTCGCCGCCCGTCTCGATGACGAGGACAAACCCGATCGCCCTGAAAACGCGATTGAGCCACCAGAGCGGAAAGCGGAAATACTGCTTCGGCGGTTTCATTACTCCTCCTCGGCGAACAGGGTCATGTCTTCAGAGACGCCGCTGCACCCTATGGGGTCGGCAATGCCAAGGCCGTGGTCATGCCAATGCAGCTTCCACGGATTGCCGCCTTTCCTCGATTCGACGAAGCCGACGATCTCGAAGTGTCCAGGGAGTTCACCGGTTGAGTTTCTGTATTTGCCTTTCCGCCCGATGAACTGCTTCGCCTGCTCCTCGGTTTCGACTTCGGACAGACGCAGGGGGCGGATCGAGTCGATCCAATCCCCAAGCGGGGAATAGTACACATTTTGCCGAGGCGACACCTCCATCGTGCCGCACTGGTCCCTGGCCATCTGTGCGGGACCGACATCAGCACCATCAACGTCTTGCCCTTCCAGCCACACCCACTCCCCCACCTTCGGCGTCCAGGGGGGCGCAATGCGATATGTGCATTCGGCTTTGTCGGTTAGCTGCGATTTCCAGTATTCGTCTATCCACTCCGGCACAGGCTCATTCATCGGCCACGGCTCCGCGTGCTCCGTCATTTCGCGAGCGCTGGCCTTCCTGTGAATCGGGCTCCCGTTCCGGGCACAGGTGAGGTGGTATTCCGTGCCGGTGGAGAAACCCCAGATTGAATCGATGACCACCGGTTCCCCCTTGTAGCGGATCGGCGCGCCGGGGTTGAAGCGGGAAAGGACGGGCTTGTCCTCGATCTCGGGTGGCGTAGCGACGGGCCCGATCGCCTCCGGCGCGCCCTCGAATCGCCGAACCTTCATCATCGCGAACTTTGGATGCGATGCGACGGGGACTATAATCTCTTCTTCCTCGATATCTTGTAGAGCAAGCGCCCACTTGCGGAACAGGCCCCAATAATCGAACTTTGCCCCGCCCGCCACGACTTTCCATGGGCGCCCGGCCCCGTCTGTGAACGTCTCCCCCTTTTCGATCTTGTACGGCTCGCCGGGCGGCGGCGCGGCGTGCTCCACCTTCAGCCCGCTAACGGGTTCCCCGTCTACCAGCGAGCGATCGCCTATGAATGATACCCGCTCGGGATGAATCCGCTTTCCGTCCAACTCGAAACACTCGCCATGCACCCGGAGGTCTGCCTCGCGAAGGGCCTCCGTCATCTCCTCCTCCGTGCCCTCGGTTTCCTCGACGGACATCTCGAAGGGCTTGGCCTTTTCCATGTTCTTGAGGATCTTCTTCACCCGGGCTACGTCCTCGGGCGTGCAAACCGCACCCGTCGAATCGGGGCACCTTACCTTGATCTTGATGCGAGGGGGGATTGGGGTTCTTTTTAGCGGCACCATGGCGGGCTCCGGGCGACGGTCGCCCCTTATTACGGCCTCGACAGGCCCATCAGCGACACCGCCCTGCGCCATGCGCTTCACCTTCAGGTGCGGCGCCAAAACAACGGCCGCCGGGTGAGGGCCGGAGTAGGCGTCCTCGAAT
>Ga0180432_10006882_pt1 | contig 14637 bp, 11 predicted proteins | sample SS_ome_10_FD_132414 | JGI IMG/M metagenome (GOLD analysis project Ga0180432, IMG submission 132414) | Hypersaline lake sediment archaeal communities from the Salton Sea, California, USA - SS_1_MS_2 metaG | ecosystem: Environmental > Aquatic > Non-marine Saline and Alkaline > Hypersaline >... | reverse complement strand
CCGGCGATGTCGCAGCCGGCCACCCAGACCGCCCAGACCACCAGGATGGGCACCAGCGCCAGGGCGTTCTCCCGGGTCAGGGCGAAAAGCCCGGCCACCAGCCCGACGCCGACGATTCCCGCCAGGCGGGGGCGTGTCTGCGTCCAGGCGACGAGGGCCAGCAGGGCGGCGCCCAGGAACTGCCCGAGCGACGTCTTCTGGATCAGCCCGTCGAAGAAGATGGCCGGCGGGTACACCGCCAGGATGGCGCCCGCCCACAACCCGGCCCGACGGGAGAAGAACGCCGCGCCCGCCAGCGCCAGCAACCCGCACGCCCCGGCACCCAGGGCCGCCTGCACCAGGCGGGCGGCGAAGGGGCCCTGGCCGAAGGCCGTCTTGAGCACAGCGAGGAAGTAGGGATACAGCGGCGCCTGATAGAAGGCGTCGTCCCCCCACCAGTTGCCTGCCGCCAGGGTGCCGGCCCACTCGTCGTACGCCTGGGCGTCTCCCACCAGCCGGCTGAAGAAGGGGATGGTGCTGACCTGCTGGAGGTACACCAGGCGCAGGGCGAAGGCAGCCAGCACCACGAACAGGACGCCGGCCAGGAACCACCGGGAACGTGAAGCCGGCACGCGGGGGGGCGGTTCCAGTGGGTTCGTTGTCGGGTCTCCGGGCACGGCTGGCATGATACAGCGCCACGGCCATCCGGGGGCAGGCCGGCCGCAACGGGAGGCAGCCGGTCAGAGCACCGGGCGCCAGCCCGGTGACCGGGGTGGCCGAAGACCGCTGGGCGCGGCTGTCCGCCGCCGGGTACGGCCCAGCGCGGGCCGGACCACCGCGGGGTGGGCACGACGCAGCGGAGCAATCCGAACTCAGCCGGATTCCTGCAAGCAATCGGCCCTTCACGGCTCTAATCTGGGTGGTTATGGCGGACGGAATTCCCACGGTGTCGGCCGTTGGACCGCCGGAGGCGGCCCACGAGGAGCGCCTGCTGCTGGCGGAGGTGGCCGCCGGGAACAGCGCCGCCTGGGGGCGTTTCGTCACCGCCCACCGCCAGCGTGTGGTGAGTCTGGCGTACCGCCTGCTCGCCTGGCCAGAGGAGGTGGACGACGTGGTCCAGGAGGTGTTCTTGTCGGCCCTGGCCGGCGCCCGGACTTTTCGGGGCGACTGCGCCGTGTCGACCTGGTTGACCACCATCACGCTCAACGAGTGCCGGCGGCGCTGGCGCCGGCGTCTGCTCCGGCGCGCCCGGCTGGCGGAGCGGGCGGAACCGAAGAGTCGGCGGGAAGCGCCGCCGTCCGACACGGCGGCGCTGCAACGCGAGCGTTTCCAGGAGGTGCGCAGCGCCCTGCGACGCCTGCGGCCCAGAGACCGGGAGATGATCGTTCTTCGGCACCTGGAGGACATGTCCATCGCCCGCATCAGCGACGTGCTGGGCCTGGGTCGCAGCGCGGTGGAAGCGAGATTGAGCCGGGCCCGTGCGCGGCTGCGCAAGCTGCTCGGTGAAGCTGCCGCGGAGTGACGTCATGAGCGAGGACTCCATCAGGGATCTGGTGCGGTGGGCCGACGGCCGGGCGGGACCGCCGCCTCCGCTGTCAGCGGACCTGGCCGGCCGGGTCCTGCTCCGGCGGCGACGGCGGACCAGAATCCGGGTCACGCTCGGTGCCGGGCTCTGCCTGGCGGTGGTGGCTCTCGGCGGCGCGGGGCTGTTCGAGAGATCGAAGGACGCCCGAATCGTCGCCGAGCAACCGTCGGAGAGTGGTGTCCCCCGCCGGCCGCCGATGCACCCGGCCGCCGTGGCGGAACTCACCCGCCTCGGGGTCGAGGCCGACCTGCACACCCGGATCGCCGCAGGCATGTCGGCCGCCCGCGAGCAGCAGCTCCGCCTGCGAGACCTGAGACACCGGCTGGTTGCTGACGATCCGTATGAACAGGCCCAGCGCCAGGTGGACCGTGCGGCCCGGATCATTCTCTGCCGAGCAGAGAGCCTGCATCGCGATCACGGCCTGCCGGCATCCGCCGTCGCCGCATACCGCCGGGTCGTGGAGCTGTTCCCCGCCAACCCGTTGGCCGAGGTCGCCCGGCGGCGGTTGTCCGAACTGGAGAACTCAAACGGAGAAACGTTATGACCAGATACCCCTGCCCAATGGTGCTCCTTTCGGCGGTTGCCGGTCTCGCCGCCCTGCCCGCCGCGGCCCTGGAGAAGACCCGCCCCGGCGCCCCCCCACCGAAGGACCTCTCGCAGACCCGCCGGGCCGACCGCGTGGTCAAGATCACGTGGGACAACGAGGTGCTTTGGCTGGAGGAGGGACCGATTCATCAGTTGCTCTTCAGCTCCGGGGTAGCCGGCGTGGCCGGCCGGGAGGTATTCGGCCGCCCGGGCCTGGTCGGCTCCGAGGCCGAGGACGTGCCTGCGGTGCTGTCCTTCCGGCCCGAGGGGCTGTTCCCCGGCGATGGGAAACTCGTGGCCCTCCTGTCGGTCGAGATCCACGAGGCGGCATCGCCCGCCGCCGAGGAGTTGCTCGAGGCGGTCTGCGCCCGCCTGAGAGCAACGCTGGCGAAGGCCTTCGAGCAGGAGCTCGACTCCATCCAGCACGAGGTGGGATACACCCGAGAGGAGGTGCGCCGGGCGGAGGAGGAGCTGGTCAGGCTCCAGGAGCTCCGCGCTCAACTGTGCCAGGCGGCCGGTCGGGCCAGCCTCTCCCGCGAGGAGATCACCGGGGAGATCCGCGAGTTGCGGCACCGCACCCGCGAACTGGAGATGGAGCTGGTCGGACAGCGCGCCCTGCAAGGCGCCCTCGAGCAGCAGATCGCCAACACCCGCGAACGGCTCGAAGCCCGCCGGGGCGAGGACCCGATCGCCGCCGAGCTGGAGCAGGTGGTCCAACTCCGCGAGCGGCAGACCGACCGGGCGCGTCAGCTTGTCGAGGGGGGCGCCGCCCCGGGTCTGGAACTCGCGGAAGCCGAGGGGCAGCTAGCCATGGCCAGGCTGGAACTCCAGCGGCACCGCATGGCGGTCGCCGAGCACGCCGGCGCCGGGCGTTTGAGTGAACTGAACGACGAGCTGGCGTCTCTCTCCGTCCGGGCGGTGGAGATCGAGGCCCGGCTGCGCTTTGTTTCCGAGAAGCTGGCGGAGATCGGCAAACGAGACCTGCTCGGGCTGGCCGACCGCTACGAACGCGAAATCGAAGCCCGCATGCCGTTGGCGGCCGAGCGTCTGGAAGTGGCGATGGAGAAATCGGCGGAGCTGGAGGATCGGCTGCGCGGCGCCCGGCCGCCGGCGGTAACCGTCCTCGGCGGCGCCTTGCCGCCGAAGGACCGGCCGTAGCGGGCGGGCACGGGGGCGCGTTCGCCGCGGCACTTGCGGCGCGCGAACTGCCGACTTCGCCAGGACATGTTCCGTTCGCGGCTGGTTGCCGTCGGGGACCGGCGAAACAGGAGGCTAGGCCGTGGCGGCACCCCGGCCGTTGCTGGTGCGCTCGTCCGAGACCACCAGCCCGTCGCGGAGAATCACGATTCGGTCACAGCGGTTGGCCACGTCCTGCTCGTGCGTGACCATGACGATCGTCTTGCCCTGCTCGTGGAGACGGTCGAAGATCTCCAGGATCATCTCGCCGGTGGCGCTGTCCAGGTTGCCAGTGGGCTCGTCGGCCAGGATGATCAGCGGATCGTTGGCCAGCGACCGGGCGATGGCCACCCGCTGCTGCTGCCCGCCCGACAGCTCCATCGGCCGGTGGTGCCCCCGGTCCTGGAGGCCGACCAGCGCAATCAGCTCGTTGGCCTTCCGGCGGCGCACCTCCGCGGGAACGCCCTGGTAGAACAACGGCACTTCCAGGTTCTCCAGCACGGTGAGCTGCTGAATGAGGTTGAAGTTCTGAAAGACGAACCCGATCCGCTGGCCGCGGATCTCCGAGAGGGTGTCGTCGTCGAGGTCGGAGATGTCCACGCCCCCCAGCAGGTACCGCCCCGTGGTCAGCCGGTCGAGGCATCCCAGGATGTTCATCAGCGTGCTCTTGCCCGAGCCGCTCTGGCCGCAGACGGCCACCGATTCGCCCTGGTGGAACTCCAGGTCAATCCCCCGCAGGGCCCGGACGGACACGTCGGTGCCGGGCTGGTGGTACGTCTTGGAGAGTTGATGAAAGGAGGCGATGGCCACCGGTTCGGCTATCCGGTCTTCCTGGGGATCTTCCCGGAACTCTTCCCGGGGGCCTTTCGCGGACCGCCGCCCCCGGGGCGCTTGGTTTTGGCGTCCGCCGGCGGGCCGGCCCCCCCCGGGGGGACCACCGGGCGGACATCGGGCAGCATCCGCCGCATGTCCTCCGAGACGGCCAGCAGGATCCGGTCGTTCTCGGCAACACCGTCCACCACCTCGACGAACTCGTCGCTGGACACGCCCAGTTCGACCTCCAGTGGCGCGCAGTCGCCCTGCCGGTCGCGGAAGACGAAGTGGTGGCCCGCCTTGCTGAAGATGGACTGCACCGGGACGGCCAGCACGTCCTCCACCTGGTCGACGATGATGTCGGCCCGCGCCGTCATGCCCGGCTTGAGCAGGGCGTGCGACTGGTCCAGCGTGATCTCCGTTTCATACTCCTTCAGATCGGGGTTGAGCCACATGTTCTGCGAGTCGGCCAGCACGGCGATCTTGGTGACCTTCCCGGTGAAGATCTCGTCGGGGATGCCCTCCACGCGCACCCGGGCGGGCTGGCCCCGCTCGATGCGGTTGGTCTTGGCCTCGTGGATGCGGACCTGCACCACCATCACCGAGGGGTCGGGTAGCTTGATGATGGACTGCCGCTCGTAGACCTCGGCACCCTCGGTGATCTGCCGCCGGTCCCAGCGGGAATGCCCGGTGTCGTAGACCACCAGGCCAGCCTGGGGCGCCCGGATCTCGCAGTTGGCCTGCTGCTGGCGGTACTTGGCCAGCCGCTCGCGGATCAGGGCCAGTTCGGCCTTCTTGGCCTCCAGCTCCGAGGCGGACTTCTCCTGCTTGGCGAAGTTGCTCTTCTTGACCCGGGCGAGTTCCTTGGTGGCCTCCTCGACGTCGGATTCCTTCTGCTGGAGGAGCTTGGGGTGGTTGTACTTCTCCTCGATCTCCTTCTTCAGCCTGGCCTTGGTCAGGGCGTTCTCGGCTTCGAGGTGTTTGATCTCGTCGTTGGCCAGGTCCGCCATGCTGATGAACCCGCCCTCGTGCAGCTCCTTCGAGGCGACCAGGTCGCTCTCGGCCCGCTCGAGGACCTTCTTGGCCCGCCGCAGTTCCAGTTCGATGTCGTTGATGGTCTGAACGTAGTCGCCCTCGAGGTACTTGCGTTTCTCGATCTCGGCCATGTCCAGGGCGAGCTGGGCCTTGCGCAGGTCGCTGGCGTTCTGGTCGAGGAGGATCTCGTGCTCCTTCTCGGCGGCGGCGGCGGCGGCCTCGGCTTTGGTGAGCTTGATCTCCTCGTTCTTGACCTTCTCCTCGATCTGGTCGCTGGCCAGCCGGACAAGCAGGTCGCCCTGCTTGACCTCGGTGCCCTCCTCGATCAGCCAGATGATGGTCGAGCGGCCCTCGACCTGGCACTTGACATCGACGCTGTTGGCGGCTTTCAGCTCGCCCTTCTCGCGGATCATCACGGGGAAACTGCGGCGGGTCACCGGCATCGCCTCGAGGTCGGCGTCGCCGGCATCGCTGCCCAACTCGCGGACGGCCACCGTGCCGGCCGCCGTGGTGGCCAGGACGACCGCCACGATCAACAGCAGCCGCAGGGGACGCCGCCGGGCACCGCCCGCCACCGTCCCGCTTCGGGCCGGGGAAGAGACGGCGTGCTCCAACTCCGCTGGCGATGTTGTGGTCGTCATTGCCTGCCCCCACGATGCGCGGCGGTGCCGCCTCTGCGAACCCGGCCCCCCGGAGCGCCGACCCGTTGCAACGGCAGGCGGCGGCGCCTCGTACCCCGGCAACGGCGGCGCTGCGGCCGGAAACCTCGACCCGTGGAGAGAACATCCCGAAGTCCGCGGGGTCCGATGCCCGCCGGATGGCAGCGCTCCGAATTCATACAGTAGTGATTATAGCTGGGCGGTGATGCGGCGGCAAAGGACCCGGCCGGGACCCGGTGTGCGAACTTGTGTTTCCCGGCCGCCGGCTCTCAGGCCCCGGCGGTCTCCCCCTCGTAAACGATCTCGCACGGGGGCAGCGCGTCCAGGAAGAGTCGCCCGTACGGCCGAGCCCGCACCCGCGGGTCCAGCACCACCACGATCCCGGTGTCCCGCCGCGTGCGGATCAGCCGGCCGAAGCCCTGCTTGAACTTCAGGATCGCCTCCGGGAGCTGGTACTCGCGAAAGGGGTTGCCTCCCTGGCGACGGATCTGCTCGATGCGGGCCTCCACCAGCGGATGGTCCGGCACGGCGAAGGGCAGCTTCACGATAATCACGTTGCTCAGGGCCTCGCCCGGCACGTCCACGCCGCCCCAGAAACTCTCCGTCCCGAACAGGACGCTGCCCACGTTCTCGCGGAACCGCTGGAGCATCCGGGAGCGGGACTCCCCCTCGCCCTGGACCAGCAGTTGCAGACCCTCCGCCTCGAGGACCTCCCGCAGGGCGTCGGCACAGCGCCCCATCATGTCGTAGCTGGTGAACAGCACGAAGGCCCGCCCGTTGGTCTTGCGGATGTAATGGGCGATGCGTTCGCAGGCCGCCGGCACGAACTCGCCCGCCCGGCTGGGGTCGGGCAGCGAGGTCTCGACGTGCACCCGCGCCTGGCGGAGGTAGTCGAACGGGGAACCCTGCCTCAGGCAGCGGGCCTCGCTGACCCCCAGGCGGGCACGAACGAAACCAAACTCGTCGTCCGGGCCGACACTCAGCGTGGCGCTGGTGAGCACGACGCTGGAGGTGCGGCTGAAGAGCGACTCGGCCAGCAGGGGGGCGACATCGATGGGCCTGCCGTGCAGCGTGACCTGGCGTCTCCTCCTGGCGGCCAGTTCGAGCCAGTACACCTGGTCAGCGTCCCGCTGCTCGATCAGCTCCTCGAGGCGGTCGGCGGTGGCCAGGCCCCGCTCGATGTGGGCCGTGATTTCGAAGTGGTCGCTCTCCTCGGTCAGGCGGCCACGCACGGTCTTGAGTTCGTGGGCCAGCGCCCGCAGGGCGGGGCTGACGGTGTTCTCCACCGGGGGGGGGGTAATCAGCCGGCCGTTCCGCCGGCCGTTGGCCGCCTGCCAGGCGGCCAGCTCGGCGAAGAACGCCTCGGCCGCCAGACGGGTCTCCCCCACGGCCCGGATCGCCGCCGAGGCGTGGCAGGTCGCCAGGAAGCCGCGACGCGTCCGCTCGTTGTACAACCGCTCCAGGTGGAAGCGGACCTGCGAGTCGGACAGGCTGACGCCCAGGTGCTCCACCGCGGCGGCCTCCACCGTGTGGGCCTCGTCGAGGATCACCAGGTCGTAGTCCGGCAGGATGGAAGCCCCCTGGCGACGGGCGGCCAGGTCCGCGAAGAAGAGGGCATGGTTGGCGATCACCAACTGGGCGTTGGCCGCCCGCCGGCGGGCACGCTGGTAGAAGCACGCCTTGTACTCCGGGCAGCGCCGCCCCATGCAGTTGCCGTGTTCGCTGCGCACCAGCTCCCAGATCTCGGCGCGGGGCGACCGCGGCAGGTCCGAGAGGCTGCCGTCGTCGGTCTGGCCGGCCCAGGCCGCGATCCGCTGGAGCTCACTCTGCTGGCCCACGGTCTCGAAGAGGAGCTGCCGCCGCTGGACCGCCCGCTTGAGCCTCCGCAGTCCGATGTAGTTGTTGCGCCCCTTGGCGAGCACCGCCGAGAACTCGCCCGGGAGGATCGATGCCAGAAAAGGGATGTCCTTGTGGACGAGCTGTTCCTGGAGTGCGATGGTGTGGGTGCTGATCACCACCCGCTGGTTGTGCCGGCAGGCTCGCTCGATCGCCGGAATCAGGTAGGCGAAGCTCTTGCCCACCCCGGTGCCCGCCTCGATCAGCAGATGCTCACCGCGCTGGAAGGCACGGGCCACCGCCGCGGCCATCTCGAGCTGCTGGGGGCGAAGCTCGTAGTCGCTGAGTCGCCGGGCGATGGTGCCGCCCGGCCGGAGCATGTTGACCCACTTCATCACCGGGCGAGTGTACGGGCATCGCGCCGGGGTGTACAGGTGGGCCCCACGTCCGCTGGAGCGGGCCCGGTAACGAATCGGCGGTGTCCGGGCCGCGGAGGCAGCGGCGGGCCCGGCACCCGCCCTCCCCACGGCGTCCCGGCGCCCCCCTCAGTGCAACGCCGTGTCACCCGCCTGCTGACGCCCGGTCCGGTGAGCGCTTATCGGAACAGGGGTGCCGACCGATCCCGGGGCGTCGCCCTCCGACCTGCCCGGCGGGCCGGAGGATGTGTCATTCGCTGCACGCGCGCGCCGCCGATTGCACTCCCCCGCCGCGGCCCCGCCGAGCCGCCCCCCGAGTGCTGCCCGGGCCGCCTGCCCGCATGGCGACCTCGGCCACGGGACGCGGACGCCGGCAGTCTGTGCACGGCGCGGCACAGCGGGGTGGCAGCAGCCTGGGCCTGCCGGCGGGATTCCGGGCCGGGAGCCTCCTTGTAAGCTTAGTATTCACAGCCTGTTGCGACAATCTTGCCTGTCCTCGCAACAAAACGGGGGTCTGCGGCACCCTGCTTGCTATACTGATCTACGTGCGAGAGGAATCCGGAGACAGGACGAAGGGCGTCCGCGTGACGTCCGGTGCATCGGTGTGTTTTCGCGTCGGCGACGCCGTTTGCCCGAGGGTGGATCAGATCCTCCGGCAGATGAACCCCGATGTCCAGGTGTGCGGAGAGGTAGCATTCTTCAGCGACCGGGGGGAAGAGAGGGCGCAGTTCGCGATCATCTCAGCGGCCGGTATCGACACCCCACTCATCGTGCCTGTCTCAAAGATTGAACTGGTGGACGGTCGTCTTTCGGCCGAGGCCCGCGATACGCGGTCCGCGCCGGAAAGGACCCGGGACGACTCGGTGGCGCCGCTCGATCGGCGTTGCGACTCGGGGTCTTGCTGACCCCGGCGGGACGGTCGAACCCGTGGTGTGGGCGAGCGACTCCCAGCAAGGGAGGAGGGTGCATTCCAGCATCATCAGCAGGTTCTGCTGACCTACGGGATCGACGGAGTTGAAGCAATGTCCTCGCGGCGGAGCCGCGGGTGAACTATAGAACTCTCTCTCTCCCTCCCAGGCTTGGCTGTCCTCCGGGGCGGACCCGGCCTGGGGCTTTGGCGACAGCCCCGCACAGCGGGTGCGGGTAACGATAGAACTCTCTCTCTCCCTCCCAGGCTTGGTCGTCCCTCGGGGCAGGCCCGGCCTGGGGCTTTGACAACAACCCCCCGGCGTGGGGGTGCTCATAGAACTCTCTCTCTCCCTCCCAGGCTCGGGCCGACTTCACCGTGGGCTCGGCCTGGGGCTTTTTTTTGCGCCGCCGCGGCTCGGCGGGAACGCGGCGGATCGGGGGGCTGCCGGCCTTGTGGAGTGCCGGCGCCGCGGCCGCCTTGGCCGGGGCGATGGGCTGATGTACAATCCTTTCAATACCATTTGAAAGGATTGACATGTCCTCGCGCTACGACGAGTCCCGCCTGCTGTTCATCCGCCGCTGGGGGGAGATGGGCGCCAACTGGGGCATCAGCCGGACCATGGCCGAGATCCACGCCCTGCTCTTCGTCTCCACCGAGTCGCTGTGCATGGACGACGTGATGGAACGGCTGCAGATCTCCCGCGGCAACGCCAGCATGAGCCTGCGGCAGCTCGGCACCTGGGGGCTGATCCACCGCGTGCACCGCCCCGGTGACCGCAAGGAGTACTTCACCTGCCAGACCGACGTCTGGCAGATGTTCGAGACCATCAGCCGGGAACGCCGCCGCCGCGAGGTGGAGCCGATCGTCGAGACCATCGACCGCTGCCAGGAGATGGTGCAGGAGGATCTCAAGCGACTCCGGGGTACGGAGCGCCGGGAGCTGGAGGAGTACCGCCGGCGGCTGACGGAGATGTCCGAGTTCCTCAACGTGATGAACGAGGTGTTCAACCTGGTGACCCGGCTGGGCCGCGGCCGCATCCGCCGCGCCACCCAGGCCCTGGCCAGGCTGGTCAAGGCCGGGCCCGGCGATCGCCGCTGAGGCGGCCCGGGCCGCAGCCCTGCCGTCACCCGCTCGGGGCGCTGGCGACCAGCAGGTTCATGAAGTAGGCGAACAGCACGGCGAAGAAGACGAACACGCCCAGGGCGAAGCCATTGCTCATAGTGATTCCTTTCCAGGCCACGGGCCGGCCGCCCGCCGCGCGGTGCCGCGGGGCAGGGCGCTGCCCGGGGCATGATGTCCGCGGCGCCGCCGCCGATCAAGGGCCGGGTCCTCCGCGGCCGGGTCGGCGGGAGGCGGGAAGGACAGCGGGGCGTCGTCGAAGTCGAAGGGCTTGGCGGTGAAGAGATACGGCCGGTGCTGGGCAACGCTGATCAGCAGGGCCACGGCGATGAAGTTGGTCAGCAGGCTGCTGCCGCCGTAGCTGACGAAGGGCAGGGTCATGCCGGTGATGGGCATGAGGCCCAGGCACATGCCGACATTGATCAGCACCTGGGTGGCCATCAGCACGGCGACGCCGGCCGCCAGCAGCCGGCCCACGGCGTCGGACGAGCCGGTGGCGATGACCGCACCGGCCAGGATGATGACGATGTAGCCCAGCAGCACGATCAGGCAGCCGGCCAGCCCCCACTGATGCCCGATCAGGGCAAAGACGAAGTCGTTGTGCCGGTCGGGCAGGAAGCTGTGCTCGACGTAGGTACCATGGCCCCAGCCCTGGCCGACCAGCCCGCCGCTGCCCAGGGCGGCCTTCGAGCTGACGAGCTGCCAGCCGGACGACCGGGTCCAGCGCCGGGCCTCGCGCCGCAGAGCCCCGGCGTCGGGGTTGAGAAACGCGTACTTCCGCGGGTTGGCGTCCATGTCGGCCCGGATGCGCTCCGACTGGAGCACGACGGCCGTGATGCGCAGCCGCTGGTAGGGACGCATCTTCAGCCAGAACAGCGGGGCCAGGGCCACGCCCATCGCGGCGATCAGCGCCAGGTGTCGCACGCGGGCGCCGGCCAGGAACAGCATCGCGAACAACACCGGCAGGATCAGCAGCACCGTGCCCAGGTCCGGCTCCAGCAGGATCAGCACCAGCGGCACGGCCGAGCCCGCCAGGGGCCAGCACAGCCCCTTGAAGGTCCGGCACTGGTCGCCCTGGCGCAGATACCAGGCCAGCCCCAGGATGTAGGCCACCTTCATGATCTCCGAGGGCTGGAGCTGGAAACCGGGCAGCACGATCCAGCGGTGGGCCCCCCGGATGTCGGGCACGTAGCCGCCGAAATCGGAGTGCAGGATGCGGGCCAGCGCCGGCGGCACCAGGGCGACAAGGGCCAGGCCGAACAGGAGGTAGGCGTTCTCCGAAATCCGCTGGAAACCGATCCGCAGGATGACGTACCCGAGGACCACGCCCCCGAGCAGGAAGACAAGCTGCTTGCGCGTGAATTCCGGCGTCGGCTTGGCCGCCTCCGAGGCGTAGATGCTCGCCAGGCCGATCAGGTAGAGCGCCGCGACCGCCACGACGATGGCCCAGCCGGCACGGGTCAGGTCATGGACGGGCCGGCGGGTCATGAGGCTTCCCCCGGCGGCCGGGCGTCCGGGTCGAGGTCCGGCCCCAGCGTCTCGAGCAGCAGATGAGCCACCTGCCGGGCAACGGGGCCGCTGGTCCGCCCGCCGCTGCCGCCGTACTCGACCAGCACGGCGAAGGCGACGCGGGGAACGATGGCGTGGAGAGGCCGTCCGCTCGCGTCAACGCGCTGGAGGTAACCGGCGAACCAGGCGTGCGAGTAGGTCTGTTCGCCGGGCAGCGGCTCCGGGTAGCGCCGGTGCAGGGCAACGGCCTGCGGGTCGAGATCCACCTCCGGGTGCAAACGCCGGAACTCGCTGACCGCTTCCGCCCGCGAGCCTGCCGGGAGGACGGTGAAGATCTCGTGCCCCCCCCGGTCCGTGTAGGCGATGCGGAAGGAAACGGGACGCCGGTGTGTGTCCGCAGTGCCCGTCTTGCCGCAGAGGACCCAGCGGTCGTGCCGGAAGCAGGCGTACTTGTGGGCGGTTCCCGTGGGTGCGTTCACCACCCGGTACAAACCCTCGTGAACGGCCCGCCACTGCGAGGGGCGGACGGGCAACTCCCAGGTCGGCGTCGGCTCGGACTCGCGGACCAGGACCAGGGGCTTGAAGGTGCCCGCGGCGTAGGTGGCCATCAGGTTGGCCGCCTGGGCGGGCGTCACCGACACCTCGCCCTGGCCGATGGCGAACAGGCGGGCGTCGGCCCGGTGTACGGCCCGGCCCTTGACGTCGTTCAACCACGACGGCGTGGGGTTCACGCCGACAGCCGCCTCCCGCAGGCCGATGCCGGTCGCCTTGCCGATGCCTGCCATGTCGAAATACGTGCACAGCGTGTCGACGCCGAGCAACATGCCGACATGGTACATGAAGATGTTGCAGCTCCCCTCCAGGGCGTCGACGACGTCGACGGATCCGTGGGCCATCCGGCGGCCGGTGCCGGCGATCGCCCAGCACTTCGACGCCGCCACACCCGGGTTGTCGGGAAAAAGATAGCCCGTGCACTCGAAACGCGTGTGCAGGTCGATGACGCCGCTGCTCAGGCCCGCCAGGCAGGTCAGGGGCTTGATGATGGAGCCGGGCGGATAGCGGTTCGAAACCGCCCGGAAGCGCAGCGGCATGTGGATCGAGTCACGGCGCAGCTCGCTGTAGATCTCCCGGAAGCGGTTGGGGTCGTAGGCGGGCCAGGACACCAGGGCGAGCACCTCCCGCGTGGGCACATCGAGCACGACGATCGATCCGCCGGGCGAGTGAGGCAGGCGGGGCAGTTCGTTTCCCAGCAGGTCGTACAGCCGCTGCTGGAGATCGAGCCGGATGGTGAGATGGACGTCCCGGCCGGGCTCCGGCGGCGTGTCCTCGATGACCCTGCCGTTGCGATCCCTGCGGTATCGGCCGCGATGCCCGCGAAGCAGCTCCTCCGCGCAGTGCTCCACGCCGGCCACACCGAGCGTTTCGTCCGGCAGATAGCGGCGCAGGGGGTCACCGGCGTGCGGATCCTCCTCCACCGCCCGGGCGTCCACGGGGGCGATCCGCCCGAGCACATGGGCCAGGCACTCGCCGCCGGGGTAGACGCGGCGGTTGGCGGCCTCCACCTTCACCCAGGGCCACTCCCGGAAGATGCGGCGGGCGGCGATCTGCTGCTGGTCGTCCAGGCTGCTGACGACCGGGTGGGCCCAGGTCTCCTCGCGGACGCGCTCGTCGAAGCCGTGCCGCTCGGCGTGGCGGCGGCGGATCTCGGTCACGCGGTCGCGGATCTCGGCGGCCCGGCCGCGCAGCTCGGCCTGCGACTCTCCGGCGAACCAGGCGAGCTGGCGCCACATGCGGTCGATGTCGTCCCGCAGGGCCGACTCCACCTCGCGGTCGGACAGGTGTTGGCCGTAGCGGTCGTTCCTGCGGAAGCGGCTGGCCCGGGCCGCCAGGTACTGCTCGTCCATGGCCAGCAGGCCGTAGTCGATGCGGATCTCCCAGCTCGGCTCGTCGCTGGCCAGGATCACGCCGCTGCGGTCGCAGATGCGCCCCCGCACGAAGGGCAGCGTCTGCCGTTGGAGCAGCAGGGCGGCCGCCGCCTGCTCGCGGTACTCGTCGGCGTGGATGATCTGGAGGTCGATCAGCCGGGCAACGAGAACCACCACGGCGGCCAGCAGAACGAACAGGATGGTACGGAGGCGTCGCTCAAACAAGATACCCCCTCGCGCCCGGCGAGTAGGCACCGGAGTGCTTCCCCACGCGGAAGCCCAGCAGACCCGGCAGGGTGAGCAGCGCCCGGTGGGCCGGAACCGCGACCACGGCGGAACCCGCGCAGGCCAGCAGCAGCGGTACGAGCGGACCCACGGGCAGGCCCACGATCAGCCGGTAGGCGGCCCACATCGCCTGCACCAGGACGCCGCCGGCCAGGGTGACGCTGAAATGGGTCAGCGGATGGCGGATGAAGAGGGCATCCCGGATCGAAACCACCAGCGCCCCCGTCAGCGCGTAGCTCAGGGAGAGCAGTCCGAAACGCTCGATGGTCATCACGTCGGCCAGGGCTCCGCCGAGCCAGCCGGCCAGGATGGCATGCTCGCTCGGGCCGTACAGGGCGTAGAAGACCACCAGGATCAGGATGCAGTCCAGGCGGGCCCCGTGAAAAGCCAGTCGCGGGGCGACCGTGACCTGCAGGGTGGTCGCCACGACGGCCAGGATGACGAAGGTGAGCCAGCGCACGGTCTGTCCTCTGCCCGTTGTCCCGCTCAAGGTCCGGCCGGGCCGCCGCCGAACGGCAGGGACCTGCCGCCCTGGCGATTCACGATCCGCAGGATGGCCCGGGCCGCCGCCACCTGGGTCCGCGGGTCGCTGTTGTCCTCCATGGCCTGCTCCAGGGAAGCCAGGCCGCCCGGATCACCGATCGCCCCCAGGGCCAGCGCCGCCATCTGGCGAATACGCCTGATCTGGTTCTCCGGCGGGTCGTCCTGGTGGGCGGCGTCACGCTTGGGGGCGTTGAAGCGAATGCCCTTCAGCGCCTCGGCCAGGGCCAGGTCCAGACCCTTGCGGACCTGGAGTTCCCCGAGT
>Ga0180432_10006881_pt1 | contig 14639 bp, 15 predicted proteins | sample SS_ome_10_FD_132414 | JGI IMG/M metagenome (GOLD analysis project Ga0180432, IMG submission 132414) | Hypersaline lake sediment archaeal communities from the Salton Sea, California, USA - SS_1_MS_2 metaG | ecosystem: Environmental > Aquatic > Non-marine Saline and Alkaline > Hypersaline >... | reverse complement strand
GATAACGTCCTTTTCCGCACCTCGATTTACCATGCTGTAGGGTATTTGACCAGAAGATAATACCAACACTTTTTCTGCGAGTTCCATCTGTTCCACAGAATAGTTGCAAACCCCTGCCGCCCGCACCTTTCCATCTTGAAGTAGCTTTTTCACTGCGAGCATAGTTTCCTCTATGGGTGTTGTGGGGTCTGGCCAATGTATCTGGTACAGGTCAATGTAATCTGTGCCGAGACGCCTTAGGCTGTTTTCGCACTCTTGAATGACGTCCTTTTCGCCCGCGTATTTGTGGAGGCCGATTGGTCTGCCTTGAGCATCTTGCGTGTCGAAGAAATGCTGTCCCTTTTGGGTGTCCCACCGAAGACCGTATTTTGTGAGAATTTGAACTTTGTTGCGATTGCCCTTTATCGCTTCACCAACGATTTCCTCGCTCAGCCCAAAGCCGTAAACCGGTGCAGTGTCAATGGTCGTTATTCCAGCCTCAATGGCCTCTTGAACCGCGGCCAGCGAATCTTTCCGGTCTGTCCCTCCCCACATCCAGCCACCTATTGCCCATGCACCGAAGCTAATCACCGAGACCTTTAACCCACTGTTGCCAAGTATTCGATATTCCATCTTTTTTTCTTATGACTCAGTTGAACTCTTACCGGTATTTACACCGATTATGTGGATATGTTCAGCAGGGCGTCTAGCCTTGGGTCGTTGCGGAACACCGAAAAGTTATCGTAGCCCAGGGCTTCGCCCAAGGTCAGCTTCCCGGAGGCCACCTCTATCACCTCATTGAAGATCCTTTTTCCCACTGATTCCATGGACTCCTCACCGGTGAGAATCGTGCCTGCATTGACGTCCATATCGCCAGACATCCTTCGGTAGGTCTCGGGGTTTCCGGTGACCTTGATAAAGGGCACGATGGCGTGGCCGAATGTGCCGCCACAGCCGGTGATAAAAATAACCATGTGGGCACCGGCGGCTGCCATGAATGACATGGCCATGGGTTCCATATGCGTGCCGTCTTGAAGGTAGACCCCGCCTCCTTTGGGAACCTTTTCCAGACAGCGGTCGGAATTTTCCAACACATCCGCGATTTTTCGGCTGCCGCTCTTATGGATAGCGCCCAGGGATTTCTCCTCTATAGTTGTCAATCCCCCTTCGACGTTTCCCCTGCACATGAACTCCATCTGGGCTCCAGGAACGGACCAACGTTTTTCCTCGTCCCCGATCATCTTGTATATCTTCTCCCGCACCTTGTTATTGACTGCCCTGGCAGCCAATGGCTCCTCCGCACCCACCGCCTCTATGGGCTCCATCATGATCGCTGATCCTCCTGCATCTACCAGCATATCCACAAACACGCCCACTGCCGGATTTCCAGCCAGTCCGCTGGTGGTGTCCGAGCCACCGCACTTCACGCCCACGATCAGTTCGCTTGCATCGAATTCCTGCCGGTTTAACCCGGAGGCCTTTTCTGACAAACTCCTCAGGATCTGTTTGCCTCTGGTGACGGTATTGTGCGTTCCGCCCTGTTCTTGAATAGAAAGCCACTCCACCGGTTTGCCTGAACCCTTGATCATCTTTCCAAGGGCACTTGCAGGCATGCCCTCACAGCCCATGCCGATCAGCAAGACTGCAGCCACGTTTGGATTTTCGCCTATCCCGATCAAGGTGTTGGCCACCATTTGCCCTGGTATGCATCCGTAGTGCTGGGTGACGGCCTTTGCGCCGTTCTCTCCTTGTGCGATCATTCGAGCCACCGGTTCACTACAGTCCGCTACGGACACCACCAAAATGAGATTTCGGATCCCAACTGATCCGCCCGGCCTCTCATATCCAAGGAATTTCATCGATCAACCCCCTCTCTGTACCATACTTCAGGCATCTGCATGCGATTGCTCATCACATTGTGCACATGTACGTGGTCGCCAAGGCTTATATCCCGGATGGCATTGCCGATTACCAGACCATATTTTACCACATGATCGCCTTTGGGTATCTCTTTCACGGCGAGCTTATGACCAGATGGTATAGTCTTCTCCGGTGTGACCTGTTTAAATACATCCTGGGAAGGGAGAATAGCCGTGGCGGGAACTCCACCCTCCAGCTGTTCCAATGCGGTGGCCACATTATCTTCATCATTCATCATTAGAGCTCTTTTCACGTATGCACCTCCTGTTTCTATCCCCGTCAATTCATGGTGGAAGGCAGCCACAGGGTAATCTGAGGAACGAAAAATAGCAATACCAGTGTTAGGACATCCATGATAAGGAAGGGGATACATCCTTTGAATATGGTAGACGTTTCCACATCAGGGAGCACGCCCTTGATAACATAAACGTTAAGACCCACCGGCGGGGTAATAAGGGACACTTCGATAAGTTTCGTTACCAAGATGCCGAACCAGACGCCGCTGAATCCCATAGCCTTGACCACGGGAAAGATAATAGGCAGGGTTAGAAAAAGCAGGGATACCGTATCGAGAAACATACCCAAGGGTATATAGACCAGCAGAAGTATAGTGAGGACGAGCTTAGGATGCATATTCAGGGTTGTGAGGTATGTAACCAGTGTCTGTGGGATTCCAGAGACCGTGAGTCCCAGGGTGAAAAAGTGCGCGCAAATGACAATGGTAAAGAACATGCAGGTTACTTTCGCGGTTTCGATCAATCCCTCGCTCAGGGCATGTAAACGGGCCTTGGATCTGAAAAGCAGAAGTACAAGGGCCACACCTGCTCCAAAGGCACCTGCCTCGGTGGGGGTGAAAATACCCGTATAAATGCCGCCCATCACCACACCGAATATGAGCACAGCACCATATCCGTTCTTCAGGGACACAAGGCGGGTTCTCCACGAGATCATAGTGTCAGTAGAGGGGGCTATGGCCGGCTTAAGGGAACACCATGTATAGACGCCAGTCATATAGATGAGTGCGGAAAGTAATCCCGGCATGAGCCCCGCAATCAAGAGCTGACCGATTGATTCCTCGGTAATGATTCCATATATCACCAGAATGCCGCTCGGTGGTATCATCACTGAAAGCGTGCCGCCTCCTGCTACGCATCCGGCAGCGAGTGCCATGCTATAATTATATCGGCGCATTTGGGGTATGGCCAGCTTTCCCATGGTGGCAGCCGCCGCAATGCTGGACCCGGATGTGGCCCCGAACACACTACAAGCCCAAATGGTTGCCATTGCCAATCCCCCTTTAATTTTTCCCAACCAGTAGTTGGCAATGGTGAAGGCATCTTCATTGATTCCCGCGGAGTAAGAAAGCATGCCCATGAGGATAAAAAGGGGTAATACCACATAGAGCCAACTCGCGCTGGTGTTGAAGGGTGCTGTTGACAGAAAACCATAAGTAGTCTGCCATCCTGTTACCATGAACACGCAAAGCACGCCCGAGATGCCCAGCGAAAAGGCAATAGGAAGCCCGATTGCCAACAGCACGAACAGCAGTACGACCATTACTAATCCTGAAGTAAGAGGCTCCACGATCATTGCCTATCTTTCGTTGGGAGGGCTTTCTATTGTCGGGCCCGAATGTAGTTTCCCGGCCATGAAAACATATAGGAATTCGCATCCGATATCGATGAGAAACTGTAGGCAAAGCAAACCCGAACCAAAGGCCGCTAAGATCTTGCCCGGCCAGACAGGAAACTTCTTTACTCCCCAGAGGTTTTCCCCGATACTCACCGAGTGTATGGCTTCCTCCGTGCCGCCAATGGTGATCCCTAAAAACAGGGCAAATGCGATCGTCCAGCAGATTATATTGAGCACACTTTTGAGTGTGGGCCTTGCTCTTGAGATAAGGACCTCAACCCGTACGTGGCCGCGCTGTGATTGCGTCCATGCCAGCCCCAAGAACACGATTGCCGACATGAGCAGCATATTTAGCTCGAGCGTCCCATAGAGCGGTTTGCTGAAGAAGAATCTCCCTATGCTATCAGGCACAATAGTGCATACCATGACGAAGATGCAGCAACTGGCTGCAATACCCGCCGCATATCGTACGGTCTTATAGATGCTGTTTATGAGATTGATCGCCCTACCACTGCTCACAACAATCCCTTATCTATAGACAAACACATGACAAAAGGGTGCATCCTAATCTGTCAGCTCAGCACCTATAATGAGCTTGCTTATTCTAAGTTCAGCATCGTTTGGATGCACCCTTTTTCCTATTATCTTCGGAATCTCGGTGGTGCAGTATTTTCTCCCTCTTTTAGTGCTCAGCCCCATATCTCTCCGCAAATACCTGATAGGCGCTCTTGTACGTGCTATGTTTGTTCTCCTCAGTTATGATCTCCTTCCACCGATTGAAGATATAGCTCCCTTTCAGCCCTGCTGCTTCCTTGTCGCTTATCCATTGATCCCAGAGCTTGGGGCCAGCAGTATTTTTCCATCTGGCCTTTTCCTCGTCAGTGAGTATCACCACCTTGGCACCACCCTCATGGGCCCTGTCCACCATCTGCGACTCAATCTTCATATACAGGTCAACATGCTTGTCGATGGCCTCATGTGCTACTTGGCTCATTATCTCCTGTATATCGTTGGGAAGGCTATCCCACTTTTTCTTGTTTATGACGAAAAACATGCCCCCGAACTGCCCCATACCTGTGTCATGCATGTAAGGTGCTACCTCATAAAGGTGAAACATAGAGGCTAGGGTAAAGTCAGTGAGAGAGTAGCCGTCAATAACACCTTTATCCAGCCCGTCGTAAACCTCTCCGAGTGCAAGGCCAACTGGTGTAGCACCCAAAATGCTAAGGGCATCGGCGGTCATCGCCATGGCGCGAATCCTTTTGTTCTTGAGCGAAGGGATGGTATTAATCTTTTCCCTGGCCCCGAGGATATTAGCGGAAACGGGAATCTCAACGAGGAAGTGAACATTATTTCGCGTGAATTCCTCGATGAGCAAATTTTCCGTGGTGAACAGCCGGTAACATGCTTTGAGGTATGAGTCCATCCTGTCAGTCATGAACAGCAGCGTCTGGACCATGGACAACGGATGCCTATCTGCTGTATAGGCGTCCGGGCAAATCGTGAGATCGCACATTCCCCGTCCGCATCCCGGAAGTGATTCAGCCCCTTTTAGCAACGTACCATCATAGTATGTGGTGAATTGGATCCTACCGTTTGTCCTTTTGGTCACCTCATCCATCCAAAATTGACAGGTGAGATTATTGGTAAAACTTTTCTTGAGGTAGCTCGAAAACACGAGTTTTATCGGCTTATCTGCTGCGTAAACCTGCGTTGCGCCAAAGAGTAGTGCAACAAGAATCAGAATGAGGCTAGTGATAATACAGCCCTTTGAAAGTATGTGTTTGTTCGACATGTTTACTCCTCCTTCCTTTTAATTCGTCTTGGTTAATGTTACGCTTTTGCCTTCCTTCTTGACCCTCCTTTCTTTTCGTTGTGTGGCGGCGAGTTTGGAAGGAATCCTTACCCGCAGCCTTAACAATCTGCTCGGTCTTTAAATTGACCTTTCACTAGTTATTGGAAAGATCTCCCCTTCCTCTCAGGCTTTCCACATTGTGCACGTGCACATGCTGCCCTTCACCGATATCCCGGACTGCCTGGCCGATGACCTCACCATACTTCACCACATGCTGCCCTTTGGTAATTGGCTTCACGGCGAACTTATGACCGAAGCGTATCCTTTCCTTTACCTCGGCCTCAGCGGTTTTATCGCCCAACATGACCTGGACCGCATCATTCGCATCGACATCGGTTAAGAGCGTAGCCACATTATCCTTCGAATCCATAGCAATCGCCTTTTTCATCTCGGATTCCTCTCTTTCGTTGGTATCTTTCGCCTGAGCACTAAATTGAGGGGCCATCGATCTGGATAAGCAACGGCTCCTCATAGGTGCCCTTCTCATAAACGGTTTGCTTCTGCCCCGATGCTACCCGCAGCACTTCTCGGAGAAGCCTGTCACCCGCTTGTTCTATGGTTTCCCCGGCCTCAATCACGCTCGCCACGGAGATATCGATAAGATCCTTTCTCTTTTCGTACTCCTCTGGATTGCCCGACATCTTGATAACGGGCATGAGGGGAAACCGGGCGGGCGCTGCCGGCAGCATGGGGAGCATGGAAGGTAAGCCGCCTCCCATGGAGAAGACCATCAATTGACATCCTGCTGCTGCCATTCCCACCAAAAGCTCGGCCGTTCGTGCCGGCCCATCCATGAAATAAAGGCCCCTGCCGGACGGTCTTTCTCCATAGTTCAAAACTTCCTGAAGGGGTGCACTTCCTGCCTTTATGATAGCGCCAAGGGATTTCTCCTCTATGGTTGTCAGGCCGCCGGCTATATTAGCGGGAGTAGGCTCGGATCCCCGAAGATCGACCCCCATGTCCATGATTCGGCGCTCCATATTCCTTGCTGCCTCGAGGACCTTCTCCGCCACTTTCTCGTTGATTGCCCGTCGAGCCAATACATGCTCTGCACCGAGGATCTCAGGGGTTTCCGTGAAGACCACTGTTCCGCCTTCGGTGATGACGCGGTCAGCCACGAATCCGGCCACTGGGTTCGAGACAACGCCCGAGGTCGTATCAGATCCACCGCACTTTATGGCCAGGTTGATTTCTTTGAGCTCTGCTTCCCCTCTCTGTTGCTTGGATGCCTCTTCTGACATCCTTTGTGCCGCATTTCTGCCCCTTTTCACCAATTCATCCCAATCATCCAAGTCCTGAAGGGTTAGCAGTTCAATGGGTTTCCCAATTTTTTGAATATCCTGATAGATCTTTTCAGGGGAAATCTGCTCACATCCCATACCAATGAGAACCGCGCCGAATATGTTCGGATTTGCCACAAGGTTGGTAAGGGTCCACGTGGAACGTTTGAGATCGTCGCCGAGATGTGAGCAGGAGAGGTTATGCCCTATTGGTATGACCCCCTGAATTCCTCGGCTGATCAGCTTCGGGGCTTCATTCATGCATCCGGTGGTGGTAATAACCGCCACAAGGTTGCGTACCCCTAGGCTACCGTCTTTTCTTGTATATCCCTGAAATCTCATGGAACAGCTCTCACCAGCCACATGCGTCTTGTTTGTGTCCCCTTGGAAAATTAAGATCTATCAATCCGGAGGCTCAACCAGGCCCTCGTCTAAGATGAACTTAACTGCCAGTTGAGAGGCCTTTCCTACCACATCGGTGCACTTGTCAACGTGGCCGCCTGCCTCCTCGAACTTCTCGAAATCAGACATATCGGCGATGTAGTATGGGCGGCCAAATTTGATGAGCTGTATGTCCCTGCAGATGATGGAACCTAGCTCCTGGGTGTATTGCTCGAGGAACCTTCTCGCCAGCTCAAAGGACTTGAACCTGACCCTCTCTGGATCCTCGAAGTTCGAGCGCTCACGTCCCAAAAGCTGACTGATTACCATAACGCCCCCCGCGTAGCCGCCACAGACCCCGATCCCGGTTAAACCTCCACCTGCCGCCAGCCCGGTGCCCGCCTTGAACACGCTGTCGTCCCTGATATCCAGGGTATCGTGTATTGCTGCAATCGCACACTGGGAGCAGCCCCTGTAGGTCTTCTCGTACTCAAAGCCTAGTTGATAGGCCTTGTTTAACAGATCCTGTCTTGCCTGTGCCATTTCCTCTTTCCTCCCTTGTATCTTATGTTTGTAGACGTGCCTTTCACAGAAAGTATGTATCTGTTCGCACAACCTTCAGTTACGACTCATTGGGCAACAACCCCCCCGTCGGCAAGCATGGCATGACCAGTGACAAATGATGAGGCATCCGAGCACAGCCACACCACGACCTCTGCAATTTCCTCCAAGGTGGCCAGGCGTTTCATAGGAATCATTGACAATAGTTGAGCCTCGGCTTCCGGGTCGCTGGAAATGATATTCTCCACAAGCGGTGTACGCACCACCGCAGGGCAAATGGCGTTGACCCGAATACCGGCATCAGCGTATTCCAAGGCCGCCACCTTGGTCAGGCCTATGACCCCGTGTTTGCTGGCTGCATATGCTGAACGTTTGGGCAACCCAATCAGCCCCACCATGGAAGATGCGTTGACGATGGCACCCTTGCCCTGTTTGAGCATGTGCGGAATCTCGTACTTCATGCATAGCCAAACGCCTTTAAGATTGACGTTCATGAGGCGATCCCAATCCTCCTCGGCGGTGTCCGTGGTTAAACGAGGTCTCACCGCGAGCCCAGCGTTATTGTACGCGCAGTCAAGCCGTCCATATAGCTCCACTGTTTTACTGATTATTGCCTCAACTTCTGCTGCACTTGTCACATCAGCCCTGATGAAGGTTGCCTCGCCGCCGGATTCGATAATTGCATTGGCGGTCTGCTCACCAGCGTCAACAACTATGTCTTCCACTACAACCTTGGCTCCCTCTTTCGCGAAAGCAAGTGCGGAGGCCTTGCCGATCCCAGAGCCTGCGCCCGTCACCAGAGCTACCTTATTTTCTAATCGTTGCCCCATATGATACACCCTCCTTGTCGCAGCCTCTTCCTCCCCATCGAGAATACGGTGTTACCACGCCATCCACCCTCCATCTACGGGGAGGATTACGCCATGGATGAAATCCGATGCTGGGGAAGCCAAAAACACGGCTGCACCCACGATATCATCGGGCATTCCCCATCGACCAGCCGGTGTCCTGGCGGTTATGGAGTTGGACCGATCCGGATCCTCTTGAATGGCCTTGGTGAGCTCGGTGATAAAAAAACTGGGTGCAAGGGCGTTCACGTTAACTCCCTTGCCCGCCCAATCATTGGCCAGCGCCCTTGTAAGGCCAGCAACGCCGTGTTTTGCCGCTACATACGCCGTGACATTGATCCCTCCCTGGAATGACAGGACTGATGCAATGTTGATGATTTTCCCTCGTGTCTTTTGCAGCATGATCCGCCCGGCAGCCTGAGATAGAATAAAGGCGGCGTTGAGATCGCTCTCCAAGGTCTCATCCCAGTCTCGTTCGGGGTGATCCACCGCAGGAGATCTCCGAATAACCCCCGCGTTGTTGACCAGGATGTCGATATCCCCCGTCTTTTTGAGTACCGTGGGTATCACGTTTTTAGTCTGATCCCGTTTGGTAAGATCTGCGGCGTGATGCAGAAACCTGCGGCCCAGATGAGTAATTGATTTTTCAATATCCTCATGGGGGCTCCTGCTGACTACGGCAATATCGGCACCAGCTTCGGCAAGGGCCACAGCTATGGCCTTGCCTATACCCTTGGTTCCCCCGGTCACCAGGGCGGTCTTTCCATCGAGACGAAATCGATCCAGAATCATGAGTAATCCTCCTTACCAGGGCCTCAAATGCCGTAGTTCACTCATTCATTGACCTCGCGCCAGATTCCATCCCTTGTGCAAGGCCGCCACGTTCATATCAAATGCCTTGGGCAGTTCTTCCTTCAGCACTGCCTCCAATATTTCTCTCTCTAACGGCAAGCTGTTTGAACCGAGCAGGGCACCCAGAAGAATGACATTGGTGTAAATAGGATTTCCCAACTTCAGGGCCTCATCAGTAGCATGTATTATCCACGATTGAGCTGAGAGCCTCCGTATCGCTTGGATCACTGTGTTAAGGTTGGGGTAATCCAGCTCCCCGCTGATTACCCCTATGGGATAGACCGGCCTCGTATTCATAATAGCGATGACCTCCGGATTGCCGAACCGGGTGAGGTTTCTCAAAAGCTCGACGGGTTCTATCCCTACAATGATATCGGCATCTCCTCCGTGGAGCAGAGGGCTTGTATTAAAATGTTCCTTTGATATCTTTATATGGCTGGCCACTGCCCCTAAGCGTTGCGATGCCCCGTAATTATCAAAGATGGTGACGGAGTAGCCGGATTTCATCACTACTTTACCGATAAGAAACGACATGAACACATTGCCTTGCCCCCCCACGCCGGCAATAATGATATTGAGCGGATCCTTCCTTAGTTCTCGGACGCTCATACTGCCTCCTTTACAATCGCCCGCTGGGGGCACACATCTGCACACAACCCACAGCCTGCACACACAGCCTCATCAACCATGGCCTTGCCTGCCTCCCTGTCCCAGACCAAACCAGGGCAGCTGAACACCCGGGTACAGAACCTGTCACACCCACATTCCTCCCCGATACATCGTGCAGGATCCACATAAACCTTGTACGGTTTTTCCTTTTCTCTCCGTGCCCGCACCAAGTCGCACTCATGGCGCAGTATCAGCACCTTTGCATGCTCCTCATCTCTCAACATCCTGAGCAGGGTATCGATGGTGCCGGTGAGGTCAAAGGGATCGCATATTTCGACGGAAATGCCCAGAGATCGGCACAATTCTTCTATGTTCACCTTGTTTCCCGGCTCTCCTGTTGCGGTCATACCCGTTCCCGGATGGGGCTGAAACCCGGTCATGGCAGTGGCTGAGTTGTCCAGGACCGCAAGCATGAAATTCGATTTGTTCCACACCCCATTTATCAGCCCCGGGATAGAGGCGTGGAAAAAGGTAGAGTCACCGCATACAGCAATCACCGGTTGGCTGAAGCCAAACCGGCCCAACTGGCCGAATCCGTTTGCCACCCCAACGCCGCCTCCCATCGCATAGTAGGTCCTCACTTGATGCGAGCCGGGGGCGATCATTCCCATGGCGGTACATCCGATATCCCCGGTCACGAAACCGTTCCTTCCGTCAAGCTGGAGTGCAATCTTGATTGCCCAAAAGCTGGCCCTATGAGGACAGCCAGGGCAAAAGGTCAAGGGTCGGGCGGGAATAATTTGCGCTACCTCATTCACGGTTGATTGATAGTCAGGACTCGATGATTGACGGTTCTGATATGAAATTCCCATGACCTTTGATATTGACTGGATAACGAGATCGAGATCCTGTTGGCCCCATGCCCTTACGTGACCGGAGCGCTTCCCATAGAACGTGGGCCGCGGATGATCTGGGGGAAAGCTCGCCGCCAACTCCATAACGCTTTGCTCCACAAAAGGGGCAATCTCCTCGATACATAACACCTTGTCCGAACGCTGCAGATATCTGGTGACAAACCTCTCAGGCAGGGGCCAGGTGGTACCAAGTTTCACCATCCCCACCCGATCCTGGAGGTTTAGTATACGAACTGCCTCAGCAGCATAGGTCGAGCAAACCCCTGAGCTGATAATCATGAGCTCCGGCGGGGTATGTGGCCCCTCATAGAAATTAAATTGTGAGCTCTCGAATCTCTCCGGTGTCTTAGAAAATCTCTTCAGAAGCTCCTCACTCTGTTTATAAGGATGGAACTGCATTCCACAGGTGTACGTGCTCTGCTTGGGGTTGTCGATATCATAGCTATCGTCAAAGGATGCCGTGCTGGAACCATGGGGGAGCTCTCCCAAGGTGACATTCCCCCGGGTATGAGAAAGATAGATGGCGCTTCGAATCATGCACACCATACCCAGTTCTTCTGAAAGGTCAAATGCCCACTTGGTCATGTCCTTACATTCCTGGGCGGTGCTGGGTTCTAAGAGAGGAATGCTCAGCCATTTGGCTACTGGCCTCGTGTCCTGCTCGTTAGAGCTAGCCATCCCCCCCGGGTCGTCGCATACCACCAACACCAATCCCTTTCCAATCCCCGTCATTTGAAGGTTTACGAGAAAGTCCACAATGAGGTTTACCCCGTTGGCCTTCATAGAGCTCAGGGCACGGACGTTGGCAAGGGAGGCAGCTGAAGCCGCCTCAAATGCAACCTTCTCATTGATAGACCACTCTGCGTATATGTTCATTTTTTTCGCGATCGGGGCCAGGGTGCCCATAATCTCAGAGGAGGGTGTACCTGGGTAGGCAGTGGCAAATCCTATCCCCGCCTCAAGCGCGCCCCGAGCAATTGCCTCGTTACCGAGGAGGAGCTGCGTAGCACCAGGAGCATCGATCTCGATATTGGCCATAATCTAACCCTTTCTTACCTATGCCAAGAGTTTATCGATCAACTGTTGCGAGAGCCGCAAATAAAGCAAATCATTTCTGCTGCCTGACATAGAAATGATATCGCGTATTGCCCTTTTCTTTTTATTTAGAGAGGCACGCTTTAAATTGGTCAAACTTTCAGCAGGGATAGATTGCGTCTCAATTATGTGGTATTTCTTGGCTATGTCTAAAATCTCTGCCCCAGCCTTGGTGCGAACAATCACCGTATTCCAGCCTTTAAACATAGCCCTGCCAGAGCCGACGGATATATCGGCGAACTCCGCGGTCATATCAATGCAATAGCTGCAGGCTTTATTGATATAGGGGCTGATTTCATGCAAATCAACTGACTGAGTTTCCGATTTTGAATATACGTCGAAGCTATGAGCAGGGTGATGGGGTATATCAAATTTGATTGCCTTTGCAAGATCGAAGTGTTCCTTCATGAATTGATGAAAGCCATGGGCTAACGTCCATCCGCAGAAAAGACCAATCACCAGCCTCACATTTTCAATATTTGCTCTATTGGTCGAAGGGGATAACTTCATTTTTCTCAAGCAGGTAACATGACATGGCAATCCTACAAAACCTAGTTTTTCCGTGCTCTCCTTGGGAAGACGATTAATGGCCTCAAGAACCGGACTCGGCTCATAACTCACGCCAGCACATTCCAGCAATTCCTCCCTGTTTCTAGCAATAAAGCCATGAGGAATCTTTTTATCATCCATTTTGGTCTCGACCGCACCATCAATCATCCCCTCATTCATTGCGATCGAGAGCAAGGTCGTCACTATCCCTCCATCCTGTGCCTTTTCTTGTATTCCCTGGTCAGCAGTGCGTGCTAGAAATATCTCCCGAAAGGAACCTATTTCATTTTCGCCGTAGGAAACACCAAATAGTTGCTGGTTTACTGCCTCCATATCCGTGTAAGTTCTGGGGCAGTATTGATAGCACTGCCCCTCACCCAGCTCACACTGATGCACCCTTACTATTCTCCCATCATGAATTGCAAAGTAGGGACAATATCCGGTACACCCCCCGCACAAGGTGCAAAGACCAGTCTTAATCACTTCATCATACAGTTGCTTAGAGGCCTGCTCTATCATGTCAGTGATTCTACTTATTTCACAATATGAAAGTAAATTTCAAATATTGTAGAAAAAAATTTTTCACTTACCATTCTAGCTCATTTGAAATTCTCTCAGTCGTCTCCATCACCATCGTCTTAAACTCATTACGTATCCTTTCCATGGTCATGGTGAAGATGGAACCCGTGATGCTCACCGCTGCAACAACCTTCCATCCGGCCCTAACAGGAGCGGCAACGCAGCGTATGCCCTCATAGTATTCCTCATCATCAATCGCATATCCCTGCTTTTTTACCTTCTCCAGCTCCTCGAATAATCGGGGAAGGCTGGTGATGGTATTCTTGCCATAGGTCTTCAATGGGTTTTCCCGATAGATATCCAGGATCTCCTTTCGTGATAGCTCCGACAGCAATACTTTGCCTCCAGCAGCAGCGTGAGGATCGGTTCTGTATCCTATATAGGTAGCCAGCGAAACCATGCCGTGAGTATCGATTTTATCAATGTAGATCACCTTCCCATCCCGTAATATGGCCAGATGAACCGCCTCCTTGCATTGCTCGTGGAGCTCCAGCAAATAACGGTGAGCGGTCCTGCGGACGTCTATATTATCGAGTATTCCCTTGCCGATGGAGAGAAATTTAAAACCCAGAGAGTATTTCTTGGTCTCCGGGTCCTGAGAGATATATGCATAAGGCAGGAGAGTGCTGAGGATATGGTGAACCGTGCTTTTCGGATAATCCAACACCTCGGACAGCTGAGAAAGACTCATACCACGTGGATTCTTGCTTAGTGTATCAATAAGCTTCAGGCTCTTGTCCAAAGATGCGAGTTTCATGATTGGATAAAATCTATTTCATATTATGAAATCAAATTTAACATGCTAGATTTCTGCTGTCAAGGATTTTTTCCAATTTTGTTCCAAATTTTCGTACCATATGGCTTACAAGGACAGAATGACGAAACAAACCAGAGTCTTATAGGACAACGGATCAAACACCACTCCGAATAACGAGGAAGGGTTTGTATTCCATGGCCCAGCTGGGTTAGCAGGGGCCGGTGATCTCACAATCTAGTTTCAACGCACCCAAAAGGCGCAGCAGGGATCCAAATGATACTTCGCCCACATGAAGTCAACAACCCGGCTCATTGCCGATCTCACATAACCGAAAACCTCCGTGTACAATCTGGATAGTCTTTGAATTTTGAGACAAGCTGAATCAAATATTCGCAGACCGAAGTAGGTCTATTATCCAGAAAGGTAATCCAAATGGAAACACTATCACTTGGGTGGCTTCATGAGGCCTTCCTCCAGGATTAACTCAACTGCCAGTTGGGCAGCCTTACCCACGACGTCGGGACACTTATCTACATGACCACCTGCAGCCTCGAATTTCTCGAAATCGTCGGCATCAGCGATGTAGTAAGGGCGTCCGAATCTTATGAGTTGGATATCCCTGCAGATGATGGAACCCAGCTCCCGGGTGTATTGCTGCAGGAATTTCCTCACTAATGCGCCAGTTTGATACCGGACTCCTTCAGGATCCTCAAAGTTGGATCGTTCGCGCCCGAGCAATTGGCTGATCACCATGACACCCCCCACATAACCTCCGCAAACCCCGATCCCGGTTAAACCTCCACCTCCTGCAAGGCCGGTGCCTGCCTT
>Ga0180432_10006876_pt1 | contig 14647 bp, 13 predicted proteins | sample SS_ome_10_FD_132414 | JGI IMG/M metagenome (GOLD analysis project Ga0180432, IMG submission 132414) | Hypersaline lake sediment archaeal communities from the Salton Sea, California, USA - SS_1_MS_2 metaG | ecosystem: Environmental > Aquatic > Non-marine Saline and Alkaline > Hypersaline >... | reverse complement strand
TGGAGTTATTTCTTCAAACCCTGATCAATGGTATTGTAGTGGGCTCCGTTTATACCCTGGTCTCCATAGGGCTCGCCCTGACCTTCAGCATAATGCGTGTCATCAATTTTGCGCACGGCGAGTTTTACATGGTCGGTTCCTTCATGACCTATATGGTCATGCGTTATATAGTGGATAATTTCTGGCTCGCCTCTCTTATAGCCGTAATCATCGGTGCCCTGCTGGGGTTCATTGTTGAGAGAATATTCCGTCCCACCTACGGCAAGGGCATGCTGGTCCAGTTTATTATAGCCCTGGGACTGGTGGTTTTTCTGCAGGAAGCGGTGCTTGCGATTTTCGGGGGACAACCGAAGGCCGTGAGGAGCGTATACCCAACGGTACGCCAGTGGGGTGTTATTTCGGTCACGGATGAGCGTCTGCTGGTTACCGGCGTGAGCCTTGTTCTGGTGATATTTCTGTTCATTTTCCTGACGCGAACCAAGCCGGGCAAAGCGATGCGGGCGGCCGCCTGCAATCCGCTGGCCGCCAGCCTGGTCGGAATAAGCACGCACCGGATGGCCTCCTTTGCCTTTATGGGAGGTATAGCTCTTGCCGCCATAGCAGGGGCGCTGCTGGCACCGCTTTACAGTATTAATCCCTTCATGGGTATGCGATTAACCAGCGTCGCCATGGTGATTATCGTGATAGCCGGAATAGGAAGCATCGGCGGGGCCGCCATAATCGGTTATATCATCGGTATTATGGAAAACCTCTTTGCGGCCTATATCTCGATCGAATGGGCTTTCGCAGTGATGTTTGTCATCCTGCTTATAATACTTGTTGTTAAACCTATGGGACTCTATGGGAAAGAGCGGGCCGGTATAGCGATGTAGAGAACGTTTTACCGCGGTCATTTTTCTCTTCCAGCTCGTTTGATTAACCAGGCATGGGGACCTTGCAATAGGGGGTAAATTGTTAAAAGCTAAGAAATGGCCTCACTATTTAATCGGCATTGCCGTTGCCGGGATTGCTCCGTTCGTTTTCGGACTGGCCGGTTCATTCTGGGTGCACATACTTTTTCTTGTAGCGATTTTCGGTATCATGGCGGTGAGCCTTAACCTCATACTCGGTTATACCGGACAGGGTGACCTGGCGCACGGCGTGCTTTTCGGTATCGGCGCCTATACCTCCGGATTACTGGTGATGAGACTGGGCGTCAATTTCTGGGTAACCATACCCATTGCCGGAATCGCCGCCGTATTGATCGGTTTTCTGGTGGGCTATGTAACGTTGAGACTGAGGGGGGTCTATTTTGCGCTCGCGACCTTCGCATTTACCCAGCTCATGCTGGAGGCCTATATCAACCTGCGGGGCTTAACCGACGGGCTCGAAGGGCTCATGCCCATTCCCATGCCGACGGTAGCGGGTGTAACGCTCGGTTCGCAGCACACGCTCATCTGGGTTTACATAGCGTTCGGGTTTCTGCTTCTTACTGTTTTCGTCACGGAACGGATTATCAATTCCCGCATAGGAAGGGCCTTTATCGCCATTCGTGACGACGAGGACCTGGCCGATAGTACCGGGATCAACACCTTCTGGTTCAAGATGCTCTCATTTTGTATAGCCACCTTTTTCGCGGGAGTGGCCGGAGCCCTGTACGCCTCCTATCACGGCATGATATCTCCCGGGGACTGCAACATGATGTTTCTCTTCCTCGTAATCGTCGCCTGTGTAGTCGGCGGTCTCGGTACGCTCATGGGTCCGATAATCGGCGCGGTGTTTGTGGTCGTCGTCCCCGAGCTCCTGCGGTTCGCCGAGGTTTATTATTATCTCATTTTTGGTGCTGTCCTGATCGGCATAACGCTCTTCGCACCCAAAGGCATTATGGGCCTGATTACGCTGCTCAGGGACCGGTTAAAAGAAAAATTTTCCGGACAATAAGCCCGGGAACGGGGCTTCGCGAATTGATAGGTGTTTCCATTCGCGCCCTCCGGACTATGTAAGAGTATTTAATCGTAACGGATGAGGTCACACTATGAAATTGATTGAAGTCAATGATCTGACCAAACATTTCGGCGGATTATACGCCGTTAACAAGGTGAGCTTTCATATTGACGAAGGTGAAATATTCGGCTTGATCGGTCCCAACGGATCGGGAAAAAGCGTCATGTTCAATACTATAACGGGAGTCTATAAAAGCGACGGAGGGAGCGTCGTCTATAACGGGGAAGACATTACCGACCTGCCTCCCCATGCAGTTAACGAGAAAGGAATAGGCAGGACTTTTCAGGGGAGCAAGGTTTTTACGGGGCTGACCCCGTTACAGAATGTAATGGTGGGAAGACATTGCCGAACCAAAAGTCACCTTGGGAGCGCCGTATTCAAGACTCCCTTCGCACGTCAGGAAGACAGGGAGACCGAGGAAAAGGCGATACAGGTTATCGAGCTCGTGGGGATGGGGTTGGTTGAGCGGATGAATACGCCGGTCAAGGACCTGACTTACGTTATGCGGAGCATGACCGGGGTTGCCATCGCCCTGGCTACCGAGCCCAGGATACTCTTCCTGGATGAACCCATAGCAGGTATGAATCCCACCGAAATTGTTCAGTCTATGGAGCTTATTCAGAGGATCCGGGCCACGGGAATCACCGTTTTTCTGGTTGAGCATAACATGCAAGCCGTGATGGGTATCTGTGAGCGCATAATGGTTATAAACATGGGATTGAAGATAGCCGAGGGGACACCTCAGGAGATCAGCCAAAATAAAGAAGTCATTCAAGCCTATTTGGGGAGAGCGTACGGTGCTGAAAATTAACAAGGTCAATACTTATTACGGGAGCCTTCATATTTTAAAGGACCTATCGCTGGAAGTCGGCAGCGGAGAGATGGTGACCGTAATCGGAGCCAACGGCGCCGGCAAGACAACGCTCCTGAGAACCATTTCAGGGATCGTCGTTCCCACCGGGGGATATATCGAGCTTGACGGGGAGAGAATAGACGGGTTGGAACCCGAGAAGATCGTCCGGCACGGTATATGTCAGATTCCGGAAGGAGGGCAGCTTTTTAATGTCATGACGGTAAGGGAAAATCTGGAAATGGGCGCCTACCTGCGCAGGGATAAAACAGGCATAGAGCGGGATCTGGAACGAATGTATGAGCATTTCCCCATTCTCAAGGAGCGGGCGAAGCAGCAGGCCGGGACACTGAGCGGCGGCCAGCAGCAGATGCTGGCTATCGCACGGGGCCTGATGTCAAACCCGAAGATACTGATACTTGACGAGCCGTCCTGGGGACTGGCTCCCGTACTGGTCGACGAGGTTGCCGATATTATCAGCGAGATACATGCACGGGGAATAACGATCCTGCTCAACGAACAGAATGCGAGCATGGCACTTCGGCTCGCGGACCGGGGCTATGTTATGGAACTGGGAAGGATTGTAATGGAAGGTACCGGGGACGAGCTTCTGCAGGATGACGGGGTACGCAAGGCGTATCTGGGTCTGTAGCATAAAAAACAGTAAACAAATGAGAAAGAGAAGGAGACGGCATATGCCCGCAGACAGTGAGGAAATGAAAAAGAAAGCGTATGATTTGGCGTACGAGTTCGAAGGGAAGTATGGCGCGTGCTCGCAGGCGACAATGAAAGCACTGCAGGAGGTGTATGGAGAAATCAATTCGGACGTATTTCAGGGAATGGCCGGATTCGCCGCGGGATGCGGAATAGTGGGGGACGGTATATGCGGCGCATATGCCGCGAGCGTTTATTTTATAAGCAGCAGATACGGGAGAAGACTGGAGGATCTGGACAAGGACCCGGATGATCCAAGTGCCGGAAAGAAACTGCATGTGACCTTTAATTTGGTGCGAAAAATACACGAGAAGTTCATCGAGAAGTACGGGACCGTGATATGCCAGCAGATACACAGAAAGCTCTACGGCCGTCCCTACTACATCGTGGACAAGGACGAGTATCGGAAGTTCGAGGAAAAAGGCGCCCATGACTGGGGGTGCACGTCCGTGTGCGGCGAAGCGGCCAGATGGACCGTCGAGCTGCTGGAAGAGGAATAGGTCCTCAAAGCATTAAATGACAAAACTGATTAATATGAGTTCAGGCTATTTTATGGACTATTAGTCTTTCCTTCATAATATATACCATTTACAAGTACAGATGAGGCGGCGTGCATATCGTCGGCTTCCTCCCTCCCGGTTTGAACCAATAATTGGAATTGACAGGATTTAGCGGTACGGATATGATGACTGCGGTTATCCGGTGGTCTTCTCTCGGATAATACGGCATATACCAAACGCTCTTAAATCAAAGGGAGGGTATACACTATGCGTATCGTACTGGTAGGCGACCGGATAATAGAGAGTGGGTGGTGTATCGAGGAGCTGAAACAGATAGCGGGGAAGTACGGGGCGGAGTATACGGCGATCGACTGGGAAACAAAAAACGTGGAGGACCTCCGTGTTAAAAATATGAAAATCGAGAAGGAGGGCCCTTCAGCGGTCGAGCCGCCTTCAGAGCTCCGCGAACTGGTCCGGGACGCGGACATGCTGATCGTTCACTTCTGTCCCGTCAGCGCGGAGCTGATCGATGCGGGAAAAAGGCTGAAGGTCATAGCCACCCTGCGAACGGGCCTTTCGAACATCGATAAGGCGCACGCGGAGGAAAAGGGAATCCCGGTCGTCAACCTTCCCGGAAGGCTCAACGAGGCGGTTTCCGATTTCACCATCGGCCTGATTATCGCCCTGGGAAGGGGCATCGTGGCAGCGAACAATTCCCTGCGGCGGGGGCAGTGGACGAAGAACTTCGAGTCCAATGAAAGCTTCATCGAGATTCCGGGAAAAACGGTGGGAGTAATCGGGCTGGGAGGAATAGGAAGAAGAGTCGCTCAGAAGCTCGCGGGTTTCGACGTCGAATTGCTTGGATACGACCCGTTCGTGGAGCAGGGGGACATTGAAAGCCTCGGCGTCAAAATGGTGGGGCTCGAGGAGCTGCTCTCATCATCGGACATCGTCACCATCCACACCAAGCTCACCGAATCCTCGAAGGGCCTGATCGGGGCCCCGGAGCTCTCATGCATGAAGCCGAAGAGTTTTTTGATCAACACGGCCCGCGCGGAAGTCATAGACAGGCAGGCGCTCTACGACGTTCTCAAGAGCGGGGCGATAGCCGGGGCCGCGTTGGACGTGCACTGGAAAGAGCCGATCGATATCGACGATCCCTTCATCAAGCTGGAAAACGTCGTGCTCACGCCCCACATCTCCGGCACCATGAAGGAATCCCTCCTGAAGTCCTTTTCGAGATTGAGCGGGAGGCTGGAGCCCTACTACGAGGAACTGACGAAGCAAAGGTAGACGGGCATACGTTCACTCGTTAACCGTGATCATCACCTTCATGACCTTTTCTTTTTTGTCCTCAATCCGCCTGTATGCTTTCGCGTAGTCCTCGAAATCGAAGTAGTCGGTAATGAGGGGTGACAGTTTGATCTTTCCCTCGTTCACAAGCCGGATCGCGGTATCGAAATCCTCGATGACGTAACGAGCCGTTCCGATGAGGGTCAGCTCGTTTTCGTTGACGAGCGCCATGTCCATCTCGACTTTCTCGCCGAACACCGCGACAACGACGATGGGGGTTCCCTTTCTGGCGAGCGTGAGCGATGCGGTCATGGTGGCCGGGGCACCCGCGCATTCGAAGAAAACATCGGCCATTTCATAACGGCCGAACGCTTTTTCGATTGCCGTCTTTAAATCCTCGCTCTCCGGATTGACGGTGTGGTCGATTCCGCACGCGCTCGCTTTCTTGAGCCGCAAATCGTTCAGGTCCACGGCCATGACGCCCGCCGCTCCGGACGCCTTCGCCGTCTGCGCGACGAGGTTTCCTATGGGTCCGGCCCCGAGCACGACCACCTTCTTGCCGTTGAGGTCGCCCGCCTTGCTCACGGCCCGGACCCCGACAGCCAGCGGCTCCATCATGGCCCCGTGCGCGAATTCCATCGTGTCCGGAAGCTTCACCAGTTTATCCGCTGAAACGGCGAAATAATCAGAGGCGGTCCCGGTCGTTTGAAAGCCGAGCACCATCAGCTCATCACAGATGTTGTACATTCCGTGGGTACAGGCATAACATTTACCGCATGACACCTGCGGTTCAATGGCGACCCTGTCTCCCTTGTTGAATCCCGTTACATTCTTTCCTGTTTCTTCAACCACGCAGGAGACTTCGTGACCCTGCACGACCGGGTAGGACGTATAGGGGTGCTCCCCCCTGTATACATGAATGTCGCTGCCGCATACTCCTATGCTCATCACCTTCACGAGCACCTGGTCGTCATCGATTCCCGGCACCGGGGCTTCTCTGAATTCGATGATCCCGGGTGAGGTCATAACCGCCTGTCGCATGGTGTTCATCGTATTCTTCTCCTGTTTGACTACTATTTGACTACGTCCATATAGCCGCCGTCCACGTAATATGTCGAGCCGACGCTGTAGCTTGATTTCTCAGAGGCGAGAAACACATAGGTTTCCGCCAGTTCCTCAGGCGTACCGAATCGCTCTATAGGTGTTTTCTCCTTGGCAATTCGATCCAGATATTCCTTTGCCGTGATTCCCTCTTTGTCTCCAAGTATCTTCGCAGTGTTCCACCAGTCCGGTGTCAGAATCGCTCCGGGACTTATGGTATTGACCCGGATGTTGTCCTTGACCACTTCGTTGGCCAGGCATTTCGTCATCATGGAAAGGGCCGCTTTGGTCGTGTTGTAGATCGGTTCATACCAGAGCGGTTCGGACGCGCATACGCTGGCTGTGTTGATAATCGCGCCGCCGCCTCTTTTCCGCATGTAGGGGATAAACGCTCGTGCGGTGCGTATGGCGGCCATTACGTGCAGGTCCCATACCTGGTACCACTTTTCGTCAGCCGCTTCCATAATTGTTTCTTCGGTACCGGTTCCCGCATTATTGATCAGGATATCCAGGCCGCCGAATTTTTTTTCAATAATTGTCCGGGCGTTTTCGATGTCCCCGGGTTTTGTAACATCCGCCGTTATACCAATGGCATCGACCTTGTATTCCTTCCGTATGTTTTCGGCTTCAGCCTCAACTTGGTCCCGTGTGCGGGCACAGATTGCCACATCAGAGCCTTCACGCGCAAACGTTTTTGCAACGGCCAGGCCGATTCCCTTGCTGCCCCCGGTAATGAAGACCTGTTTCTTCTGCAGACCTAAATCCATGGTATTTACCTCGATAGTTGTACGATATTTTGTTCACGGTTACTAATTGGCTTCACAATCAACCAGTATATGATCTACGTGATTTTTCCGCAACAGTTCGCTTGTTGTCCGTACCGTGGTATCAATTCCGTTCTATTGGTATTTACTACTCCTGCCATTTCAATGATCGCTTGACCGCGCGCTTCCAGTGATAATACAGTTCTTCCCTCTGTTCGCTGCTCATCTTCGGTTCGTATCTTTTTTGAAGCTTCCATTTATTATCGAGGTCCTCCGTGGAGTCCCACAATCCCACTCCAAGCCCTGCAAGAAAACAGGCGCCCAGTGCGGACATTTCGGTTATCACGGGTTTTTCCAACGGTATGCCCAGGATGTCGGATTGGAACTGCATGGTGAATTCGCTCTGGGTCACGTTTCCGTCGACTCGTAACGATTCCGGAACCGCGCCCGAATCGGATGCCATTGCGTCAATTATATCCTTTGTCTGGTATGCTATTGACTCGAGCGCGCTTCTTACGATATGTTCGGCCGTGGTACCCCGCGTGATTCCGATAATCACGCCCCTTGCATAGGGGTCCCAGTAGGGGGCACCGAGACCCGTGAATCCGGGTACCAGATACACCCCTCCGGTATCGGCGACCTTGCGGGCCATCGGATCGCATTCGCTTTCGTTTTTTATGATACGAAGCCCGTCTTTCAGCCATTTAAGAACGGCACCGCCGATGAATATGCCTCCCTCCAGCGCATAGGTGACGTTACCGCCGACATTCCATGCAAGATCCGTTGTCAATCCATTTTCTGATTTCTTTGGTTCGGAACCGATGTTCATGACCATCGAAAGACAGGTGCCGTAGGTGCTTTTAATCATACCCTTATTGAAACACGCCTGCCCGAATGCGGCGGACTGCTGGTCCCCTGCAACACCGGTTATGGGAATTTCCCTGCCGTCGAACAACGGTCCGCATGCAGTTCCAATGGATCCGCTTGACGGTTTTACGTCGGGAAGAGCCGCCCGCGGTATACCCGTGATTTTCAGTATTTCATCATCCCACTGCAGCGTATTGATGTTGAAGAGCATTGTTCTTGAAGCGTTGGAGTAGTCGGTAACGTGATTCCGTCCCCCGCTCAGGTTCCAGATGAGCCAGGAATCGATGTTGCCTACGCGAATTGATCCGTTGTCAAATTTCTCTTTCATACCCTTAACATGACGCATGACCCACATGATTTTCGTTGCCGAGAAATAGGGGTCAATAAAAAGACCTGTTTTATCTCTAATGGTTTTTTCGTGTCCCCGTTTTTTCAGTTCATCACAGATTGAAGATGATCTGCGGCACTGCCAGTTGATCGAATTATAGAGTGGTTTCCCGGTGTCTTTATCCCACAGCACAATGCTCTCCCTCTGATTGGTTATTCCGATGGAGCGTATCTCGTCCAGAGGAATTTCCTTATTGGAAAGAACTTTCTCTATGCACTCCCTGGTTTTATTCCAGATCTCCGTGGGATCATGCTCAACCCAGCCCGGCTCCGGGAAATGTTGTTTTATTTCCAGGTATGCGGAGTCGATAAGATCTCCGTTATGATCGAAGATGATGGCTCTTGTTCCGGTAGTTCCCTGATCGAGCGCGAGAATATAACCTGTTTTCATTTTCTATCCTCTTTTCATTGTCCTACAGGATTTTTGGATTGTGTTTCAAACGTATATCGAATTGAGTGCACGTTCCATTCAACAGAGCTTCAGTATACAGGTAAGCGGTTTTTGAACAACTATAATTCTTTTAACCTGCTTGTTACGTGCAGGAAAGCGGTGTATGCATGTAACTGCTTCATTGGCCGCGTCCGTCCCGGAGAAAGACAGTAGTAATAATAACGGTCAGGATCGCAGCCTCATTTTATCTTGACAGATATATTATAACATGATAAGTTGATGCTGTAATTACAGCTATTTTTTTAATTAACAACGAATTTATTTATAAGTCAAGGAAATAATAGAAGTATATTAGAGGAGAAATCAGGACGCGATCGACTCGCAGGAGTCAGCAGATTGGAGTAAAATAATAATACCTTTGGCAGAAAGATAAAAGGATAAGTATATGGACGGACTTGAAAACAGGGTCGTTGTTATAACCGGTGCCGGAAACGGGATCGGACGGTCCTGCGCGGAAAGATTCGCGCGTGAAGGGGCGGCATGTCTGCTCTGTGATGTAAATGAAGAGGGTTTACAGATTACTGAGAAAAACATGGGTGTGAAAAGCGGAGCAGTCAGAAAGTATGTGTTTGATATTCGTGACAGCGAACAAATTTCCCAAAGTGTTCAGGCCATGCTCGGCGAGTTCGAACAGCTGCACGTACTCGTGAATTCCGCGGGTATCGGATATGAAAAATTCTTTCCGGATATAACGGAAGAGGAATGGAAAAGGTGCATAGACATTAATTTGAACGGAATCGTGTTCACAACGAAATATATACTGAAGAACATGATGGAAAAAGGTTATGGAAGAATAATCAATATTTCTTCCCAGGCCGGGAAGTTCGGGAGGCCGCTTCATTCGCATTACAGCGCGTCCAAGTTCGGATTGAACGGGTTCACGGAAGCCCTGTCGCATGATGTGGCGAAATACGGGATTACGGTCAATGCGGTGTGTCCCAGCAGAATAAAGACGGATATGATCGAGAACCTCCTCAGGGAAAGGATGAAAAAAACGGGGAAAACCTATGAAGAGGTCACCAGGGACTATGTAAAGGACATACCCGTCGGAAGGATCGGTCTCCCCGAAGATGTTGCGTCACTCGTGGCTTATCTGGCGTCCGATGAAGCAGGTTACATAACCGGGCAGTGCATATCCGTTTCAGGAGGAAGATAGCCGGCGGCAATTATGCTCCGGAAGGGGTTGATTTGATGGTAGAAAATGACAGTGTGAAATTAACGGATGAGGCTCAGAGGAACCTGATTAAGAAGGAAAGTCCCATACCATACTATCATCAGTTGAAGACCCTGATTATCTCCCAGATCAAGTCGAAAAACTGGGCCCCCAGTCAGAAGATACCGTCTGAGTCCGAGTTCTGCGATTTTTTTGACGTGAGTAGAACCGTTGTGCGGCAGGCATTAAAGGAGCTGCAGAACGAGGGATATTTGATTACTAAAAAGGGAAAGGGTGCATTCATCACGGAGCCGGTATTCATCGAAGGCCTGGTTCAGAATCTCACCGGTTTTACGGAGGATATGCAAAAACGGGGATTTACCGTATCCAATACAATACTCGAACAGGTACTGGTGGATTCCGATGAGAAGATAGCCCGGCTGCTGGAAATAAAAGAAGGGGCGCCTGTCGTCAAAATAAGAAGGGTAAGGGAACTGGACGGCAAGCCTGCGGCGTTATCCACCACTTATGTATCAAACGAGCTTTGCCCGGAGCTTATTCATGAGGATCTGACCCGGCAGTCGCTTTACTATCTCATCGAGAAAAAATACGGGCTCAGGATTCACAGGGGGCATCGGTTTATCGGCGCCTGTGTGGCCGACAAGGACATTGCGGCTACGCTCCAGGTAAGGAGGGGGTCGCCGATCATTACGCTCGAAAATGTTTCCTATCTCGATAATTCGCGGCCCATAGAATATTTTACCTCGTATCACAGGGGGGATGTATCCAAGTTTGAAATAACCATTCACAGGGTTGCGGATGGCGAGAAATAGCAGGGTTAAGATGTGGGGTGGGTCAATAAAATGGAATTTAACTTAAACGGCAAGACGGCACTAATCACCGGTGCAAGCAGGGGGATCGGGAAGGATATCGGTATCGCCCTGTCCCGATGCGGAGCGCATGTTGTGCTATCAGCGAGGGACAGGGAAAAACTTGCGGAAGTGAAAAACCTTATCACGGGTGAGGGGGGTGAGGTAACCGTTATCCCGGCGGACCTGTCCATGGAAGACGATGTTGTCCATCTCTTTTCCGAAATCGAGAAGAAGTTCAAGAAACTGGATATACTGGTAAACAACGCGGGGATCGGGTACTACGACGAGCTGGTAGGGTTCCCCCTCGAGAAGCTCGATGCAATATATAGAGTCAATGTAAGAGGGACCTATCAGTGCTGTCAGTGTGCCATGAAGCTCATGATACCCCGAAAGTCCGGGTACATTATCAATATCTCCAGCATGCAGGGAATCAAGGGGTATCCCAAGCAGTCGGCATACGCGGCAAGCAAGCACGCCATTGTCGGTATAACCAAATCGCTTGGGGCGGAAGCACAGAAACATGATATTCGTGTTTCCGTTATATGCCCCGGTGCCGTGGATACCGAGTTGATTAGAGACGCAAGGCCGGACCTGGACAGCAGTCAGCTCATACATCCGGAGGATATTGCCAGGGTCGTTCTCTTCCTGCTGTCACTTTCGGAAAGATCGATGGTCGACATGGTGGCTATACGCAGGAGAAACGCCTCCCCGTTCTAGGCGTCCCCGTTTTAAAGGGTCACCCGTCCCTGCCGATGATGTGCACGACATTCGTGGTCGCCGATCCGCCAATATTGAGTACCGCTATTCGGTTCGCTCCCTCGACCTGGTATGAACCGGCATTTCCTGATATTTGCAGGTACCCGTCAAGAAGCTGTCTCGCGCCCGTGGCGCCGACGGGGTGGCCGCATCCGATGAGGCCGCCGGACGGATTGACGGGGCAGCTTCCTCCCATCTCGATGGTCCCGTCCTCCAGCCTCTTATAAGCCTCGCCCGGAGCTGCAAGCCCGAAGTGTTCTATAGCGGCGTATTCCGTGATGGAAAAACAGTCGTGCGTCTCTATGCACGAGAGGTCGGACGGCCCGCTGATACCGGCACGGCCATAGGCGTCCGTTATCGCCGCTCTCGTGTGCGGCAGTGCGTACTCGTGCTTCTTTGCTTCCTCGGCCTTGTCGTCGAAGAGGATCGGAGCCGTCCTGTGACCCCAGCCCTGGATGTAGGGGATCTTTTCAATAGCGAGGTCCCTCTGTTTTGCATACCGGGACGCATACTCGCCGGATGCGAGGAAAAGGACCGCTGCGCCGTCGGTAACCTGTGAGCAGTCCGAGGCCCGGAGCCTCTTGCCTATCACGCGATTGAAATCTCCACTGCCGCATGCGTGCCGGTAGTTCATGTACCAGTCGCGGGTCTGTGCGTTCGGGTTCCGTTTGGCGTTGTCGTAGTTAATCGTGGACACGCGCGCCAGATGTTCGTACTTTACCCCGTACTTCTCGTCATATACGTCGTAGAGCCGGTCGAAGAGTTTCGGAAACGGGAAATCGATCCCGTCGCACTCCTTCTCGTACCAGCCCGCGGTTCCGAGATATGCGCCGCCCGTTTGAGAATCGACCGACTTCATGAGCTCGACCCCAACCACCAGGGAGAGGTCATAGATGCCGGCCTCGATTTCCGCGCGTGCCATGAGCGTGGCGATCGAGCTCGAGGCGCAGGCGGCTTCATGCCGCGAGGTCGGTATACCGCGCAGCGCGGGATGATAGTTGCACACGAACGAGCCGAGATGCGCCTGCATGGTGTAGAGCTCACCCGCGAAATTGCCGACGTGTACCGTGTCGACCTCCCTGAGGTCTATGCCGGTATTCGAGAAACCGCCGTCCAGGACTTCGCGTATCATCGCGGCGATACCCTTGCCCTCTTTCGTCCAGTTTCTCGCGAAATCGGTCTGAAAGCCTCCCAATATATAGGTTCTTCTTTCCATGGCATCTCTCCTTCCGGCGGGTACGTTACCGCGCGATGAGGTACTTCTGAATATCCCGTATAAGGCAGCGGGCCCCTCTATCCTGGCACGCAAGCGTCTCAGGCACGTCTATCTGATCTTTTTTCATCATCCTGATTGTTTCTTCCGGGCCTCCGAAGAGGTCGACCCATCCAGAGGGAGGAAGCCAGGAGAATCCGTATGCCATGACCCTGTCTATTCCGTGTATACCCTGATCGAGGTCCGTTACCTCGCCGATACGGTGGTAGCTGTACGCGACGTACTGGAGTATGAAGCGCCTGACGATCCCTCCCTCTTCGGATGGTTCGTTCTTGACAAGGTCTGCGGCCCTCAGGTATTCGCCGTCGTGAATGAACCGTTTCGCTTCTTCGACGAAATCTACGGTCTCGCCATTCGCCGGCCCGTAGGAAAGGTCTTTCGGCGAGATCGCGAGCATGGTGCCGTCCCGGTCCTTTTTATAATAGCCGCTTTTCGCCTTACGCCCGAGGAGGCCTTTTTCCAGCATCCCGCGTGCGTATTCCGGGAAAACGTAACGGTCGTGACGCTCGTCGTCCGTATTGCCGTATACGTATTCAACGATCGCCCGGTAGACGTCCATGCCCACGAGGTCCAGGGTGGCGAGCGGGGGCAGCGTGCGTCCCGTGTACGGACCGAGGAGGTAATCGACCTTTCCCGTTCCCAGTGTTTCCGCGAGAATGGCGGCCTCGTTGAGCATGAGGAAACCGATCCTGTTTCCGGCGAACCCGGGGCGGTTGTGCGTGACTATGTTCACCCGGGCAAGCTTTGCCTTGCAGAAATCCGCAATATATTCCCGCAGATCGTCTGGATTCGACGGGTGATAGGTGAGCTCGTTTGCGGGAAGTTTGCCCGGCGGGTTGAAGAAATGGACCCCCATGAAACGGTTCTTGAATCCGTCGCTTCTCTCCCGCACCAGGTCTTCTATTGAAAGCGAGGAGGATATGGTGGAAATAACGGTGTCGCTGTTCCTGCACCCGTCTATCCGCTCGAAGTACCTTTTCTTCAGCTCCATATTCTCGCCGAGGGCCTCGAACACCCAGTCGCATCCGGGTATTTCTCCTTCGAGATCGTCGTATGTCTTGGGCGTGATATAATCCCGGAGAACGTCGCTGCGCGCCTGGTTCACGGCGTTTTCAATCCCCTGCAGGGCCTTCTCCTCGGTACGCGCGAAGAAGAGGCAGTGAATACCCGCCTGCGCGAAAATCCCGCCTGAGTGTGACCCCATCGCTCCGTTTGAACCCAGGACCGCAACTTTTTTTATCTCGCCCATCCCGTTCTCCCGTTTCATCATGATCGGTGACTGTCACCCTGGTGACTCGCTCAGGTGACAGTTCCTTTTGTGACAGTTCCTTTTATAGCAGTTTCTCATTCTGCGGTAAACCGCCCCTCCCCCCTCATTCGATAGGAAATCGCCTCATTCGAGGGCAAGCCCTCCGGACAAGTTTACCCTCGAATGAGGGGGCTGAAGGACAAGCGCAATCGAGGATAAGCTCGTTCGAAAATATGAACAATTATTTAAATGCCCTTCTTGTTTAGAAGAGGTATATGCTGTTATTACAGGATAATGTTATCATATGTCTTTAGCAATAGAAAGTTATATCCTTATAGTAGTATTTTCATTACTTGGAAAGATCTTGTTTTCACATCACATGGAGGTGTAAATATGAAAACACCAAGTGCGGGCATGATAATGATGATGTTTCA